>Ga0137375_10006540_pt1 | contig 13810 bp, 14 predicted proteins | sample SagtaG_24_FD_104936 | JGI IMG/M metagenome (GOLD analysis project Ga0137375, IMG submission 104936) | Vadose zone soil microbial communities from Sagehorn Ranch, Mendocino, California, USA - Sage1_R_113_16 metaG | ecosystem: Environmental > Terrestrial > Soil > Vadose zone | place: USA...
CGTGAGGTCGAACACGCGCAGGATCTCGTCCACCAGCTGGTCGGGCCGGCAGAAGATGTGGGCGTCGTCCATGGTCAGGCCCCGAATCCGGAGCAGGCCGTGCAGCGTCCCGGGGCGTTCGTACCGGTACACCGTTCCCAGCTCCGAGAGGCGCATCGGCAGGTCGCGATAGGACCGGGTCTGCGACTTGTAGATCAGCACGTGCAGCGGGCAGTTCATGGGCTTGACGAAGTACTCGCCGCCCTCGGACTCCACCATCCCCGGGAACATGTTCTGGCGGTACTTGGCCAGGTGCCCGGAGGTGGCCCACAGGTTGTCCCGGGCCAGGTGCGGGGTGACCACCAGCTGGTAGCCGTGCTTCAGGTGGACCTCGCGAACGAAGTCCTCCAGCTGCTTGCGGAACATGCCGCCGCGCTGATGCCACACCGCGAGCCCCGCCCCGATCTCGTCGGGGAACGACACCAGGTCCAGCTGGCGGCCCAGCTTGCGGTGGTCGCGCCGTTCGGCCTCCTCCAGGCGGTGGAGGTGGTCGTCCAGCTCCCGCTGCGTGGGCCACGCGGTGCCGTAGATCCGCTGGAGCTGCTCGCGGTGCTCGTCCCCCCGCCAGTACGCACCGGCCACGCTCAGCAGCTTGTACACGCCGAGCCGGCCGCTGCTCGGCACGTGCGGGCCCAGGCACAGGTCGGCCCACCCGTTGTTCCGGTACACGCTGACCTTGTCGCCCAGCGCACCCTCGCTCTCGTCCAGGGATTCGATGATCTCCCGCTTGAACGGCTGGTCGGCGAACCGCTCCAGGGCCTCCTCGCGCGAGAGCTCCTCCCGGACGAACGGCTGGTCCATCTGCACCAGCTCGGCCATGCGCCGCTCGATCCGGGGGAGATCCTCCGGGGTCAGCGAGTCCGGGAGGTCGAAGTCGTAGTAGAAGCCGCCCTCGATGGGCGGCCCGATGGCGTACTTCGCGCCGGGGAACAGGTCGCACACCGCCTGGGCCATGACGTGTGCCGTGGAGTGCCGGAGGACATGCAGCCCTTCGGGGTCACCCGCCAGGACCGGTGCCGCGTCCCCGTCCTCCGACGGCACGAACGTCAGGTCGACCAGCTCGCCGCCGAGCCGCGCGGCGACCGCGTCCGGCGGCAGCACCGACCCGACGGGCTCGCCCTCCGGCAGCTCCACGGTGGTTCCGTCCCGCAGTTCCAGCTTCGGCATGGGGCCATGATATCGGCCACGGTGCCGAGGGCCGGGCCCACGACGTGGCCGGCCACGACCGGCCCGATTCGACACATCGTTCCGATGACCCCACCATTCGAGCACCCTAGGGAAAGGGGACAGCGATGATGCGGGCATCGCATCCGGAGCGCCGGACTCCCACCTTCCGGCAGCTCGTCATGGTCATGGCGGCGGTGACGTGGTTCGCCCTGCTGCTGCCGGCGGGGGCACGGGCGACGGCGTCGCTGGTGACGCTCGTCGATCCACAGACCTCGGTCAAGGCCCAGGTGGACGAACCCGGAGCGCTCCGGGTCGCCGAGTTCAACGACCCCGCCCGCCTCCCGGTGAGGAGGGATCGACTGGTACTCGTGGATGTCGGTGCGTACATCTACACCGTCCCGCTCACGACGGTTCCTACGGGCTACGAGCTGGTGATCGATACCGTGTCGGTCTCGGCGTATGTGCCCACGGGACAGCAGCCGATCATGGCTCGGATCAACTATCACAACAGCACGAACGGTCACTTCTGGATACCGTTGTCCTTCGCTGGCTCGTTGTCCGGCCGGAACTACTACCAGGGGGCGGAGAGGGTACAGCTCTACGTGGATCCGGAGCACACCATTGACGTCACCTTTCAGCGCAATGCAACAACGGGGATCGCAACGGCAGCGTTCAGCGTCTCCGGTCACCTGATGAGACTCTGAGCACCAGCTGATCGAGCCAAGAGCAGGGAACCGCCGGGAAGTCCACGACGTGGCCCTGATCTTGGAGCTGTTTGCACTGGTGGGCGCGGATGGATTTGAACCATCGACCTCTCGCGTGTGAGGCGAGCGCTCTCCCGCTGAGCTACGCGCCCGGGAGAGGGTTCACGATACCAGGGGCGTGAGCGGCGTTCGCCGTCAGCCGTTCGTGGTGCCGGTGTTGCCGAAGATGGCCCCGAGTATCACCAGCACGACCACCAGGGCGATCCCGATCCATCCCATCCTGACCGCGGAATCTGCCTTGGCCCGCTCCACCGGCGCGTACCTCCACTCATCCAGCTGCCGGCGGACGCGCGTGCCCGTTACGACCGCGAGGATCGACAGCACGACGCCGAACACCAGGATCGCCGTGGCGAGGCCGATGATCGCCTGATTCCGTGCCGTGTGCGCCTGCCGCAGGACGCGCTGGACGTCGGCCGGGCGTGCGGGCAGCGGCCTGGGCGTCGGCGATGGCGGGATCGGGGCGCCGGGCACCGGCGACGCTGGAGGCGCGGGCAGGGGGACACCGGGAGCCGGGGTCACCGGCGGGGCGGGGATGGGAACGCCAGGCATCGGGCTGAGCGGAGACGGCTCGGGGCGAAGGGGCGGTCGGGGGGCCGCGGGCATGGTCGGGCGGGGCCGCCAACCCCGGCACCCCCTCCAGCGCGGACCGGGCTTCGTCAAGGAACGCCACGCACGTCGGGAACCGGTCCGACGGCGACTTGGCCATGGCCCGCTGGACGACCCCGTCGATGCGCGCGGGCAACCCGGGCCGGACGTCGGTGGCCCGCGGCGGCGGCTCCACCATGTGCGCCACGAGCGCGGAGCCCAGCGAGTCCCTGGGGAACGGAAGCCTGCCCGTCAGACTCTGGAACAGCACACACCCCAGCGAGTACTGATCGGCCCGCCCATCCAGGACCTTGCTCTCGATCTGCTCGGGCGCCGAGTACTCGGGGGTCCCCACGAAGAAGCCCGTCCTCGTGAGCGGTCCGGTGCCGGTGTCGGCGCCGGACGTCGCGACCTGCTTGGTGAGTCCGAAGTCGCACAGGAACGGGTGCTCCCGGCCTCCGGGCCCCGGTTCGATGAGGATGTTCCCGGGCTTCACGTCCCGATGGACCAGGCCGCCGGCGTGCGCCGCATCCAGTCCCTCGGCCACCCCGGCCAGGAGGCGTACGGCCCGCTCCGGGGCCAGGGCACCCTCGCGCTGGATCAGCGTGGCCAGGTCGTCGCCGCGCACGTACCGCACCGCGAGGAACAGCTGCCCATCGGCCTCGCCCGCGTCGTACACGTCGAGGATGTTCGGGTGGTCGAGCGACGCCGCCAGGCGGGCCTCCTGGATGAACCGCCGCCGGAACGCCTCGTCCGTGGCGAGCTCGGGCGCGAGGACCTTCAGCGCGACCTTCCGTCCCAGGTGGACGTGCTCCGCGAGGTAGACCATCCCCTGCCCGCCGCGCCCGAGGAACGACTCGATGCGGTAGGCCTGGACCCGTGTGCCGGCCTCCAGCTGTGCGGTCACGGACACGGATGCTACGCCGCCGGTTGCGAACGGTGGAACGGCACGGCCGGGGAAAAAAGGGACGGCGGCGCGTGCCCGCGTCGCGCCGCCGTCAGGTCCGAGCCTTGCGGCCCGGACGCTTCAAGTCTCGCTCAGTATACGCCCGAGCGCAAGGGTTCATTCGAAGTCGGGAATGGACAGTCCGCGGGGCCGCAGTGCTACGTCCCGGCAGTGAAGCCGCCCGGCTTCACCTCGGTCACCAGCTGGACGGCCAGCAGGTGGGCACACAGTCCCACCTCCGGACAGGTGCACCACCAACCCTGCCCGGGCTCCAGGCCCAGCCTGTGGTCGCCGGAGAACCCGGTGCACGTCGCCCGGATCCTCCCCGGCTCCACCAGGTGCAGGGTCATGCGCCCCTCCGTCAGGTACTTACGGGCCCGGTCCTCGTCCGAGATCGGCCGCCGTCCGTCGCCGGCGCGCCGGCCCTCGTTCGGTGCCCGGTGCCTTCCACGCAGCAGCCCGCGCTCGGCCATCTGGGGAGCGCCGCGCTCCATCATCGATTTCATGCCCGGCATATCGGCACGCAGCGGTGAGGAGATGAGCCTCCGACCTACCCCGAGGCCTTGAACCGTGCCACGAGGAACCGGCCGGTCTGATCGTTCCGAGTCGGGCCGGCGACGATCGGCCGTTCGTCCGGATCGGCGGACACCGCGACCCCCTGGGTGTACTTCAGCGGGCCGGCGGCCGTGGCCCGGCCGTCATCGGAGAAGGCGGTGTTCAGCGCGCCGCCCCGCCGGTACTGACCGACGATGATGAGCAGCCGGTCGGCCGACGGGGTGAACGCGGAGCCCGTGGCCACCACCGAGCCTCCTTCGAGCAGGGTCAGGTCCTCGTAGCCCGCGTCCGAGTCCTGGGTCCCGAGGAATGTCGTCGTGACCTTCCCGTCGCCGCCGAATGAGGGGTCGCGCCTCCCGTCCGGCAGATAGCGGGCCACCGCGGCGGTCCCCGTGTCTGGCGGCGCCTCCCCGCCGCACCCCGTGAACGTGTTCGACCCGGCCACCGTCAGGCGATTGTCGTCGCCGAACTGCACCGCCTGGGCCCGCGCGTTGATGTGCCAGAACCGAGTGCTGACCCGGCCGTCGCCGCCGAAGCTCGGGTCGAGGGAGCCGTCGGGCATGTACCGCGCCAGGGCCCACACGGAGCGGCACAGGTCGGGGGAGGTCCAGCCCACCGCGACGATCCGACCGGAGACGTCGATGACGAGATCCGTCACCGAGGACTCCGGGTCCGCGCCCTCCTGACCGGTCCGGAACGTGGTCACCACCCGGCCGCCATCACCGAAGCTCCCGTCCAGCGAACCGTTCTTGGCGAACCGCGCCACCGCGAACCGGACGACCTGCCCCTGCGTGGGATCGGCCTTCACGCGCTCCCCCCCGGCCACGAGCTTCCCGTTCGGCTGGCGGATCAGGGAGGTGAGATGCCAGCGGCCTCCGCCGAATCCTTCGACCACCCTGCCGCCGTTCCCGAACGACGCATCGATCGAACCGTCCTGGTGGTACCGGACCAGCCCGAAGACCGACCCGTTTCCGTCACGAAGGTCCACCCCGACCACGAAGCGTCCGTCGGGCAGGACCACGAGCGCCGCCCCCGCTGCATTCCGGCCCGCGACCCCCGTCACGACCCTTCCCCCGTTGCCGAACGCGGGGTCGAGGCCCCCGTTCATCCGGTACCGGGCCAGGGCGACCTTGCTCCGCCCGCCGGCCGGCGTCATCGCGCCCGCCACCAGGATCCTGTGGGGAGTGAGCTCCATGTCGCCCACGTCGGCCGGTCCGGCGAAGGCCGTCGCGACCTCCCCGCCGGTGCCGAACGTCGGGTCGAGGTCCGAGCTCGCGGCGGACGCCGTTCCCGTGCCGAGGAGGGGCGTCGCCGCCGCAAGCGCGAGGACGAGGAACGATCCGAGGGGCGCTCTCATGACGGGTCCCGACCTTATCCCCCGCCGCTTCGTGCGATCAACACTTCGTTCGAAACCCAGGGTGCCGCTCCGGCCTCAGGCGGGCTGTCCCTGTCTGGCCCGGCGGTGGACGCGGGTCCGTTCGAGCTGGTGGAGGACGGTCTTGCGGAGGCGGACGGTGGACGGCGTGGCCTCGACGCACTCGTCCTCGCGGATGAACTCCAGGGCCTGTTCGAGCGAGAGGTCCCGGGGCGGGATCAGCCGGACCAGCTCCTCCGCCGTCGACTGGCGGATGTTCGTGAGCTTCTTCTCCTTCGTGGGGTTCACGTCCATGTCGTCGGCCCGGGAGTTCTCGCCGACGATCATGCCCTCGTAGACCTCCACACCCGGCCCCACGAACATCTGCCCCCGCTCCTGGAGGTTGAGAAGCGCGAACGTCGTGGTGAGCCCCCGGCGGTCGGCCACCAGCGAACCGGTGGGACGGGTCCGGAGCTCGCCGTGCCACGGCTCGTAGCCCTCGAACACGTGGTGGAGGATCCCGGTCCCCCGGGTCTCGGTGAGGAACTCCGTGCGGAATCCGATGAGGCCCCGCGCCGGCGCCACGTAGTCCATCCGGACCCAGCCGGTGCCATGGTTCACCATCTGGACCATCCGCCCCTTCCGCAGGGCGAGCAGCTGGCTCACCACGCCGAGGTAGTCCTCGGGGACGTCGATCGACAACCGCTCCATCGGCTCGTGCACCACGCCGTCGACCTCGCGGGTCACCACCTGGGGCTTGCCCACGGTCAGCTCGTAGCCCTCCCGGCGCATGATCTCCACCAGGACCGCCAGCTGCAGCTCTCCCCGGCCTTGCACCTCCCACGCGTCCGGCCGGCCGGCGTCCAGCACGCGGAGCGACACGTTGCCGACGATCTCCTGATCCAGGCGTCCCTTCACCAGGCGCGCCGTGACCTTGTCCCCGTCCTGCCCGGCCAGGGGCGACGTGTTGATCCCGATGGTCATCGAGAGGCTGGGCTCGTCCACCAGGATCACCGGCAGCGGACGGGGGTCGTCGGGATCGGCCAGTGTCTCGCCGATGGTCACCTCGGCCAGGCCGGCCACCGCGATGATCTCGCCGGGGCCGGCCTCCTCGGCGGGGACCCGGTCCAGGGCCTCCGTGACGTACAGCTCGGTGACCTTCACGCGCTCGATGGAACCGTCCCGCCTGCACCACGCCGCCTGCTGCCCCTTCCTGATCACGCCGTGCAGCACCCGGCACAGCGCCAGACGCCCGACATAGGGCGAGGCGTCGAGGTTCGTCACCAGGGCCTGCAGGGGGTGCGCGGGGTCGTGCTCCGGTGCGGGGATGTGCTCGAGCAGCGTCTCGAACAGGGGCTTGAGATCGGTGCCGTGCGCCCGAGGGTCGGAGGAGGCCCATCCCGCCCGGGCGTTCGCATACAGGATGGGGAACGCGATCTGGTGCTCGTCGGCGTCGAGGTCGAGGAACAGGTCCTCCACCTCGTGGACCACCTCGTCGATCCGGGCGTCGGGCCGATCCACCTTGTTCACCACGAGGATCACCGGCAGCCGGGCCTCCAGGGCCTTGCGCAGGACGAACCGGGTCTGGGGCAGCGGGCCCTCGGAGGCGTCCACCATGAGCAGCACGCCGTCCACCATGGTCAGGCCCCGTTCGACCTCGCCGCCGAAGTCCGCGTGCCCCGGCGTGTCCACGATGTTGATCTTCACATCGCCGTAGCGGACCGCGGTGTTCTTGGCGAGGATCGTGATCCCCTTCTCCCGCTCGAGGTCCATGGAGTCCATGACCCGCTCGTTGACGTTCTCGTTCGCCCGGAACGCGCCGGTCTGCCACAGCATGGCGTCGACCAGCGTGGTCTTCCCGTGGTCCACGTGCGCCACGATGGCCACGTTGCGGATGTCGTCTCGGAAGGGCATGCGGGGTCCTGTTCGAATGTCGGGGGCTCTTCGAGTGTACGAGGACGGTCAGCCCTCGCGGCTGCGGCGGTCCCACTCGAGTCGGCGGCCCTCCGGGCCGAGGTCGTACAGTCGCTTGCACTCCGGGCAGATCGGGAACCTCTTCGGATCGCGGGACGGGACCCACACCTTCCCGCACAGCGCGATCACCGGTGTGCCCACCACGTAGGCCTCGGTGAGCTTCGACTTGTCCACGTAGTGGCTGAACCGCTCGTGGTCGCCCTCGTCGATCCGGGCATCGGTTCGTTCGTCGAGCTTCGTCTCGCTCATGTCGCCCATCCTCGAACCGGCAGTGTAGACAGCGCTCGCGCGGGCAGTCCGGACCCGGGCTACGCGTTGGTCCCCCAGTCCTGGGTCCCCCACCTCCGATGTACCCCAGGTAATCGATCTCGGGATCGATCACCAGGTCAGCCGGTGGTCATACGCGTCGACGGTGAAGCCGTACCCGTCCGCGCCACGGAGGTCGAACACGGTGTCCACCGACACCACCTCGGCTCCCACGCGCTGCGACGCGGTGGGGGCCCGGTCCGTCAGCGCTCCCACGCCGGTGCCGATGCGCAGGTTCCCCGAGCGTCCATGCCCAGGCCGGTGGCCGCCCGAACGGCCAACCCGATGGATCGGGGGTCCCCCCGAGCGAACCACGAAGCGGTACTTCAGGTCACCGCCCCCGCCACCCACCTGCCACCTGCAACGCTGCTCCACGTTCGCATCGGACTGCTCGCTCTCTCAGGATGGGTCCGGGATCCCCGCGGCGCGACGGATCTGCGCTGCGTGGTCGTGCGCGTGCCTCGCGTAGATCTCCAGCCACGTCTGGACCGAGTACGGACCGCTTTCGGTGTGGGTCCCGGTTCGTGCCCAGTCCTCGTCGGCGAGGCGTTCGAGCAGGGACGAGGTGGTCTCCCGCGCGGCCCGGACCGCCTCGAGCGAGGGCTGGACGGGCCGGGACCCGTAGTGCAGCCGCCGCGCGAACTCCTCCTCGTCGTACCCGTGGATCACCGGCGAATCCTCCGCCAGCAGCAGCCGCAGCCGCATCGCCGACATCATCTCGCTGTCGGCCAGGTGATGGACCACCTCTCGGGCGGTCCAGCCGCCGTCGGAAGGCCGGCGGTCGAGCCCGTCCTCGTCCAGCCCGGCCACCGCGGCCTCCACGACGCCCGGCCCCTCCCGGTATCGCTCGATCAGCCCACGACGCAGTTCGTCATCCATGGCCGAACCAATCCGAGCGTCAGCCCGGCGACGCCGTGCCCACGAGAGCCCCCGATCCGGTGGCGCGGCCGCGATCCCCGGTCTCAGGTGACGATGAAGGTCAACAATGGACATGTCTTCGTCCCGGTGTCCTTCTCCGGGACGCTCTTCGGCCCGGACAGGTGGGAGGGGACGGAGCGGGTGCAGCTCTACGCCGACGAGGGGTACGGCGTGCAGGTGGAGTACTGGCGGACCTCCAGGACCGGGACCTCCAATGCGCTGTTCAGCATCACCGGCCACCTGGTGAACTTTGAACGCCATGTCAGGGGTGTCCGTCCACATCGCTGACCGGGGGGAAGTACAGGAACGGCCGGTTGTTCGCCGGCTGGAACAGCACGCCGGACCGCGACTCTCCGTTCGGCCCTCCTCCGCGGCAATCCGCGTCATCCACTCATCCTCAAGATGAATACATGCGCGGGTCGCCGGCTTGGTTGCTCCCGAGCGGGAACGACCGCCCCCGCCCCCTCTGAGGTCAGGACATCCGAAGCTCGGTCGAGCATGCCTCTCGGGCCGGGCGGCATGGCTCGACGATCAACGACCTCCGGCCTCCCCGGCGTCGCTGCGCGGCTTCGGCTACGGAGTGACCTCCACGTTCGTGAAGATGTCCGTCTCCCCCAGGGGAGGTCCGGCAGAGTCCCTCCCGTCGGTCCACACCGGGTACACGACCTGGTCGCTCGCCGCCAGGGCGTTGTAGTCGCCGATGAAGCAGCCGCAGGAGAAGAACCCCTTGTCCGGGTTCCACGCCGCCGTGCTGATGTCCGCGAATTCCCAGGTGGCGGCGCCGTCGGTGGACAGAGCCTGGAACGTCCGGATCCGCTTGTCCGCGAGGTCCTTGCGGTTGTCGTACCAGATGGCATGCGCGTTCCCCGACTCGTCCACGGCGAGCCAGGGGAAGAACTGATCCCGTGGCGCCGCGCTGCCCGAGGCCGTGACGCTGAGCGTCCGCGCATCCGACCACGACTGCCCGAAGTCGGCGGAGGTCTGCAACGAGATGTCGGCGCCGGTCAGATCCCGGTGGAGGTTGTTCTGGTAGGCGTACAGCAGGGTTCCGCGTGTCGGATCGAACACCATCGACGGCGAGATCGGGATCCTGGCCTTCTTCGCCGGCAGCAGGTCCTGGTAGTTCGGGTTGTCGCGGAACTGCCCGGGCTTGTCGATACGCACGCGGGCGCCGAAGGTCTGCCCGCCATCGATGGACCGTTTGAAGTACAGGGCCCGGTCATATGAGGTGTTGCAGTCCTCGCTGATGTAGGAGACGTTCAGGGCGCCGGTGTCGTCGACCACCGGCAGGGCCCACTGGTTGGCTCCTCCCCCGACGCCGTTCGACCCCGGGGCATCCGGGACGACCGCCGCGTGGGCCCAGGTCGACGTGCTGGGGTCGGCCGTCGGGATGGAGTTCGTGTACGCCACCTGGACAGGGCAGTAGTCGCTTCGTCCCGACGGCAGCACCATGTGGAACTTGATGAACGTCACGTAGAGCCGGCCGTAGAGGGGGCTGTCCACGTTGTTGTCGACGGCCAGCAGCTCCTTGTCGTAGAACACGGACCCGTCGATGGAGCCGTCGCCCGACCGGTTCGTGATGGCGATGGCGGCCTTCGTGGATGCCGTCCATGTCGCTCCGCCGTCGTCCGATGCCCAGACCTGCACCTCCGATATTGGGCTGGTGCTGAAGTAGCACAGCGTGGACAGGTAGAAGACCCCGTCCTTTGCGCTGTACACGACCGAGGGGTCGCTGCCGAAGCACCGCTCGCCGGTGGTGGACGTCTTGGGGTCCTTGAACTCGCTGATCCAGGAGTGGCCCCCGTTCGTGGTGTGGCCGATCCAGAACCCGTCGCCGCAGTAGTCGTTCGCCGCCGCGACGGCATTCAGGTGATCGCTGACGTTGAAGGCCACGGACGTCTCGTTCTGGGGGAGCGCCGGGTCGCAGTCGGCGTTCGCCTGGACGTTCTCCAGCGCGCCGGGCAGAGCAGCGGCGGACCTCACGAGCTTCGTCGACGTCTTCACGTCGTCCGCCGCCAGCCTGGCCCGAACGCCATTCGAGATGCCGCCCGGATAGTTCAGGACGTGCCGGACCCAACGGGGCTGGCTCGGCGAGCCCGCGGTCCCGGATCCGGCCGTCCCCCCCACGACCGCACCCACCATGGCCACCAGGACGAGACATCTGAGTGCCCGGCGCATCGCGCCTCCTTCCGCCTTCGGCCCCTCGGCCGGGCGAGTCGGCGCCGGCCACGTTCCCGATATGGCGCGGGCACCCAATCCGTCCACGACGCTCGAGGCGCGTGGGCCGAACCCCAGGCATCCTGGTGCGAGCTTCTCGGCGTGTCAAACGGCATCAAACCGGTCCAAGGTCGACCGAGTGCTCGGTCGACTACGTGGCCGACTACTTCTTCTGGAGATAGGCCCGACTGAGGGGTCCGCGGAAGCGGAGCTCGAGCGCTGAGGCCGCTGGCGTTCCTGAGGTCATGGCGCCCACGTTCGACCGGGTCCGGCCGCGACATCGCGCTCGTGAGGCCGTTTCTCGCAGGCCGAGCGGGCCGGCGCTTGCCGACAGACTGCCGCGGGAACGCTCGGAGGAGGGTCGATTCCGAGGAGGAGCTCAATGGATCTCGAGGCGGTCGGACGGGTCGGGCTGTCGGGCGTACGCGGAAGGGCCGGGAGGAGGGTCGCCGGCGCGGTGGCCCGCCGGACCGACCTCGACGAGGGTCGCGCGGTCATCGGCGGCGTGCTGCTCGTGCTGACGCTGTACCAGACGATGAAGACGATCCGGGCGATCGTTGCGGCCGCCCGCGGGGAGCACCGTCCCGACGTGGTGGAGGCCGCGGCCTGATCCGCCTTTCGCCAGAGCTCGTGTCGGTGGGCGGTGGAGGATTTGAACCTCCGACCTCTTCCGTGTCAGGGAAGCGCTCTCCCCCTGAGCTAACCGCCCGTTCGAGCGAGTTTACCGGCCCGGGCCTGGGGGGCGGCGGGTCGTTCGAGGCGGGGACCGGAATTGAACCGGTGTAGCAGGTTTTGCAGACCTGTGCCTAACCACTCGGCCACCCCGCCCGGGGGTTCCGGGCCTGCGGCCCGGCGAGGGTTCAGTGTACCGCCGCCCACAGGGCCACCGGATCGGGCCCCTACCCCTCCTTGACCGTGGCGTACCAGACCCGGTCGGCGGCCTCTGTCAGGTCCTCGCTCACGCGGGAGAACCGTCGATACAGCTCGCGCTTGCCCATGATCTCCCGCAGGTCCTGGTCGCCGAGCAGGGCGGACATGCCCTTGCGGTAGGCGTGTTCGACCTGTCGCTGGCTCTTGACCGCCGCCGTCGCCGCCGCGGTGATCGCCTCCTCGTCGTGCCGGCGCTCCTTCGTGGACAGCAGCCGGAACGCCTCCCCCAGGTGCCGAGTCCCCTCGGCGAGGATTTCGGCCATCTCGGCCAGTACGGGATCCGGCGGCATGGCCATGAGCTCCGACTCCCGCACGGCGTCCCGGGCCCCGTTCATCACCGCGTCCAGGCGCTCGGACATGACGTACAGGTCCTCCGCGTCGATCGGGGTCGTGAACGCCACCGTCAGCGCCTTCCGCAGCGCCCACTTGTGGCCGTCGGCAAGATGCTCGCTCTCCAGAACACGTTTCCCGGCCTCGGCATCGCCGCCCGCCCACGCGGCCAGGGCCTCCATCCCCTGGATCGTGGCCGTCGCCTGCTCACAGAGCATCCCGACGACGTCCGGCGTCTCCGGAAGGAACCATCTCCTCTTCACGTCAACCACCTCCACATCGGAAGGAATGCGGCGGCCAGCAGCGCCGCCGCGGGGAGCGTCGTGAGCCACGCGATGAGGATCTCCGCCAGCACCGGCCAGCCCACGTGCCTGTACCGGCGCCGGGCCACGCCCACGCCCACCACGCTCGACGCCACGACGTGCGTCGTGCTGACCGGCGCGCCGAGCAACGACGCGGCGAGGATCACCGAGGCCGAGCTGGCCTGGCTGACCAGCCCGTCCAGGGGCCGGACCCGGAAGATCCGCCTGCCGATCGTCTTGACGATCCGCCATCCCCCGAGTGCGGTGCCGAGCGTGAGCGTCGCCGCGCACGCGGCCTTGACCCACAGCGGCGCCGAGGACCTCGATGGGTTGCTCGCCACCAGGATCGCGAACACGACCCCCACGGCCTTCTGTGCGTCGTTCGATCCGTGACTGAACGCGAGCCACGCGGACGTCATCCACTGTCCGCCCCGGATCGGTCTCGCCACCCGGGTCGTGGCGGGACGGAGCCCGCGCCGGGCGGCCCGTTCGAGCACGAAGGCGGCACCGAGGCCGAGCAGCGGCGAGACGGCGAGCGCGATCAGCGCGCCGATCACGCCCTCCGGCTTCAGGCCCGACATCTTCCCCCAGTTCACGGCGTGGCGGCCGGCCTCGAGGAGCGCCGCTCCCACCAGGCCGCCGATGAGCGCGTGGCCGGAGCTCGACGGCAGGCCCCGCCACCACGTGAACAGGTTCCAGGCCGTGGCGGCCGTGACGGCGGCGCCGATCACCGCGATGGTGTGCCGCTCCCCCTGCACCTGGACGATGCCGGCGATCGTGCCGGCCACCGCGGCGCCGAGCACCAGCGGACCCAGCATGTTGAAGAACGCCGCGAGGACGATGGCCTGGCCCGGCCGCGCCACGCGAGTCGCCACCAGGGTGGCGATGGCGTTCGCGGCGTCGTGGAACCCGTTGGTGAACGAGAACGCCAGCGCCATCCCGATCGCAAGGACGAATCCCGCGTCCACCCGGCAACCCCTCCTGGGACCGGCGTCGCCCGAACCCGCCGGCCGCGCCCCTCCCCCGGCCTAGCCTTCCGAAGGCACCGGTAGCCTACGGCGTCGGCAGGACCGGCCTATTGGGGCACGCCGTCGACGAAGAGCTGGATCACCCCGGGGGCGAGATCGCCGGAGTCCACGGTGTCGGTGCCGGCCAGCGTGTTGATGTCCAGTTGGTCGTTGGCGAACTCCGGATGGAAGATCCTCACGGTTGGAACGAGACCCGCCACCAGGACCGAGCTGTTCCCACTCACGGTGATGGCGTCGACCCCGCTCGTCCCCTCCACCACCACGGTGTCGGCCGCGCCGTCGCCGGTGGCGCTGCCCACGGGGGAGGCCTCGAGGTCCACGGCCACGTTCGTCACGCCGGTGCCGGAGAGGTCGTGCACGGTGACGGTGTCGGCGCCCCCGAAGGCGTGGAACTC
>Ga0137375_10006545_pt1 | contig 13807 bp, 16 predicted proteins | sample SagtaG_24_FD_104936 | JGI IMG/M metagenome (GOLD analysis project Ga0137375, IMG submission 104936) | Vadose zone soil microbial communities from Sagehorn Ranch, Mendocino, California, USA - Sage1_R_113_16 metaG | ecosystem: Environmental > Terrestrial > Soil > Vadose zone | place: USA...
AGATGGACTCGCTGATCACTGCCGCCGCGCGTGCACTCGCGGCGGGTGATCCCCTCGGCGCATTGAAGCGGGTCGCCCTGCGCGATGACGCGCCTGCTCTCGCGCTGCGAGGCATCGCGATGGCGCAGCTCGGCGATCTCGTTCGAGCGAAGATTCTCCTGCGACGTGCGGCGCGTGCTTTTGGTCCGAAAGAGGCCGTGGCCCGCGCGCGGTGCGTCGTCGCTGAAGCCGAGATCGCGCTCGTCTCGCGCGACCTGGGCTGGCCCGCGAAGGCGCTCGATGCGGCGCGGGCGACGCTCGACGAGCACGGCGACCGTGTCAATGCGGCGCATGCGCGGTATCTCGAGGTCCGGCGCCTCCTCCTGATCGGGCGGATCGACGAGGCCGACCGTACCCTCGCCGAGCTCGACGCCGCGTCCTTACCTCCCGCGTCGAGGACCGCCCACGAGCTGGTGGTCGCGGGGATCGCGATTCGGCGCCTCCGGACGAAGGCGGCGCGCGCTGCGCTCGCTCGGGCCGAGCGCGCAGCGCGTCAGGCACGCATCCCTGCGCTGACGGCGGAGGTCGACAGCGCAGTCCTCGTCCTGAACACGCCCGCTGCGCGGCTGATCGCGAGTGGCGAACAGCGACTCCTCCTGCTCGACGAGGTCGAAGCGTTGCTGGCGTCGAAGGCATTCGTCGTGGACGCGTGCCGTCATGTCGTGCGTCACGAAAGCAAGCTGGTCTCGCTCGCAAAGCGTCCGGTGTTGTTCGCGCTCGCACGCGCGCTGGGCGAAGCGTGGCCGGGAGACGTACCGAGGGACACGCTCGTCGCGCGGGCATTCGGAGCGAAGCGTGCTGATGAATCGCATCGTGCGCGCTTGCGAGTCGAAGCAGGGCGGCTTCGCACGATGCTCCGGACGCTGGCCGACGTCCACGCGACGAAGCGAGGCTTTGCGCTGGCGCCCCGCCGCGCACGCGAGGTCGTCGTGCTGGCGTGGCCCGTTGAAGTCGACGAGGAACGTGCGGCGGTACTCGCCTTCCTCGCCGACGGTGAATCGTGGTCGAGCTCGGCCCTGGCGCTTGCGCTTGGCACGAGCCAGCGCACCGTGCAGCGGGCGCTCGACTCGCTTGCGGCAGCAGGCAAGGTGCAGTCGTTCGGTCGCGGGCGAGCTCGTCGCTGGATGACCCCGCTCGTGCCGGGATTCACGACGACCTTGTTACTCCCCGCTCCTCTGCCGACTGACTAGGGACGCGAACGAGCGCTCCGAGAGTGACCCGCCTTCGCGCTCCGCGCTTCGGACAAGGTCACACGAACGGAGCGACGATGGACGAACTGGCAGCGGGCGCGAACGGAGCAGAGCGAGCTGCGCAGAGCGAGCGCAGCGAAGTGAGCTTGGCGGAGTGCAGGGGTCTCCGCCAGTCAAGAGAGGTGTAGGGGCGAAGCCCCTCGAACAAAGGAGCAGCATGCGTCGATCAACCGCCGAGATCGTCCGTGAGTATGGACCGTTTTCAGGTACCAACCACGTGCATGGAGTCACGTATGACGGTCAGCACGTCTGGTTTGCTGCCGGAGACAAGCTAACCGCCTTCGATCCTGCGAGCGGGAAGACCCTGCGCTCGATCGACGTCGCCGCGCATGCAGGCACGGCCTTCGACGGCCAGCACCTCTTTCAACTCGCCGAGGATCGCATCCAGAAGATCGATCCGAAGACCGGTCGTGTGCTCGCCACGATTCCGGCCCCCGGCGGCGGCGGTGACTCGGGGCTCGCGTGGGCCGAAGGGACGCTCTGGGTAGGGCAGTATCGGAACCGGAAGATCCATCAAGTCGATCCCGAAACAGGGGCGATTCTTCGCACGATCGAGTCCAACCGCTTCGTCACCGGGGTCACCTGGATCGACGGAGAGCTCTGGCACGGCACCTGGGAAGGTGACGAGAGCGATTTGAGGCGGGTCGATCCTGGAACGGGAGAGGTCCTGGAGAGGCTCGAGATGCCGCCCGGAGTGGGCGTGTCGGGGCTCGAGTCCGATGGCGGCGATCAGTTCTTCTGCGGAGGAGGGAAGAGCGGGAAGGTGAGGGCCGTCCGCCGGCCGAGGCGGTCAGCGTAAATTTCCGCAGGTGGCATGACATGATCTAGACTCGCTCTCTTACCCGCGTCAGCCGCGGTCCAGTGCTGGGTCGGCTCACAGTGTTCACACGATGGACTACACGCTGCTCGAATCGGCGCCGGACGCGATTGTCATCGTCGACGAACGTAGTCGCATCGTGTTTGTCAACGCCCAGACCGAGGCGTTGTTTGGATACGCCCGCCAGGAATTGATTGGAGCGGCACTCGAGACGCTCATTCCGGAGCGATACCACCACGACCATGTCGCCCACCGAACGGCGTACGTGGCGGAGCCACGGACGCGATCCATGGGTGCGGGCTTCGACTTGCTGGCCCGCCGCAAGAGTGGCGAAGAATTTCCAGTCGAAATCAGCCTGAGTCCCCTCAAGACCGAGAGCGGCCTTCGAGTCATGAGCGCGATTCGGGAGGTTACCGCACGCCAACGGGTCGAGGCGGCGCTTCGTCATGCGGCGGCCATCATCGAATCTTCGGATGACGCGATCATCGGCAAAACGCTTGATGGGGTGATCACGAGTTGGAACCGCGGTGCGACGTCCATTTATGGCTACCCCGCGGAAGAGGCGATCGGACGCTCGATCGCGGTCTTGGTCCCGCCTGACCGCCCCGATGATTTCCCGTCAATTCTGCAGCGGCTGCGCGCGGGCAATACGTTGCGGCACTACGAGACTGTCCGCCAGACCAAAGCGGGTAAACGCATCGATGTCTCGCTGACCATCTCATCGATCCGCGATGCCGCCGGGCGTCTCATCGGCGCCTCCACGATCGCCCGTGACATCACAACGAAAAAACGCGCGGAGGCCAAGTTCCGGGGACTGCTCGAGTCCGCGCCAGATGCGATGGTCATCGTGGATCACGCCGGCCACATCGTCCTCGTCAACGTGCAGGCGGAGCGGCTGTTCGGGTATGGGCGCGACGAATTGCTGTCTTGTCCCATCGAGACGCTCGTTCCCGAACGATTCCGGGGCGCACATGCGTTTCATCGCGCCACATACGCGGCGGCCGCGCAGTCACGGCCGATGGGCGCTGAGTTGGAACTCTACGCGTTGCGGAAGGACGGCAGCGAGGTTCCCGTCGAGATCAGCCTGAGTCCACTTGAAACCGAAGAGGGCACGCTCGTCGCGAGCGCCATTCGCGACATCACGGCACGCAAACAAGCCGAAGCTGAGCGCGTCCGGCTCATTGAAGAGCGTGCCGCCCATGCGGAGGCCAACCGCCTCAAAGATGAATTCCTGGCCACACTCTCCCACGAGTTGCGGACACCACTCAACGCCATCCTGGGCTGGACGGCGATGATGAAAGCCGGCACGCTCGATGCGAACCGGGCGACACATGCCTTGACCACCATCGAGCGAAATGCGCGAGCGCAAGCGCAGCTCATTGAGGACTTGTTGGACCTGTCGCGAGTGATTAGCGGGAAACTGCGTCTCGAGCTCGTGCCGGTCGATCTCACCGAAACGGCCGATGCCGCCGCTGACGTCGTTCGGCCCAGCGCGGCAGCCAAGAGGATTCATCTCGATGTAGTCGCCGAACGACGACCGATCCTCTTGCTCGGCGATGGCGATCGCCTCCAGCAAGCCATCTGGAATCTCCTGACCAATGCTGTCAAGTTCACGCCCGAGGACGGTCGTGTCGAGTTGCGTCTGCGCGTGGATGACACGACGGCGACAATCGTCGTTCGCGATACCGGCAAGGGTATTGATGGCGAGTTTCTGCCCCGCGTATTCGATCGATTTCGTCAGGAAGACAGCAGTACGACCCGCGCGCACGGCGGTCTCGGCCTGGGCCTGGCGATCGTCCGATCGGTAGTTGAAGCACACGGTGGCTCGGTGACTGCTGCGAGCGCAGGCATGGAGCGTGGATCAACGTTCACGATTGTGCTCCCGCTCGTGACTGCGGTTGACGAGCGACGCGAACGCGAAGGTCCGATAGTCAGGGCGGCGGACGGCCTCCGAGATGCCCGCATCCTCGTCGTTGATGATCGAGAGGACGAGCGGCAGCTATTCGCCGAAATTCTCGAGCAGCACGGCGGCGTCGTCGCGGTAGCGGACGGCGTCACATCTGCGCTTCAGGAACTTGAGCGGTTCCGGCCTGCCGCCGTTGTGAGCGACATCGCCATGCCTGTGCAGGATGGCTACGAACTCGTCCGACGAATTCGCGCGCACGCCGATCAGACGCTCGCCAGCACACCGGCCATAGCCGTGACAGCCCAGGCTCGCGCCGAAGACCGGAGGCGCGCATTATCCGCGGGATTCCAGGGATATATCTCGAAGCCGGTCGATCCCGCCGAATTGATCGATGCGGTGGCCGCTGTGTTAGCTCGTGGCTCGAAGGCCGGCCAGAGCTAACGGAGCAGAGGAACGCGTTGACCGGGAACTCGCGCCGATGGTTCGCCGCCTACGACACGCTTAAAAAAGCCTGGGCGCTGCGCTAACTGCGACGTCGCACGATGCCCCGGCGGCGAATTCGCCGAATGCGTTCGACGCGAAGACCGCGGCGTTCGCCCTGATCGATCACAAGGAGCACACGAACATGAAGCCAAAGAACACGATCTGCCTCTGGTTCGACAAGGACGCGCAGGAGGCGGCGCGCTTCTACGCCGCCACCTTTCCAGATAGCGAAGTGACCGCTGTTCACGAGGCGCCCGGTGACTACCCGGGCGGCAAGGAGGGCGATGTGCTGACGGTGGAATTCACCGTTCTGAGCATTCCCTGTCTCGGTATCAACGGCGGCCCGGAGTTCAGGCACAGCGAGGCCTTTTCATTCCAGATCGCGACGGACAATCAGGAAGAGACGGACCGGTACTGGAACGCGATCGTCGGCAATGGCGGCAAGGAAAGTCAGTGCGGTTGGTGCAAGGACCGCTGGGGCCTCTCCTGGCAGATCACCCCGCGCGCGCTAACCGAGGCGCTTGCGGCTGGTGGCGGTGAGGCAAAGCGTGCCTTCGAGGCGATGATGCCAATGAAGAAGATCGACATCGCCACCATCGAGGCAGCACGGCGGGGCTGACGTGGACACGACGGGTTGCGCCATCTTGACCGGCCCTGGAATCCCACCCTGGCACGTCGCGCGTCTTCGTCCGCTTCTAAGGGCCGATGCCTCGCGCAGGAACTGGCTGATCAGCGCGTGCTGATCGGGCGATGCGTTACCCCTGAGCGATCGTGCGTCGCTCGTCCTCCGCCAACCGGAACGCGAAGGCGCGTCTCGATGTCCGCCAGCAGCTGCATCGCCCCAAAGTAGCCGCCGCGGGCTGAGACTTTGCCTACCGGCCTACGTATGGTGAACGCGATTTGGCTGCTGTTGGCTCTGGAGGCCCGCAGCCGGCGCCCGTGTCCATTTCTGACAAATATTGACAATACCCGTTATCAGGCCTAGTCTCGGTGCGAGGGCTGATCCGCATGAACGTTTCACTCACGCCAGAGCTCGAGCGACTCGTGAACGAAAAGGTTGAGAGCGGCCTGTACCAGACAGCGAGCGAAGTTGTCCGCGAGGCACTGCGACTCCTGAAGGAACGCGACCAGACGCGCGAGCAACTTCGTGCCGACGTGCAAGCTGGCTTCGACGAGTTGGCCAGGGGCGAGGGTCGTGCCTACGACAAGACTTCAGGTCGGCAACTCGCCGAGCGGATCAAGTCACGAGGTCGTGCGGCTCGCGCCAAGAAGTCGTAGATGCCCTATCGGCTGTCCGCTCTTGCCGAGCAGGACCTCGAGGAGATCTGGTCCTACGTCGCCGAGGACGTCAGCCCCGCCACCGCGGACCGACTCATCGACGCTATCGTCGACAGATTCGAACTGTTGGTCGAACAGCCTCGGATGGGCCGCCTACGGCGGAGTTTGGCGGGGGCGTTCGATCGTTCACAGTCGAAAATCACGTCATCTACTATCGACACGACCGGGACGTCCTGATCACCAGGGTTCTCCACGGCCGTCGCGATCAAGCTGCGGCCTGGTCTGAGTGAGATCGGGAGTGCCACGGTAATTCAGCGGCGGGATGACGGATGTGAACGCCGGACGTACGAGGCCCTACGCGCATTGTCGCCTTCCTCACGTCTCGACGAAATCACTTCTTCATCATCATGCCGCGCCCGCCCATCATCTGCTGATGCATCTGGCCGATCCGATCGTGCATGGACTTCTGCTGACGAACGAGCTCGGTGACAGCTGCGGCAACGGCGGTGACTTTGGCATCACCATTCGCGGCGTTCATGTCCTTGACAAGTGCATCGAGCCTGCTGTCGGCGGCCTTCATCTCGGCCATCATTTGCTCGTGCATCTTCATCATGTCCTGCATGTTCGGCGGGGCCTGGTCGCGTGGCTGCGAGCCCTGCGATGACGGGGCCTGAGCCGCGACAGCGGTCACCAGATTGAAGGATCTCGTTGGCAACATGGACGCGAGGATCAGCACGATCGACGCGCCGAGAGTAAGACGTCTCATCATTGGAACCTCCAGGTTTGAGAGAGCAACAACATGGCCACGACCGCTTAATGTCCACACGCAAGTACCTGCACGCCGCTCGGATCAGGCCAGACTCGTTCGTTTAATGATGCCCGACTGCATGGCCAGTTCCCTCGCGCGCGACAGGTGGTCGGCGTGGACGTGCGTCTCGAGTACGTATCGAATCGACCATCCATGGCGACGAGCACGCTCGAGATACACGTCTGGCGACACCGACGGATCGATCACGGCGGCCTCGCCACTTGAGCCCACGATGTACGAGAGACATCGCTTGCCGATCCGGCGCACCTGAATCACGCGGACCGAGGCATCCGAGAGCGGCACGTCGGCGGCATTCCACGCCAGGCTCCATGCCTTCATGCCGCCGGCGAGCGACCGCGCGTCGAAGCCCCGGTCGGCGAGCATCTCGGCGGCCGTCTGGCTGACGCGGCCAGCATTGCACACCGTGACGACAGGCCGATCGAGCGGGAATGGGGCGTCGGCGAGCAAGTCCGGTTGTCCCGCGCGCAACGCCTCGTAGGCATTGAGGTGCAGGCTTCCGGGGATGGCCCACTGGGCACGGTCTTCGTCGGTACGGATGTCCAGTACCGTCACTGGCTGCTGCGCGTCGAGCCACTCGCGCAAGGTCTCCGCCTCAATCTGCTTCGCCATCACACCCTCAGACGTGCGTTCAGAGCTTGGTGTAGAGCCACGTTTTCTCGACCCACACCTTGCCGAGATGCCAGCGCCAGCTTGGTTGACGCAAGGTCACCACCGGCTTCGGTTCCGCATAAAAATCTCCGCCGCCGAAGCCCGCCTTGCCGCCGCCGATTTCAATGAAACAGTCGCCGTGGCCGTCAAAGCGTGCTGACTGGACCTGGCCGGCGATGGCCTGTGCGATGTTCTCTGCCACGACTCCGGCTTCCTTGTGTGCAAATACACCGGCCTTCGGGAGGGGCTTCCCAAGGGCCAACGGAATCGACACGACGTCCCCGATCGCGTAGACGTTGGGCCACTTCGTTTGCAGCGTGTGGCGATCCACCAACATCCACCCGCTCTCTCCGGTCAGGCCGCTCTCGCGAATCACGGCCGGTGCGCGGTGCGGTGGCACATACGCCAGCACGTCGAAGTCGACCGCGGTGCCGTTCGCGAATGTGAGTCGCTTCCGGTCGGCGTCTACCGCCGTCACATGATGCTCTGGGTGGTACGGGATGCCCTTCGCGGCAAGCAACTGCGTGACAGCGCTCGAGACATGGGGACCCGCCACGCCCATCGGCGCCGGTTCGGCGGCATACATCTCGATCTGGACGCGATCGCGAAGGCCCTGCGTGCGGTACCAGCCATCGATCAGCATGGCGCCCTCGTACGGTGCCGCCGGACACTTGTAGGCTGGCGCCGCCGTGAGCACCACGATGCGGCCAGCACGCAGATTCTGAAGTGCTGTCCAGAGTGACTCGGCGCCGCCTCGGGAATAGAAGTTGTGGCCCGCCTGGGCGAGCCCGGGGATCGATTCCGGGGCCAACTCGGCGCCCAGCGTGATCACCAGGTAGTCGGCGGGGAGTGCCTCGCCTGCAACGGTCACAATCCGCCCGTCCGGGTCGATGTGCTCGACGTTGCCGACGCGAACGTCGATGCCTTTCCGCGCCAGGCGCGCCAGTGGGCGGGTGATTGCCTCAGCGGTGCGCTGGCCGACCATGAGCCACAACAGCGACGGGGCGAACACGTGATCGCGCTCGCGGTCAACCAGCACGATACGGTGTGTCGCCGGCAGACGCTTTCGGAGCGCCCGCGCGGTCGCGACTCCGCCGAGGCCGCCGCCCAGAATCAGAATGGTCTTCGAGTCGGCCACGGGTTTTCCGTCCTTCGCTAAAACACGAGCGTGCGATCCGCCCACTGCACCCAATTAGTGAGCTCCTCGAGCGTGCTCCGGCCCGAGGTTCTCGCGAAGACCCAGGCGGAGGGCCGCACCGGCGGGTTGCGCAGCGGTCATGCTCGTCGCCCCGCGCTGTGCTCATCACCCGCTTCCACGCGCCAGCCGTGGGCTCGCCATTCCGGCACGCCCTGTTCCATGCGGTGCGCGCGGAAGCCCTTCCGCCGCAAGAGATCAACCGCATCGAGTGCCATCACGCAGTACGGGCCGCGGCAATACGCGACGATGTCTTGTCCCTTGGGCAGATCGCGGAGGCGCTCTTTCAACTCACCGAGCGGAAGCGAGACCGCACCGGGGATGTGGCCGGCGAGGTACTCCTCGCGTGGGCGGACATCGATGACCGTCACGTCACCCGCACGCACGCGGCGCAGGAGTTCGTCGTCATCGACGGCTTCCAACGCGCCCCGTTCCTCCAGGTACCGCCGACTGACCTGTTCGATTTCCGCCAGACGGGATTCTGCGAGCGTCCGCAGGTGGAGGAAGAACGCGGCGACCTGCGGATCGGCCAAGCGATACGTGACGTGCAGGCCTGCTTTTTCGGCCTCCACGAGACGGGCGCGTCGCAACACCTGGAGGTGGTGCGAGGTGTTAGCGACGCTCTGGGCGATCTGGGCGGCCAGAGCCTCGACCGTGCGCGGTCCCTGGGACAGTAGGTCCAGGAGCTCGAGCCGGCCGGGACTGGCCGTGGCTTTGCCAATCCGAGCGATGTGCTCGTAGATGGCAGCCTTGAATCGCGCGCTGGATTTCTTCATAGGCTTGTCAAATATTCAAATGTGTATTTGAATATTGGCAGAGGGACACCGCCATGTCAAGTACGGCCCGTGAGGCGACGATCACCGTCTTCGGAGTTGCCGTGTTGCTGAACTACCCGTGGGAAATGGCCCAATCCGTCCTGTACGCGCCAATGGGGTCGGCGGCAGAGGCGAGCTGGCGCTGTTTCCTCGCAAGCCTCGGCGATGCGGCGATGATCCTCGTCCTGTTTGCGGTGGGCTGGGCGATCTACCGGGATGCGACGTGGTTCCGACGTCGGTCCGCCGGTCGTCTGGCCTACACGATCGGTATCGGCGTACTGTTCGGGCTTCTCGTTGAGTTATGGGGTCTCGCGGATGGGCGCTGGCAGTATGGTGAAAGCATGCCGCGCGTACCGATTCTCGAGATCGGAGTGGTACCGTTAGTGCAGATGCCGATCCTGGCGCCGCTCACGTTCTGGGCTACCGCGCGATGGATGAAAGTCCGTACCCCGCACGTTCCAAAGCCTCGCCGTTAAAGCGTTATGGGCTTCTACGAGAATCGAATCCTGCCGTACCTCGTCCACCTCTCGATGCGCCAAGAGACTTTCTCCGCATATCGCCGTCGAGTGGTGTCCCCCGCAAACGGCCGGGTGTTGGAGATCGGCATCGGCTCTGGCCTGAATCTCCCCTTCTATGCTGATGCTGCCATCCAAATCATCGGCCTGGATCCATCGGCCAAACTGCTCGCAATGGCGCGAGCGGGTCATCCCGGGACCGCCACGCGTCCGATCGAGTTGATCGAGGGTTCGGCGGAAACGATCCCGTTGGAGGACAAGAGCATCGACACCGTGGTGACCACCTGGACACTCTGCACGATCCCCGACGTGAATGCGGCCTTGAGAGAGATGCGACGCGTGCTCAAGCCCTCTGGAGCGCTCCTCTTTGTCGAGCATGGGCGGTCGCCGGACGAAAAGGTGAGACGCTGGCAAGATCGCCTCACGCCGGTGTGGAAGCGCCTCGGCGGCGGCTGTCATTTGAACCGCCCGATCCGCGAACTTCTCGAAGACTCTGGGTTCCGCACCGAGCTGTTCGAGACGGGATACATGAAAGGGCCGAAGCCGTTGACCTTCATGTACGAAGGACGAGCGCGCCCATGATAAGGGTCGGAGATCTCACCGAAGACAACCCGCGGGACCGCCTCTACTCAAAAACCGCCCCGCCCAGGAGGCCCAGGCCGAGCCCCCCAAAACGCGGGCGCTGGGCTCGTTCTCCGCAGAGCCTCAAACAGGGCAATGGAGAACGCGACCCCCAGAACGATGTTCACAAGGGAGAACGATTCCCTGACGACAAAGGCCGCTCTAGCGTCGGGATATCTCATGACCGGTCCGTGGGGGCCCGCAGGTGCCGATGGCACGAACCCGAATAGTGTGACGGCTGTTAGGATGGTGAAGATATGGATCAGCATACCGGCCGCCCACCCCATCGCAGAACGCTCTTCTCCTCGGTCATTGACTTTTCTCTTCGATCAGGACGTCATCGTATATAAGCGGGACCGAATCGTGTCGGACGGACACTGGCAACGTGCGGCGGCCGCGGACCCTCCACAGCCAATAGAACATCGCGCCAAACAGCAGCAGGATCGGCAGCGCGCGCATCGGTGCAGTCGTGAATGGCTCCGGAAGGATTTTCGCGACGCGCTCACGGATCGAGAAGAACGATCCGGCAGCGATGAACAGCGCGAAGCACATCCGCCACAAATGGCGCGCCAGGCGCGGCCCGCCGCGCGGCACGCCGAATCGCATGATGCGCACGTCGCCCGCCACCGCCAGGAGCAGGACGCTGGCGAGCAAGAAGGACATCACACCGATCGTGCGAAACGGGACGCCACCCGGGGAAAGGCCGGGGCTGTTGACGGCCTTGACGCCGCCCACGATCGAGAGGAGCGCGAGTGCGATCGCGATCGTCAGCGCCGCCGCATTGATGCGACGGGTCCATGGCGACACGGGGCGGACGGTCGTCAGCGCCGTGCCGGCAAAGTACGCGGCCATCAAGCCGCCGATCACATTCCCCAGGATCGCGGCGGTGGTGCCCATGACGAGCATGGCGCAGACGAATAGCAGCCCGCTGCGACGGTGGGCGGTCCCGCCCTTCTTCACCAACAGAGCCAGGGCGCCGAGAACAAGGGCGAGCCCGCCTGCGGCTACGTGGATTGGTAACAACATGAGGATTTAGATGCTTACAGCCTTGTACGTAGAGCGTCTACGCATTCCTCGGCTGGCCCCGTCGCAGACTCCACAGTCCGCGCGCCGAGAGGATGAAGGTGAAGCCCCCGAGCCCGCCGAGCGCCCAGAGTGTCCAGACGAAGAAGAAGCCGCCGGTGGACTTGGCGATCTCGCCATAATGTGCCCCCCTCATGTGGATGACGGGCATGCCTGCCGCGAACAACCCGACGAGCAGCATGATGACGTACCCCGATCGCCGTTCGGCGAGCACGAGCGTCCCGTACAGGAAGACCACGAGGACGAGCAGCGCAATGTTTGAGGGCTCGGCCTTCGATATCCCACGGACGATGTCGTCCGTAATGTGAAGCGTCAGCAAGAGGATCGAGAGCAGAGACGTGACGACCAGGATTGCGCTTTGCTTCATTCGAGGCATAGTGGCGGCACGCGTGCGCTCGAACAACCAGCTTGCGACGAAGAGCGGATTTTCGCGGACGAACGGCGGTTACATCTGCCGGAACAGATGCAGGTAGTTGCGGCTCACCGGCAGAACGTCGCCTCGACCCTTCAAGTGAATCTCCGCCGTTTCGTTGCCATGCCGTTTCACATGGCTGATCGCGCGCAGCTTCACGACGACGGACCGATGGACTTGCGCGAATTGCTCCGCATCAAGCTGCTCGAGCAGCTCCTTCAACGGCGTTCGCACCACCGCCTCGGCCGGTTTTCCTCCATCGCGCCAGGCGACGATGGTGTACTTCGCGTCGGAGCGAAGGTAATCGACGTCGTCGATCGCGATGAGGCGCACGGTTCTCCCCGCTTGCGCGCGAATCCATCGGAGCGCCTCGTTCTTGCCGCCGCCACTCTGCAGCTTTGCGAGCTGCTCGCTCAGTTGCCGCAATAGCTGCTCGGTGTTGATCGCCGGCCTCGACGTCTGCAGACGTTCCCTGAGACGGCTCACGGTTTCCGCGAGCCGCGCCCGTTCGACCGGCTTCAGCAGGTAATCGAGTGCGCCCTGCGCAAACGCCTGCACTGCGTAGTGATCGTACGCCGTGACGAACACGAGATGCGCGCGCCGGCCGATGTGGCTCGCGGCATCGACGCCGGAGAGTCCCGGCATGTGGACGTCGAGGAAGCAGATGTCGGGATGACGCTCGTCGAACAGCCTCACCGCCTCCCGTCCGTTCCGCGCCTCGGCCACAATCTCGAGCGCGGGCCACACGATCGCAAGTTGGCGCCGCAGCGCATCGCGCAGCAGCGGTTCATCGTCCGCGATCAACGCTGTCGCATGGGCGTTCATGGTCGTGCCGGCATATCGATTTCGACGACGGCGCCGCGGGGACCGTTGGGTGTCAGGCGCAGGTGCGCCGCATCGCCGAAGATCAGCTGCAGCCGTTCGCGCAGAGTCGTCAGCCCGGTCCCGAGACCATTCGCCGATTGATGAAGTCCGGCGCCAGTGTCGGTTACGCGGATCACACAGCGTTCACCACGTCGTGCGATGTCGATGTCGATCCGGCCTCCTTCTTCGCTGGGGTCGATCCCGTGTCGCACGGCATTCTCGACCAGCGTCAACAGGGTGGTCGGAGGACAGCGAACGTTCAGCGCCGACGGGTCGACATTCATCGCGTACTGGAGGCGATCGGGCATGCGCATCTGCATCAGCTCGAGATACGGTCGAACAAGCTGCAGCTCCCGCTCGATCGTCGCGGCGGACTCGTGGAGCAGCGGCACCGCCGCGGGCAGGTACGCGGTGAGGCTTCGCAGCACGACCGACGCATGCGGCGAGCCCGCATCGACGAGCGCCTGCACGTTCGCGAGTGTGTTGAAGAGGAAATGCGGCGCGACCTGCGCCTGCAGCAGATGTAATCGCGCATCGAGCGCCTGCCGCTCGAGCTCGCTGCGCTCGAGCGCGAACGTCAGCTTCTGATCGCGGGCAAACGCTTCCTTCTGCCGGACGATCGCGGCGAGCGCCGTCCACGGCGCGAGGAGGAGGCCGGCGAACGTCAGATGCGTCCACCCGTCCATGCGGGCGGGGTTCTCCCAGAAGGGCCGCGCGCCCTGGGGAGTGGACAGCATGTAGATCAGCAACGTCGTCACCGGCATGAAAACGCCGACCGCAACGACTTGCAGTGCCCATCGCTGGAGCCACGGCGGCAGGCTCCGTGGCCAGACCTCGAAGAATGCGAAGGCAGTCGTCGCCGACAGGCCGAGGATGATGGTGCGGAGGAAGAGTGAGGATGGAGAACTTCTCCATGTGGTCAGCATCAAGAGGCCGACGCCGATCGACATCGTCAGCGCGACGGCAACGCGCCGCGTTGTTTTCACGACGATGCCGGCCGACCTCGCGGTCGTCGCCAGTTCGGACATGACGTCGAGCATACTGCCGCCGCA
>Ga0137375_10006548_pt1 | contig 13805 bp, 11 predicted proteins | sample SagtaG_24_FD_104936 | JGI IMG/M metagenome (GOLD analysis project Ga0137375, IMG submission 104936) | Vadose zone soil microbial communities from Sagehorn Ranch, Mendocino, California, USA - Sage1_R_113_16 metaG | ecosystem: Environmental > Terrestrial > Soil > Vadose zone | place: USA...
CACGTTCGAGAGCAGCCCGAACACCGCGTTCACGTTGAGCGTGCCGCGGAACGCCACCAGCTGAAACTGGTAGCCCGTGGCGGCCGCGAGGCCGAGCACGGTACACGTCCGCTTCGCCCCGATAACACTCCCCACCACCGGCGGGGTGCACGTGCCGCGCGTCACGTCGGCGGCCGAGCTCCAAGAGATGGCCCCCACCGCCAGGCGGATGTCATAGCTCGCTGGCTGGCCGGTGCCGTCGGTCACCTCCGTGAAGGACAGCGTCACCGAGTTGTCCGTCACCCCCGCTACCGCGAGATCCGCCACGGTGCCGGGGTTCGTGACCGGCGCCGTCACGCTAATCGCCGCCGTGCCGCTCTGGCCCTCGCTCGTCGCCGTGATCATCGCGCTGCCCGCCACGACCCCCGTCACCAGCCCGCTCCCGCTCACGCTCGCCACCGCGGGATTGCTGGTCGACCAAGCGGTCGCGCGGCCGGAGAGAACGTTCCCGGCAGAGTCGAGCGTGATCGCGGTGAGCGGCGCCGCCGCGCCCACGAGCATGCTCACCGTCGCCGGAGTCACGGTCACGGAGGCCACTGGGGCAGGCGTGACGGTGACGGTCGCCGTGTCGGAGACTCCACCCGGATTCCCCTTCGCGACGACTTTGACCTTGCCCGTGTCCGAGCCGGGCTTATAGCGCCCATAGTGCTTGCCGTTGTTCGTGCTCGTGTCAGTGATGCTGCCGCTGGTGACGCTCCAGCTCACCGCCACGTTAGCCGTGTCACCGGTGCCGGTGAGGCCGACGGCCGTGAAGGCGACGGTTTGATTCTGCCGAAGCGTGAAGACCTTGGGGGACAAAACGAGTCGCGAGACTGCGCTCGTACCAGGATCGGTGAGGTTGAGAGGTTTCTCGCACGCCAACACCGCGGCGACGCCGAGCACCACCGCAGAGCCGGCGATCCGTCGATCTCTGAGCAACGCGAGGCGGCGCGACAACTTGTGTTTGAACGTCATGAGTCCCTCGCTGAGCCTTCAGTGTCCGCTGCCCTCACGGCGACGGCGACTCGCTCGCCCGCGGCGGTGCGACCGTAGGCGACGACTTGATGGTTCTGGGATGGGGACCACGCGACGGCGTCACAGGCGACCACGACCTTCACGACGTGCGCGCCCGGTTGGGGACGGGCGCCGGGGCCCCCGACCGACCGCTCGCCCGCGGCGAGGGCCAGGATCGAGGGCGGGCCGGCGATTCGCATCCGCGCCAGACGCTGAGACAGCTTGAACGTGAACGGCATCGTGTTGCTCTCCAAAGACCACCGGTTGCACGGCCGCCAAAAAAAAACGGCCGCCAGCTTCGACTCTTTTGGTCGATACGCTGGCGGCCCGGCGGACCTAGCGAGCCCAGCTCGCTTTAGTCCCGTAGCTCTGCGTCACCGCCTTTCGGCGGCTTTGCTCTGAGCAGCGACTGCGCGTTTTAGCGGGGGGCGCTCCGCGACCGGCTCGAGTGATGCGCGGCAGCGACAACTGACGCGTAACCTCGTCGGCTGCGGCACACTAGTAACACCTCGCGGGACGCGCAAGTGGTGCAAGATACGCGAGGGGAAAACACGAAGGTTGCGTCATTCAGCGCTGCGTGCTGGCTGCATTCCAGTGCAGCCCAATCACGTGACCCCGGTGTTGGTGCGGGAAATCACACCATCTCACTCGACCCCGCGCCGCGGCCTCAAGGGGCCGGGCCGCGCCGTCATGACCACGAAGTGATCGTCTCGCCAGCGTTCGCACGGCGGCCGCCGCACGAGCGGGTGGCAAGGCCCCACTGGTCATCGCGGGCTGATACGCGCGTGGTGACAGCCCCACCAGCGCATGGCGGCACAGAAGTTGCCCCTTCGGTCGGTGGCCTAATCGTGGACGCACCTTGAGGTTAGCCTCGCTGTGCTACACAGCACTAAAGCTCTTCGGATTGACGAGGCTCGCCCGTCAGCTCAAGAACAGCGGACTGGTTCTCTGCTACCACAACGTCGTTCCGGACACCGATCCCGGCCCCCAGGCCGCCCTCGGCCTGCACATGCCGCTGCCCACGTTCGAACGCCAGATGCGTTGGCTCGCGGCCAACTACGAGGTCGTACCGCTGGAGGAGTTCGTGCGCCGCCTGTCGCGCGGTGCATCCCTTCACGGCATCGCGGCCGTAACCTTCGACGACGGCTATGGCGGGGTGTTCGACCACGCGTGGCCCTTGCTCCGCGACCTGAGCATTCCGGCAACGGTCTTTGTCATCGCGGAAGTACCCGGACAGGACGAGGGCTTCTGGTGGGACCACGGCGACGTACTCAAGGCCTATTCCCCGGCTCGGCGTGAGCACTGGCTCACCACGCTCCGCGGTGACCGCGCGACCATCGTGGAGTCTCTGTCTCACGCCCGCGGCCCCGACCGGCCCTCGCCGTGCTACGGTCCCGCCGGCTGGCAAACGATCTCGGAGGCGGTCAGCGCCGGGTTGGGGCTCGGGGTGCACTCGGCCACCCATCGCTCGCTTCTTGCGCTAGACGATCTCGACCTCCGATTGGAAGTCGTCGCGAGCCGCGACATGATCACCCGCGCAACGGGCGTGACCCCGGAGTTTTTCGCGTATCCGTACGGCCTCTGGAACGATCGTGTCCGGGGCGCCGTCCGGTCCGCGGGCTATCGCGCCGCATTCACCCTCGACTACGGCCACAACGCCGCCACCGCCGATCCGTGGGCGCTTCGGAGGGTGAACGTGCCGACCGGAATCGAGGATGCCGCCTTCGAAGCGTGGGCCGCGGGCCTGAACCTCCGGTCCGGCCACGACTGATGGCGGCGACGCGACTTCGCGGCATGCGTTTGGCGCACCTCATTGAATCGGACGGTCCGGGAGGCGCCGAGCGCATGCTGGCCAGCCTGGCCGCCGAGCTCCAGGCCGCCGGCGCCGAGAACGTGGTCATCGCTCCGGCTGAAGGAGAGGGATGGCTCGCCCGGGAGCTCAGCGGAACCGGGGTGCAGGTGGAGCTATTTCGCCTGGATCGCCCGATCCCGCTGTTCGCGCGCTGGCTCACCGCGACGCTCCGCCGGCACCGAGTCGTGCTGGCGCACAGTCACGAGTTCACGATGGCAGTCTATGGCGCCTGGGCGGCCTCGCGCGCCGGCGTAGCACACCTCTTCACCATGCACGGCAGTCGCTACTACGCCGGACGGTTACGGCGCCGGCTCGCCATGCGCGCTGCAGCCGAGCTGAGCGGAGCGGTCGTGGCGGTATCTCAGAGCCTGGAGCGACACCTGAGCCGCGACCTCTGGATCCGCCCTTCCCGTATCGTCACCATCCCGAACGGTGCGCGCTTCACGCCGGTCGCGCAATCATCGCTGCGAGACGAGCTGAAGCTAGAAAGCGCCGATCAACTGGCCGTAGCGGTCGGCAATCTGTACGCCGTGAAGGGACACGCCTACCTCGTGGAAGCGCTGGCGTTGCTCGCCGGCCAGTTCCCGCGGCTGCACGTGGCGGTCGCGGGTCGCGGCGAGCTGGAGGGTACACTGCTCGCTCGCGCGCAAGCGCTCCACGTGGGCGACCGCTTCCACCTGCTGGGCTTGCGGTCGGACATCGGCAATCTGCTAGCCGGCGCCGACGCGTTCGTGTTGCCGTCGCTTTCCGAAGGCCTGCCGCTCGCGTTGCTCGAAGCGATGTTGGCCGCGCGGCCGATCGTCGCGACGGCGGTGGGGGAGGTCCCCACGGTACTCGCCGACGGGCGTGCCGGAGTGTTGGTCCCGCCTCGGGATGCGTTCGCTCTGGCGAGCGCCTTGGCCGGCGTGCTCTCCGACCCCGTGCGGGCGCGCCGACTGAGCGCGGCAGCTGCGCTGCGTGCGGCCGAGGAGTACGCCTTCGGCACGATGATGGAGCGCTACGCGGCGCTGTACGCCAAGCTCCTCGCCCCGTCGCTGCCGCTAGCGCCCCCCGACCGCTCGAATCCACTGCTCCAGCCGCGTGAGATCGCGCTCCCCGAGCCGACCGTGGGTAGGGAGCGTACAGAGTCGGGCGGCGAGGAGGCGACCGCCCGGAAAGGCGGCGTCCCGATTCAGACACCGCGGCGCAAATCGCTCGAGGTCGCAGAGGAGCTTCGGGTACCCGGGCATGACGCCTAAGCGCCTCGCCGCGGTTTCGGCCGCCGAGGGACGAACCGCAGGCGATGTGAGCACCGGCAGCCGCAAGTAGCCGGGCCGCGCGTGATGAGGCGTGCGAATGGTCTCGAATCCCGGCTGCCGCCGCAGCTCGACCAGCAGCCGCGCCGCGTTCCGGCGCCGCACCTCCACCTCCCGTTCGGCCAGTGTCCAGGTCGCGGCGACCACAGAGCAGGAGACCGCGGTTGCGGCGCGCAACGGGCGAGGCTCGCGATAGATGGTCTGGCCCAGCCGGAGAAACGGTAGCGCCGCCGGGAGGGCGTACAGGTGGGGACGCACCAGGAGCAGCTGGGCGGTGAGCGCCAGCAGCTCCGACCACCCCCGCCGCGGCTCACCCAGCAACGCCCGCGCGTGCTCGAGAGCCCGGGCTCCCGCATCGTCGTGGGCCAAGAGCGCGCCGCCGCTCCCCCCGGTCAGCCCCTTGCCTCGTCCGAAGCTCAAGACGGCCAAGGAGCCCTGCGCACCGGCCGCGCGGTCGTCCAGCGTCGCACCGGCGGCTTGCGCCGCGTCCTCGATCACGACTGCGCCTGTTTCGGTCGCGAGGCGATTCACCTCGACCAGATCCACGGGACACCCGTACAAGTGCACGACCACGATCGCGGCCACACCCCGCCGCAGCGTGGCCCGCACGCTCGCCAGATCCGGCGCGAGGGAGTGCGGGTCTGTGTCGTAAAGGAAGACCGGCACACCGGCGCCCTCCGCCGCCGTGGCCACGTCGTAGCACGAAAAGGCGGGCATCGCCACCGCGGCACGCGGTCGAATCCTCAGAATTCCCAGCAGCGCCGCGGTCAGCGCGGCGGTGCCGCTGTCGGTCAAGAGCAGGGCCTGCGGGGAGTAGCGCTCTCTTAGGAGCGTGATCAACGGCTCTACGCCGTGGTCCGGCGTGGCGCTTCGCGCTCTCGCACGCACGCCGTCAAAGACTGCCGTCGGGGAAAGCGGCGAGTAGACCGGCAGCTGGTGTCGCCACACGTTCATGGCAGGAAGCGGATCAACCGGGGGCCAAGCAGATTCGCAATCGGCAGCGGGAGCCACCGCCACATTCGCGGCCCCCACGCGAACCTCGGGTCGTCCGGCGAGGGCGTGGCCGTGCGCCCACCCGGAGCGTATTGACACCACGGCAGTGGCACGTCCCAGCCGCCCCACTGCCGCTTGAACTCGTGCGGGCCCGATCCGGGAGTCGATCGGCCGAAGTTGAACAGGTGGACGCCGCCCTCGATCAAGTGCTCCATGAAACGGCTGTAGAGGAGCAGGTTCGGCCGCCGGTGACCGTGCTGGCGGAGCCCGGAGGACCACGTCATTTCGAACTCGCCGCGCCACACGAAGCCGCAGCCGGCCGCGACCGGCTGCCGCCCCCAGTACACCGCTCCGAAGAGTACCTGACGCGGGAACGCAGTCGCGACACGCTCGAAGAACGCGCCCGGCAACACCGGCGTCCCGAGGTCCCGCATGTTACGCGCGAACACCTCGTAGAACGCGTCCCGTTGATCCGCGCCGAATCGGGTCTCCATCCGCTCCTTCTGCACCCGGCGGATCTTAGTCCGAAGCTTTGCCGAGAAGGCGTCCTGCCACAGCTGCTCCGAGGATGGCGGCAGCTCGAGTAAGACGGTGATCTTTCTCGCAGAGGGCTGGGGCGCGAGATCCCCGTCGTAGCGGGTACGAAACTCCAGCAGATCCACCTTTGAACGGCGGGCCTCAGCCACGGCCTGCTGCACGAGCCGCTGCTGAGCGGCGCGCGTGCCGAGCGGGCCGCCGTAATTGAGAAACGGCAGCGACACGAGATAGTGGCCGAAGACCCGACTCTTCACGCGAGCGAGCGGCAGAATGCCCTGCCATTGGCCACTGCGACCGGTCGCCACCCAGTACAAGCACTCCGTCCCGAGCACGTCGCTCAGGATGTCGCGCCAGCCGGCGAGATGACAAAAGCTGCTTTCGCCGGCGCGCGCCACGAACTCGTCCCAGGTGGCGGCAGTGCCGTCGAGCGGCCGGACCGTGAGCTCCTGCTCCATCGGTGGATCCGACACGCCAGCCGCGACCGTCACGCTGACGCCCCGGCAGGGGCGCGGTGGCTGAACGTCCCGACCGAACGCGTCGGGCACGTGGCCGGTGCGGCGGAGAGCGCAGCGACCGTGTCCCCAATGGCGGTGAACCGAAACTCAGCCAGCAGCCACTGGAGCCGCTCCGCCGTCCGCCGCAGTCCACCGTAATGGCGCACCCGCGTCGGCCAGGAGACGTCGAGTCGCGGCTGGGCGGGATCGAGCTCCCACGGGTGGATGTAGAACGTGCCGGGCACGCCGCGGCGCTCGCACCGGCGCAGCGCGGCCCGGACAACGCCGTACGGGAGGAGCCGGAAATACGCGCCCCCCGCCGCGGGCAACCGCAGCCCCCACCAGTGCAGGGTGGTGGGGGGGACCTCCGCGAGCCGGCCCGCGGGGCGCCCGAGCCAGTACGGGTCCGGCGACCCGTTGGGATAGCCATAGCCTGGGCGGCGCACCGGAAACAGGCTGGAGTCGTAGCGATAGCCTTCTTCGATCAGGATGTCGAGCGCCCACTCACGGCCCGGAACGATCGAAAAGCTCGGCGCGCGGAAACCGACCACCGGCGTGCCGGTGATGTCCTCGAGCACATCCTTGGTGCGGCGAACCGACTCCCGGAACTGGAGCGGTGTCTGGTGGGTTACGCGCGCGTGGTCCCAGCCGTGCGAGGCGATCTCGTGACCCGCGCGCGCGATGCTGCGGATCAGCTCAGGCTGCCGCTCCGCCACCCAGCCGAGCACAAACGCCGTCGCGCGCGCTTGGTGCCGAGCCAGCAGCTCGAGCAGCCGGGCGACCTCGCCGGCGAGCCGGGACTCGAACCGCTCCCATTCGGACCGCGCGACGCGGGCCTCGAACGCGGAGACTTGGAAGTACTCCTCGACGTCGACGCTGAAGTGATGCGCGATCACGCAATCGGCGTAGTGCAACGGACATGCCCGCGCCTGCCGCTCGGCGTGGAGGCGGGAGCGAGGAACGCCCACTGCTCCTCGCTGCGTGAACGCAACACGGATTCCACGAGTCCACGTTCCCGACTCGCGACCCGTCCCATGAGCGTCGCGCCACAGACGTGGCCTGGTCGCCGCAGTTCTGGCGCCACCGCATGGGGGAGCGGTCCACGCTGTCGAGCCACAACGCTTCAGCCCGAAACTTGCTGGCCATGAAACCGCCTTCCACCTGCCCACGATCCATACGGAGGCGGCGTCACGTACAAGCAGACAACGTTCGCCGGCCTCACGGGGCTTCTGACAGCCGCGGTGCTCGCCGCGGGCTGCCGTGATGCCGCCAGTCCCGAGGGCCGCGGCCCCGTCGCGCCTGAGTTTGCCAGTGCAGGGAGCGGCATTGCCCTGGACCAGAGCAGCGGGTCGCTCGGCAGCGGACCCACGACGCTCCTCGGCAAAGGGTTCAACCCCACGAACCCGCACCTCGGGGACGCGATCGTGGCCACGTTCTTCTGGGTCGGCCCGAGCAACGTCATCACCCGGGTGTACGACCGCCTAGCCAACGGGACGCCGGTCGGTAACAGGTACACGTTCGTCGACTCCGTCAGCGCCGGCGGCATCTCGATGGCCACGTATGTCGCCACCAACGTGCAGAACTTTCCCGACCCCAACTCGACCCAGAGCGATGTTCTTGTGGTGCTGGCGGACCTCTCGGCGCAGGTGCCGGACGGTGGCACCATGATCTCCGCGTACAGTGGCGTGGCGGTGGGCGCGCAGGCGGTGGGCGCGCACGGCTCGGCATCAGGCACCGGCTCGTCCGCCACGGCCGCCAGTCCCGGCTCGTTTGCGGTCGGCGCGGGCGGGCTCGCGTATGGCGTCACGATGGCAAACGGGGTGGTGGGCGTCACGCCCCCCCCGCCGCCCTTCACCACCATCCTCACGATGTCGGCCGCGTCGATGAAAACCGATGGGGAGTACGCCGTGCTGACCAGCGGGGGCGCGGTCAATCCGCAGTGGACCTGGCACTTCACCGCGCCCAGCACGTGGCTCGCCACCGGGCTCGCCCTCAACCCGGCGGCCGCCCCTCCACCGCCGGCGCCGGCGACCCACGTCACGTTCACCGTCCAGCCGAGCACCACCACCGCCGGCAGCACGATCTCGCCCCCGGTGCAGGTGGCCGCGCAGGATGACGCGGGCAACACGGACGCTAGCTTCACGGGCTCGATCACGCTCGCCCTGGGCACGAACCCGGGCGGCGGGACACTCTCCGGAACCAAGAGCGTGACCGCGGTCAACGGCGTCGCGACCTTTTCGAACTTGAGCATCGACAAGGCGGGGAACGGCTACACGCTGCAGGCCACGGCCTCGGGGTTGACGGGCGCCTCCAGCGCGGCGTTCAACATCACCGCACCGGCACCGCCGCCAGCGCCGCCGCCAAGCGGGAGCGGCATTACCCTGGACGTGAAGAACGGCTCGTTCGGTAGCGGACCCACGACGCTCCTCGGCAAAGGGTTCAACCCTACGAACCCCCATCTCGGGGACGCGATCGTGGCCACGTTCTTCTGGGTCGGCCCGAGCAACGTCATCACCCGGGTGTACGACCGCCTGACCAACGGGACGCCGGTCGGTAACACGTACACGTTCGTCGACTCCGTCAGTACCGGCGGCATCTCGATGGCCACGTATGTCGCCACCAACGTGCAGAACTTTCCCGACCCGAACCGGGACCAAGACGACATTCTCGTCGTGCTGGCGGACCTCTCGACGCAGGTGTCGGATGGCGGGTCCATGATCTCCGCGTACAGTGGCGTGGCGGCGGTGACTGCGGATGCGTTGGGCGACCACCACTCGGCCTTTGGCTCCGGCTCGGCTCAAACGGTCGCCGCTCCCGGCGCGATCGACGTCGGCGCGGGCGCGCTCGCGTATGGCGTCACGATGTCGGACGGGCCGGTGGGCATCGAGCCGCGGCCCGCGGGCTTTACCCTCATCTTCCCGCTGTCGGACAACTTCATCGCAGCCGATGGGGAGTACGCCGTGCTGGCCAGCGGGGGCGCGGTCAATCCGCAGTGGACCTGGCACTTCGAAAACTCGCCCCCGGTGCCGAGAACGTGGCTTGCAACCGTGCTCGCGCTCAACGCGGCGGGGGCTCCGCCGGCGAACCAGCCGCCCGTGGCGAGCTTCACGTCGAGCTGCACCGGGCTCGCCTGCACGTTCACCAATACGAGCACCGACCCCGATGGCTCGATTACCTCGTATAGCTGGGACTTCGGCGACGGCGCGACCTCGAACCTCCAGAGCCTGTCGCACACCTATGGGGCGGAGGGCTCCTACACGGTCACGCTGACGGTGACCGACGACCAGGGCGCGACGAGCTCCAGCTCCCAAGACGTGACCGTCACCGCCCCCAACCAGCCGCCCACGGTGAACGCCGGGCCGAACGAGACAGCGTTGCTCGGTCTCTTCTACACGGAAACCGCCACGTTCAGCGATCCAGACAACGACGGGCCGTGGTCGTACACGATCGACTGGGGCGACGGTTCGTCGCCGACCACCGGCAGTACCTCGAGCCAGGGCACGATCAGCGCGACGCACACGTATGTTCTGCCCCTAGGCACCCACACGATCCGCGTGACGGTGACCGACAGCCACGGCGCCTCAGGCTCCGACACGAAGGTGGTCACGGTGATCCTGTAACCGCCCGCCGGGCTCTCCGAGGCAGCAGGCCCGGCGCGACGGGGGGCACTGCGGGGGGATCAGGGCGCGCCGCGCGAGTCGCCTAACGCGCTCTGCAACTCCCGCGCGCAGCGCTCGATGCGCGCGTAGGACTCTTCGAAGACGTGGAGCGGCTGGCTTACGGGATCCCGGATCGCGCGGGCGCGGATGGGCTGCGGGTCGAGATCACCCAGGACCAGCACATCGCGGTCGGCGCGGCCGAAGCGGTAACGGATCTCGCGGCGCTGGGCGGCGTCCATCACGACGATGAGGTCGGCCGCGCGCGCGCGCTCGGCGGTCAGCAGCTGCGACCGGTGCACCGAGAGGCTGACGCCGTAGCGTGCGGCCGCCGTGACGGCTTCAGGCGGCGGCGGCCGACCCGGGCCCATGAACCCGGCGGATTCCACCCGCACCCCAGGCAACGCCCGCGCGAGCAGTGCGGCCGCGAACGGGCTGCGGCAGATGTTCCCGTGACAAATGACGAGCAGAGCCGTCGGTCGAGGCCGGCGGCGTAACACCGCCAGCGCCCGCCGCCGCCGCCAGCGGTGCAGGATCCGCTCGGGAGCGCATCGCAAGCGTGTCACAAGCCCCGTCGCCACTCGCTCCCAGACCGGGACGTCGAACTCCTCATCCGTATTGGACGCTGCATGAGAGTAACTCAAATACACCGGCGACCGCCGTTCCGGAACACCTGTGGCCCCGACGCGACACGGTCGGGCACGTGGTCCCGCCCGACACGTGGTGCGGCCGTGGAATCCTGGCGCGGGAGCGCTGGCCGGATTCCTGCAACGGGCAAGAATTAGGCCGAACATTGGGGCACGTATGCGATACTTGGTGACCGGCGGCGCCGGCTTCATCGGCTCGCACTTGGTGGAGCACCTCGTCGCCGCAGGCCACGAAGTTGTGGTGTTGGACGACCTCTCCGCGGGGCGGCGCGAGTATCTCGCCGCCGTGCGGGACGACATTCGCTTCCTGCACGGCAGCGTGACGGACCTCGAGGGCTGTCGGCGCGCGATGGTCGGCGTGCACTGCGTGCTGCATCAGGCCGCGGTGACCTCGGTCCAGCGCTCCGTCGACGACCCGCTCGTCGCTCACCACGTCAACGTCACGGGCACTTTGAACGTGCTGCTCGCGGCGCGCGAGGCCGAGGTGCAGCGCGTCGTCTATGCCGGCTCCACCGCGGCGTACGGCGACTCACCGAGGCTGCCGAACCGCGAAGATCACCTCACCCGCCCGCTCTCCCCGTACGCCGCGTCCAAGCTCGCCGCCGAGGAATACTGCCGGGCGTTCTCGGTCACGTACGGGCTCGACACCGTGGTGCTGCGGTATTTCAACGTTTTCGGGCCGCGTCAGGACCCGAACTCGCAGTACGCCGCCGTCGTGCCCCGATTCATCACGGCGGCGCTCGCCGGCGAGCGCCCGACGATCTACGGCGACGGCGGCCAGACGCGCGACTTCGTGTATGTCGCCAACGTGGTCCACGCGAACCTGCTGGCGAGCCACGCCCCGGCCGCTCACGTCGCGGGCCAGGTCTTCAACGTGGGGGCGGGGCTGAGCGTCAGCGTGAACGAGCTGTGGAGCGCGATCAGTGCGCTCGTCGGGATCGATCTCGCGCCGGCGTACGCCGCCGCACGGGTGGGCGAGGTGCGCGATTCGCTCGCCGCGATCTCCAAAGCACGGGAGCAGATCGGCTACGAGCCGACGGTCGATTTCGAGGAGGGCCTGCGGCGGACGATCACGGCCTACCGGCGGGCGAGCGCACGGCGGCCCGTGCGGGCTGCCGGCAGCGCGGCCTGACGGACGCGTCCTGCACGCCCGATCACGCGCCCGCCACCCGGTCCAGGATCTCGCGCAGCTCGTCCAGACTGAAAGGCTTGCGCAGCACCGGCCGCTCGGATCGCTGCAACGCGTCGCGCGTGTGCGCCGAGATCGAGTCGCCGGTCGTGAACACTATGCGACGCTCGAGGCCGCGTCCAGCGAGCCGCAGCAGCTCGAACAGGTCGAAGCCGGAGTGCTCGTCGTCCAGGTGGACGTCCACGAGCAGCGCATCGTACCGCGCGCCCTGATCCGCGAGTCGCGCGGCCGCCTCGGCGTAGTCCCCGACGCTCGTCACCTCGTGCCCGAGCCGCTTGGCCAGGAGCACCATGCCCCGGCGCACGCTCTCTTCGTCGTCCAGGACAAAGACCGAGAGGTGTCGGGCCGGCGGCTGGGGAGGGCTCGGGGCGATCGTGGCGGCGTGCGCCGTGTCCACCGGAACCTCGAAGGCGAGCCGGGCCCCGCCGCCCTCCACGTTCTGGATCCACATCCGCCCGCCCATCGCCCGCACCAGGCCGAAGCTGATCGCGAGCCCGAGGCCCGTGCCCTCCTCGCCCTTGGTCGTGAAGAACGGCTCGAACACGCGCTCGAGCAGCTCGGGCGGCACGCCGGGGCCGGTGTCGTCCACTGTCACGAGCACATGATGGCGGTGCGCTGCGCCGCGATCGTGATCTTGCCGGGACGTCCGGCGGCCTCGACCGCCTGGCGGGCGTTGACGACGGCGTTCAGCACCACCTGCTGCAGCTCGTGCGGATCCCCCACGACGGTGGGCAGCTCGTCCGGCACCGACAGCGCGACCCGCACCCGTGCCTTCTTGAGGGCGTTCCGCTGCAGGGCGAGCACGCGTTCGAACACCTCCGCCAGGTCCACCGCGACCTCCATGCGCGGCCGCTGGCGGGCGAAGTCGAGCAGGGTCCGCACGATCCGACCGGCGCGCATCGCCTCGGCACAGATGATGTCGGCGCTCTCCTTCACGTCCGCCTGGTGCGGGTCGCCCGCGAGCAGCTCCGCGAACGCCGCGATCGCGGCGAGCGGGTTGTTGAGCTCGTGCGCCACGCCCGACACCAGCGCGCCCAGCTGCGACAGACGGTCCGCCTGCAGTAGGCGACGCTGCAGCAGCATCTCGCGCGACACGTCCAGGGCCAGGAACAACAGCGTGGGGGAGGACCGCGCCGCGTCGATGTTCACGATCAGGGCGTGTACCTCGCGGGACGACTCGCCCGCGAACTCCAGGGCCAGATGGAACTCCTGGCGCCGCGTCACGGCGTCGCGCAGCCCCGCCGCCAGGGCGGTGCGCTGCGGGACCGGCGCCCATTCCACCAGCGTGCGGCCCCGCAGCGCCAGCGGGTCCGACGCGCCGAGCAGCCGAATCCCTTCGGGGTTCGCCTCGAGAATCTGCCCGTCCGCCGTGAGGACGAGCGCGGGCGTCGGCAGGGAGTTGAAGACCTGGGGGTAGAGCCGCCGCTCCGAGTCGAAGGCGTTGAGCAGGTGGGCCGACCGGGCCTCCGGCGCCAGGTCCTCGCGCACCTGGCGGAACACCATGACCAGGTGGTTGCGCGGCCCGCGCGTCACGCGGGTCTCGAGCACCATGCCCGGAAACTCCGGAGCGGCCGTCCGCCAGCACCTCCTGGATCACCTGCTCGATGTGCGTGCCCTTGGCCATCGGAAACGCGACCCAGAAGTTGCGACCCAACATCCGGTCAGCGGGAAGCCCGGTGATGCGGGCCGCCGCCGCGGACCACTCGGTGATCGTCCAGTCGGGAGCGATCACCACCACCCCGAGGTCGAGACTGTCGAGCAGCGCCTTCGTCTCCACGATCCCCGCCTCCGACAAAAAGATGCCCCGTTGGCCGAATCGCGGGCGCAACGGGGCCTCAACGTGCGTACTCGAATTAACGGCACTCTGGACTGCTGCGCGTACGATGTGCGACAACCACCTGCGGGTCAATTGCTGCGCAGCCGCAACACACTCACACCCGCTGCAAGCTTCCAGCGCCCGCGTGTCGCCCGTCAGCTATTCGTCCCGGTAGATCTTCACCACGATGGTCCCGTCCGGTCCCACGTACCCGCGGTACATCCCTTCCGTGTTGAACGGCATCGCGACGTGGCCGTCCCTGTCGAGCGCGATCACGCCACCCTCGCCGTGCTG
>Ga0137375_10006552_pt1 | contig 13804 bp, 17 predicted proteins | sample SagtaG_24_FD_104936 | JGI IMG/M metagenome (GOLD analysis project Ga0137375, IMG submission 104936) | Vadose zone soil microbial communities from Sagehorn Ranch, Mendocino, California, USA - Sage1_R_113_16 metaG | ecosystem: Environmental > Terrestrial > Soil > Vadose zone | place: USA...
AAGTATTTAGCGCTTGATGCAACCCCTGAAACGATGCAACAACGCAACCTCACGGATAACTTGTTCAATAATAGGAATATAGGTGTTGCATGTTTGTGTCATGTTGCATCGTTGCATCTTCTCGCAGGTAGAAAGCCGTAGATGATTGCCGGGCTACTCTGGGTCGCCAACTTCGAGCTCTCCAGGCAACCAGCCCTTCCCGCGCACGCGGGAGTGTTGCCCCCTCGATCAGCTATCTACGCTTGCGTGACGCTCTTATGCCCAGTGTCTTGACGCACGAGGACCCTGTAGCGATCAGCTAAAGGGCAAACGCCTTTGTTGGCGGTAATGCTCGCCTCGGCAGACGAAAATATCCGCTGGGCACAGATGAAAGGCTGTCTTAGATTTGAGATAACCTAGAGGGTGGTGATTCGTGTGTAGACTTCTTTAAAACTTTTCTGTCATGAAATAAAAGGTTTCCAAATAAGCAATCTTCAAGATTTCATACAAAGGTCGCGAGAAACTAATGAAGATCGTTGTGACTGAAAGAGCCTTTTAACATAGGTTTCCGACACGTTGATGCGGAGTCTGGCAGTACTAGCAATCCTTTATTAAAGAAAGTAGAGAAGCCGGAGAATCTAGGCGCACTAGAATCCTCTTGACGCACCAGCCGGATTTTGTTAGGGGCCGGATATCTAAGGTGGAATTACTACCGAGCTATGAAAGGCACAACTATAACCATCGCATCTGCCTTATTGCTGGCCTCCTGCGCCACTCCATATCAGCATCTGGGGTTGGGCGGGGGCTTCACGGATAAGCAAATCGCGCCGGATACGTTTAAAATTCACTTTCGCGGCAACGGTTATACGCCGGATAAACGAGCACAGGACCTCGCGGTGCTGCGTGCCGCCGAACTGACCCTTGAGCACGGTTATCAGTATTTTACGGCCCTCAACGTTGGTTCATCAGATCGTGGGTTCGTTGCGCCTGTCACCGGCACGGTTGTGGGGAACAGTGTCATTGCCAGTGGTGGCGGTTTATATCACTTTCCTGGAGTTGACCTCGTCATCAAATGCTCGCACGAGAAAACTCCGGGCGCACAAGATGCAAAATATGTCGCGTGGCTGATACGGGCTACGTATGATCTAAAAAGCTAAGCGCTGCTGCCCTGATTCATCCGTGTGTCCCACTGAACAGGTCGCTGAGAGTCTTTCGTGCGTAGGTGTTACATCGGCGATCCAATATCTCCAATTGAAAGAGCGATTTACGCAGGTCCGATACGCTCTCCAGCGTTACACACGACACAAAATCCAGCGCGCATCAGTTGGTTAGATGCCGAGCAATCACGGGACGACGTGCAACGGCAGAGAGACTTTTGGGACACCATCGATCGAGATGTCTAGGCTGTATTCCCCGTGCTGCGGTATGGTGATGTTGTCGAGCGGCAATAGAACATTTGCAGCGGCTGAAGCAAGGCCGGGAGCATTCCCAACTCCAAAGCCGATATGGATATCGTCCATGATGCGTTCACCATCGCCATCAATGAGACTCACACTTGCATCGTGATTTCCTTCCTCTGCGGCTTCGAGACGAACTCTGCATACGACATCCAGGTGCCGGATAACAAATGGCACCTGCGGTGCCCGCACAAGATCGAGAGCACCGAGGAGATTCAGTCTTGTTCCGTATTCCTTCGCGGCATCACAAATCGCTGCAATCTCAATTTTCATAGCACGAGAGTCATCTAACGACAACAAGATCAGCTACACGCGGAGCCTGTTAGCTGCATCGCATGGTCAGGCTCCGTTCGCATCGGCGAGAATAATTAGTTCCGCGTTAAGGAGTGATCGTGACAAAAAGGCGGCAAATTGCGCTTCTTGCTTTCTGGTTCTGCGTCGGTTGCGCGTGAAGCGTTCCGTTGCGAGTTGTGGGGCTGCTTCCTTGGATTCACTGGTGATACTGAGAATTTCGTCCGCAATGTGCGTGAAGAACTGCTTATCTAATTCCTTCTTTCGGGCGTGGAATATCTCGCTCTCGCGCTCTGCGACAGATGCAATGTCGAGCTTCGCCCGCAGTGGTCGATGCTCCTTCGAGCAGAAGTAGACAGTCGGTGTCTGACGTTCGAAGGCAATATAATGATCGTCGTCGTCCGGTAGTGCGCCAATCGCAGACGGACGAAACCAAATGCTGTTCTCAGCAACCGTTTGGTTTGAGTAATGCGTGTTTAGCTCTTCGGTTCTGTGGAAATAAGGAGCTACGTAATATACTTCTTCTCCGGAAGCCTCGAGCGTGCACAGAAGCGCGTGTTGGTCTGAGTGTCGCGCCGGTCGCAGATGCATTCGATAATAGCTTCGGTTGAATAGGTGCCATTCGTTCGCGCTCCGATAAACCATGCAGTCGCTCAGCTTGAATTGGAGAAATAACGGAGCTCCGACGAGAGGTAGTTGCAAGTCATAGCCGTCCCCCGGCTGCCCTTCTTGGATAAGTGACGGAAAAATGGGCGCGCCAATCAGAGTGCCGAATGCGCCAGAGGCAAGCTCCTCAGTAAGAGCGTAACCGAACGAAAATTCAGACAAGAGTGGGCGCATGACTTTGGAGTCTGTTAGCTGCGTTGCATGATTAAACCTCATTTGAGTTTGTCGGTGATGAGTCGCCAGTCGTTCTTTCTGCGCTTATCGTCGTAAGTGAAATGGGTAAAGTCGAACCATCGAAAACCTACTTCCTTCCGCTGTCCGCCATCACGCTTTGGCTTGTGAATGTAGGCGGAATAGGAATCTCGAACTCTCTTTGAGAGCACGTCATACTCGTAGATATAAAAATCTGTGGTCCCGTCTGGGCGAAGATCAACAAGGACGACAAACAGGTCCGAATTACGCTGCGGCATCTCAATATCTTTGCCGAGTTTCCAGCCCTGCTTGGTCTCACTCCACTTGGTCTTTACTTGAATCGTGACGGAATCGCTGACTTCGGGATTGGTGGCAACGACATCGAACAAGGGATTGTTCTTCGGCGTGACCAATGACAGAAATCCTTGTCTGCACAATTCCGCGCAAACGTAGTATTCCCCTGCGCAACCAACTAAATTATTGGACTTTCCTTTGGGCATGGCGCGGATGAGGCTTTACTAGAATTAGACGGCATTTTGCAATCTATTTCTTGCCGCATAGAGGCAGTTTGCGTCAAAACGCTGCAAGGCGGCAAGTCCTCTCTCGGGCGGGGCCTTCCCTGAAACCACCCCAACTGCTTCGGCAAAACTCACCACTCTTTGAACTCTCCAGCTTGATCGTGCGTATCGATAATCCGCGTCAAACAATTTCTTTAGAAGGCTTCTTCAACTTTTGCGAATCTAAGGCCGCCAGGCGCTTTTTTAGCCGTGACACCTTCGAGGCCAGAGCCCGCACCCGAGATGCGCGCAGGTCCAGAATTTCCCCCACCGAGGCTTCTAATCCTCCCGATTGCGGCTTGGTCTTTTTCATTCTTAAAAAGTTAGCTAACGATGTGGGACGTTTTCAATCATTTCCTGGGAATGGTCATCCGACGGGGCCGGAAACAGCCAGCCCAGCCAAAGCGCGGCGTCAGCGATTTCCACCACGAATTCCCAGAGTTGGGCACGGTGATTCAGTAATTGCGTTCATCTGTTCGTGTCCATTTAATGGCTTTCCCGCTCGCCTTTGAATATTCCCATAGTGTCATGTCCTTCGCTGACGTGACGATGACCGCATCTGCGCCCACTTGCGCCGCTTCCTCTTGAAGTCCAGCAATGTCTGCGCTGATGTGCTCGATGCCTCTCAGCCTCCCAACGAATGCTATCACTTCGTATGGTCTCTTCGGTTCTTGGTAGAGCAATTGAACGGACCCAACTGGAACTGCCGGATACTTATGGCCGACGACGGTTGTGCTTCCGACGCATCCGCTCAAGAGCGCCGCCGCTGCTGCTACTCTCATTAGTGTCTTCATGTTTTTTTTCTCTCTTGTTTGCTTTGGGTTTACTCCAATCTCTGCCGCGCGGTTGACGAGCAGCGACGACTTTCTGGGGCATGGTTTCCCGCGACGGCGGGATGGTTTCCCGTGGTTTTTCTTGCTTGGAAGGGTCGGGATAGCGGTTTAGTTCGTTTAGCATTGTCCTGAGACTCGTTTGCTTTCGAGAATGAACTGTGGGCAGTGGATTGATGGATGGAATGGTTACTACAATAACTCATACGTTCCCGAGTGTGAGCGTTTTTCAGAAGGGAAAAGCCAGCCCAGCCAAAGTGCGGCGTCAACGATTTCCACAACGAACTCCCAGAGTTGGGCACGGTATTGAGAAAACTCGAATCCACGGCGCTGCTTCGCCCATTCTATAACGGCAGCAGTTGCATCCAGCGAGTCAAGGTCGGCGGGATTTGATCCCAAGTGCTGGTGGTAAAAGGATCGCGTTTGATCAAGAGCTTTTTCGCCTGCTTCGTGAAACAAGCCTGCACAAACTTCCGGTTCAGCCTCCAACATATTTGCCGCCCATTGACGTGCATCACGCGCCCATTGCGCAAGCGTAAGATCGCTGGTGAAAAAGTCTTCTTCGCTCTCAAACCTCTCTTGAATGCATCGCGCATTTAGAAATCGCAGCACCTGCCTTTGTTCAACGCTGCCTTCGCGATATTTCAGTCGAGCGATACGTAAGATCGGATGCGCCATCAATTCGAGGCGCGGCGTCCTCAAAGCTCGCTGAGGCGCTTCACGGATCAGACGGATGTGCAACCGTTCACCGTCACCCCAGTCCGTCGTAGCCGATTTGCCAATGGCTTGGTGAAACGACAAGTATCCGTCAGTCTCATGAGTCGCAGCTGCCAAGTAGATCGCCGCCCAGAACCACAGTTCCCCAGCTAACGCCACGTTCACTGGATTTTGCCATTCTGCGCTTTGTTCTCGACGCGGTGCATACAGATGGGTAAACGCGTCAACTAGATCGGAGTGAGCGATCGTGGTGGCTTTTACCTGGTGGGCGAGATGCCGCAGGGCATTGACGTGCACGTCTTCGGGAGATTGAGTGGCTAAACACTCGACAGCCCAAGCGGGCTCGGATTGCGCTAAACTGAACGTGGATTCGAAAAGCAGCGCATAGCATTCGTCCATTGCTTTTCCGGCGCAGGGAAACGCGGCAAGAGATATTTCGCGCCAAAGATGAATCATCCGATCAAGGTATGGGCGCAACCCTGTCGACCTTTCTTGTGTGCCGCAATCATACTGTCCCAAGGCGACCAAAGCTTGTTGCGCTGGATCGTGCACGCGCAAGTAAGGTGCCGGAGTTTTGCCTGCTAAAGTATCGGCAAACTCTTTTGTTATAAATTGCCGTTCTTCAACTCTCGAAACGATGTTTTTCATGGTCATGTCCGTTCTCAAATTCCGAAAACCAGCGGTCTCGTTTCGCCCTTGCCGCTGGAAGACTTTGCGTTTGCAAGGACATTCGGATTCGTTGTTTGGTGAAATCAGGGCGATGTTGAGTGTAATGGCACCACCATGTGCCATTGTTGTTGTAGAGGTGATGATTTGGGTTCGCGGTATTGGTTCGCAGCGCAAGTTTGAGTGAGTTCATGATGCTTTTTGTTCCGGCATCAGGAACTCTCGGAGAAACAAAAACCGCCAACCCATCAGGGCGGCGGTCTTATTCCTCCGGCGGAGATTCTATTCGGTGAGTTTCCTCACCACACATCGTCGGGAACTTTCGTTCCCGATCAAGGGCACCTTAGCTCTCCACTGCCAGGTTGCCAGACTCCTCTGGGAGTCGTTCCTGATGTTGGTGGGATCGTATCGGGATCGCGTCCAAGTGCAACAAAATTCTGTGTCATAGCAAGCCTGACGGAGCAGGCAGCGCAAAATCCAGAAGGTGAGCGCTCCAGCTTGAAGCGAGCAAACCTGCGCCGCAAATCGTTCTCAACAATCAGTAAAGTCGCGCCCGCCCCCAACAAAGCAGCAGCATTTCGCAATCAGCCGTCACGTTTCAGCGCGTGGCGGCTTTTTGTTTCATGCGCGTAACGGTTACCACTCCTTGAACTCGCCCGCCTACTCGTGCGTCTCGATCAGGCTGCCCGCTTCCGGTACCGAAGGGCCGCGCTTTTCTTTCTGGGCGCGACCTTCCCTTTTCCGGCCGCCATTTTTCAAAAGCTACGCGCGAAGAGGCGCGAGTATGATTGCGCCGTCGTTGCCAATCGCTTCGACCGGGCAACCTTCCATCGCTTCTTTGCAGAGCGCTTCCTCCTCAGGGGTCTCTGGTTGCTTGTAAACGTAGGTATGACCCCCGTCGTCGTTGCGTTTGAAACTGGCCGGTGCCGTTTCGCGACACAAATCGCAGTCGATGCATTGATCATCGACGTAGAATGCCCCCGCTACGTTTTCGGCGTATTTGTTTGCGACGTCGGCCATAGTTTTTACGGTAAAAGTGAAATTCAACATTAGCAAGAATTGTATCGACGACGCGAACAGAATCGCAGACGAAGCCCACGAATTCATTAGGCAGTAACCGGATTCAAGCCCCGCGCGTGCCGCTTCCCCAGCTGCGTCACGAAATCCCCTTTGAAATCGCCGGCTTATTCGTGTGTTTCGATCACATTGCCCCGTTCATCGTAAACGCGAATCACAGCATCATATGGAAACGCGAATAAAAGTTGCCGAAAACGAAGTAAACCTTTATCCACAAGACATGGAAACATCCCTCAAATCGTTGGAAGAAGCACTTTCGATTCGCCGTCAAATAAGTACCCTAGAAAACCGGCTTACTTCGCTCCTTGGTACGGCATCGCGTTCAACCTCTAGGAGCGGCCCTCGAGGAATGTCGCTGCAAGCTCGTGCGAAAATTGCCGCCACGATGAGGGCGCGATGGGCAGCGCGAAAACGTACCGGCGTGAGCAAAGCAGCGCCAAAGAAAGGCGGGCTCACACCAGCGGGCCGAAAGAGACTTTCCCAACTGATGAAAGCTCGGTGGGCAGCAACGAAGAGAGCAGCCGGAAAGAAGTAGCATCCGATTTAGGTCCGATTGATTTTGCCAGCCAGCCGTCGGCTGCGCGTTTCGACTACGTTGCCAGCTGCATCGTAAACGCGGATCACAGCATTGTGTGAACGGCTGTAGAACTTTGCGTAGTCAACTGCGTTGCTGGCTGCGTTTGGCTCGCCGTACCACAGCCGACCGAATGGCAGCGCATCGGAAATTAGATCGACGCGGCGCTTATCTTTGCGCGGACGGATTTCGTAAACGTGCATAAAAGGCGCAGGCGGGCGAGGGCGCCAGTTCTTGCCTGGGGGATTTTTTTCTTGTTTGCGGTCGAGCGACCAGCTAAGATTTCCGGGCGGCAAGAACAACAAGCCTGTTTCATTTGTTGCAAGGAGCAAGAGTATGCCTGAGCAAGGTACCGTGAAGTGGTTCAACGAGACCAGGGGCTTTGGCTTCATCGTGCGGGAGCGCGCCGCGGACGTCTTCGTCCACCAGGCCTCCATCATAGCGGAGGGGTTCAGGACCCTGAGCGAGGGCGACCGCGTCAGCTTCGATGTGGTGGAGGGACCGAAGGGTCTCGTGGCCAAGAACGTCGTCAAGATTTCCTGAGCCGCTTCGCGTCCTCATGGTGTGGGTCAACACCGAGACACACGTTTATCACAATTACAGTTTTAGGTAGCCGAACTTGAATGCCGCGTACATCGCCCCGGCACCAATCACGAGCCCAATAATGAATTCCAGCATTTGTTTTAGTCCTTTGCGTCTAGAACCAACCATAGCATGAAACGCGAGCGGACAAACGGCGATCCTTTCTATGAGAGTGAACCGTGAGTTTCGCTGAGATCGGCGGCAAATCGCGCGTCTAACTCCCTAATTGGTTTCGGATGTTACGCGCACGTGCGCGCGAGGGAGAGATTACTCGCGTCTCGCAGTCCCTAGGTGCTTAGGCGTGAATCACTGAACGTTCAGCTTCATCACTGGATGAATCTCCCATGCAGCATAGCCAGGAAGATTCTTTGTCCGGTTTGATTGATCTTTAGGAGCGTGGCCAACTTCGAAGTACGCTTTGCCGATAACAGTGATGATCGGCGGATAAGTAACATTCAGTTTCTTGGCAGAGCTAGTGTGAAAAGGGAATCGCGTTTGCGTCAAACTAAAAACCGTCTGACGAATTTCGCACCACTGCGGTTTTGCCGGTACTTCACAGACAAGGATTTCCGTGGCTTGGAAAACTGCGCGCTACGCAAAATTAGTTTGACATGATAAGTTTTAGGAACCAATCTTGTTGTTAGTGGCTAGACCTAAGATCATCGCCCGCGTCAAAGATAATGAGCCGCTTATCAACCGTGCTTTCGCCGCATACTTTCGGGAAGCCGCCCGCGAAGGCGCCATTCTGCAACCGGCTAGCACCGGCCATCTATGTGAATTCCGGGGCAAGCGCTACGTCGTGCTTGGGAGCGGCGCGGGTAGTTGTCGCGTTTACCGGGTCCGGAACGATGGGGTTCTAAAAGGGCTGAAGCGTTGGCCGAGAGAGATCGGCGAGACACAAGAAAGCGTTACCGAATACAAAAACCCTTTTAAACAAATTAGAAATACCTACACGAAGCCCTCTCCATCGCGGAAGACTTAGTTTTCTTGTTGCTGCTAATTGAGGGACTCGTTTGGGCATGGAGCAAAGGGTGCTTAAATTGGGCGAGGTGAAGCCAACAACGGAGTAATGGAGTATCAGGGAAACGGAGTGATGAAGGAAGAATGAGCGAGCAAATCGACGAAGCATTACGCAGCGAACTCCAACGCCAGGGGGTCTGGGTGACCTCGATGCAGGAACTTTACAATTGGGGACGCAAGAACTCGCTCTGGCCGCTGCAATTCGGTCTCGCGTGTTGCGCCATTGAAATGATCGCAACGGCAGCGTCGCGCTATGACATCGCGCGTTTTGGCGGTGAAATCTTCCGGCCATCGCCCCGCCAGGCCGATCTGATGATTGTTGCCGGAACGGTGACCAAGAAAATGGCGCCGCAGATTGTGCGGCTCTACAACCAGATGCCCGACCCGAAATACGTCATTTCCATGGGCGCCTGCGCAATCTCTGGCGGACCGTTCAAAGAAGGCTACAACGTGCTCAAAGGCATCGACCGCTATATCCCAGTCGATGTTTACATTCCCGGCTGCCCGCCCCGGCCCGAAGCACTGCTACACGCGTTCATGGAGTTGCAGCGCAAGATCGACAACCAGAAACTGACCGGCACTAACAAGGCCGAGCATCTCAATGCGGCGCAACCAAGTGAGTTTCCAGTGCCATCGTTCGGCGCACACGACTTGGAACCGCCAGCGAATCCTGATGTCTTTCATCCGCCAAAGATCGAGCGCACGTAATCGTGGAATCGTTGGAACAAATCAAGGCACGCGCTGAGGCAGCCGTGCCCGGCGCTGAGATCGACATCGTCCCCACTGAAATACGCGATTCTCGACGAAACCGACAGCGGTCTGGACATCGGCGCGCTTAAGACCGTTGCGCACGGAGTGAATTCGTTGCGTAGTCCCGATCTCGGCGTATTGTTAATTACGCACTATCAGCGCCTCTTGAATTACATTATTCCCGATTATGTGCATGTTATGGGTAGCGGGGCGAATTGTTCGGAGCGGGCGGAAAGAGCTCGCTCTCGAGCTCGAAGAGAGAGGTTACGATTGGGCGCGCGAGGAGGCGGCTGAACCAGTGCTAAGGGTAAACAAGGATCACAATGAAAACCGAAACTTCAGCAGTGGACATCAATCGGAGCATCGGAGACTTCGCTTACCCGGAAGTGCACGTACGCGATGCGGGCACCGGCCTGAGCGAGCGAACGATCCATTACATCGCGGACGTTAAAGAGGACCCGGATTGGGTACGGGAGTTTCGTCTCAGAGGTCTAAAGACATTTCTGGAAAAACCGCTTCCCACGCACTGGGCAAGCAAGGATCTCGAAGCGATCGACTTCGACAGAATTCGTTACTATCTTTCCCCCGGGACCACGACTAAACGCAGTTGGGATGAAGTGCCGGAGGATATCAAGCGCACATTCGAGCGGCTCGGCATTCCCGAACAGGAACGAAAATTCCTTGCCGGCGTGGAAGCGCAGTTCGACAGCGAGGCCGTCTATTCGAACATCAAGAAAGCGGTGGGCGAACAAGGCGTCATTTTCGTTGGCTCGACCGAAGGACTGAAACATTACCCGGAAATCTTCCGGAAGTGGTTCGGCAAGGTCATTCCAATCGCTGACAACAAATTTAGCGCGCTTAACTCGGCGGTCTTTAGCGGTGGCTCGTTCATTTACGTGCCGCCCGGGGTGAAAGTGAAACATCCGCTGCAGGCTTACTTCCGTATCAATGCCGAAAATTTCGGCCAATTCGAGCGCACCCTGATTATTGCCGATGAAGGCTCGGAAGTGACTTACATGGAGGGCTGCACGGCGCCGAAGTTCAACACTCCGACACTTCACAGCGCTGTCGTGGAACTTGTCGCTCTAAAAGGCGCAAAGATTCAATACATCACCGTGCAGAACTGGGCGTCCAACGTTTTCAACCTCGTGACGAAACGCGGTCTCGCGCAGGAGAACGCCGAGGTAAAATGGATTGATTGCAACATCGGCTCACGTCTCACCATGAAATATCCCAGCGTGATCATGAAAGGTCGCAAGGCGCGTGGCGAAGTTCTTTCCATAGCGCTCGCCAACGACGGCCAGCATCAGGACACTGGAGCGAAGATGATTCATGCTGCCGATGAAACGACCAGCAACATTATTTCAAAATCAATCTCCATCGGCAAAGGCCGAGCCACTTACCGCGGTTTGGTTCACGTGCCGAAGCATCTCAAGAATTGCAAGAACAACACCGAGTGCGACGCGCTTCTTATCAACTCGACCAGCCGCACGGATACTTACCCTGCTATCACCGTGCGCGGCACCGGCAATGCCGTGCAACACGAAGCAAGTGTCAGCCAGGTGAGCGCCGAGCAGATTTTCTACATGCAACAGCGCTGCTTGAGCAAAGCGCAGGCCATGAGCTTGAGCGTCAACGGGTTCGTGAACGATCTCGTCCGCCACTTCCCGATGGAATACAGCGTCGAGCTCAAGCGCCTGATCGAGCTTCAGATGGAAGGTTCGGTCGGATAAGTTCCGGCCCCAGACAAGATGTGATCGAACTAGGCTGCGGCCACGGAACGTTCACGTTCCCCGTCGCGCGACGCAGCGGCATCCGGCACGGGCGGCCCGTCTGGTATGACACCGAGTTCTCTCACCATTGTCGCTGACCTCGGGAGCTTGAACGCTTACCGGGTGAATGAAATGCCCACTCGCGGCCTGAATGCCTGGTCGATTTCAATAACAACCCAGCGAAACAAAATGTAAAAATGGAGTATAAACTTATGGCTAAATGCGAACATTGCGGAAATGAATATGACAAGACATTCGAGGTCACGTTCAAGGGGAAAACGCACGTCTTCGACAGCTTCGAGTGCGCGATCCACGTTATTGCGCCCGAATGTGATCACTGCCGGTGCAAAATCATCGGCCACGGTGTGGAAAACAGCGGCAAAATTTTTTGCTGCGCCAACTGCGCGCGGGAAAGTGGCGAAAACCGGCTGCGGGATCGCGTCTAAGCCATGTTGGAACCGTTCCGGTGATTTTACCGGAACAAAAAATACACGTTTACGAAGTGCGACCGCGCAGTGATTGCCGCAAAAATGTCCCCAAATGAGCCCTTCTTCGAGATTTATCATCGGAAAGCGCGCTACCGCTTTCTAGCCCAGCGTTTCTTTCGAGCTTCCGCCAAGCGTTTTGTTCGCTTCTTAATCTCAGCCAGGCTGTAGCGCTTTGGTTTCCCGCGCGCCAGTCTCCCGAGTTGCTGAGCCGCCCTGTTCATCGCGATGCGAGCTTAATCTCATATGCGCTTGTGTGCAATCCCAATCAGGATACCCATTGCGCGCGCTACGTTGACCGCTATCGAGCTTTTCTTGTCCAGAAGGAAAAAGGGATAGCGGGACAGTGTTAGAGGCTTGACATAAGCGTTTATGTGATCGACGCTCTCGGCATGAATAAAACAGAATGCAAAAAGCTAGAAACGAAAGTGTCACCAAAATTCTTCGATCTCGCGCGACGGTTTTCCGTCCCTGCTGCATGGCTCGCGGAACTGGCGTGTGACCTCTTCGCAGATGATCCGCCTACCGAAATCAGAATAATCTCGGATGGGAAGCAATCGAGCTATAAACTGAGTCCAGCTAAGTAAAGCAGTTGGAATTTGGGAGAGCTGCTCCCGCACGGTCAGCGCGCCGTTGCCGGGTACCCATAAACGGGCTGGCAGCGGCGCGTGTGTGTCCCGGACAGCAAAAGAATCACCGATGGGAACGAAACTCAGGCGGCGTTACGTCCAGAGTCCTCTTTACCATTGGCTGCGAAAATACGTTTCCCTGTTGAAACACATTTCCGAAAGGTTCGAAGCCTTCGCCTATTAACTGATTGACCGCTTCAGCCAGGTGCTCACCCGCGAGACACTTCGGCTGAAAAACAATCCAAATAAAGAGATTGTGGGATGGCTTATCGCCCAAACCACAGGCGGCGATTACGCATTTTACGAGAGCCGAAGCCGCACCGTGTGGCTCGTGCGCAAGGAGGAGGTTCAATCGATCACTTTAACGGTCAAGGATGTGGGTCCGTGAAGTACTGGGAGATAATCGCTGACAATCTCAAGAAAACGCAGGTTGGAGCTTGGGCTACGTCTCAGCCCTTGATTCCAACGGACGAACAATCTGGATTGCTGACGCACATCGCGACAACGGAAAGCGTTTCGTTGTGCACGCGGATGAAAAGCTGACCGCGTTTCTGGAACTCGAATTGGCGGTTCGAGCCGTCAGTCCGTAAAATCAAAACGAATCATCGCACCGGGGCCAGCGGTTGGCTGCAGCGCCTGGTTCGGCCCGTCAGTGAGTCAAAATCTCCAACCGCCACCCCAAATGGTTGGAGGAGCGAGCTCAACAACATTGCCCGCCGGATCACGAAAATAGATCGAACGTCCACCCTCTGGCCAGTCCACCTCTCGTTCGATGGAGATTCCAGCATGACGCAATTGCTCCCTCCACGCCTCAAGCTCTTCCGGCTTTGCAGCGAATGCGACATGGCCAGCACCCGAAGTTCCGTGGGCAGGAACATCTCGACCCGGTGCGGCACTCTTGCGAGGATCAAAGATCAGCAGAACTCCACCGCAACACCGGAAAACCGCAGCCAGATTACCACGCTCTATTAGTTCCAAGCCAAGCGCCTCGTGATAAAACCGCTCAGCAGCGGCTAAATCCTCCGCATACAGGACTGTCTCAAAGATTCTGCTCGGTTGCATCGTGACAATTCCGGGAACCGTAGCGCCTAACGAGAAAGAGATAAGCCACGGCAGGGTGTCGTGGCAAACACTCTTTCGGAAACTGATCGGCTAATTTGTGTACAGCAGCAGTTCTAGTTAAGATTCCCTTTATTAAATCCTGAATACGAATTCGAAATCAACATTCAAGGCTCCCAATGGTGCTGTTTAGTAAACGTTTGAACTCAATGGTAGCTGCGGTCTTTGGCCTTGCCCTGTGCGCGCATGGTGCGCAGGCTCCGCGGCACGTCAATATTAACCGATTGTCCACGACTGTAGAAGATATCGTGGTGCCGTTACCGAACGAAATTTTCGGGGCACTGAACAAGCTGGGTGCGGTAAACTGGAAGGAACATCTCCGCAGCGATGAAGAACCCAATTTCACCGAGCGACCGCGTATCGCTCTCTTGCTTGGGACAGTGATTGCCGATGGCTTTATCGCGGTGCAAGCGGAGGATGCGCCTGCAGTAAAAGATATTG
>Ga0137375_10006558_pt1 | contig 13799 bp, 12 predicted proteins | sample SagtaG_24_FD_104936 | JGI IMG/M metagenome (GOLD analysis project Ga0137375, IMG submission 104936) | Vadose zone soil microbial communities from Sagehorn Ranch, Mendocino, California, USA - Sage1_R_113_16 metaG | ecosystem: Environmental > Terrestrial > Soil > Vadose zone | place: USA...
CGCCCTGCACCACGCGAGCGCCCTCGAGCTGGTCGTCGCGACCATCCTCTCCGCGCAGTGCACCGATGCCCGGGTGAACCTGGTGACTCCAGGCCTGTTCGCGAAGTACCACACGGCCGCCGATTACGCGGCGGCGGACCCCCGCGTGCTCGAGCAGGAGATCCAATCCACCGGCTTCTTCCGCAACAAGACGAAGTCCATCATCGGGATGGCGCAGGCGCTGGTCGAGCGCCACGGCGGCCGGGTGCCCGATACGATGGAGGACCTGACCCGCCTGCCCGGCGTGGGCCGCAAGACCGCCAACGTGATCCTGGGTACCTGGTTCAAGAAGAACGAGGGCGTGGTCGTGGACACGCACGTTCACCGGATCACGCGGCTGCTGAAGCTTACGAAGGAAGACGACCCGGCCAAGATCGAGTGGGACCTGATGCAGCTGTTGCCGCGCGACAAGTGGACCTGGTTCTCCCACACCCTCATCCAGCATGGGCGCCAGGTGTGCATCGCCCGGCGGCCGAAGTGCGAGGAGTGCGTCGTCCACCGGCTGTGCCCAAGCTCGCTGGTATGACCGTTACCTTGCCGCCGGTGGACCGTGCCCAGCTCGTCGCTACCCGTCGCGACTTGCATCAGCACCCCGAGCTGGGCTTCGAGGAGACGCGGACCAGCCTCCTCGTCGCCGACCGGTTGAAGAGTCTCGGCTACGAGGTGAAAAGCGGCGTCGGGAAGACGGGCGTCGTGGCGCTCAAGGGAAGCGGGAACGGCCGCTGCGTGCTGTTGCGCGCCGACATGGACGCGCTCCCGGTCGCGGAGGCCAACGCCGTCCCCTACCGCTCGCAGCACGCCGGCAAGATGCACGCCTGCGGGCACGACGGACATGTCGCGATCGGCCTCGAAGTGGCCCGCCGCCTCGCCCCGGCCCGGCTCCCGGGGGGGGGCACGGTGAAGTTCGCCTTTCAGCCGGCGGAAGAAGTCTCGAGCGGCGCGCAGGCGATGATCGCCGCGGGCGTGCTCGCGGCCCCCGCCGTCGATGCCGCGTTCGGCATTCATCTCTGGAACGATCTCCCCGTAGGGACAGTCGCGATTACGCCGGGACCGATGATGGCCTCGGTGGATGAATTCGAGATCGCGATCCACGGCCGCGGCGGTCACGCCGCCCTGCCCCACCAGACGGTGGATCCCGTGCTCGCCGCGGCCCACGTCGTCACGGCGCTCCAGAGCCTGGTCGCCCGGCGGCGCAACCCGTTCGAGGAGGGGGTCGTCTCGGTCACGCAGGTGCATGCCGGCCACGCGTTCAACGTCATTCCCGGCCGTGCCGACCTGCGCGGCACAGTACGCACGTTCGGTGGGAGCTTCTGGGAGGAAGCGCCGCGACTCGTCGAGGAGACGGCGCAGGGAATCGCCGGCGCCTTCGGCGCGCGGGCCGAGGTGCGGTACCGGCGGCTGTGCGGCCCGCTCGTCAACGACGAGCGGATGACGGCCTTGATGCGCGAAGTCGCCGCGGACATCGTCGGGGCCGATCGCCTCAAGACCGGCGTGCGCACGATGGGCGGAGAGGACATGGCGTACTTCCTCCAACAGGTGCCCGGCTGCTTCGCGTTCGTCGGCTCGGCACCTCCGGATGGGAAAGCCTCCCCACATCACAGCCCGACGTTCGACATCGACGAGGAGTCGCTCGTCGTCGGCGCGGAGCTGCTGAGCCGGGTGGCGGTCGAGTATCTGGGAGAGGCTCGATGACGGGAGAGTCCGTTCGCCCTCCGCGGAGCCGTATGTGGTGGTTCCGCATCGCCATCGCGATTTTCGTCCTCGGTGAAGGATACCTGATCCTTTCGGGGAGGCTCGCGGCCTCCTATCGCTTCACTACGGCACCCGAGCTGCCGACGGCTCGCCCCGACGGACCGGATCCAGAGTTCTTCTACCGCTTCGCGACAAATGTCCTCTGGATCGCCTTCCTCGCTCCACTCGGCATCACGATCGTGTGGCGAGCGCACCACGACAAGAGCGCCTCGGCCGGAGCGGCCTATTGGCGGGCGCTCAAGACCGTTTTCGTCGTCGCGTGGAAAGGGACGCAGGACTCGCAGTCCGACGACGAGGTCGATACCGTGATCGAGGAGGATCCGCTCGGTGCGCTGCTGAAAGCTTTGGCGGTCGCGGCGGTGCTTCCCTCGTTCTTCTGGTTCAGTCCAGCCCCGTTGCCACACACGCTTCGCACTGCCCTTTGGCTCGGCGTAACGGGTCTGATGGTGGGTGCTTCGGTCTATTGTATGGAACGCGCGCGGCCGTTCCTCAAGCAGTCGTGGCACGACGCTCAACGCGGCCGGCTATTCCGTCGGTGGTGGAGCCCTTACCCCATAAACTATGATCCGCCTGGAAACCGCTGGATCGGGTGGCACTGGCTGTTCACGATTCTCGCTGGTGTCTGATGGCTTGGTGGGGGTGCCGTGGTGTTTCAGGCTTTACAGTGAGTAGCGCCCTCAGAGAGCCCTGAAGGGCTGCCCTCGGTCGAGCGCTCTAGGTGCTCGGGGACAACCGGGACAATCGGTCAGCGGCGCCGCCGGCGCGTCACGGGCACACCGGCCCAGGGCGGCGCGATTGTCGTCACGTGGAGTTCTGTCACTTCCATGTCCTCAAGGTCGAAGAGGTGGCCGCTCATGATCCGCCGCCAGATGCCGTCCCATCTCGTGCACAAGCGGACCGCGTACTGGGTCGCGCCGAACAGGTGCACGATCCCGATGAGTTCCTCACGTTCGCCGTTCCATTCGAGCGTGAGAAGGTGCGCGACGTGTTGGCGCGTCTCGCCGGCCGAGTTCCGGAACCGCGTCTCTCGGTCGAATGTCAGGAACCCGCCGTCCTTGCCCTCAGCATAGCGAACGTAGCGCCGAGCGGCGTCGAACTCTTGTCGGAGCGCGAACTCGGCGCCCTGCGTCTTGGCCATGTAGTTGAAGGCGATCTTGCACACGGCGCGCGCGAGGATGTCGTCGAACCTGGCCTCCACGAGCGTCGTGACTTCGCCGCGTTCGAAAGGCGGGAAGCCACTGAACTCGCCCTCTTTCTTGAACGGGATCCCGACTTCGGCGATAGTGGCCATCAGCCGGTCCCGCCACTCATCGGAGTTGAACAGGATCACGCGTCGCTTCGTGTGCGTGCCCATAAGCCGCGCGGCGATGCCCGTTTCGCGCCGGAGGTCGCCCTCAGCGAAGTAGTCCCACCCATCGCCGTCATTGCGCTGGAAGCCGACCTGCGGCACGAGCTGCACAACGGGCGGGAGATCCTCACCTCCCGGGTGCTGCTCGAGGCGGAGAATCACTCGGCCCCACTGCGTCCCATCCGCCGGCAGCGAGACCGTCACGCGCCGCTTGAACATCTCATCCAGCTCCGCCGGACTTTTCAGTCCGTGCTCGACACGAAGCAGAGCCTCGTAGCTGTCCCGACCAAGGCCGATGTCGAGATTGCGACCGAAATAGCCATTGCAATCGCGGCAAACCTCGGAGTCGGACAGCGTGAGGCCGTTGCGGAACTTCCCGAGCGCCTGCTGGATCACGTGCTCGGTGTCGAAGCCGCAGGCGGGGTCTGTTCGCTGGCAGTAGATGCACATCGGCATGGTGTACGGAATCTAACTGGCTCGGCCGAGACTCCTTGGGCGCCCAGCGGCGAACGCTCGTCAGGGTGCCCGTCACGCGGATTGCTCTCTCTCAGTCTCACTGTGCCGGGAAGTGCCGGTCGGGCACGGGCTTCGCGCTGCTGGCTCTCTTCGCCGCCCCCGCGACGATCGGCCAGGTCGCGGTCTGGTTCCGATGCTCGCCTGCCGGCGCGCGGTCGTCCTGGGTCTCTCCCTCGCCCACGAACCCCCAAGCGCCGACGTACACCGACGACGAGACCCAGGTGGGCCGGCTCCCGGCGAGGTTCATCGCCGACCCTTGCGTGCCGACCTGCCGCTGCGGATGGACTGTCTCCTCCGCGCGGCTGTTGTACGGGCGTTGACGGCCGGCGCCGGTCTTTCCGTGCAAGAGTGGTCTGAGCATGCGATAATACCGACATGGCTGCCGCACCCACTTTCGCTTCCATCGGGACCCAGAAGGACAGCATCGACGTCCGGCTCAGCTACAGGATCATCGAGCTGTTCTCGGAGGGTCTGTACGCCAGTTCGAACAAGGCCGTCGAGGAGCTCGTGGCCAACTCCTTCGACGCGGGCGCACAACGGGTCGGGCTTCTCATTTCGCCGAACCTCCACGACCAGGACGCGACGATTGTCGTCATCGACGACGGGGAGGGGATGGACGCCGAGGGCCTCAAGCAGCATTGGCTGATCGGCATCAGCAACAAGCGCCGCCTGACGGCGCTCCCGCGGAACCGACAGCAGATCGGCAAGTTCGGCATCGGAAAGCTCGCGACGTACGTCTTGGCCGACCGCCTGACACACGTCAGCAAGCGGGAGGGGAAGTACTACTCGACGTCTATGGATTTCTCCGCGATCGACAAGCGCGTTGAGCGAGAGATAGAGCCCAAGACCCCCATCAAGATCCCGCTACGAGAGCTCAGCGAGAGCGAGGCGAAGGAAGCACTCAAGGTGTGGACCGAGACGCCCGCCTTCAAGGCCATGGGCATGCCGTTGTTCGGAAAGGGCGCGCCGCCGTCGTGGACCGTCGCCATCATGTCCGCGCTCAAGGAGAAGGCCCACGAGATCAGGCCGGGCATGCTCGAGTGGGTGCTCCGCACGGCGTTGCCGCTCCGGCCGGATTTCGAGATCTGGCTGAACGGCAAGGGGCTCGTGCCGAGCAAGCAGGGCAAGGGCCTCATCAAGACGTGGGTTTTGGGCAAGGATATCACCGAACTGCCCAAGCCCGGCCCGAAGGAAGCGTCGCCGTCCGAAGACGAGAGGGTTCCCCCGACGAGCGAGCACCGTTTCGGCCTCGACGTTCCCGGCCTCGGGCGGATCACGGGCTACGCCGAAGCGTACGAAGACCTCCTCACCGGCAAGTCCGACGAGCTGGGGCGGAGCTATGGGTTCTTCGTCTACCTCTTCGGCCGACTGGTGAACGTGGTTGATGGGCATTTCGGCATCTCGCCCGACGAGCTCCGCCACGGGACCTTCGGGCGCTTCCGGCTGGTCGTCCACATGGATGGCCTTGACCGAGAGCTCCGGTCGAACCGCGAGGCGATTAGCGAAGGGCCCCTGCTTACGACGGCGCAGAACGTCCTCCGCGCGATTTTCAACGCGGTCCGTCCCACGCTGGAACGGCACGACGAGGAGGAGCAGGCGGGCGCGAAGCTGTCGCGAAAACTCGCGGCCAGCCCCGCGAGCCTCTCGCGCCGGCCCATCATCGAGTTGGCCCGAGCCGTCATCGAAGGCAAGGGGAAGTCGCGCTACCTGATCGTTCCGGAGTTCGCGTCGGGCGCGGCGCGCGCCGAGTTCATCACCTCGCTCGAGCGACGCGAGTCCGAAGCGGAAACCTTCGTGACGGGCGTGACGATTGACTACGACGGATCAGCCAGGGCGGGGATCGCGCGCTTCGACACGGCGACGGGACAACTGCGGATCAACGCCTGGCACCCGTTCGTCGCCACGTTCCACGACGAGTTCGCGAGCAAGGGCGCGGGCCAACCTCTCGAGCTTTTTGCCATGGCCGAAGTCCTCGCCGAAGCGCAGCTCTACGGCCTGGGTCTGAAGCAAGACCAGACCGACGCCTTCCTGTCGGCGCGGGACGAATTGCTCCGTCACCTCGCCACCGCGTCGGGGCGGCAGGGCGCATTCGTAGCCGCGCTCGCCCTTCAGGATGCGCGGAACGATTCCGACGCCTTGGAGGACAAGCTGTGCGGGGCGTTCACAAGCCTTGGATACGATGTCACCCCCATCGGGGGAAAGAACGAGCCCGACGGCGTGGCGACGGCCTACTTGCCCGCCGACCAGAAGGGGACGCCCGGCCAATACCGCGTGACGCTCGATGCGAAGAGCAAGGTGTCGGATACGGGCACGGTCTCCGCTGGCACGGTGAAGGTGTCGGCGATCATCCGGCACAGGGACAAATACGGAGCCCAGCACGCGCTCGTGGTCGGTCGGGCATTTCCTACGTCCGCCGGCGACAAGTCCGCGCTTGCCCAGGAGATCGACGACGACCGCAAGAAGACGCTGGCCCTCGGCGCTCGGAAGACCATCACGCTCATCACCATCGACGACCTCGCCAAGCTCGTGCGCCTTCGCCCCCTCAAGCGGCTCGGTCTTCGGAAGCTCCACGAACTGTTCGAGTGCCGCCTGCCGCAGGAGAGCGCCAAGTGGGTGGAGGAGGTCAGCAAGGCGACGGTCAAGAGGATTCCCTACAAGCAGATCGTCACAACGATCGGGGAGCTGCAGAAGAAGCGGAAGGCGGCGACGGTCAAATACGCCGCGCTGGCTAACGAACTCTCGCATCTCACGCCGCCCATCAACTACGAGACCGACGATGAGCTGATGGAAATCTGCAAGGCCCTGGCGCAGATGGCGCCGGGCGACATGTTCGCGGGGCCAGAGAACGTGGAGTTGGACCAAAGCGCTGCCAATGTCATCGCTACGATTGACGCCGCGATGAGGGACAGCTCCGATGGCTAGGGCCTCAGCGACGGATCGTTCGCCGCTCCGCTCGTATGGAGAGACTATCACCGAGATCCTCGGACGCGAGACTGTCCATCCCTTTCCGGCGCGGATGGCGCCCGGGATCGCCCTGGACGTTCTGTCAGACGCGGACAAGCCGCTGCGCGTGCTTGACCCGATGATGGGATCCGGAACCGTGCTCGCTGTCGCGCGTTCGAAGGGCCACCATGCGATCGGCGTGGACATCGATCCCCTAGCGGTGCTGATCTCCCGGGCATGGACGACCCCCATGGACCCGGACGAGATAAGAGACAAAGCCGCCGAGGTCCTCGCGCGAGCTCGGGCTGTTTTTGCATCTCTGCCGACTCGTGACGCCTATCCGCAGCAGGCCGACCGAAACACGCGGCGATTTGTGGCCTATTGGTTCGATGACTATGCGCGCCGGCAGCTCGCCTCGCTCGCGACCGCGATCGGGCGCGTCCGCGGCGATCATGTACGGGACGCGCTCTGGTGCGCGTTCTCTCGCCTTATCATCACGAAGCAGGCCGGTGCCTCACGCGCCATGGACCTGGCGCACAGCCGGCCGCACAAGGCCTTCGAGCGCGCGCCCATCAAGCCGTTCCGAAAGTTCTTGGCGGCGGTGGACCGTGTCGTCGGGAACTGCATCGACAGCGGCAGCGACGGCAGGGGACCACCCGCGCGCACGTGCGAAGGCGATGCGCGCGACCTCCCGTTGGGCGATGGCGCGGCCGACCTGGTGCTGACCTCGCCGCCCTACCTCAACGCCATCGACTACCTGCGGTGCAGCAAGTTCAGCCTGGTGTGGATGGGTCACAACGTCGGCGAACTTCGCCAAACGCGCGCGCAGTGCGTGGGCGCGGAGGCCGGCAGTCTCGCGGCCGAGGAGGATCAGGACGTCCGTGCAATCCTGCTGGAGCTAAAGCTTCATTCGCCGTTGCCCCAGGCCATCGCGTCAATCTTGCGGCGGTACATCTACGACATGAAGCTCGCCGTGGGCGAAACCGCCCGGGTACTCGCCCCTGGCGGCCGAGCCGTATACGTCGTAGGTGAGAACACGATTCGGGGCGCGTTCATTCGAAACTCAGTCATCGTATCGGGCGTGGCCGAGTTGGCGGGATTGGCCCTCCAACAACGGCATGTTCGCACTCTCCCCAGGAACCGCCGATACTTGCCGCCTCCGTTGGCGAAGGAACGCCCGCTCGGATTGGATGCGCGAATGGGCCGGGAGGTAGTCCTGGCCTTCTCGAAGCCAGCGGCGTAGGTCCAACCGGCTAGCGTTCAGCATCGTGGGCTACGTCGTCGTCCACGAGATGGCGCACGTGATGGAGCCCAATCACACGCGTCGCTTTTGCAGCGCGTCGAGCACGTGGTGCCGGAAGTCGGCACAAGGAGACAGGGGCTAGCGCGGCGGCGAGATGGGACTCTCACCCCAGGTCACTCAATCCCCATGACGCGGCTATCTTCCCCACGATGCCCAACCTCCTCGCCACCGAACCCTCGGCCTACCTCAAATCCGCCGCCCATCAGCCCGTCCATTGGTTCCCCTGGGGTGACGCGGCGTTTGCCAGAGCGCGCGCCGACGACAAGCCGATCCTGCTCGACATCGGCGCGGTGTGGTGCCACTGGTGCCACGTGATGGACGGCGAGTCGTACGAGGACGCCGCGACCGCGGAGGTGCTGAATCGCGAGTTCATCTGCGTCAAGGTCGACCGGGACGAGCGGCCCGACGTGGATGTCCGCTACCAGCGCGCCGTCCAGGCGTTGTCCGGACAGGGCGGCTGGCCCCTCACGGCGTTTCTCACCCCCGGCGGGGAGGTGTTCTTCGGCGGGACGTATTTCCCGCCGGAGCACAACCATTACGGCCGGCCCGGATTCCGCTCGGTCTTGCTCGAGATCGCCCGCGCCTACCGTGAGGACCGCGAGCAGGTTACGAAGAACGCGCAGGCGATCCGCCAGCACGTCACGGACGCGCTGGACGAAGCGAAGCCCGGCGACGTCAGCGCGCAGCTTGTCGAGCAGGGCGCCGACCAGATGGCCCGGCTGTTCGACATCCGCTACGGCGGATTCGGGACCGCGCCCAAGTTCCCCCACCCCGCTGCTTGCGAATTCCTGCTCGCCCGCTGGCACGACACCAGGCTCGACTGGCAGCGCGAGGTGGTCGAGAAGACGCTCACCGGGATGGCGCGCGGCGGGGTCCGCGACCACGTCGGCGGCGGGTTCCATCGCTACGCGGTGGACGAGCGCTGGATCGTCCCCCACTTCGAGAAGATGTCCTACGACAACTCCGAGCTGCTCAAAGCCTACCTCTCGGCTTACCAGGCGCTCGGCACGCCGTTGTTTCGCGACGTGGCCGCGGGGATCGTGGACTGGGTGCTCGAGGCGTTGACGGACGGCTCAGAGGGCGCGTTCTCCGCGTCGCAAGACGCCGACGTGACCGCGGGGGACGACGGCGACTACTGGACCTGGACGCTCAACGAGCTGCGAGAAGCGTTGAACGACGAAACGGCGCTGAACGTGATGCGTCGAGTATTCGACGTGGAAGAGCGGGGTGAGATGCACCACAACCCCGCGAAGAACGTCCTGTGGTGGAAGCAGGATCCGGCGGGCGACGATGAATGGCCCGTGCTGAGTGCGGCGATTCGCAAGTTGAAAGCGGCGCGCGACCGGCGACGGGCGCCGTTCGTGGACAGGACGGCGTACGTCAACTGGAACGCGATGCTGGCCTCGGCATTCCTCCAGGCGGGCGCGGCACTCGACCGGCCCGAGTGCAACACGCTCGCCTTGAAGGTCCTCGAGCGGATCTGGAAGGAGACGTGGGATCCTAAGGGACATGGCGGGGGACGGGGGATGGGGCACGTGATCGGGCGCGATGAGCCCCGGGGCCTGCTGGACGACAACGTCCAGGCGGCGGCCGCATTCCTCGACGCCTACGAGGCGACCGGGACGACCCCGTGGCTCGACCGCGCAGTGGAGGTGATGGCGTACTGTGACGCGGCGCACGGGGATGCCGCCGGCGGCTACTTCGATGTGGCCGGCGAGCGGGGTGGTGGCGCCGCGGTCGCCTATCTCGAGACCCGCGCCAAGCCGATCCAGGATGCTCCCACGCCGTCCCCCAACGGCGTCGCCGCCCTCGTGCTCGCCCGGCTCTGGGGTCTCACCGCCCAGGTCGAGTGGCGGGCCCGGCTGGACCGCCAGCTGGCGGCGTTCGCGGGCGGCGCGGGTGAGCTGGGACTCTATGGGGCCACGCTGCTCCGCGCCGCGGATTGGGCGGTGCACCCCGTCACGCGAATCGAGGTTGCGGGGCCCGCGGGCGAAGGGCCGGCGTGCGCGATGCACCTCCTCGCGCTACAGGCCTACCGGCCGAGGAAGGTCGTGGTGCGAACGGTCGCGGAGGCGCCGGCCGCGACGGTGTGCGTCGGCACTACCTGCTCCCTCCCGGTCGCGTCCCCCGAGCGCCTCGCCCAGCTGCTCTCGTGAACCGGCGCGTGCTGGGCCGCACGGGCCTGCAGGTGAGCGAGATCGGGTTCGGGGGGTGGGGGATCGGCGGCAACGCCTACGGCAACTCGTACGGCCCGACCATCGACGCCGAATCGAAGCGCGCCATCCAACGCGCCTACGAGCTGGGATGCAACTTTTTTGACACCGCGGACGTGTACGGCCACGGCCACTCCGAGGAGCTGATCGGGGAGGCGTTGCTCGATGTGCGTGACAAGGTGATCATCGCCACCAAGGTCGGCGGGAACTTCTACAATCGCGACATCCACCCCTTGATGCGCGATCGGATCGGCCAGGCGGTCGGCCGCCCGCTCGACGAGATCGAGAGCGGCGCGGCGCTGCCGGTGACGCACGACACCAGCTTCACGCCGTCGTACGTGCGCTTCGCGGTGGAGCGGTCGCTCGCGCGCCTGCGCACCGCGTACATCGATCTGCTGCAGCTCCACAACCCGCCGATCAACCTCATCTCGGCGATGGAGACCTACGAGGTGCTCGAGCAGCTTAAGCGGGAGGGGCTGATCCGGTTCTACGGCGTGTCGGTGCACCCGCCGGAGGAGGGGATCGCGGCGGTCAACGCCACGATGCCCGACACGGTGCAAATCGTGTACAGCCTGGCGCGGCGCGAGGCCGAGGATGTGTTTCTCCCCGCCGCGCAGGCCGCCAACGTGGGGGTGATCGCGCGCGAGCCGCTCGCCAACGGGTTCCTGGCGGGCCGCTACGCGCCCGACAGCACGTGGGAACGCGGCGACATCCGCGCCCGCATGCCGCGGCCCTACATCGCGCAGCTCGCCGCCCTGGGCCAACGCGTGAAGGAGCTGGCCGACAAGTCGGGCATGGCCGCGGCCCAGCTCGCCCTCAAGTTCGTGCTGGACCGCAGCGACATCGCCGTCGCCATCGTCGGGATGAAGACCGTCGCGCAGGTAGACGAGAACCTCAACACGGGACTCTAGATGCCGAACAAGAAAGCGCTGTTCCAGACCTCCCGGGGCGCCATCGAAGTGGAGCTGTTCTCCGACGAGGTGCCGAACACGGTGGCGAACTTCGAGAAGCTCGCCAACGCCGGCTTCTACGACGGGACCAAGTTCCACCGCGTGATCCCCAACTTCATGATCCAGGGGGGCGACCCCTACTCCAAGACCGGCAAGGGCCGGGTCGGGACGGGAGGGCCGGGGTATACGATCAAGTGCGAGACGGCGCGCAACACGCACAAACACGTCGGCGGCACCCTGTCCATGGCGCACGCGGGGAAGGACACCGGCGGCAGCCAGTTCTTCATTTGTCACTCGGCCCAACCGCATCTGGACGGCGTCCACACCGTCTTTGGCCAGGTCACCAAAGGTCAGGATGTGGTGAACAAGATTGCCCAGAACGACGAAGTCACGTCGATTAGAGTCAGCTAACTCCCGGGAGCGCCCCATGTACGCTGTCCCACTGATGCTCGTCGCCGCCCTCACGCAGGAGAGCGGGGCATTCGTCGTCCGGCTCGGCACCGACACGCTGTCACTCGAGCAGTACACGCGCACGGCGACACAGCTGCGAGGGGAGTACGTGATCCGCGCGCCCCGCAGCGTCCATCGCATCTACACGGCCGACTTGAATCCCGACGGGTCGATTCGCCGGTTCGAGCTGATCACGCACAACATCGACGGCGGTCCCGGGCCCGCCGAGACCAGGGGCACGGTCGCGTTCGTGGGGGACAGCGCGATTGCCACCAATCCGCGGGGGGACAGCATCGTCACGACACGCGTTGCGGTGCCCAAAGGCACGATCCCGTATACGTTCCACATCTACGGGCTCATGGAGCAGATCGGGCGTCTGGCGCGCGCTGTGGGACGCGACAGCGTCCCGATCACGGCCCTCACGAGCGCCAGCGCGACGAGTGGCGGTTACGTGCGACGGCGCGGCGGTGACACGCTCGTCTTGGCCTTCACCCAGGGTCAGTTCGCGGGCGTCGGTCCGTTCACGTTCCGGCTGGACCGCAACGGCCGCCTGGTGTGGCTCACCGGAAAGGGCAGCACGATCCAGGTGGATGTCGAGCGCGTGGCCTCGGTGCCCATGGCCGCGGCGGGCCCCATGTTCGCGAACCGTCCGCTCGGCCCGTTGTCTCCGCGCGACACCGCTCGGGCCGCCGTCGGCGGCGCCAGCGTGTGGGTAGACTATAGCCGCCCCATGAAACGAGGGCGCGAGATCTTCGGCGTGCTCGAGCCGTGGAACAAAGTGTGGCGCACGGGCGCCAATGCCGCTACGCAGATCAGCACGTCGGCCGACCTCGTCATCGGCGGCGCCCGCGTACCGGCCGGCATCTACTCCGTCTGGACGCTGCCGTCGCCCACGGGCTGGAAGCTCATCATCAACAAGCAGCACGGTCAGTGGGGAACGCAATACGCCGCCGACAGCGACTTCGTGCGCGTGGACATGAAAGTCGAGACCCTCGCCCAGCCCGTCGAGCAGTTCACGATCGCGTTCGAGCCGGCAGCGGCTCCCGCGACGATCACGTTCACGTGGGATCGGACGAAGGTCAGCGCGCCGGTGGCGAAGAAGCCGTAGTGCATCTCGACTTCGCCGTCGTCGCCGACTACGCGCTGGTCGATCAGTCGGGGAAGATGTCGGTCATCGGCATCTTCCAGCACATCTGGGTGCAGCAGTTTCCGGCGATGCACCCGCGGCTGCACCTCGTGCTCCGCCTCAAGGGCAAACGCACCGAGATCGGAGAGCACGGGGTGCGGATCCGCCTGCTGGACGAGGGCGACGTGGAGCTGCTGGGCGGCTCGGGGACCGTGAACTTCGCCGAGCCCCCCGCCGGCGTGATGGAGATCGAGGCCGCGGCCGTCCTGGTGTTCGACGTCCCCTTTCCCCACCCCGGCCAGTACCGCTTCGAGATCACGGTGGACGATGAGCGCAAGGCCACCGTGCCCATCACGGTATCGCAACTGCCGCAATCACCCGCGGCTCCGCCCCCGTCTCCGGTCAATTGACGCGCGTCTGAAGCCGCCGCAGTCCCGCGAGCGCCGGCCGGTACCCGGGGGTCTTCTCCAGCGCGGCGCCGTACTCCGCCACCGCCTTGAGCAAATCGCCCTGGTGCTCGTACACGCGGGCCAGGTTGACGTGCGGAAAGTGCGGCGCCTCGTAGCGCTGCGCGCCCTTCGCGCGCTCGAGCCACGGAATCGCCTCGGCCCAGCGACCCAACTCGATCAGGTAGCAGCCGATGTCGTTGTACGGATTGCCGAAACTGGGGTCCACGGCGATCGCCCGCTTGCACTCCGCGATCGCGTCCTCGTAACGCCGAGAAAACGAGTACACCCAGCCGAGAAACGTGTGCGCTTCGGCGGTCGGATGCTCGGCGATCGACGCCTGGTACAACTTGGCGGCGCCGTCCCAGTCCCCAGTCCCCTGGCACTCGTAGGCGCGCTCGAATAGCTTTAGCGCCCGACTTGGATCACCCACACCCGAAGCTTAGCGCCTACATGCGGTTGCCGCTCCTGGTCGTGGCGGCGGCGCTCGCGTTGGGCTTCGATCTGGGCGGTCACCGGCTCCTCGACCCCGACGAGGGCCGCAACGCCGAAGTGGCGCGCGAGATGGCCGAGTCCAACGATTATCTCCTTCCGCACCTCGACGGGCTCCCCTACCTCGACAAGCCGGTCGTCTACTTCGCCGCGGCGGCGGCCACGATGGAGATCCTCGGCCCCACCGAAACGGCGGCGCGCCTGCCCGCCTACCTGTTCAC
>Ga0137375_10006561_pt1 | contig 13796 bp, 10 predicted proteins | sample SagtaG_24_FD_104936 | JGI IMG/M metagenome (GOLD analysis project Ga0137375, IMG submission 104936) | Vadose zone soil microbial communities from Sagehorn Ranch, Mendocino, California, USA - Sage1_R_113_16 metaG | ecosystem: Environmental > Terrestrial > Soil > Vadose zone | place: USA...
CCCAAGCCCGGCAAGTACCCGCTCGGCAACCGCCTCTATCACCTCGCGATCGTCGTCGCCGGCCTTTCGGTAATCGCGACCGGCCTGACGATGATGGTGCGAATCAGGACGCCGCTCTTCCCGCGCAATCCGTACCTGCTGGGCGACTCGACCTGGGGATTGGTCTACGTGACGCACGGCATGGCGGGTGTCGCGCTGGTCGGTCTCGTCATCGCGCACGTGTACTTCGCCGTGCGGCCGGACAAGTGGTGGATAACGAAGGCGATGATCCTCGGCTGGATCACGCGCCGCCAGTACATCGAGCATCACGACCCGCAGCGGTGGGTGGTTCCGGACACGGGCCGCAGAGGCTCAGAGACGCAGAGTTTATAGATGAAGATTTGTTTCTCTGAGTCTCTGCGTCTCTGCGGCTCGTGCCCGTGACGGAGCGCGAGGATCTCGCGCATCGCTGCGAGACAATCGACGAAGTCCTGAAGTCGCAAACCACGGAATCCCCGCAGACGTCCAAGCCATAGTTTTCCATGCGGCGCGCATGTGCCCTCGCGTTCGTCCTGGCCGTCTGCGGCGCGGTTGAGACGGCGGCACAGCCGCCCGAGGCAGGCCGTAAGCAGGCGCGCGCGATCCGCGTCGCCCCAGGAACGATCGTCATCGACGGCCGCCTCGACGAGGCTGTCTGGTCGCGAACCCCGGCAATCGCGGACTTCGTGCAGAAAGAACCCAGCGAAGGGAGCGCGCCTTCGGATTCGATTCAGATCACGTTCGCGTATGACGACACCGCGCTGTATGTCGGCGCGCGAATGTCATCCGCGCACGCGCCCATCCAGGCGCCACTCGGGCGCCGCGATGACGTCGGCCAGGCCGAGTACATCATCGTCGCGCTCGACACCTATCTCGATCACCGCACCGCGTACGGGTTCGGCGTCACCGCGTCGGGCGTCAGGCTCGATCGCTTCTATCCCGCCGATGCGGAGGATTTTGACGCCACTTCCGATCCAGTGTGGGAGGCCCGGACGCGCGTGGAGGCATCCGGATGGACCGCGGAAATGTGGATCCCGCTGTCGCAGCTCCGCTTCAACGCCGCTGACGAACAGGTCTGGGGTGTCAACGTGCTTCGGTTCATTCCGTCGAACAACGAGACCGACTACTGGGTTGCCGTGCCGCGGACCGAGAATGTGTGGGTGTCGCGTTTCGGGGAGCTGCGCGGCGTCGATGGGGTGAAGCCCGCTCATCGTCTCGAGCTGCTGCCGTATATCGCCGGTTCATCGACGCTCACCGGCAACCGTGATCGCCGCAACCCGTTCGATGACGGAAAGAATCTTGCAGGGCGGGCCGGCGCCGATGTGAAGATCGGATTCGGCTCGAACCTCACGCTCGACGCGACCGTGAATCCCGACTTCGGGCAGGTCGAAGCGGATCCCGCCGAAGTGAACCTGTCGGCGTTCGAGACCTTCTTCAGCGAGAAGCGGCCGTTCTTCATCGAGGGGAGCGGGCTCCTCAACAGTCATTTCGAGAGCTATTTCTATTCACGGCGCATCGGCGGCGCGCCGATCGGCCCCGCGTCCGGCGACTTCGTCGATTACCCGCGTACCAGCACGATCCTGGGTGCAGGGAAGCTGACGGGACGTCTGCCGTCGAAGACATCGATCGGGATTCTGGGCGCGGTGACCGATGCCGAGCGCGCCACGACATTCGACTTCGCGTCGGGCGTCCGCACGCGTGTGCCCGTGGCGCCGAGGAGCACGTACGCGGTGGGACGAGTGCTGCAGGAGTTCGGCCGCAACGCCTCGACAGCCGCGATCATGTTCACCGACGTGCATCGCGATCTTCGTCCCGGCAGTCCGCTGGCGTCCCTGCTCACACGCAACGCCTTTACCGTCAACAGCGAGACGCTGCTGCGTTTCCGCGACGGACTGTACGAGTTGTCCGGCCAGGCGGGACTCACGCACCTCGACGGTGACGCCGCAGCAATCGCCCGCGTGCAGCGCAGCAGCGCGCACTTCCTTCAACGTCCCGACAAGACGTATGCGCCGTTGAATCCGCTCCGGACGCGGATGGACGGGGCACAGGCGTTCATCTCCCTCGCGCGTACCGGCGGCACCCACTGGGTGTGGAACGTCAATAGCAACATAGAATCGCCGGAATTCGAGACCAACGACATCGGCCGTCTCATGGCGGCCGACGGCATCACGGCTTATGGATCGATCCAGTACCGCGAAACGCAGCCGGGCCGCCGGCTTCGGAAGTATTCACTCAGCCTGGACAAATTCGACGAGTGGAACTACGGGGGCGATCTACAGAACGACCAGTGGTCGCCTCAGCTGAACCTCACGTGGTTGAACTTCTGGAACACGAAGGTGCAGGCATGGTTTTTCGGAGAGACGGACAGTTGGACGCTTACGCGCGGCGGTCCGTTGATGCGCCTCCCGGCAGCGACGCAGGGACAGATCGAGATCGAGAGTCCCACTGCACAACAGACGCAGGGCAAGATCGGTATGTATTACACGACTCGCAAGGACGGCAGCGGGCTGCGCTATTTCTATGGCGGGATGGGTGTGCGGCCGAACCCTCGATGGCAGATGTCCTTTTCGCCGACCATCGTCCGCGAAATCGATGACAAGCAGTACATAACGACGCTTGACGGGGGCCCGGCCGACACATTCGGCAAACACTATGTGTTCGCGCGCGTCGACCGCTGGACCTACTCTACGCAGTTCCGTGTGAACTACACCCTCAAGCCGGATTTGACGCTGGACGTTTACGCCGAGCCGTTCGCTGCCAGCGGCGCGTACGGGCCGACGCGCGCGCTGGTTGCGCCACGCAGCAGCGAGCTGCGGCCGTTCGACGTACCGGGCAACCGCGACTTCAACGCGAAGTCGTTCCGTAGCAACGTCGTGCTGCGGTGGGAATGGAAGCCGGGGAGCACGTTGTTCGTCGTCTGGCAGCAGAATCGTGCGGCCACGACACCGGTCGGGACGCGCGCCTCGATCGGCGACATGTTTGATTCCATCACCGCGCCCGGCGATCATGTGCTTGCCGTGAAAACGACATTCTGGATATCTCCCCGCTGATGGGTGCCGAGGCGAGATGTACCGCGACCTTCGGCGGCAGGAAAGCCGAAGGCAGGGCATTGCTCGAGACCGACGAGTTGATCTTTCGGGGCGACAATCTTCGTCTCTCGATTCCATACAAGTCGATCTCCCGCGTTGATGCCAGCGAAGGCGTGCTGCACGTCACGTGGCCGGAGGGTGAGGCCGCATTCGAGCTTGGCGCGGCTGCCATGAAATGGATCGACAAGATTCGCAATCCGCCGAGCCGGATCGACAAGCTGGAGATCAAAACCGGTCAGAGAGTGCTGTTCGTCGGGCTGCGCGACACCACGCTTCGCGAGGAGATCGAGACATGCGGCGCCACGGTCCTGGCGCGCGGAACCGCCGGCGTTGACGCGATCTTCATCGCGGCCAACGAGCGAGGCGACCTGGATCGACTGGTCACGGTGCTGAAATTCCTGAAGCGCGACGGAGCCATCTGGGTAATCCGGCCGAAAGGCAGCGAGGCGATCTCTGAAGGCGACGTCAGGAAGGCGGGTAGGAACGCCGGTCTCGTCGACACCAAGGTCGCGCGATTCTCCGAGACGCACACCGCCGAGAAGTTTGTCATACCGGCCGCCAAGCGCTAGATGGCTTCGAGGACCCGTGAACGGTCATCTGTACGTAGATTCTGATAACCTCCCGCAGATCGGAGAGGACATGAATCGTTATCTGACCGAGTTCACCGGGACGTTCTTCCTGGTCTTTACCATCGGCTGCAGCGTGCTCGTCGGCACGCCGATGGCGCCGCTCGCGATCGGCGCGTCGCTGATGGTGATGGTGTACATGGGCGGGCATATCTCCGGTGCGCACTACAACCCGGCGGTGTCTCTCGGCCTCGTCCTGCGCGGATCCTTCGCAGCGAGCGAGTACGGCGCGTACGTGGCGGCGCAGCTCCTCGGCGCGATCGCCGCGAGCCTCGCCGTCTTTGCCGTGACCGGGCGTACGTTCGTGCCCGCACCCGCCGCGACCGCCTCGACCCTCGCCGCACTGCTCGTTGAGATTCTCTACACGACCGCGCTCGCGCTCGTCGTGATGAACGTGGCCACTGTCCCCGCCACGGCGGGAAACTCTTTCTACGGACTCGCGATCGGATTCACGGTCGGCGCCGGCGCGTTTGCCGGCGGTCCGATCTCGGGCGGCGCCTTCAACCCTGCGGTCGGCCTCGGCCCCGCGCTCGTTCACGCCGTCATCGGTCACGGATCGATCGCGCACGTCTGGCTGTACATCGTCGGCCCCTGCATCGGCGCCGCGATCGCCGCGGGGATCTTCAAAGTGCAGCACGCGGTCGCGCCGAAGGGCGCGTGACCAGTCGAGAGCCTCGCGCTCGCCCCGCGCAGCGTCGAGGGGTTGCGCTCATCACGGGTGGATCATCCGGCATCGGTGAAGCATTCGCCGAGGTGTTCGCCGCCGAAGGGTTCGACGTCGTGATCACCGCGCGCCGGGAAGAGCGGCTGCGCGCCGTGCAGTCCCGGCTTCGCGAGCGGTACGGCGCGCGCGTCGAGCTGATCGTCGAGGACCTCGAGCAACCGGACGCGCCCGCGCGGCTGTGCGCCGAGCTCGAGGCACGCGGGTTGAAGATCGATGTGCTCGTGAATAACGCCGGCTATGGCGTGCCGGGATCGTACGTGTCCAGCAGCTGGGAGGTGCACTCCCGGTTCCTGCAAATCATGGTGACGGCCGTTGCCGAGCTGACGCATCGCCTGTTGCCCGGCATGATCGACCGGCGGTACGGCCGCATCATCAACGTCGCCTCGCTGGCCGGCCTCGTGCCAGCGCCCGCCGGCCATACGCTGTATGCGGCGGCGAAGGCATTCCTCATCAAGTTTTCGGAATCGCTTGCCCACGAAGTGCGGCGTCATGGCGTGCTGGTCACCGCGGTCTGTCCGGGGTTCACCTACAGCGAGTTTCACGACGTGACGAGGACACGGGCCGCCGTCAACCGGATGCCGGGTTTCATGTGGATGTCGGCTGCGGATGTCGCGCGCCGGGGCTACAAGGCGGTGATGGCCGGCGAGCCGATTGTGGTCACGGGTCGAGTGAACGCCGCGCTGGCGGCGCTGGTTCGGATTCTCCCGCAGCGACTTGTCGCCGGCGTTGGCCGCCGCATCGGCCGTTCATACCGGAAAGCGTAGGGCCGGTGAGGCGGGAAGAGCTGGAAGGACGGGCAAGGTAGCCATGGATCGACCGAAGACGTGGAGCGAACTGAATGAGATGCTGTTTGCCGGGTCGTGGAACCCCGAGCTGCAGCGTTTCCGTTCGCCGTTCGCGTTTCGCGGCCTCGCGTCGAACGAGCACAAGCTCTCGAACAGCCTGCTGAGGCTGGCAGGGGAGGCGAGCATCAACACCCTCGAGCTGTCGCTGCTGCGCAACTTCTCGAAATACGCGCACGCGCAGCCGGCGCCGGGCGTCGAATCGGTATGGCACTGGCTCGCGCTCGGGCAGCATCACGGGCTGCCGACGCGGCTCATCGACTGGACCTATTCGCCGTTTGTCGCGCTGCACTTCGCGACGGAACACCCGGAGGAATACGACAAGGACGGCATCGTGTGGTGCGTGAACTTCGTCGAGGCGAACACGCTGCTGCCGAAACGGCTCAAGACGATCCTGCAGGAGGAGCAGTCGCAGACCTTCACGATCGACATGCTGTCCGAGTTCGGGTCGCTGAAGGCGTTCGATTCGCTGGCGCACGATCCGTTCGTCCTCTTCATCGAGCCGCCCTCGCTCGACACCCGCATCCTGAACCAGTTCGCGCTGTTTTCGTTGATGGCCGATCCGTCCGCGCGCCTCGATACGTGGCTCGAGGACCATCCCGATCTGTACCGCCGGGTGATTGTTCCTGCTGAGCTGAAGTGGGAAGTGCGCGACAAGCTCGATCAGGCAAACATCAACGAGAGGACCCTGTTCCCCGGCCTCGATGGCTTGAGCCGCTGGCTCGAGCGCTATTACACGCCCAAATCGCACTCGAGCAGCTGAGCACCTGAGCACGCGCGCACCGGGAACCCATCTTCAGGCGGTATTTCACTTGCAGCTCTGGTGTGCATGGGTACCCCTCTTATCCGCACGGTCGCCGTGACGGTTGCGCTCGCGCTCGGTGTGGCATGCCACCGCGCGCCTCAGGTCGACAATTCGCGGCATGCGCGGGCCATTCAAAGGATTGTCACTTCGTTGCCGTCGTGGATCGATCGAGACAAGCTGGGGTCGACGCTGTGGAAGGCCGAGCGCGAGTTTTATCAATCGCGAAACAACGTGCCCGGGTGGATCGAGGGCGACAAGGCATCGCCCCGGCTTGAAGGATTGATCGATGCGTTGAAGCACGCCGAGGACCACGGGCTCGATCCTGCGCGCTACGACACGAACAATTTCCAGAAGCTCGTCGACGCCGCCAACGCGAACAAGGGACGGTATGAGCTTGCGAAGATCCCGGAATTCGATACTCGTCTGACGTACGCGTACCTCCGTTACGCGGCGGACCTGCTCGGATGGTCAGGCAATCCGAGGGCGATTTATGCGACGTGGGTACCGGCCACCAACAAGACGGACCTCGTGGCGCAATTGGCCAAGGCGATGTCGTCGAACCAAATGGGAGACACGCTTCAGGAGCTGGCCCCGACGCACACGCAGTACAAAGGGCTGCAGACGGCGCTGCAGCACGAGCGGCAGAATCCTGCCGGTCATCTCGATCAGATCCGCATGAACCTGGAGCGCTGGCGCTGGATGCCGCGCGACCTCGGCGATCGCTACGTATTCGTCAACGTCCCCGCGTACCAGATGCAGGTGATGGAGGGCGACAGGCCCGCCCTCGCCATGCGCGTCATCGTCGGCGATCCCGAGCATCCGACGCCGCTCTTCAACGACGACATGACGAACGTCGTCTTCAGCCCGAACTGGAATGTGCCCGAAAGCATCATCCGCAAGGAAATGCTTCCAAGACTGGTGAACGATCCCGGTTACCTCGAGCGGCAGGATATCCAGGTCGTTGGTACGTCAGGCGACGTCGTGGATGCGGAGGGTGTGGACTGGAGCGACGAGGCAGCCGTCGCTCGGCTTCATTTCCGCCAGGAACCGGGTCCGAAGAACGCGCTCGGGCTCGTGAAGTTCGTGTTTCCCAACCCGTTCGACGTGTACATGCACGACACGCCGACCGACTCGCTGTTCAACAAGCCGCAGCGCGCGTTGAGCCACGGCTGCATCCGTCTCGAGGACCCCGTCGCATTGGCGAAGTACGTCCTGCGCGACAGGCCGGAGTGGACGCCGGAAAAAATCAGCGCGGCGATGAATGCGGGTCACGAGCAGGCGGTGCCGCTGAAGGAACATCTGCCGGTCCACATCGGCTACTTCACCGCATGGGTGAATTCGGATGCATCGGTGACGTACACCGATGACCCGTACAAGCTAGACCAGATGCAGGCGCAACTCGAATATGGTTCGCGCTAGAATGCGCAGGCTGACGGCTCCGTAACCGACCGTCGCGTGGAGCGCGCTTCCTGTGACACTCGACACTGCAACGTCGCTGCTCCTGGTCGTGGTTGTTGCGGCAACCGGTCTCTTCATTCTTCTAACTTCGATCTACAGCATCGGTCCCACACAGGTCGGACTGGTCCGAAAGCGATTCGGGGCCAAACTTCCCGGCGACAACCCTCTCGCGTTTCTCGGGGAAGCGGGCTACCAGGCGGAAATGCTGATGCCCGGCCTCCGCTTCAAACTCTCCCTGGTGTTCGCGGTCACGAAGCATCCGTGGGTGCAGGTCCCTGCGGGGCAGATCGGTGTGGTGATTGCCCAGGTGGGCCAGCCGCTGCCCATCGGCGCGAAGTCCGCGGTCTACAAACCGGAGTTCGGCAATTTCACGGATCTCAACACGTTCATCGAGAAGAGGGGGCAAAAGGGCGTGCAGAGGCCTGTGTTATCTCCAGGCACGCTTGCACCGATTCACCCCGCCGCATTCCTGGTGATCACCAAGCCGGAGGTGTTCGGTGAACCGATTTCAACCGACTTCAGTGCGTTAGCTCACAAGAAGGGGGCGCTCACGTACAAGGCGTTCGGGCTTGAAGAACGGCACCTCGACGTTACTCGAATCTCCCCGCACCCGACCGAAGGCGGGAGAGTCCTTGACATGATCGGTATTGTCACGGCGTTGGAAGGCGAGCCACTGCCTGCTGGCGACATTGCCAGCCGCCTCGGGGGATTCGGGGACGTCGAAGCGCTGGAAACGACCGCCGGCAGCAGCTCCTCGACCGACGCTCGACTCATCGAGACCATTCTCGGCAACCAGAACGACAAGCACCGCGCCTATCAGGATTTCCAGAAGTTCCTGGACCTGGGCGGCAAGATCGGACTTCAACACGATCCCCTGCTCTACGGCGCGTACAACCTCAACCCCTTTCTGCTGCGCGTGGAAGAAGTACCCATGCTGGTCGTCGAGCAGGGGCAGGTCGCCGTCGTCAAGGCGTACGTCGGTCTTCCCACACAAGACACGTCGGGCAGTGAATTCAAGTTCGGCAGCCTTGTGCGGCCTGGCCATCGTGGCATCTGGCAGGAGCCGCTTCGAACGGGAAAGTATCCGATCAATCCACGCTGTTACCAGGCGGTCATCGTGCCGACGTTCATCATCACGCTCAATTGGGCCGATGTTGTGTCGCAGGCACACAATCTTGACGCGCAACTGAAACAGATCGAGGCGAAGAGCAGCGAAGGCTTTCATTTCGCGATCGATCTGCAGGTGCAGATTCACATTCCGGACACCCAGGCGCCATACGTCATCTCCATGGTTGGAAGCGTGGCAAATCTCGTCAACGAGGTGCTGCAAGCCGCGGTGGGCAACCATTTCCGCAACAAACTGCAAAGCATGCCCGCGGTCAGCTTCATCGCGACGCGCGAAGCGGTCCAGCAGGGCGCATTCGAATACGTGAAAGCCGAGCTCGCGAAGTATCGGGTAGAGACGCGCGGTGTCTATATCCAGGCAGTCGTGCTGCCGGAACAATTAGTGGAGGTTCTGACCGAGCGCGAGATCGCGAATCAGCAGATCGCCACCTACAAGATGCAGAAGTCAGCCCAGGACCAGCGGACGGAAACAGAGAAGGCCAAAGGGACGGCGGACATGCAGGCCGATCTCGCGAAGTCGCAGGTCGGCGTTGATATTCAGAACAACCGGACCGCGGCCCGGAAAATGGAAGCCCAGGGGGAGGCCACCTTCATCGAAGAGACCGGCGCGGCGCAAGGCGCGCAGGTCAGATCTGTCGGTCTGGCAAGGGCTGAGGCGTACGAAAGACAGGTTGCGGCCCTGGGACCGACCGCCACGGCGCTGGTGAACGCCATTGAAGCCCTCTCGAAGAGCAATGAACCGTTTGTGCCGAACACACTGGTCATGGGCGGCGGCGATGGAGGCGGCACGCTCGGAGGCGTGCTCGCGCTCTTGATGCGCCAGATCGATGCCGGGCTCGCACAGAAGGCCATGCCCCCGAAGACCCCGAAATGATCCTCGGCGAGAAGCAGAAAATGCATCTGCTTTAGGGTTCAAGGGGTGCAATAGGTTCAATGGGTTCAGAGGGTTCTGTTCATTAGGTTCTCTGGGGTTCCTTTGGGTTCAATAGGTTCGCGGGATTCTTGTGAATAACCGGGCTCGGCACACGCGGTGCAGCGCTGCCGCGCATGGCAGGTGCGCGGTCACATAAAGACTTGATCTGCTGGCAACGAGCTTATGAACTCAAGCTGCTCGTCTACGAGTTGCTTCGAACCGGTACCGTGACACGTGATCTCAGATTCCGTGATCAACTCCGCGAGTCAGCTTCATCCGCCCCGCGCCTGATTGCGGAGGGCTTTGGCCGGTACTATCCAGGCGAATTCTCCCGGTATCTGCGGCTTGCCAACGGTGAGTTGAAGGAAACGATCGAGTCGCTCGACGATGGTGTCGATCGTCGGCACTTCACGCAAGATCAGATCATTCCGCTGCAACGTCTCGCAAAACGATCGTCAAAGGCTGCGTCTTATTGCGTATCTCGGAACAGTGGCTGCCCCGAGCGAATCAGCACCACCCAAACGCGGACAAGAACCGCGTGGAACCCGGTGAACGGAACCTACCGAACTGAACCTACTGAACCCACTGAACCGCCTGAACCTACTGAACCCAAACGGTTCAAACCGCCGGTGCCGGCACATACGCCGAAAAAACGTACGCGAAGAGCATCGACAGAATCCCCATCACCGCCATGAGAAACAGGCTGTGCCTGATGGTGAACCGGAACAGCCTCCCCTCATCGGCTGTTGTCATGCCGGTTGCGGCAACCGCCACCGCGATGCTCTGGGGAGAAACCATTTTCCCCATCACGCCCGCAGCCGAATTCACCGAGGCCATTAACACCGGATTGAGATGCAGCGCAGTCGCGGTGACGACCTGGAGGTTACCGAAGAGTGCGTTGGCGGACGTGTCGCTGCCGGTCAGGAAGACGCCGAGCCAGCCGAGCACCGCGCTGAAAAACGGAAACGCCGGCCCGGTGGCCGCCAGTGCGAGCCCCAGCGTCGACGTCATGCCGGAATAGTTCATTACGTACGCCAGCGCAAGCATCAGCGGGATCGTCACCAACGGAACTGCGAGCTGTCTGAACGTGCCCAGGTAAATGCCGGCCAGCCGCACGGGACCGACGCGCAGCAGCAGCGCGGCGACGATCGTGGCCAGGAAGCATGACGTGCCGGAGGCGGTGACCCAGTTCCATTCGAAGACGGCCGCATACGGAGCCGGCTGCGCCACCACCGGCGGAACACGCTGAATCATGTTGTGCAGGCCCGGGACAAGGAGGCCGTTCAGCAGAGTGGCGCTTCTCGGGATTCCCGACGGCAGGAGGCTGTTCGTCCATCGGTTCATCGCGGCCTTGACGTCCGCATTGCCCCACACGAGGACGAACACGACCAGGAGCAGGTACGGAAGCCACGCCGAGAAGACCGTGGCGGCCGAATGCGGCCGCGCGGCAAGGACCACGGGCCTGTCGCCCTCGAGCCGCATGATGTTGCGGGGCGTCCAGAGCTTCAGCACCAGGACCATGACGACGATGCACGTCAATGAGCTGGCGATATCGGTCAGCTCTGGTCCGATGAAGTTGGACACGTAGAACTGCATTCCTGCGAACGACACCCCACACGCGACGAGCGCCGGCAGCACCTCCAGTGCCCGCCGTCGTCCGGCCATCACGACGATGAGATACGCCGGGATGAAGATCGAGATCATCGCGCACAGCCGCCCGACCATCGCGCTCAGCGACAGCGCCGGCAGTCCGGTGACCCCCGCGAGGGTCGTGACGGGAATGCCGATCGATCCGAAGGCCACTGGAGCGGTGTTGGCGAGAAGACAGATGCCGGCCGCGTAGAACGGATTGAAGCCGAGACCGGCGAGCATCGCACCGGAAATGGCCACGGGCGCCCCGAAGCCGGCCGCGCCTTCGATGAACGCGCCGAACGAGAACGCGATGAACATCGCCTGCAGCCGGCGATCGTTGGTGAGGCCCCCGACCGAGTCCTTGATGATCTCGAACTTCCCCGTGTCGACCGCCAGGCGATACAGCATGATCGACGCGAAGACAATCCAGGCGATGGGAAAGAGTCCAAAGGCCGCGCCGTAGATCATCGAGATCAGCGCCAGTTTCGCCGGCATGCCGTACACAAACAGCGAAACGACGAGCGCGGAGGCCAGCGCCGCCAGCGCCGACATCCACGCCGGCTTCCGAAGGACCCCCAGCATCAGGAACAGGACAAGAATCGGAACGGCAGCCACGACGGCCGACAGACCCAGGTTGCCGCTCAAAGGTTCATAGTTGTGTTGCCACATGAGCGGCCGAATGTTATCGGATAATTAGGCCGCTTGGTTAAGAACCTTGTGTTCGTCGTGGCGCTGCTGGCGCCCTCGCTCGCGATTGCCCACCCGGCGCCTTTCAGCTACCTCGATCTTCGAATCGGAAACGACGTCATCGACGGCACGCTCGTCGTGCACATCATCGATGCCGCTCACGACCTCCAGATCGCCTCGCCCGAGCGGCTGCTCGATCGCTCCGTGGCGGCCGGCAATCTGGATCGCCTGACGGCGCTCGTGACACAGCGCCTGGTGCTGCGCGGAGAGGCACCATTCACCATCCAGTGGGGCGATGTCGACACGATTCCGGATCGGCAGGCAGTCGAGCTGCACTTCCGTATCCACACGCCGCGGCCGGCGACGGTCGGCATCCACGCCGTGATGTTTCCGTACGACCGCCTGCACCAGACATTCGTCAACGTGTACGAGGATGGACGGCTCCGGCAGCAGTTCGTACTGTCGGTCGATAATCCCGATCGCATCTACTACACGGGCACGACGCAGGGGGCAGTCGCCGTCATCAAGACGTTCGTTCCCGCAGGCATTCATCACATCCTGATCGGGCCGGATCACATCCTGTTCCTGATTGGTCTCCTGCTGCTTGGCGGAGGATGGAAGGCTCTGCTGAAAATCGTGACGGCGTTCACTATCGGCCACAGCATCACGCTGTCGCTGGCGGCGCTCAACATCGTGACGCCGCCGGCCACTGTGATCGAGCCGGCAATTGCGTTGAGCATTGTCTTCGTCGGCGCCGACAACCTCGTGCGAGGGGGCGGCCGCGACGTGCGCGCGCTGATCGCGTTGACGTTCGGCCTCGTGCACGGCTTCGGCTTCGCGAACGTGCTGCGCGAATTCGGCCTGCCGCGCGAGGCGCTCGGCTGGTCGCTCTTCTCGTTCAATGTCGGCGTCGAGATCGGCCAGCTCTTCATCGTCGTGCTGGTCGCGAGCGCGCTGACGCTCGTGCGGCGGCGCAGCGAGATCGTCGGTACCCGGCTCGCCTTTGCCGGATCGCTCGTCGTCGTCGCTGCGGGTACCTACTGGTTCGTGCAGCGCGTGTTTTTTCCGGCAGGAATCTGAAGGCTTTAGCTGGTAAATGCTTTTCGCAACGCCGCCGCGATGGTCGCAACGGCCTGGTTGGCGGCGTCGATTCTTCCGCCCATGGTCAGGAAGCCGTGGATCATTCCGTCGAGGCAGTGATACTCCACCGGTACGCGGGCGCCTTGCAGCCGCCGCGCGTATGCCTCTCCCTCATCGCACAAGGGATCGAGTTCGGCTGCGATGATAAGAGCCGGGGCCACACCGTGGACCCACGGGGCTCGCAGCGGTGAGGCGCGCCAGTCGTCGACGCCCCGTGGCGTCGGCGCGTATTGCGCGATGTACCACTGCATCGTCGCGCGCGTGAGGAAATATCCCTCCGCGTACGTCGAGTACGACGCGCTCTCCGCCCGCAGATCGGTGACGGGGTAGACGAGCACTTGAAGCGTCAATCGGAGCTTGTTCGAGTCGCGCGCCATCAGCGCCACGACCGCTGCGAGTCCGCCGCCCGCGCTGTCTCCGCCGACGGCCATTCTTCTGCGGTCGATGCCGAGTTCTGCCGCATGTGCCGCGATCCACGTGGTCGCACTCCAGGCATCTTCGACCGCCGCGGGAAACGGATGTTCGGGTGCGAGGCGATAGTCGACTGCGATGACGACCGCATGCGCCTGCATCGCGATCTGCCGGCAGACGACATCGTGCGTTTCGAGATCACCCACGACCCAGCCGCCGCCGTGAAAGTAGACGAGCGCGGGCAGCACGTCCTCGGCCGGGCGGTACAGCCGCAGTGAAATTGCGCCCGCCGTTCCTCCAGCCGCGAGATCGCGAACCTCAAAGAG
>Ga0137375_10006562_pt1 | contig 13796 bp, 13 predicted proteins | sample SagtaG_24_FD_104936 | JGI IMG/M metagenome (GOLD analysis project Ga0137375, IMG submission 104936) | Vadose zone soil microbial communities from Sagehorn Ranch, Mendocino, California, USA - Sage1_R_113_16 metaG | ecosystem: Environmental > Terrestrial > Soil > Vadose zone | place: USA...
AGCTTCTGCAGTGCGGTGTAGCCGGGGTCGGCGACCAGGCGTCCCCGGGTCAGCCGCCCGAACAGGTCGATCTCGTCCTCGAGGTCGTCGATGAGCCGGCGCAGCGACTGCACCCGGGCGGCGTACGGGCCCGGCAGCGGGACCCGGTCCAGCAGGTCGTTGCCCGGAACGCTGAACAGGCCGCTCATCAGCACCTGGATGCCGCACTTGGCCAGCACCGCGTGCACCTCGGCCTTGCACTGCGACGGCCTTGCACTGCGACCGCAACCCGACGAGCTTGGCGCGGTGGCGGACCAGCTCGCGGAGCTCCCGGGTGGCCGGCGGCGCGATCCACGCCTCGGGCAGCCGGCCCATCCGGAGAAGGTGGGCCAGGTCGGTGGCATCGCGGACGTCGTTCTTCACCCGCCGGTACTGCCTTCACCCCCAGCGGATGCGCCAGATGAACCCGCGCGCCGGCGGCCTCGAGGGCGTCCACCGCCCGGTACCAGCCATAGGTCGCCTCGAGAACGACCTCGGGATCCTCCCCGGCGCGAGCCATCACGGCGTTGAGCCGGTCCACATCGTTGAGGATCTGCGTGGCCTCGAGCAGCTCACCGGTCTCGGTGGTCCGGACCAGCACGCTGCGACGCCGATGCAGATCGATACCGACGAACTGCCGGCCTGCGTACCCTGACATCAAGGGGCCTCCTTCGTCGTGGGAAACGAGTACAGCCCCAGCATTCCGCTGGGGCCGCACGGAGCGAGGCCCCGCTCCTTCATCGCATCAGAGCAGGTTTTCCGGAACCGCGACTGAGCATGGAGAACATACGGGGCCTACGGAGAACAAGGAGCGGCCAGATTTGGTCGCTCCTGTCTTCGTTTCAGGCCCGCCAGCCTCGGCGGTTGAGCCTGTCGAAACCCCGACGGACGGGGCGTCGATGAACCGCTCGATCGATTCGACCTTGATCCGAAGAGTCTTGCGGCCGAGCGTACGGCTTCGAGCTGACCGTCGGCGATGTAGCGACGGACGGTCCGCGTCGACACAGCGAGCGCGTCGGCCGCATCGGCGAGGGTGACGAAGTACAACCGCTGCTGACCGAATGCCTGCGGGCTAGGTCGGTCCTCGACCGCTCCAGGGGGCCCGGGCCGGCCACACCACACGTGATGCCGTGGCTGCGAACGCCGCACATCCCCTCACACTGCGCACCGCTCGGCGTACGGTTGACGTCAATCACGCCCATGGATGGGCGTGTAGCCCTGGTCAGCAAGCCAGCTGCGGGCCCGCCCGCGCTGCCGGTCGTTGGAGAACGAGTACCAGCGGGTCATCAGCTCCGGACGTTCGGACAGCCGGTCCTTGAACCGGCGGAAGGCGCCGCGGCCGGAGATTGCGCGGCTGAGCTTGTCAGCGATGTCAGTGTCGTCGAGATCCTCGATGAACCACACCATGTCCCGGTAGCCCTCGTGCGACCCCTCGCACTCGACCCACAGCCACCGGTCGGGGTCGTCATCGTCCTTGTCGATCTCGCCGACCTCCTCGGCGTACTCGATCGCGGACTGGGGCCACACCTCACCGGTGCGCAGGTCGATCCGGCCGCCGCCGTAGACCGGGTCGCCCTCCAGGATCAGCGCGAGCTCCTCGAGGTCCACCGGCAACGGGCGAAGCATCGGGGTCGGGCCGTCACCAAGAGCTGCCTCGAGCGCCTCGACCAGCTCCTGATCACCGTCCCAACGCCGGGCCCGCAGGGCGTTCGCGCATTGCAAGGCGAGGTCGGCCGACCCATCGGCGGCATCGCGGACCGCTGTGAGCAGGCCGTCGCCGATCAGCTGCAGTGAGTCAACGGGCCACGACTCGGTTCGAAGAGCAGTCACCAGTTCCGCGTGGTCGCCGCGAACCACCAGCGACCGCAGGTGCGTCAGGGCTTCGCGCTGCTCCACGGTCGTCAATCCTCCGCGAGCGCCCGGTCACGGGACTCGATCAACTTCCTGCGCCGGGCCGACACGAACAGTCCCGGATCTCCGAGCTCGATGGAGCTCGTCGCATACCCCGTGGGCATTCCGGCCGCCCGCATCAGGGTTCCCGCGCGGTCGGACACGGACCCGGTGATCCCGAAGTGCGCGAGCAGGTCCTTGGCCGTCAAGTCGGAGGACCAGACACCGGCGGTCCGGTTGCCCGTGGTGATGACCCAGGCCACGGCAGCGGCGCCGCGCACCGGTGAGCCCTTGCGGGCCAGCACCTTGGGGTCGTTCCGGGCGGCCCGAGCCAGGAAGCGGCGCATCGCCGTGCGGTGCTCGACGTCGAACAGCGCATCCGCACAGCCATCGCACCGCTCGAGGATCGCCCGCACAGCCGGCCGAATGCCCTCTCCGATGCCCACCCAGTCGAACTCCTCGTCCGGCAGCGGCACGTCGTCGAGCGCCATGAGGGCATCCACCCCGCCGACATCACGCGCGAGGTACTCAAGCGTCCACTCACTGCCGCTCAGGCCCTTGACCCGCTGGGTCTCCAGCAGCGCCTCAGCCAGTCCGGCCATCGCCGTCTGCCGGTCGCTGCGGATCAGCTGGAGGTACTCCGGCTCGTACTGGTCGACGGCTGCCTGGGTCTCGACCGTCAGGTCGGCGCGGATGCCGTTGCGGTCGTGGCAGTAGCGGATGTAGGCGCGCACCAGGTCCGGGAGCTTCGCCAGGTACGCCGGCTCGGCGATCACCTTGCGCGGGAACCAGTCGGCCAGCAGCATCTCCACCGTCACCGGGCTCCACCGCCACGGGTCCCCGGGCGCGTAGTCGGTGCAGAACCACAGCACGCTCTCCAGCAAGCTGCGCTCGTCCTCATCGTCGACGTCGGCGCCGAACGGGGAGGCGAAGAACTCAGCTGCGACCGCCGCCGTCTCCTCCGGCGACCACTCCTTCCACTCCGGGGCCACTCCCCCGGTCGGCAGCATCCGCAGCATCCACTCGACCAGCGGTCGGCACATCGGCCAGCTGTCCGACGTCAGCGGCGGGTACAGCCGGGACCCGGAGCTGATCGCCGCTTCGATCACGGCCCGCGCCGTGGCCGGGTCGGTGCGGGTCAGCGACTGGTCCGGGTCCTCGATCAGGGTCCCCATCTTGATCGCCAGGTCCTCCAGCGGCTCGGGGACCACGAACGCGTCCTTCACCACCGTGCCCATGTTGTGGTCGACGTACACCAACGCCGACAGGGACTCCCCCGACTGCAGCGTCACACCCAGCAGGTAGTCGTCGCCGTCGCCCAGCACGTGGGTCATGAACCAGACATCGGAGTCGAGGCACGTGCGGTCGAGCCCGGTCAACCAGTCCGGTAACGGGTGTCTACGACCCTCGAGCTCGCGGCCGATAGGGGCAGCGAGCACCTCGTCGGTCATCAGTGCCTTGATGGCGGTCAGCGCTGCCGTCGTCTCGGCGTACGGCGTCCCGACGAACGACTCGACCAGGTCAGCAAGACTGGCTCGCTGCTCGTCGGGTGCGAACGGGTCTCGGCTCCGCGGGTCACTGACCTCGAGCAACCCGCTGACGATTGCCAGCAGATCCAGCGGCTCACCCGACCGCAACGCCGCGCGCAGGCTCTGGAACAACTGCTGTTCCTGCGCGCCGTGCGGCTGGCGCGCCGGCCGTGAGGTGCGGTGTCGTCTCTGCGGCTGGCGTCCCCGGCCGCGGCCATGCTTCTTCTTCGGCACAGTCAGACCCTACGGGCGGCGCCCGTCCCTGCGCCCGAACAACCCTCCACATTCGAGGCCCCAGGTGACGGTAATAAGCGGTTGGCTGGCGGACAGCGCGGTCGCAGACTGGCAGCTGCGCCAAGTCCCAGGGCTGCGGCGGGTCAGTGCACCCCGAGGCAGAACGGGTGGCCGGCCGGGCTGGCATAGACGGCGAACATCTCGTCGCCGTCGGGGTTGTCGGCCGGCTTCCTCGCGGCCTGCAGCTGACGCCCTCCCAGCTCCACCGAGCGGCGCTCGGCCGACTCGAGATCGTCGACATGCAGGTCGAGGTGCACCTGCTGCTGCTGAGGGCCGTTCGGCCAGTCCGGTGCCACGTGGTCGGGGGCATGCTGGACGCCCATGACCCACTCGCCGTCGACCACGATGCTGTGCCAGGCCGCGTCGCGATACACCTCGCCGCCGAGGAGGCCGGCCCAGAAGCCGCTCTCGGCTTCGATATCGCTCGCGTCGAACACAACAACCCGCCTGATGATGTTCACGTCAACTCCTGTCCCGCTGTCCCTCACGAAGACGGCTCGAGAGTACAACCGGTTGCGGACGTTCTCCGTCCGCAACGACCGACCGACAAGCCGGCTCTGGCGGACAACCGGTCCACGCCGAAGCCGTCGCGGGTGACTTCCCTTCGCGTGGTGTAGCCGCCGGTACGACGGAACAGCAGGACTGGTTCGGGGGATCACCGTCGTACGGCGATCCCCCCGAACCACCCTTGTGCAGGTGATGCTCAGCCGAAGAGGGCGAGCTGGATCAGCGACGCGGCGTCCGGTGAGGCAGTCACCGAGTCGTTCCCCCGCAGGGCGTAGACCGTCAGCCGGTCGAGCGTCGGGTCGGCTGCGGAGACCCGGACCGTCGCGGGCAACCCCTGAGTCACCACCGCACCGCTGTCGGCGAACACGGTCACTGTGTCGTCTGCCGGCGTACCGAACAGCACCACCTCGTCGTCGAGCCCGTCGGACGTGCCCAGGCTGCTGGAAAGGTCGGCGTTCACCGTGGTCAGGGCCGTGCCCGTCAGGTCGTCGACGAGCACGTGGTCGCCGCCCCCGAGCAGGCCGAGGTCCGCGGCCTCGATCCCAGCCACGTCCAGGGTCACGTTGCCGATGTCGCGGGCCAGCCTTACGTGGCCGTCCGGGTTGGCGGAGAGGTCGAGGACCTCGGAGATGTTGCTGCCGTGGAAGGCCAGGCGGTCGTTGCCCGCGTCGCCGTCGACCGTGTCGCTGCCGCCGCCCGGCTGCCACATGAGCAGGTCGTCGCCGGGACCGCCGCTCATTGCCTCGGGGCCCGCCCCGCCGGAGATGACGTCAGCACCGTCCCCGCCGTCGACGTGGAGGGAGACGAGGCCCGCCACGGACCCGATGGTCGTGTAGCTGTCGTCGCCGCCGGCCAACTTGAAGTCGAGCAGGTCCGCCCCGCTGATCCGGAACTCCAGTCCGGGCGTCGCGCCTTGGACCAGCACATCGCCGTCGCTGATGAGTGCGGTGATGTCGTCGGCCGCGTCTGTCCCGGCCAAGGTCACGCGTTCGTCCGGGGCGGAGGTACCGGTCACGTGGACCCGGTCTCCGCTGCCGCCGTTCACCACACGCAGCCGGGTCCCCAGCCCGTCGACGACCGTGGCGGTCCCGTCCCGGCCGACCACGACGCCGGCGGGTACGGCGACCTCGTCGGTCTGCGCGTCGTCGCCCGAGGCCCCGGCCAGGTCCGCGGTCACGGTGTTCAAGCCGGTGCCGGCCAGGTCGGCGGCGGTGACCGTGTCGGTCCCACCGAACAGGCGCAGATCGACGGCCTCAACGCCGGCGAGATCGAGCGCGACCGCCGCGATGTCGCGGCTCAGCCGCACGTGGCCGACCGCCGTGGGTGTGAGGCCGATGGTCTCCGAGGCGTTGCTCGCCTGGAACTGGAGCCGATCCGCGCCGGTGCCCCCGTCCACGGTGTCGCTGCCCCCGCCAGGTTCCCAGGTGACGAGGTCGGCGCCGTCGCCGGCCACGACGATGTCGGCGCCCAGGCCGCCGCTCAGGACGTCGTCGCCGGCTCCCCCGACGAGGCGCTCGGCCCCGATCGTGCCGATCAGGGCGTCCCCGTCGCTGCCGCCGTCGAGGGTGGTCGCCTCGGTGTCGGTGAACGGCCCGTTCGCGGAGTCGGCCGTCATCCGGTCCACGCCGCCCGCCCCGTTGACGGCGATGGAGGTGAAGAGGCTGCGGTCGAACGCGAAGTCCGCAGTGCCGTCGGCGCCCAGATCCACCTCCAACGTGGACGGGTCGCCCAGCCGCAGGCGGAGCGTGATCACGTCCGGGTCTGCCGACCCGGTGACGGTCAGCACTCCCTTCCTGACCGATGCCTTGACCGCGGTGGTCGCGGCCGAGGCGTCGTACGCCGTGTGGGAGAGCGCGAGCGCTGCGAGGGCCACGAGCCCGAGAGCGCGGCCCGCTCTGGTCCGGTGGACAGCCATGGTCCTACCTCCAGAAGTAGTAGTCGGCGGTGTACGGCACCTCGGCCTGGGCGCCGACCGAGGTCGAGTCGCACGCCGAGGCCGCGGGCGCGAGCCCACCCGTGGTGTTCAGCCGCTGGATGAAGGTGCTGTCCACCAGCCGGTCGCCCTCGGAGCCGGCCGCGGTCCACGCGGCGGACAGCTTCAGCCACGGGATCGCGGTGGGGGCGACGGCGACGACCGCTTAATTCTTGCAGACGACCCGGCTGCCGTCGTTGGCCTGCCAGGTCGGGCCGGCGAAATGGGTGGCGACGAGCCTGCCGTTGTCGCCGTACAGGTCGGCGCGCGGAGCCAGCAGGGTCCAGGCGGTGCCGGACGTGGTGGCGGTGCACCCGTAGATCTGGACCCCGACGGCGTGTCCGACGAGGAACAGGCTGTTGCCCTCGGGCACCTGCAGCTCGGCAGGCACATCGGTCGTGGCCGGTTTGGCGTCCGCCTGCGGAGCGGCCAGCAGCGCCGTCCCGGCGACGATTCCGGCCGCGAGCAGGCGTCCGCGTGTGAGTGAGATGGACATGTGAGTTCCTTCGTGGTTGAGGTGGTGATGAGTGGGATCGCTGGTGGTTCGGTCGGTCGAGGCGTCGGAGGAGCTCGGCCTGCAAGGAAGCGCACCGTGCTCGGGCCCCGAGGTCTCCACGCGCCGGTAGGCCGCGTCGCGTGGTTTCCATGCCGCAAGGGTCAAGGGCCCGCCTTCCCCGCGCCTTCCCCGGCCGTTCCGCCATCCCGCCGCCCGGGGAAGTGGCGGGGAAGCGGACCCAGCGGCCGGCCATGGCGCCACCGCACGCCGAGGCGTTAGCGTGATCGGGGATCCGCCAGCACCGGCGGTCGGAACATCCGGGAGGTCGCGCGATGCAGCTGCTCTTCGCGGACCGGCTTCCCGCCCAGACGCTCGTGGAGCTCGAGGCTCGTGGACATGTCTGCGTGATGGAGCCCGGGCTCGCGGCCGATGATCTCCCGGAACGCATCGCCGGGTTCGACGGACTCGTGGTGCGCAGCACCGAGGTCAAGGCTGCGGTGTTTGAGGTCGCAGACCGACTGGCGCTGGTGATCCGGGCCGGGGCCGGCACGAACACGATCGACGTCGATGCCGCGGCCACTCGTGGAGTCTTCGTCTCCAACGTGCCCGGCCGCAACGCCGCCGCCGTGGCCGAGCTCACCATGGGACTGCTGCTGGCGATCGACCGGCGCATCGCAGACAACGTGGCAGATCTGCGCAACGGTCACTGGGACAAGCAGCGCTACAGCAAGGCCAACGGCTTGCTCGGGTCGACCATGGGCATCATCGGCCTCGGCTCGATCGGGCTGGCCGTCGCCGAACGCGCGTCGGCGTTCGGCATCCGTCTGCGGTCGCTAGCCAGGCCCGGTCGTCCCGCGCACGTCGTGTCGCGGGCCGAGGAGCTGGCCATCACGATGTGCGACTCGATGCCGGAGCTGGTGTCCTCCGCCGACATCGTGACCCTCCATGTTCCTTCCTGCGAGGACACCCGGCACCTCGTCGACGACAGCTTCCTCGACCAGATGCGGAACGGCGCGATCCTGCTCAACACGTCGAGGGGCGACGTGGTCGACGAACGCGCCCTGCTCAAGGCTCTCGACGCCGGCGCGGTGCGTGCCGGCCTGGACGTGTTCGCCGACGAACCGAGCTCCGGCCAGGGTCCGTGGGACTCGCCCCTCGGCAGGCACCCCAACGTTGTCGCGACCCACCACATCGGCGCCTCGACGGAGCAGGCCCAACGCGCCATCGCCGAGGGCGTGACGGAGATCGTCGACGCGTTCGTGGCCGGAGAGGCACGCCACTGCGTGAACCTCGATCCCAGTCGACTGGGGTCGATCACCCTGACCGTCCGCCACCTCGACCGCGTCGGCGTACTCGCCCAGGTCCTCGGCCAGCTCAGCACCGCGGGCCTGAACGTCGAGCACATGGAGAACCGCGTCTTCCGTGGCGGTGAGGCGGCCGTGGCCTCCATCGACGTCGCGGGCCACCCCTCCGAAGCCCTGCTGGCCGCGCTTGCGGAGATTCCCCACGTGCTGGGCGTGTCCGAGGTGACGTTCGGCGAGGACCCCGAGCGCGGTCCGTGAGCATCATTCGTCCCTTCGCCGCGCGCGTCGTCCGTCAGGATTGGGCCCCGCGGGCGGTCACCGCGATGTCAGACCTGCTCGACGAGACGGGTGCCGACCCGGTCCGGGCCGCGATCGACTCCGCGGCGTACGACGACTCGGCCGCCGCGCTCTACGTCTACCGGCAACGCCGCGCTGGTGTCTCACACACCGGAGTGGTGTGCGAAGTAGGCATCCAGGCCTTCGCGGACGGGCGGGTACGCGGACACGAGGCGATCCACCCGCGACGGGTCGAGGCCCTGGTGCGGCACCAGGCGACGACCACCTCCCGGCGGGCCCCCGTGACGCTGCTCCACAGTGCGGGCGCGGCCTTCACGCGGACACTCGACGAGACCCTCCGCACGCCGCCGATCCTGGACTTCGCCGGTCCACGCGGTCACCAGCAGACCCTGTGGCGCGTCGATGAGGGGCCCGCGACGGCTTCTGTCACGGAGGAGCTCGCCGCGGCCGAGCACTACATCGCCGACGGCCACCACCGGGTCGCGGCCGCGCTCGACGCGTGGCGGTTGGACGGCGAGCCCGCGGACGCCGGTCTGCTCTGCGTCGTCCACGCGATGGACGACCTGCGGTTGTCCGCGTTCCATCGCCGGGTTGCCGGACCGGTGGACCCGGCCGAGCTCATCGAGCTGCTGGCTCCTGGGTTCCAGGTACGGGCGGTTCCCGAGCCGCCGACACCGACGCTCGGGTCGCTCGGGTTGTACGTCGGGCGCGGCTGGTTCGACGTGAGGTACCGGGGAAGTCGCTGTGACGGCCCCTCGGGGCTCGACGTCGCGATCCTCGAGGCGCAGGTCCTCGAACGCCTGGACCGGCTCACGCCCGGCCCGTCGTACGCCGTCGAGATCGCTCCCGCCCGAACCTCCGTCGACGAGCTCACCCAGCGGTGCGACGCCGACGGGGGTGCCCTGTTCACGCTGGCGCCACCCCCGCTCGAGGCGCTCACCAGCCTGGCCGACGCCGGTGAGGTGATGCCGCCGAAGACGACGTACTTCGAACCGAAACCGTGCGCCGGGATCTTCCTGCGCCTGTCGGGGTGAGCACAGTCGAAGCCGTCGACCTTCGGCCCGGGGCTCTCGGACCCTCCGACCCTGTCGACCCCGGGTTGCGACGCGCGAGCGTGGAGGTGGCCCCAAAGGAGGTAGCGACGATGGCCGCGCTCGAGCAGTTCCAGGCGAACCGCCATGATCACTCCGACCGGACTTCCACAGCACGGTTGAGCCGGTGGCGGCTCTGGTTGTCGGTCCCGATCGCGACTCTGGCGATCGGCGGCAGCCTGACCGGCATCTTCGTCGACCGGATCTACGCCCACGAGACAACGGAGTGGGCCGGCGAGGCCGTCGGCCAAGACATCACGAACCTGATGGTCTTCCCGGCTCTGCTGGCGTTCGCGTACGCCGCCGCGAAGGGATCGTTGAAGGCCCAGCTCGCGTGGACCGGGACGCTCATCTACTCGGCGTACACGTACGCGATCTACGCGTTCGACGTGCAATTCGGGCCCCTGTTCCTGCTCTATGTGGCGGTCTTCGGGCTCTCGGTCTGGGCACTCGGGGCGAGCGTCGCCAGCACGGACCCGGCGCGGGTGAAGGAACGGTTCGCCGCGCCCCACCTGGTCGGCTTCGCGGCGTACCTCCTGATCGTGGTGTCCGGTGCATTCGCCCTGCTGTGGCTCGGTGAGGACATCCCCGCGATGATCGACGGCTCGGCGTCCGACGCCCTCGTGAAGTCGGGGCTGCCGACGAACCCGGTGCACGTCCTCGACCTCAGCCTGTTCCTCCCGGCCTGCATGCTCGCCGGGCTGCTGCTGCGGCGCGGGCGAGCCTGGGGCTACTACCTGGCCCCGGTCCTCCTGACCGCGATGGCCGCGATCGGCACCGGAATCGTGGTGTTGATGGTCGTGCTCGACGCGCGCGGCGAGGACGCTTCGATGGTGCTGGCGGCGGTGATCGGCGGCCTGGTGGTGGTCCTGACGGTCACGGCCTGGCGGTTCCTGCAAGGGATCGCGCCCGGGAACGCTGGCTCATGACCCGGTTGCTTGGGCACACCTGCATAGGCTGGCTCACATGCGACTGTTACGTCGCTGGCCTCGAAGGAGGGTGCCGTCGCTAGCCGTGCTCACGATGGCCCGGGACGAGGGGCGGATGCTCGACCGCTGGGTCGCGCACTACTCCCGGGAGGCCGGGGGCGCGCAGCACCTCCAGGTGCTGGACGACGGCTCGACGGACGGGTCCACCGACCGGCTGCCATGCCGGGTACGCCGCTTGGAGCCGATCCCGCCCGGCCAGTTCGAGCCGACCCGGATGCGGTTGTGCAACGCCGAGGCCAGTCGGCTGCTGCAGACGTACGACGTCGTCGCGTTCACCGACGTCGACGAGTTCCTGGTCGCCGACCCAGCCGCGCATCGAGGCCTGCGCGACCTCTTCGCGGCCCGGCCGGACGCAGCCGCACTCGCGCCGCTCGCGCTCAACGTGGTGCATCACGTCGACCTGGAACCTCCGCTCGACCCGGATCGGCCGGTGCTGACGCAGCGCTCCTTCGCCAAGTTCCTGCCGGTGATGTGCAAGCCGTCGATCAAGCGGGTGCCAGCCCCGTGGCGAGCGGCCTCCCACGGCATCGACACGTCGTACCGGGTGGATCCGGAGCTCTTCATGCTGCACCTGAAGTTCGCCGATCGCGACACGCTGCGGGCGGTGACCGAGCAACGACACGCCATGATGCGGGTCGACGGGCGAGGCGCGCGATCGAGCTGGCGGATGAACGCGGACGAGCTCGACCAGGTGCTCAACGCGGCGGTCGGCGACGTCGACCCCGGTGCGGTGCCCGAGTTCGACCCCAGCGAGCTGCGGCTCGGCCGGCTGGTGGTCCGCGAAGGGCCGATGTACCGAACTCCGCGGGTCGGCCAGTACATCGCGATGCGAAACCGTCCGCTGGTGCGAATCCCGGAGAGGCTGCGGTCGGTGTCGTTCTGAACCAGCTCGCGTTGAGTTGAACCGACCAACCGGGCAATCCGCCAGCGCTACGACGTGCGCCTCGTGGGCACGCCGAAGCCGCCAAGCGGGCGTCAGGCGGCGGGCGCGAGCAGGCGCCAGCTGCGTGGGTCGCCCCAGGCGGAGTAGCGGTCGAGGTAGGGGCGCAGCAGCGCGGTGAGGAGTACGTCGCCGCGCCGGTTGAGCTGGTCGGAGGCGATCTTGCGGGCCGCTCCGGCGAGCAGGTCGGCCACCTGGACCCGCGGGTCGGTAGTCGAGTCGACGAAGCGGATGCCGGCCAGGACGGAGTCGCCGCAGACGGTGTCGAGCTGACGGAGCCGGTCGGGGGTGAGCGCGCCCTGTTCGTCGTGGACGAGGCTGACCGGCCGGGCGCCGTCGTACCAGTGCAGGACGCCGCGGGCGATCGCCGGCACCAGCGGGTCGAGCACCGAGCGGCCGTCGCCACGGTCGAGCAGGCGCACGACGGCTGCGTCGTCGTCGGGCCGTGCGTCCCACAGGTCCGACATCGCCGCACCCACCGAGCCGCGCGCCGAGCGGTGGGCTTCGACCAGGTCGAAGAAGCGGTTGGCGGTGATCCGCGCCTCGAGCAGGTCGCGGGACCGCATCAGGTCGTTGAAGGCGGCCAGCAGCCGAGTCCAGTCCCTGGCCCCGAGCGCGCGCGGCGCGGCGTCGTACAAGTCCCGCGGGTCGACCCCACCGCCGAGCAGCTCGACGAGCTTGGCGGTCAGCCGGAAGGACTTCTCGGTCAGGTGCACGTGCGCGCGGCCGAGCAGCGGACCCTCCGGGCCGATCAGCCAGACCAGGACCCGCCGGTTCCGCTCCCTGAGTACGACGCTCGCCTTGCACTCGGTCGCGGGCGACCGGGCCCCGATCCGCACCATCTCGATGCAGTCCCGGGCGGCCTCGAGGGACAGGTCGACACTGGCGTGCGCGAAGACGTCGGTGCTGCCACCGACCAGCTTCTCGCCCTCGGAGCCGGACTCGTCACACGCGATCTCGACGGTCACCGACCCGGCCACGAGGCTCGCCGGGACCGCGGTGGTCCGACGATCGGCCTGGGTGCTGGTCACTGTCTGCTCCCCTCGGGAGGCGCCGCGGCACCTTCATCATGGGTGAGCGGCGCGCAGCGGTCCAGCGCGTTTCGACCAGTTTGGGATCAGCGGACGATGGCCACGGGGCAGTGCGCCCGGGTCTGGACCTCCTGGCTCACCGAGCCCAGCAGCATGCCCGCGAAGGCGCCGCGGCCGCGGGAACCGACGACCACCAACGAAGCCGTCACCGAGCCGTCGACCAGAACCCGAGGGGCCGCAACCGGGATCGCCTCCGCGCGGATCTCGACATCCGGGAACTCCTCGGACAGCCCGGCCACCGCCTCCGCCAGATGTCGCTGCTCGTCGAGGATCCGGTGGGCGACCTTCTCCGGTACGTCGCCGTGCTTGTCCATCGGCAGGTCCGGGAGCCGCCAACCGTGCAGCGCAACGACCGGTTCGCGCGTGAGAGACGCGCGTCGGCAGGCGAACTTCAGGGCGGCGGAGCTGCCACCTGAGTCGTCCACACCGACCAGGATCCGTGACGGTCCGGGCCGGGTCGGCCGGCGTACGACTATCACCGGGCAGGTGGCGTGACGGGCGAGATGCTGGCTCACCGAGCCGATCAGCGCTCCCTCGATCCGGCCGTGCCCCTGGCTGCCGACAACCATCAGCTCGGCCGACTCGGCTTCCTCGAGCAGCGTCGACGTCACGGGCCCGCGCCGGATCTCGGCAACGCCGTCGGAGACGCCCGCTTCCTTGAGCGCGTCCTGGGCCCGGGCGTGGGTCTCGATCAGCCTCTCCTCGTCCCACTCAGGGAAGGGGCCCTCCCCCAGCCGAGGCCCGACCGTCACAGCCAGCAGCGGGCGTCCCATCAATGACGCAGTTTCGGCCGCCCACACCATGGCCGAGGTCGACTCGGGGGAGCCGTCGTACGCGACGACAATGAGGTGCCGAGGATTCGCCATACGACCAAGATTCCGCCGTGCTCCGGGGCGGCGGCAGGGCCGGAGGCCATCTGCGACGGGACGTTCGACTCCCCCACCCCAGTGGCCGGAGTGGTCCGCTCGGTCTACCTCAACCTCATCGGTGACGAGGCTGACCCCGTGTGGAGTCGGCGCACGGCGCGAAGTACGACCGGATGCGCCAGCAAGCGGGACTGGGACCCGGAGAACGTCTTCCGGCACAACCAGAACATCCTTCCGGCGGACTAGCGCAGCCGGGCCAGCGCCGTCTCCGCCGCGTTGAAGCCACACATCCCGTGTACGCCGCCACCCGGCGGCGTCGCCGACGAGCAGAGGTAGACCCCGGGTACGCCGATCGGGTACGGGTTCAGGGCGAACCGCGGCCGCAGCGCGATCTGCTTCGCCGTGTTCGCACCCGCGCTGATGTCGCCGCCCACGTAGTTGGGGTTGTACGCCGCCAGCTGCATCGCCCCGCGCACGTGCGTCGCAACGATCCAACGGCGTGAACACCCGCC
>Ga0137375_10006565_pt1 | contig 13789 bp, 17 predicted proteins | sample SagtaG_24_FD_104936 | JGI IMG/M metagenome (GOLD analysis project Ga0137375, IMG submission 104936) | Vadose zone soil microbial communities from Sagehorn Ranch, Mendocino, California, USA - Sage1_R_113_16 metaG | ecosystem: Environmental > Terrestrial > Soil > Vadose zone | place: USA...
GTTCCTGCTGAGCAGATCGCGGCGCGCCTTCGCATCAACCCGGAGCTTGCGCACAAGGTGTACGACGCACTCAAACCCGGCACGACTGTCATCGTCACTGACCAACCGGTCGTGCGGAGGCGCGGGAATGCCGCAATTCTCGAGGGCTGAAGGACTGCTGGCTGACGTCTCCGGTTTGCAGCCTGAGGTTGCCTGTCAGATCGCGATTTCCATTCCTTCGCGGGCAAGCACCGTATTGGCGAACCGTTCTCGACATAATTTTTCGATGCGCTCGAGGAACTCGTCGTCGTGGTCGGGGTCGTGATGCGTCAGGACCAGGCGCTTCACGCCGGCCATTTCCGCAACTTGCATGGCTTGATCGAAGCTGCTATGCCCCCATCCACGCCGTTTCTGCAGTTCCTCGGCCGTGTATTGCGCGTCGTGGACCAATAAGTCCGCGCCGCGTGCCAATTCCACCAGCCGCGGATCGATCTGCTCGCCATGCTCGACATCTGTGCAAACGACGAGCACTTTTCCATTTCGGTCGATCCGGAAACTATACGCTCCGCCTGGATGATTGTGCCTTTGAGCGGTGACTATGGTTTCCACATTGTTGATGCCGGTGAAGTGTTCGGTGGCATCAGCGATTTGCAGGAACTCGAAGTTGGCCCCCATGTGATCCAATTGCACCGGGAAATATTCAGCCTGCATTTGGACTTCGAAAATCTCCCGCAAATTGCTAACTGTCTGGTCCCGGCCGAGCGTCAGTAGCGTGATTTTCTGCCTGGGATCATAAGCCGGGGCAAAGAACGGAAAACCCTGGATGTGGTCCCAGTGAAAGTGCGTGAACGCGATACGGATTTGCTCCTGCTTGTGGCCGATGGCGCGAAGGTCTCTGCCCAGCTTTCGCAGTCCCGTGCCGGCGTCAATGATGGCGATTTGGTTCGTATCGGTGATTTGCAGGCACGTCGTGTTGCCGCCGAATTGCTGGAAACCGGCATCGCAGACGGGAATAGACCCCCGCGTCCCATAAAACTTAAGCTTCATCGAATCATTTTATGAAACCAAGCATCAGGCTGGAGAAGTTCCAATGGCACGATGGATTGTTTGCAGCGCCGGGCGTTCGGCTCAGTTACAGGTTGAGTGGTGCTGCCAGCTGGAACTGCATCTTGGTTCCCGGGGTAACCGTTAGCGTGCCCGCAGTATGTCCGTACCGCGCTTGTCGACCGGTTCTCGGAGGGTTTCCCGGTTGAACACTGTTCGTCTTTACATTGACATTGCGTCCGTTCACCGAAATCGCGGTCAGCTCCAGAGTAAGTGGCTCAGATTTTCGCGGATTAGCCCGAGACGACTTAATCTTTCCGAATGCCTGAGTTTTGGCTTTCAATAGAACCTGCCCTTTGACGGCAACGTCCTGGTCGAGTTGCGCCGCGAAGGTCCTACCCGCTGGATCCTGCGATGAAATGGAACTGGCTGTCTTTACATTGAGCACCGTTCCAGCCGGGATCGTGGCCGCATTTAAGGTTGAAGCGACAAAGCACGCGCAAACTATAGTAATAACTGTAATGAATTTCTCTCGGATCATATTGGTTTGAATGGTTGGTTTTTAAGGTTCTATCAGAAGGAAGCAGGAAAAACTGCTACCGCGGAGTTTCGTAGGGCGGCTCGTCTGTTGCGATCGGGGTGGTTTGCATGGGCGGGTTAACCAGCTGGAAAATCACAGCTGCCACAGCGCCACCGACTAGATCCGCAACCAAGTACATCCAAATATTATTCCAGGTTGAGATACCCATTACCGTTATTCCAAGAGCAACTGCCGGATTGAAGGCGCCACCTGAAATGTCGCCGACGGCAAACGCGCCAGTCATTACGGTCATACCGATGGCGAGGCCGTAAAATGAATTTCCAGAGGTGCCCTCCGCTGTCGCGGTGTTCAACACGACATAAACAAGTGCGAACGTAAACAGAAACTCGGCAAGCAAGGCTGGACCCATCTTGGGTGCAATTGCGGTCACAGGTGCTCCCAATCGAAGGACCTTGATCACGAGAAACGCGGCAATAGCGGCCGCAACAAATTGCGCAATCCAATAAGGCACTACATCGACAGGTTTTACTTTGCCGCGAATCAGCACGCCGAGCGTAACCGCCGGATTGTAGTGGCCGCCCGAAATATGGCCGCCGGCGAACACCATCACCATCAGGGCCGCGCCGATAGCGAGCGGCGCAATCACGCCTGCTCCGGCGCCAATGCCGGTGCATCCCACGGTAAGGACAAGGAAAAAGGTCCCGATGAATTCCACGATGTATTTGTTCATGTTGCCAGGTTTATCAGATTACTTGTGAGTTGACCATCATGAATGGTCTTTCGCCGCCAGCATTCCCAGCGGGACACCGAGCCATTGCGCGGCTTCTTTGCGATCCTGGAATACGCGAACGTTGATCGGAGAACCTTGAGTTAGCGAGGCATGCAACCGGCCATAATTAGCCAGGGCTGAATCGGTCGCGAGAATAGCCGTCTTTATGGCCGGGCGATTGCCGTAGAAGCCCCGGCGATAAAGAGAAACCCGGCGGATGTATTCCAAATTGAGATCAACTGCGTCGGCTGCAACCGTGTCCAGGAAGCGATTGAAAGGCTTCTTCAACGTGAATTCGAGTTCTCCGATTAGACTTACGATTTTGTTAATAGCCGCCTTGTTCAGCACACCGCGCGGTCTATGGATCAACAGACAAATGTCTTCGTGAAACTCGACATCGGGCGGCAGAGGTAGTTTCATTGTTTTACCGTTCCCTTCCTAGCTTAATCCTCCTCGTTCACGGTGTTTGATTAACTTCACTTTTACGTCGTTACTTTCATTGGTCGTCGATTCACTGATGCTGGTTCGCGTCCGCCATTAGTATTGCGATTGGTACACCTAGCCATTGCGCGGCTTCCTTGGGATCCTGGAACACGCGGACATTGATTGGAGAACCTTGAGTCAGTAAGGCGTGCACCTTACCATAATGAATAAGAGTAGAATCCGTAGCGAGAATTGCTGACTTGATCGGCGGGCGTTTGCCATAGAAGTGGCGCCGATAAAGTGAAACGCTAATGATGTATTCGAAGTTCAGATCAACTGCCTCGGCCGCAAGCGTGTCGGAGAACCGATTGAAAGGCTCCTTAAACGCAGTCTCGAGTTCTCCGAGGACAGTTATGATTCTGTTAACAGCCGCCTTGTTCACCAAACCGCACGGTCTCCAGACGATCAGACGCATGTCTTCATAAAACTCGACGTCAAGTGGAAGCTTGATGTTATTCATTCCATTGATTCATCCAGAGTGGTTCGCAGCCGGTGGTTTCGCCGCCAGCAGCTCAATCGGGACGCCTAACCATTGCGCGGCTTCCTTGCGGTCCTGGAATACCTGCACCTTGATCGAAGAACCTTGAGTCAGTAAGGCAAGCAACCGGGCGTAATGAACAACAGAAGAATCGGTAGCGAGAATCGCTGACTTCACCGGTGCACGACCCTTGTGGGAGAGACGCCGATGTAGAGAAACGTGAATAACGTATTTTAAGTTGAGTTCAACCTCGTGAGTGTCCGTTGTATCGGAAAATCGATTGAAAGGCTCCTGCGTCGCGGCTTCGAGCTCTTCGATAATATTGATGACCTTGTTAAGCGCCGCCTCGTTGATCAAACCGCGCGGTCGATAGATGAGCAGTCGAATGTCTTGGTGAAACTCGATATCAGGTGGAAGCTCCATGGCGCCTCATAAATTCTTTATGAATTGCTTTGTCTTGGAAATATATCACTGCGGCTGCGCTTCCGGAAACTTCCAGGTACCATCGAGGATTTCCTTCCGCGGACGATAAAGGCGAATCGCCCCGGCTAGCGTGGCGAGGAAGATAACAATGTTTGAAGTGCGTAGCGTTGCTGTCATAACAAGTACAGTGATTTGATTGTCTTCAGGCCTGGACCCTCTGTTTCACTCTCGAAGGTGCTGCCGCCTCGTCAGCTTTTCTTCGCCATCGCGTTCTTGATCAGACCGATGACAGCCATGAGGATGGCTCCACCTACACCGCCGCCCGCGACGTTGCTCAAGATCGTGCTCAGATCGAGCGAGCCACCGCCAGCCGCTGCACCTCCCATGACGCTCTGGAGAAGCGCGCCCCCAAGGCCGCCGCCGACAATTCCTGCGATGGAGTTTCCAGCCGTGCCCAGGCTGTTCTCTTTCATTGCTGCGCCGGCGATGTTGCCACCAACTGCGCCGCTTACTGCTTCAATAATCAGACTGATTATGTTCATAGGTTTACATTTGATTGTGTCCGCGTTGGTTTGCATTCACGGGCCTGCGGACGGGACGTCGCGAAGTTTCTTTGACCGCTGATAAGGCTGCCAAGCGTATCAACTGAGGCCGGCAGCTGGGAATCAGACCTTGGGGTGCTAACGATTGCCCTTATGGGCAGACGAGACAGCGTTCCCAGAAGCCATCTTGCAAATACTCGCTGTTTTAGCCACGGCGCTGTGTCGCCGTGCTGGATTAGGCAACAACCTGCAAGCGCCTCGACACAGCGAGGCGGCTACAACATTTATTAGCTTGTTCCTAGTAAAGCAGGTTACTGGAAAGGACAGCTGGCGAAAAGAGCGTGCTTCCGTAAAGTGCCGCTGCGGACTACAAGATGCCGTACTGCATCTTATCCGCGAGATGTACCAGTTCGGCGAGAGACGTCACCTGCATCTTTGCCATCACTTGTCCGCGGTGCGCTTTGACGGTGCGCTCGGCCATGCCGAGTTCAGCCGCGATCTGCTTGTTCAACCTGCCGGCAACGACCAGATCAAAAACTTCCCTCTCGCGTGGTGTCAATTTTGCAAAGCGCGCACGCAGGTCGCGCAATTGCTCGCGCGACGTATGCGACCGCAGATCGCGGGCCAGAGCCGTACGAACCGCGCTTAATAACACTTCGCGCTTGATCGGCTTGGTGAGAAAATCGACCGCGCCTGCCTTCATCGCGCGCACACTTGTTGGAACGTCACCGTGCGCAGTCAGAAAAATTACAGGCAGCGGCTCATCTTCCCTGGCAAGCGCTTCCTGAAGATCCAGTCCGCTCGGACCAGGCATTCGCACGTCCAGTAACACGCAACCACGTCTGTTGTTTTCGCGACCTGCCAGCGCAAAATCCCCAGCGGACGCATAAGCGCGAACATCATAGCCAGCTGCGTGCAGTAATCTTGTTACTGCTTTACGCAGCGAGTCGTCATCATCGACAACATGAACAATCGGTTTTTCCGAAACAGGCGAGGTCATCGCAAACCCGCTACGTCATCGCTGACTGGAAAGTCAAATCGGAATGTCGCGCCGCGATCCGAATTGTTTTCCGCAAAAATGCGTCCCTGATGGGCGTCGATAATGGAACGTGCGATAGCAAGGCCGAGACCCATTCCATTTTCCTTGGTTGTAAAGAACGAGTCGAATAATCGTGGCAACTTCTCGGGCGGAATACCTCGTCCGGAATCCGTGACCGAAATCTCGACCCTTCGCTGTCCATTCGATGCCGTACGGACGTAGAGACGCCGTTCTGCCGCCGGCATGTCCGCCATTGCTTCCATTCCATTCAAAATCAAGTTCATCAGCACTTGCTGAAGATGCACCCGATCGCCAACAATCGTAGCAGGCGCAGCAGCAAATTCGGTGTTCAGTGACACGTTACGACGTTGTACCTCCGTTTCCATCAACCGCACCACTTCCGCGGAGAGTTCGTTGACATCGAGCGATCCTCTCTTCATCGCACGTTTGCGCATGAGCAACCGGATGTGATGAATGATTTCCCCCGCTCGCACATCATCGTTGCGAATGTCGGCCAGGATTTTCCGAAGCTCATCAAGGGGCGGTGATTCTGACTCCAACAGCAGTTCCGCCGCCTCCGCGTTGCTTAGGATCGCCCCGAGCGGCTGGTTCACCTCGTGCGCGATGGAGGCGGTCAGCTCACCCAGCGCCGCAACGCGAGAGGCATGAATGAGGTCGCGGTGGGCTTCTTCCACCAATTTTCGATCGGTGATATCGCGAATAATAACAATGAAACAGGGTTCATTCCCCATCTCGACGACATCGGCCGACAGCGAGACCTGACGGACTCCGCGCCTTTTTGTACCAACGGCGCATTCAAGATCGCGGATCGGTTCGCTTTGCCGAAAACCAACCATTTGCTGGACGTGACCACCTTCCGAAAGGCAGAGACTCAAATCGCGCAGGGTACGACCGATTGCTTCTTTCCGTTCGTAGCCAAACATTTTCACCCAATGATCGTTAACGTCGATCAAGGTGCCGTCCCGTTGGCGGATGATAGATATTGGATCCGGGCTTGCGCGGAATGCGCTGGCGAATCGCTCTTCAGCTTTTCTGCCTTCCTGGATGCCTGCCGCCAGCAACATGATTGGAACCGCCATGATGATGAGAAACATTTCCATCGAGCGCGCGTTGATCTCCGCGCTTTGATTCGCGAACGGTCCATGACCCTGAGCACTACTCCAGATAGCCAGGAAGGTAACAATCAAGATGGCTGCACTGGTCGCGCGAGGCCCAAATCGAAACACGGCCCAAAGTAGAAAAGGCAGCGGCGCATAAAACAAAACCGGATCTGGATTCGTTCTTGCGTTGTACAACACCACGGTGCTCGCTAGTACCAAGCCAAGAAAAAGAACGCTTCCCTCCAAAGCGCGCCCGCTGGAGATTCGCTTCCACTGACCAAGTCTAAAATCGCACCAGGTCACGAGGGCCGGCGTGAGAGTCAGAGCAGTCACCATGTTGGAGAAAAATCTGGTCCGCCAATTCTCCAGATAACCGCTCTGTCCCCAACCATTCATGGCGACGAAACCAGCATCGATGAATGAGGATAAGAAAGGTCCAAGAAACGCTCCGCAAATGCAAAAGACAGCGACGCTCCGCAAATTGTCGAAGCGCGCCGGCCCACGGAGCAAGTAACGGGTCAGGCCGGCGCCGATCACCGCTTCACCAGAATTGCTGATGAACCAGCACACAATCATGGTCGGAGGAACTTGAGATTGCAGTTCTGCGATCAAGTGGGCAGGGAAAGCGGCGAGCAACAACAACCACCAGATTCGAGGTGGCGTCAGCAACAGTGCCGCGAGCAGGACGGAATTTGGCGGCCAAAAAACCGAGATCGGATGCGGCTGAAAAGTCAGCGCGAAACCGATCCGTGCTCCTAAATAATACCCAACAAAAACCCACGCGGCTGCACGGACCGCGCCGCGCTCAATCCTGGCAGACGCGGATACAGCTTGCTGCGAGCGCGGGCCCTTCCAGAAAAGATCACTCGCTTGATGCGGCATTCGAGCATGCCTCCCGATGCTGATTGTGCATTGTCACGATTTAGCACCGAATAGCAATATTTCTATTGATCCAGGCGCCCTGCGCAATCGCTTTCTGTTCGTTAGGTGAAAACTGCCGACTCCGGTCACAGGTCAGCACACCGGACGGATTCATCCTGCGGCGAACCGGTGGGTACAACGTTTGTGAAATCGCTCTATTCGGCACTGCGGACATCGAGGGATTCGGTTTCCGACCCGGCATGCCAAACGTCAATTCAAGGAAACCTACTAGCGAGCAACGATCGATATCTTCGAGCGACCGGCGAGATCGACGATTACATCGCGTTCGAGGAGCAAGGTCTTTCCTGCTTCGATGGCAATTACACGCAGTTTTACCTCCGCAGCGACGCGGATTGTTTCGACACCGATTACCGGCACATCGAAACGCATATCCTGGTTTGGTTTCGCCACTTTGATCATAACGGCATCTTCACGCGCGAGCGCGCCGCCGCGCCGGATTGCATCGCTTGTTCCTTCAAACGCTTCCACCGCAACGACAGTTCCGTTTTTCACGACGACAGTCTGCCCAATGTCGAGCCGTGCGATTTCCTTGGCCATCTTCCAGCCCAAATCGACATCTTCCTCCTCGCGGCGACTAAGCTTCGCCCCCGCGATCAACCCCGGAGACGCCAGAGAGTCTTCGAGAAATGTCGTCGCCGGCAAGAGATCGACATCTATCCTGGCCAGTTCATCTGCAATCGCGGCAAAAATGGATTCGGCATTTCGCTGTTTCAGCTTTCCCAGCAAAAGCAACGCTTTCAAATCTGGTCGCAGATCGAAAAGATTCTTCGGCGCAATCTGACCGGCCATGATTGCGTGATGAACTTTGTGTTCGTTAAAGAATTTCAAGAGCCGATTCAGTTGTCCGACGCGCATCCATTCGATCAGTTCAACATGTTGCGCGAGCCCTGGATCGGTCTCGCCAGTGAATGCGGCTGCAACTATTCTGTTTACGCCAGCTTTTCGCGCTGCGTCAGCGAGCAATCGGGGATAAACGCCGTTTCCAGCGATGATTCCCAGGATCTCTGGCGGTGCCTGTGCCAAGCTCCGAATTTGAAATAAACAGGCGCTTGACACAAGCGCCTCTACAAGTGTTACCCGTGACGGCGGCGTTTGACGTGCAACTGGGCGAGCGCTTTTTGCAGCGACGCTTGAATGGCGGCCACCTGTTCGGGCGTTTGATCTTCTTTCATCGCCGCCTTGGCGCGCTCGACCGCTGCCTCGGCCGCAGCAATGTCGATCTTCTCGGATTCAAGTGCCATGTCGGTCAAAATCGAGACTGCGTCGGCTTTAATTTCGACAAAACCTTCGCCTATCGCCAAGGCCCTTTCACGCCCGTCCTTCAGAACACGCAGCTCGCCTGGTACCAAGGTGGTTAGCAGTGGGACGTGTTTGGGGTAGACTCCCAACTCTCCCTCCGAACCCGGCAATGTGACCATGTCCACATCTTCCGAGTAAATTTTTTCCTCGGGCGTCACGATCTCGAGCCTTAGTGTGGACATGGCGATTCGTTAGGCGTTGAAGGGTTTAAGCGGGCCCCGCCGAACAGACTCTTGCTGCTTTACGCTTAATCGTTTCATCGCTTCAACTCTCCTTGATCGTGTCGATGCCGCCCTTCATGTAGAAATTCTGCTCGGGCACATCGTCGTGTTTGCCGTCCAAAATCTCTTTGAAACCGCGGACTGTTTCCGCAACCGGAACATATTGGCCTTTAAAGCCGGTGAAAACTTCTGCCACGTGAAACGGCTGGCTTAGGAACCGCTGAATTTTGCGGGCGCGATGCACGGTGAGCTTGTCCTCCGGACTTAGTTCGTCCATTCCAAGAATCGCGATGATGTCCTGCAGATCTTTGTAACGCTGCAGCACTCGCTGCACGCCTCGGGCAACGTTGTAATGCTCTTCACCAACGATTTCCGGGGCGAGTGATTTAGATGTCGATGCCAGCGGATCAACCGCAGGATAAATTCCAAGCTCAGCAATAGCGCGCTCAAGCACAATGGTTGAATCCAAGTGCGCGAACGTATTTGCCGGCGCTGGGTCAGTAAGATCGTCGGCCGGAACATAAACGGCCTGGAACGACGTGATTGAACCTTTGTTTGTCGAAGTGATTCTTTCCTGTAAATCGCCCATTTCGGCAGCCAGCGTGGGCTGATAACCAACCGCCGAAGGAGTGCGTCCGAGAAGTGCTGACACTTCGGAGCCGGCCTGCGAAAATCGGAAAATATTATCTATGAAAAGCAGCACGTCCTGGTTCCGCTCATCGCGAAAATATTCGGTCATTGCAAGAGCGGAGAGCGCAACGCGCAACCGCGCGCCAGGCGGTTCGTTCATCTGACCAAAAACCATTCCCACTTTCGACTTGGATAAATCTTTTTGATCGATGACGCCCGCCTCGCTCATTTCCTTGTAAAGATCGTTGCCTTCCCGGCTCCGTTCCCCTACTCCGGCAAAGATGGAAACCCCGCCGTGTTTCATGGCGATGTTGTTGATCAACTCTTGGATGACAACAGTCTTGCCGACGCCCGCGCCGCCAAATGCGCCGACTTTGCCGCCTTTTGTAAATGGGCAAACAAGATCGATGACCTTGATCCCCGTCTCCAGGATCTTTGCGCTTGTATCTTGCTCAGTGAGCGTCGGTGCGGGGCGATGGATCGGATAACGCTTCTCGAATTTTACAGCACCGCGATTGTCAATCGGGTCGCCAGTGACATTAAAAAGCCGGCCAAGCACGCCTTCGCCTACTGGTACGGTGATCGGACCGCCAGTATCGGTCACGCTCATACCCCGCTTCAGACCGTCGGTTGAAGACATTGCGATCGATCGCACCCAACTGTCACCGAGATGCTGCTGCACTTCGAGTGTCAGCTTGGTCGGGTTGCCATTGACCTCGTACTCGATTTCGAGCGCGTTATAAATTCTCGGCAGTTTTTTTTCGTCTGGGAATTCCACGTCTACCACGGGACCGATTACTTGAACTATGTTTCCTTTATTCATAAAAATTTGATTAGCCAGACAACGCCATTTGCGCAGTGGCGATCTCGAGCAACTCGGTGGTAATGCCGGCCTGCCGCATTTTGTTGTATTCCAGAGTGAGGTCCTTGATGAACTGATTTGCGTTGTCGGTGGCGTTTTTCATGGCCACCATGCGGGCGCTATGCTCTGACGCCCGCGCGTCCAGGATCATCTGGAAAACCTGGTAGGAAACGTAATACGGAAGCATCGAATCGAGAACCACCTCGGCGTTCGGCTCGAACATGTAGCCTATCATTGGATCGTGACCTTCACGTTCAGCTTGGACTGTTTCGCTTTTCGGCAAATCAAAACTACTGATCGGCAGCAGTGTTTGCACCACGGCACGTTGGCTGATTGTGTTGATGAAATGCGTGTAGAGCACCGAGACTTTGTCGACCTCGCGCCTCAGGAATTTCTCCATGCAAAACTTCGAGATCGGCTTTGCTTCAACGAAGCTCGGCGAGTCTTTCAATTCAAAATCCGCCAATAGATCGCGCTTTGTTCGAGCGATGAATTGTCGCGCCTTTTTTCCTGTCACCACGAACGCTGTTTTAGAGGAATCAAAATTTGCGGCTTCCCGAAACAGATTTGTGTTCAACGCTCCGCATAGTCCCTTGTCTGTGCTGATAATTAAGACCAACTCTTTTTTGAGAGGGCGGACAGCGAGCAGCGGATGAAATCGCGGGTCTGTTCGTTTTTGCAACGAAACGAGAACCTTATTCATCAAGGCGGCGTAGGGGCGCCCCGCCAGTGCATGTTGCTGCGCTTTGCGCATCTTGGAGGCAGCCACCATTTGCATTGCTTTGGTGATCTGCGCGGTGTTGCGGATTGATTTAATCCGCCGCCGTATGTCCTGGGTGTTCGCCATTTAAATGTCCGACAGAATCATCGCCAGATTGTCTTGAATTCATCGAGCGCCGCTTTCAATTGCGACTCGAGATCTTTGTCGAGCTCTTTCTTTTCGCGAATCGTTCGGAGCAATGCTTCCTTCCGTGTTTCCAGCCAATCCTGAACTTTTAACTGATATTCCTTGACGCGCTCAACGGGAACGGCATCGAGGTATCCATTTTGCATCGCCCACATCACCGCCACCTGCTCTTCCACCGGAATCGGAGTATACTGTTTTTGCTTAAAAAGCTCTACAATGCGTTGACCCCGATCGAGTCGCGCTCGCGTCGCGGCGTCCAGATCGGAACCAAATTGCGCAAACGCAGCCAACTCGCGGTATTGCGCCAGATCAAGCTTCACTTTGCCAGCCACCTGTTTGATGGCTTTAATCTGTGCCGCCGAACCAACGCGGCTTACGGACAATCCGACTGAAATTGCTGGCCGAACGCCCTGATAAAATAGATCTGTCTCGAGATAAATCTGACCGTCGGTGATCGAAATCACGTTCGTTGGAATGTAAGCGGAAACGTCGCCAGCTTGCGTCTCAATAATCGGCAACGCAGTGAGCGATCCGCCACCGAATTCCTCGGCCATGCGCGCGCTGCGTTCAAGCAAACGTGAATGCAAGTAAAACACGTCGCCTGGATAGGCTTCACGCCCGGATGGCCGCTTCAGCACAAGCGAAACCTGCCGATACGCGACCGCATGCTTCGACAGATCGTCGAAAACAATGAGCGCATCCATTCCATTGTCCATGAACCATTCGCCCAGAGCCGCACCGGCGAATGGTGCCAGGTACTGGTTGGTAGCAGTGTCCGACGCCGGTGCTGAAATGATCGTCGTGTATGGCATCGCGCCCTCTTTTTCGAGCACCGCAAGAGCGCGCGCCACATTGGAATTTTTCTGACCGATCGCAACGTAAATGCAGTAGAGCGGCCGATAATTCTTGTCGCCTTGGTCCTCGGCCGCCTTGTTCAAACGCGCCTGACTGATGATCGTGTCGATGGCCATCGTACTTTTGCCAGTCGCGCGGTCGCCGATAATCAACTCGCGCTGTCCGCGACCGATGGGAATCATCGCGTCGATTGCCATGATTCCTGTTTGCACCGGCTGATTTACGCTGCGGCGCTTGATGACGCCCGGCGCAATTTTCTCAAGAGGATAAAACGCGTCAGTCTTGACTGGGCCTTTCCCATCCAACGGCTGGCCCAAGGTGTTAACAACACGCCCGAGCAATGCCTTGCCGACTGGAACCTGCAACAGTTTACCAGTGGTTCTTACCTCGTCGCCTTCTGCGACTTTCGTGGTATCGCCCATTAAAATAGCGCCGACTTCAGTTTCTTCGAGGTTCAACGCGAGGCCGAACACTCCGTTTGGAAATTCGATCATCTCATTAAGCATCACATCGCTGAGCCCTTCGATACGCGCGACTCCATCGCCCGTTTCACGCACAACGCCGACGTTGCTTTTAGTGGTCGATGTTTTTAGCCCTTCAATTTTCGTTTCGATTTCTTCGAGTATGCTGCTCATGATTTTGTCTTGATTAAAGTTCTTGTTGGAGACGTTCGAGCCGGTTGCGCACCGTTCCGTCCCATACATCGCTCCCAACACGAATACGCATTCCGCCAAGAAGCTCCGGGTTAACAACGAACTGCGTTGTCAGGTCGCCACCATATTTCTTTTTTAGATTGGCCACGAGCTCCGAAGTCGTCGCGGGATCCACTTCGCCTGCCGTCTCGATTTTCGCCTGTCGCTTTTCCAGTTCGAGCCGAAGGAGACGCCTGTAATTCTTCAGGACGTCGATGCAGTGACGTGGTTTTTTCGCGATAAGCGAATCGACGAGGGACGCGATTCGTCCAGCGTCGAGTTGGCCGTCCGTGAAGCTTGCCCGAAGCATTTCACGCGAGAGCCGGCGAATTTCCTTGTTGATCTTCATCAGGCCAGCTGACGAGCTGCTTCCTCCTGCAAGCGGCGTTGATCTTCCGGCGTTAACACCTTCCCGGCCACTTTGGCCGTGGTATCAACTACCAGGCGACCCAGCTCGCGCTTTAAAGATTCCATTGTGCGCTCGTGCTCAATCGCACTGGCCTCGCGCGCCTTGGCAATGATTTGCTCCGCAGCAGTAATCGCCTCCTGCTGCTTGCGCTCAGACAGATGCGCGGCGCTTTCGCGCGCTTCATCGATCATTTTTTGAGCGTCCGCGTTCGCTTTTGCCAGAATCTCCTGGTAACGCTTCTCTGCTTCCGCGAGTTCCTTCTTGATTTTTTCCGCGTTGAGCTGGCCCTCTTCAATCTTGCGGCGTCGCTCCTCGAGCACCGCAAGGATTGGCTTGTAAGCGAAGCGTTGCAAAAGAAATGCAACAATGCAGAAGCTAATGACCTGCGACAGAAACAACTTCCAATTCCAGCCGAAGGTATCGGCTGTTTCGCGCAAGATGTCGGTTACACCTCCGCTGCTGGCGGCAATTATCAGATTCATAAACTAAGTTTCGGGCGCAACATTGATTGCCTTCCCGGTGAAGATTAGTGAACCAGATACAGCGCGTAGAA
>Ga0137375_10006569_pt1 | contig 13787 bp, 19 predicted proteins | sample SagtaG_24_FD_104936 | JGI IMG/M metagenome (GOLD analysis project Ga0137375, IMG submission 104936) | Vadose zone soil microbial communities from Sagehorn Ranch, Mendocino, California, USA - Sage1_R_113_16 metaG | ecosystem: Environmental > Terrestrial > Soil > Vadose zone | place: USA...
AGCGAGCAGCGCCTGACCCACCGCGCCCGCAGCTCCATGCACGAGCACGCGCTGGCCCGCTGCACCCGCGCCGCGCGGTGCAGGAGTTGATACGCGGTCGTCCAGCTCAGGATCAGCGTGGCCGCCTCCGCCGGGTCGATGCCCGCCGGAACGCGAGCCAGGTCGTCGGCCCAGAGCGTGCGATAGTCAGCATTCGATCCGATCACGGTCATATCCGCCACGCAGTCGCCAACCTGGAAGTCGCGCACGCCGGGCCCGAGCTGATCGATTTCTCCGACGACGTCATAGCCCAGCACGAACGGCGGTCGCTGACGCGCAGTTTGCGGATAGAGGTGCCGCCGGATTAACACGTCGGTGTAGTTCAAGCTCGAAGCAAGCACGCGGACCCGCACCTCGCCTCGACCCGCTGTCGGCGACAGAGCATCGACTATTTCAAGCTCGTCGGGACCGCCGAAGCGCCTGACTTGGACCACCCGGTTGCGCGGCTCGCTCATGACAGACTGACAGCTAGAGATTTGGGCTTGGGAACTGGCCCATTAAACTCTCATCAGAAAAGTCCCGACGCCTTTTGAGGCAGATCAAAACAGTCCGAATTTCTTGTGAAATGATTGGCTAGCAGGAGAATTCATGATGTCAAAACTTCCGTACTTGCGGACCATGTTCGCCACCTGCATGCTGTTTCAGGTGATCTATGTGCTATGCGCGGTCCTCTGGCTGGTCGCACCGGAGCTCAAGGGGCACGCTTTGCTACCCGCAATCTTTCCAAATTTCACACTTCTGACGATCGGAAGCTTTATCTATGGCTTAATCGCAAGCGCTGTATACGGCTGGATCGTCGCCATCATTTTTGTGTTCTTCTACAATCTTTGGCCGAGTCTCGCGTCAGCCCTGTTCGGGCAAAAGTTTGCGTTGCGGTAACGGCACTCCTTTGATCCAAGTCAAAATGCATCCCCTCACAGCCGATATGATGCTTTAGGTGCCGGGCAACCGTAGGGAGTTTAACGTGACCACGATCCGTGAATTTCTTGGTTCCAAAGCTGGACTCGTCGTTTGTCTGGTCATCGCCGCAGTGGGCGTCTACCTGTTATGGACGCATACGGGGCACGTTTTGTACGCATTACCGTATCTGTTCCTTCTTGCATGTCCGCTCATGCATTTTTTTGGACATGGGCACGGACATCGACACGATCACGAACGGGCGAGCGGATCACGCTGACTGCTGCGAGTCAGCGAGTGGCGGGAGAGCGAGATGATGATGGACAACTGGATGTCAATGACAAGCTTCGGACTTGCTCATTGGATTTTCTTTGTTGGGATGGTCGCTGTCGTTCTCTACCCTTTAGGCCGAATTCTCGGCCGGGCCGGCTTTTCTCCTTTCTGGTCGCTGCTAGTCTTCGTCCCAATTGTAAATCTTATTGCCTTGTGGGTTTTTGCGTTCAGTGATTGGGCTGCTAAGCGAAGCGCGTAGGAACTCGCCTGTGGCGCCAAGACCCTGGTCGAATAACCACCGTCAGCTAAATTGGCGCGGCGCTTCCGAACCGCGGTTGCGATCAACAACTTCATCCAATGTCATTGAAGCCCGTTCTTGGACCGATTCAACTGATCTTCTACAGCGTCGGCGTGATCCTCGGCGCTGGCGTGTACTCGGTCATTGGTAGCGCCGCCGGCCTCGCGCAAGGAGGTTTGTGGCTGAGCTTCGTCGTTGGTGCAGGCATCGCCCTGCTGACGGCCTTCTCCTATGCTGAAATGGCGACTTCGTTTCCGGTCGCGGGGGCCGAATACTCCTATATCAGACAGGCATGGCCACGCGCCCGCTGGCTCTCGTTTACGGTGGGCATCACGATTCTCCTTGGCGGGGCAGCCACGGCAGCCACGGTTTCGTTGGCGTTCGCCGGCTACCTCCGCGTTTTTGTGGACGTACCTGCAACAGCTGCCGCACTAGATTAGCTCTGCTCGTTCTCTGCTGTGCCGTGAACATCTGGGGATTGCGTGAGTCGAGTTGGCTGAACATCATTTTCACGTCCGTTGAAGTCGGCGGATTGCTGCTGGTGGTTGCCGCAGGGTTCATGAACGATGCAACGCCACAGTTGACGATGCCAGCTCAGGAGCCGGCGATCATGGCTGCGGCCGCTCTGTTATTCTTTGTCTATCTGGGATTTGAAGAAGTCGCCAATCTGGCAGAGGAGGTACGACATCCATCGCGAGACCTGGCCGTGGCTCCGCGCACGGCGGCCAGCCGCCGCTTGGTACAACCATACTCAATTTCCGACGAAAGTTGCGGGTTACCGGCAAAGGCAGAGCGGTGCGACCCCCTGTCGCCATCTCTCCCCACCGAGCCTTGTGGTAGTAGTCGCTTGGGTGCCCACAGCTTAGGTCGCCAGCCTCGGGCTGTCGGTTACTCAGGACTGGAAAGCCCCGGCCACACCGGGGCTTTTTCTTTGAACCTGAAACGAGAAACGGCGCCCAGTTGCTTGGACGCCGTCTCTGTCGCGCTCGGAGTCCCCTACGGCGCGAATCGCCGCCCCCGCGGGTGTAATTGAGGCGTCTGGGGGAATTGAGTCTAATTCGGACGGTCTGAATTTGGTCTGAACTCAAGGTAATCCCGATCATTGCGGTATGACAGAGGCGGGCTGCGCCTGCAGACGCGCGGCAGAGTGAGGGGTAACAGATGCAAGATCACTGCTTTCGCTGCATCACTTTCCCGCTCTCGAAGCTGCTGCGGTCCGCGAACACGCGTTCTTTTTAGGGACGCTCATATGCCCCCAAGGCGCTGGTTCCTTCCGCGAGGGCAGTGGTCGGCTGGCCACATGAACGTCGGCTGCTTATCTGGTGCGGGACCATGTCTTGGGCGAGGCCATTGCGCCTTGAGCCGCCCGATGCTTCGTCTCAGCGCCGGGTTGGCTCAAAATTGCGTCATGCAAGAAAATATCAAAGTGAGACGCGGCAGTTTTTCAAGCATGAACAACGGCTGAGCCGTCCGCCCGCGCCGTGTCATCGCCAGGCCACACCAGTTTAATCCCAGTCAGTTCCAGAACATTATGATGATCGCGCCGATGATATGGTCGCGGGTGATGTCGAGCAACTCCTGCTAATGCGCTGGAAGACCGGCGCTGCCGGCCGCCATCGCGGCATCGACGCGATCAATGCTATGGCCGATGTCGCTGGTGACTGGAGCATGCGCGCAGCTGCGCAAGCATGGCGTCGACAGCCCCGGCCGCGCGTATGATCTGGTGGTCCGCGCCGGCTGCTTGGCCCTCAGCCCGGGCGATGCGATGGCGGTCGAGCGCCGCCACGCCGTCGTCAAGAGGGGGTTAACGGGTGAGGTATGTATGTCTGAATCAGGGTTAGTCCGATATGCGTCACGGTGCGCCACTGCGTCACTCAGTACGCTTCCGCGCTTGCTGGCCACTTGCTGAAATGACCGCACGTTGGTTGGAGGCGTGTGCAGAGAGAGTTCGTTATCGGCTGATTAGATGAGCACTGATAGGATAGGCTTGGCGAATACTGCCGGGCCCTTCACTTACTGCGGACCTCACTGTCGCTAGCCCAGAGTATTTTCCGTGCCGCTTGGACCGCAGGGCTGGCGTTGTCCGTCCATTGATCGATGACGTTATCGAGAACCCATTCGCAGGCGGCGTGGAGATCAATGCGACCATCGTTGCGAACGGGCAGGCCGAACTGGATATATTGAGAGACACGGGGACGAGAAACGCCCAACCGCGCGGCTAACTCAGATTTTCGTACGATCGTTGCCATAGGAAATCAGTTAAGGCTGTTAAGCCGTTTTTTTAAGGTGCACCTGGACGGTCGGCGCGGGTCGGCAGGACCCACCGGAGGTACCGCCGAAGGCAGGACCCAAAGGCACCCCCTCCCGGCTCGATCGAGCCCGAGAAGAATTATTTTTCATTCCCGCAAGCCGCGCCCCGGGTTGCGCTATCGCCGCTATCGCCACATCGTTCGCGCCTCGGAGAAGGGGCAGAACGATGGCCAGGATTGAAGTCAAGGAAGTGCGCGCGACGATGACGCGCGACGAGCGGGAGCCTCATTGGGAAGCGGTCGTCTCCTATGGGCTCGTCGAGGTGGTGATTCCGCTGCCGGCAAGGCAGTTGCCAGGGGACGGCCTTCGAGAAAACATTCGCGAACCCGTCGAAGCGATGGAAAGTCTCGCAAGAGCGCTTCTTCGCTTCGCGGATCACACTCGAAAACAATCCCCCAACCAGTTTGATTGATGAAATAGCGAACCGTATACGCGTCACCCATGGGAACCTCGCAGATGCCGTTCTATGCGAGCGATGGCGCAAGATCAAATAGCGGCAACCCGAACAGCGGGATTATCGGCGAGCCTCGTCTGTGTGACCTTGCTACCACGCCGTACACCAGATCACTACGCCCGCCGCTGGGGAGGCTTCAAGAGGCCCGTCGAGCAGCGGCGCAACGAGTTGTATTTTCGTATCCGTCTTTGGGGAAGGATTGAAATTCTCGATGCACTTTTTGAGGCCTACGATCGGCTGCCGGAAGCGTTTCGAGCCGAGTTGCCGTTGAGGCGGACCTGGATGCTCGTCCCCGAAGATGAGGAGGGTGGCGCATAATGATTACATCCTCGCCCGCCTGGATCGCGACCGACCCGATCTCGCCGCCAAGCTTACGCGACGCGTCGCTTCCTTCGCTTCACTACGTGGATGCGACCTTCAACCCGCGCCTGCTCGTGCCGCTTCGCTAGCTTCTTGACCTCCTGCTGCACGCCCTCCAGCGTTAGATTCCGACGCTCGGCAAGGAACGACGCCCACTCGGCCTTGAACTGTTCGGACACTATCGGCTGCCTATAACCGTTCACCTTTCGGTAGCGGTCGCCCTCGAGGCCGAGCCATTCGGTGACGTTTTGGAAGGGTCGCTGTAGGACATATTCGACGTGATAATGTGCACCGTCCGGGGACATCCAACCGGTCGTGCCATCGGGATCGAGGATCAAGAACGTTATAAATATGTGCCACTCCAAGATTTCTGCTTCGCTTCTGCCGGCGAAGGGATTGTAGTTGTTGTCTACGATCACCCCGACCCCCCTCAGCGATGCAACGGTCGACCAGCTCATCGCCTGACAAATGTTCGCAGTCTCGGGCGAACTGTAGAAGCTTGCGCACATCGGAGGACAGCATCAGCATCGCGGCCGTTTCGTTGAGGGTCAAATCCGCAACCGTTGCGGATTTGGCCTCAATCTCGGTCCTGTTTTTGGCAAGCCGCATGTAGAGCTGTGCGGTCCGCTCCGAAATGTAGCAGTTCTCACGAAGCCATGGCAGCCACTGGCCATGCTGCAGTTGCGCCTTCGCCTCAATCAGCAACTCACCTGCGGCGATGCCGTTTTCAACACTGCACCTAAGCCCTTCGGCTGTCGCTTCATGGAAGGTCCTGATGCGAGCTGCCAGATCGGCGAGCGAATTCGAGCCGGGTTTGGTCAGGTCATTCATGATTTCCTCCCTTTCTTGGGCCTTGGGTGACGGGTGCTGACGGGTATTCCTTATCCAGACGTAATGCGCGCGCGCGTAAGACGCATGAAATAGGAGGACCCGTCACAACCCGTCACCTACAGCAGTGCGCTGTCGTCGGGTTTTAGTTCTACGCCCTTGAAGCCGCGAGCCTTGTTGGTTCTGACCTTCTCGATCCCCTTGTCAGCAAGGCGCTCGACAAATTCTTTCTCGCTGCCTGAGCGCAGGTTTCGCTGCTCGGCCCACTCTTTCCAACTCATGAACAGTTGGCGGGATGGCGTGAAGGCGCGCGGGTCGTCGGTCTTGAGGCAATCGTCGATCCACTGTTGGAGTGTGTCCTCGCCGTCGAAATAGTCGTCGCTTGCCTTGATGACGGAGGCGGGCGGCGCAAGTCCTTGGCGCTGATAGGCTAGGCAGCCATCGACTGCCCAACGCAGGATCGCAGGCCATTCGCTCTTGAGCTTGTGCGTGAGGTGAGGGTCACGCTCGGCGGGGGGAATCTGGATCACGAACGGGACCATGAGCAACCGGCGCTTCGTCGCCTCCTCAACGTTAGCAAGTGAGGGCCGATGGTTCCCGACCACCATGAGCTTGTGCGTCGGCAGGAAGTCGAAGAAATCCTGTCGCATGAACCTGCCGGTCAAGGGGTCGCTGCTAGTCAGGGATTTTAGTTTGGTCTCGTCCCATCGCCGACCCGCCGGAGTCTCTTGTGCCAGGACCAGCCGCGCGGGCTTGAGGCGGGCGATCTCGGTCGGGTGACGATCGTGTTTGGAAGCGAGCAACAGTTCTATCGGCGCCACGGTGGTGTAGTCGCCGATGATGCCGCCGATCGTCGACGTGAACACCGACTTCCCGTTTGCGCCCTTGCCGTACAGGAACACTAGCTTGTGCTCGTGCGTATGCCCCGTGAGGCAGTAGCCACACCATCGCTGCAGAAAAGCAATGAGATCGCGATCATTGCCCGTGACTCGCGCAAGAAAGCGGTCCCAAAGCGGGTGCGGGGTTGCGGCCTCGGCCAACGCTGTGCCCGCAATCTTCGTGATGTAGTCGCGGCGATCCGGCTCCCGCGGCATGCCGGTCGTTAAGTCGATGGTCGCGCCGCTGCAGTTGAATAGCATCAGCTGTGCGTCCCACTGCCCCACCGTGGCCGCGAGACGGCGATCGCTGCGCGCGAGCGTTACGACGGCAGCGACGGTCTTGGCTTGAGCGTCACCGGCCTTGCGGCAGAGCAGGCGCGATTCGTCGAATGCCCCTAACGTGTCCTCGGGTTCCCAACGGCAGCCGGTGAACTTCATCCATTGGCGTGACGCGGCAACGTAGCGGAACGCATCCGCATGTGTGCCGGCAAATTCCAACGCGACAGCATCCTCGAGACCAGCACCTGCCTTCGTCCGCACCTCCCGCCAAGAAAGCCAGCCGGCCAGCGTCTTTGTGGCGTCCGGGCCCCATAGGGCGCGCATGCGATCGAGTCCTGCCACCTCATGGCCGTTCGCCTTCACGTTGACGGCGCTCGTTGCGGCGGTGACGCGATCGGGCCATTCGTCATCGCCCACGCCGCGCGCGACTACCTCGACGACGTGCCCAATGTCATCGGGACGCCAGCCGGCGCGGGCAAGCACTCCACCGATGACCAAGGCGCCTTCATGCCGCGATCCCTGCGCCGGGTAGTGCTGCTTGAGCAAACACGCCACTGCGAGCTTGGTGACCGACCGCTTAAGCAATTCCGCGTCAACGCGAGCTGGTTCGCCATCACGCTCCCACAACACCAGCTCGCCGCTTGCGTGCATGGATGGTGGCACGACAGTGATGGCGCCCTTCCCGTCAGCGCCAATGCGAAGCTCTACCAGGACCGCGCCCTGGTGCTTGAACTGGATCGCCGCGCGCCTCTCGCCATTGAATTCGGCGCGGTAAAATTGATGGGAGAGCGGTTTCGATCGACGCCCAAAGATGGCATCGGTTTCCGGTAGGAACTCGGTTGCGAGACCGATGGCGTCGATGGCATCGAGATCGACGTCGACCAGATCACCGGAAACTGGACCAAGCTGGACCGCAACATTCTGTGCATTGCCAGCAAATTGCGATGGCGCAAACGGACGAGTCTGCCATCCCTTCTCGATCGGCTTCTTGGTCTTGCGGCTGACGGGCACCGGTTTCCATCCGCGTGCCACATAACCGAGCGCCGCATCCGCGATAGTACGAATGCGTGGGTCCCCGCTCATTGCGTTCCCCCGCTCATGCGCTGTCCCCTTGTCGAGTGCCTTGCCCTCTCACTCGCCCGGGCCGCTGCGAACGGAGATATCTGACGGGACTGGCCACCACGGCGACCTTTTCAGCCGCTCTGCCGTTCGCTCCTTCCGAGCGCCCCTACCGACAGAAATTTGGATATTCAGCACGGTTAGAAGCTTTGTGGGATTGAGCGACTCGATGAACCGGCGGGCCGCTGTAAAGAGCGGCACAGCGGTCGACGCTTCGACCATCTGATCGCCAAGCCGCACCTGATAGCGGCCAGGGCGACGACTGGGGGTGATGATGAGCGTCACCGCTTGCGCGCGGCGTCCGGTCGGTGCATATGTGCGATTCACAGGCTTCTCCTTCGCGTGGTGTGATGGAAAGCAAGACGGCCGCCCTTGGCGAAGGGCGGCCGTCGCGTTTTTTAGGATTGTGCGGTCGCTGCTCTCTCGCGCTCGACGCTAGTAGCCAGCGGCGCCTTCCCCGACCGCGTGCGAGACTTTGCGCCGCGCAACAGGCGCTTCACCTCGCGGTCCCAAAGCCGTTTCGGGACTAGCAGAAATTTGCCGTCCCGCTCGGTCGGGATCACCCCCTCGGCCGCTGCCCGATAGCTATCCGACCGCCCTAGCCCGATCATTCCCCCGGCAGTAGGGACCGCATAGTAGCGGGCCTGGCGGAGCCGGCGACTTACAGTCTCCAAACGCATCTACGACCTCCACGACAACGATCACGGACAAACTGACACAGGGGACGACTTTACCCAAAAATGGGGAATAGACAAGCATAGACTGGGTCGCTATTGTCCTCGTAATTTCGTCCCCATTGATCCGAGGTTGTGCCAATGCCACGCAGCCGAAAGCACGCCACCGTCGCGCCTACCCCGGCGCGCGAGTACAAAGTTCGACTGCCCTCGGATATTGCGGACAGGATCGAAGCAAAGGCGAAGGCCGAGGGCAGACCGCAGAATCGAATAGTCATCAATGAACTGGCCTCGGTCCCCGACTTGGAAAAGTATCGCGATCTGGCGTCGCTGGTCGCGGACATGGAGGTCGTGCTCGCGCGGTACAGCGCGCGGATCACGGGGCTCGATCTGTCGGACCAGTTACTGAGCGCGGTCGATGCGGTGCTGGAGGCGGACGGCGGCGGCGCGCTACAGGCCGCAGTGGACAAGCTTCGCGTTGTTCGCGCCGGAATGCTGGCCCATGATCGGACCCAGGCGAAGGGATAGGCCGCCGCGGATGCGATGCCACAGGCAGGAGATCGAACCACCAGCGTGAGTGCGTATCGTGAGTCGTGGCCCATGGAAGAAGCCTGCCGATCTGGCCAAGACCCTTGAGGCTTTCAAGGCCGCCGGCATTGAGGTTGATCGCGTCGTAGTCGAGCGCGATCGTCTAGTCGTATGGGCGCGACGAGACGGTGAGACGGCAGTATCCGATCTTGATCGCGAGCTTGAGGTATTCGAGAAGCAACATGGTGAAGGTTGATATCAAAGCTTTCAAGGTGACGGCGAAGGGCCGCGAGTACTGGTACGCCTGGAGGCCAGAGAAAGGAAGCCGAGATAAGCCGCCGCGTCTCGTCGGCAAGCCCGGCAGCGCAGAGTTCATGCGCGCCTACCACGAGGCAGTTGAGAACCGGCGCACGCCGGACACCGGCAAATTCAAATCCCTGGTCACGCTCTACAGGGCGAGCAATGATTACAAGAAGCTTGCGGAGTCGACGCGCAAGGCTTGGTCGCCGTGGCTGGATCGAATCGCGGATTACTTTGGGGAACTCCGCATTGCGCAATTTGATCGGCCGGAGAAGATTCGACCAACCATCCGACGTTGGCGAAACCAATGGGCCGACAAGCCCCGCACAGCCGACTATGGCATGCAAGTACTCTCGCGGGTACTGTCATATGCGGTTGATCCGCTCGGCAAGATCGTCGGCCACCCCTGCGACGGCATCAAACAACTCTATAGCAGCGACCGCTCCGAAATTATTTGGACAGACTCCGATATCGCGCACTTAAAGAAGGCAGGAGGATCGCGCACGATCGAGGGCAAGCTAACTGAATTGCCTTGCCTCGCCGAAATCGCTCACGCGGTTGATCTTGCCACTCACACGGGCCTGCGCCTCAGCGATTTGCTCCGCTTGTCATGGTCGCATGTCGGCGAGGATGCGATTACATTTACGACGGGTAAGAGTCGCGGACGGCGGGAAGCGATCATTCCGCTTTACGATGATCTGCGCGACGTGCTCGCGCGCATCCCCAAACGGGCAACAACAATCTTGACCAGCAGTAAGCACCGACCTTGGACGCCGGACGGTTTCGGATCGTCCTTCAATGATGCGAAGCACGCCGCCGGCATCGCCGGCAAAGACTTGCACTTCCACGACCTACGTGGCACGGCCGCGACGAAGTTCTACATCGCGGGGCTATCAACCCGCGTGATCGCGGAAATCCTTGCTTGGAGTGAAGAACAAGTGGAGCGAATCATTCGACGTTATGTCGGCCGCGCAGCGGCGACGAAGGATGCAATCTGGAGGCTGAACAGGGCCAAAGCTGGCAACTAATGGATTGCCAATGTCACTTGCAGTCCTCCTGTGGAGGCGGACCGGCTGTCGCTCCGATGACGACACTTGAACTAGAAATAGACATTGGTGCGCTGGATTGGCCACCGAAATGAGCCTTTATGGTGGCCTCGGAGGCTGCGGCCTCATCCATCCGCTCGCGCTTTTCCCATTTCGCGGCCCACTCATGACTCAAATTGTTAGTCCAGCGCTTGAACTCCTCTTCGACGAGGCTGGCCGTTTCTCGCCACTGCGGTTCATCGAATTTTTCTTTCTGGTTTTCAGTTCTATTCGAAGTCAGGTGCGATATCTGTTGATTGATCATGTCCACCAACGTCGGCCGAATAAACGCCCGCTTGGCAAACGCGTCCGTGGTGAAGTCCGTCGGATCGAAACCGCAGTCATCGCCGTTCTTGAGAAATTCGATGAGGTTGCGAGCATGAATAGCAAACCCTTCAACGTTCAAATTCTGCTGGGCTCGCGTCGGCGCCCCTCTCCGTGCGGCTGCTAAGGATTCGCGCATCATCCAGAGTTCGTATGGGAGATGATGCTGAACGAACGCGTCCTGTGTTTTTTGCGGAATGTTCTTCAATTTGGGCTTGTGGACAGACATGGTTGGATTTCCCGTCTCTGCAATTCGGCCGCCGTCGTCTATGGAGGATGGAAAGCGAACAAAAGCTGCAAAACCGGCTGTAAAACTTTCCGCCAGAACGGAGCTAAGCGTTGGAGCGGGCGAAGGGAATCGAACCCTCGTATGCAGCTTGGGAAGCTGCCGTTCTACCATTGAACTACGCCCGCGCTCCGATGGAACCATAGCGGATTTCATACGCCGGACAAAGCCGGTCGTGCGCGTGGCGGCGCCCCTGCGCTTGGTGGGGGTTGCCCCATACGCTATTTCGCAAGCGGCCAAAGGAACTCCGGCGTGGAACAATTTCTCGAGGGAATCATTGGGAAGCATTAGAGCCTTTCAAAGGAGGATACTCATGAAGGCCATGCTCGCCGGAGCGGCCCTTGCGGCCGTTTTCGTCACACCGAGCCTCGCCGACTTCTATATCGTGCAGGAGCCGACGACCAAGCGATGCACAATTGTCGAGCAGCGCCCGGCGCCGGGCGTCGGCGTCATCATCGGCGACCGCGGGTTCGGCGTCCGCGTCGAAGCGGAAAGCCACATGCGGACCGTGGAGGTCTGCAGAGAAGGAACGACTGGCCGCGCACCGAGCGGCGGCGTGATCATCGAGGAGCGCGGCCCGGTCCGGGAGCGCTGATCGACACAGCTACGGCGGAGCCCCGGGTTCACCCCGGGGCTTTTCGCGTGCGCTGAATCCGCGCTCACGACTCGCACATGGTCGTGGTGGCGGAATAGCGCTATTTCTTCAGCTGGTCCGGAGGCGCCGGAACGTTCGCTGCCGGCGGCGCATTGTTCTGCCCTTGCCCAGTCGTTTGTGCGGGCGGATTGCTGGCAACAGGCGAGCCGGATTGATTGTAGGCGTATAGGAGCCCGCCGACGATCAACATGACACCAAGCGCGATACCCGCGAGCAACATTGGGCTCATGCCGTCGCGAGCCACTAGGCGTTGCGGCGGCTGCTCGCGATACGGATCTCCATAAGGGTCGGGGTTGGCCATGGCAGCCGTTCCTCTGGCTGATTCTGGTGGACAGGCACTTCTGGTGTACGAGCAACGCGCAGCCTGCCACGCCTGTTCCGGCGTTGCCGTTGAACTCGCGCTCTCGGTCGACGTCAGCTGTTATGTCTTCGCCCGCGCGATCGCCGCGGCGATCAGCCGGCGCGCCTCGGCGGCGTCGCCCCAGCCGAGCACCTTGACCCACTTGCCGGGCTCGAGATCCTTGTAGTGCTCGAAGAAGTGCTGGACCTGCTTGATCGTGATCTCCGGCAGCTGGGTATAGTCCTCGATGTGGGCGTAGCGCTTGGTGAGCTTGGGCATCGGCACCGCGATGATCTTCTCGTCGCCGCCGGCGTCGTCCTCCATCTTGAGCACGCCGATCGGCCGCACGTTGACGATGGCGCCGGGGGCGATCGGCCGTGTGTTGGCGACCAGCACGTCGATCGGGTCGCCGTCGTCGGACAGCGTGTGCGGGATGAAGCCGTAGTTGCCGGGATAGCGCATCGCCGTATGCAAAAACCGGTCGACCACCAGCGTTCCGGCCGCCTTGTCCATCTCGTATTTGATCGGCTCGCCGCCGATCGGCACCTCGACGATGACGTTGACGTCGTTGGGCGGGTTGTGGCCGATCGCGATGGCATCGAGGCGCATGGGTCGCTCCGGATGGGCGGTTCACGGGCCGCCGCAGGCGCCGGCGGCATGGCGGGCCGCATCGTATCCGCACAATCGAACCGGTGTCACGCCTTGCACAGCCGGCGGCAACCGCGGCGACACGCCCCGCCCGTTCGCCTAAAATCCGTCAAGGCGGCCCCGTCTTCACCCGGCGGCCGCAAAAGGGGGGACACCGTGATCGCCTGGCTTCGCACCATCGTGGACGACCCGCGCACCGAGCGCGTGGTCATGTCGCTGATCTTCGCCAATGCCGTCATTCTCGGGCTCGAGACCTACAAGCCGGTCATGGACCGGTTCGGCTCGATCCTTTCGCTGCTCGACCGCATCATCCTGGCGGTGTTCGTGATCGAGCTCACGGCCCGCATCGTCGTGCACCGGCTCGCGTTCTTCCGCGACCCGTGGAGCGTGTTCGATTTTATCGTGATCGGCATCGCGCTGGTCCCGGCGACCGAGACCTTCACAGTGCTGCGCGCGCTGCGCATCCTGCGCGTGCTGCGCCTGATCACCGCGATTCCCACCCTCAAGCGCGTGGTCGCGGGGCTGCTCGCCTCGCTGCCCGGCATGAGCTCGATCCTGTTCCTGATCGGGCTCATCTACTACGTGTTCGCCGTGATGGGGACCAAGCTGTTCGGCGCCGACAATCCGGAGCTGTTCGGCTCGCTCGGCAAGGCCCTGTACACGCTGTTCACCGTGATGACGCTGGAAGGCTGGACCAACGATGTCGCCAAGCCGGTGATGGAGCATCATCCCTACGGCTGGATCTTCCTCATCACCTTCATCATCGTGACCACCTTCATGGTGCTGAACCTGTTCATCGGCGTCGTGGTCAACGCCATGCAATCGGAAGCGATGAAGGCGGATGCGGCCGAGCGCGAGGCCGAGCGCGAGATGATCCAGGAGGAGGCGGCGCCGATCCTCAGCGAGGTCAAGAATCTGCGCAAGGAAGTCGCCGAGCTGCGCGCGGAGATATCCGGGCGCGCGAAGGTGAGCGGGTGATTTGACGGCGAGCCTCACCCCACCCCCTCCCTGCCGGGCTTCACGTTCGGGTCCCACAGGTGGTGCAGGCTGCCGTTCTGGCGCACGGTGACGACGTCGACCACCGCGGTGCGGCCGCCGTTCACGTCGGCGATCGCCGACTTGAAGGTGCCGGCAAGGTCGGAAGGTTTCTCGACCCGGTAAGCTTTGGCGCCGAGCGCGGTCGCGAGCGGGCAGATGTCGACGCCCTGGTGG
>Ga0137375_10006576_pt1 | contig 13782 bp, 13 predicted proteins | sample SagtaG_24_FD_104936 | JGI IMG/M metagenome (GOLD analysis project Ga0137375, IMG submission 104936) | Vadose zone soil microbial communities from Sagehorn Ranch, Mendocino, California, USA - Sage1_R_113_16 metaG | ecosystem: Environmental > Terrestrial > Soil > Vadose zone | place: USA...
GGTCGTTTGATTCCGCCCGATTTGGTCAAACGATCGACCAACGCGAAGAACACCCTTAGCGACTGGTCCGCGGCCCCCGCCCCCGCCCGCTCCCGGCCACTTTTGACTAGAGGCTGTCGCGCAGCCAGCCGCCCAGCGCCTTCGCGCTCGCCTCGACCAGGGCCGGCCAGTCGAGGGCGGACTCGTCCGCGTTGTCGGAGACGTGCTTGACCAGCCGCACCGGTACGCCGAGCTGCCGGGCCGCCCACGCGACGGCGTACCCCTCCATGTCGACGAGCTGCGCCCGCTCCGCGAGCCGGGCCCGGACCACCGGGTCGGTGACGAAGACGTCGCCGGTGGCCAGCACGGTCGGGTCGTCGTGCAGGACCAGGCGTTCCTGCGGGTCGTAGCCCAGCGCCCGGATGATGTCTGCGCTCAGGTCGTGGTTGAGTACGACGCCGGGCGTGTGCAGGCCTTCGAGACCGTCGTGCAGGGCACCCGCGGTGCCGATGTTGACCACGGTGAGCCGGTCGAGGTCGTCGCGACCGCAGAGCGCCCGGGTGGTGGCGGCAGCCGCCGCGGTCTTGCCCATGCCGGTGACCACCACCTGCAGCCCGGCCGGCACGTGCGCCGCCTCGGCCGCCGTCGCGGCGACCACCAGGTAGCTGCTCACCAGGAGGTGCTCAACGGTCGGCCCTCGTGGAAGCCGGCGCTCGACTGCACGCCGACCACGGCGCGCTCGTGGAACTCCTCGAGGGTGGTGGCACCGGCGTACGTGCAAGCGGAGCGGAGCCCGGCACAGATCTGGTCGACCAGGTCCTCGACGCCCGGGCGGACCGGGTCGAGGTACATCCGCGACGAGGAGATGCCCTCCTCGTAGAGCCCCTTACGGGCCCGGTCGTACGCCGACTCGGTGCTGGTCCGGTTGGCGACCGCACGCGCCGAGGCCATGCCGAAGGAGACCTTGAACGGCCGGCCGTCCGCGTCGGTGAGCAGGTCGCCCGGCGACTCGTGGGTACCGGCGAACCAGGACCCGATCATCACGCTCGACGCGCCCGCGGCCAGCGCCAGGGCGACGTCGCGCGGGTGCCGCACTCCTCCGTCGGCCCAGACGTGCTTGCCGAGCTCCCGCGCCGCGGCCGCGCACTCGAGCACCGCGGAGAACTGGGGTCGACCGACGCCGGTCATCATCCGCGTCGTACACATGGCGCCAGGGCCGACGCCGACCTTGACGATGTCGGCACCGGCCTCGATCAGCTCGCGGGTGCCCTCGGCCGACACGATGTTGCCGGCCGCGACCGGCACCTGCGGGTCGAGGGCGCGGACGGCGCGGAGCGCCTCCACCATGCGTTCCTGGTGGCCGTGGGCGGTGTCGATGACCAGGCAGTCGACCCCGGCCTCGAGCAGCGCCGCCGCCTTGGCCGCGACGTCGCCGTTCACGCCGATCGCCGCCGCGACCCGGAGGCCGCCGTCGTGGTCGATGGCCGGCGTGTACAGCGTGGCGCGCAGCGCGCCGGTGCGGGTCAGCAGCCCGGCCAGGTGGCCGGCGCCGGTGATCGCGACGGCAACCCGCTCTCGCGCCTCGTCGAGCGCCTCGAAGGCATCGCGAGGGTCGGCGTCGTCGGAGATCGTGAGCATCCGCGGCGACATCACGTCACGCACCTGGGCGAACCGGTCGACCTCGGTGCAGTCCTCCTCGGTGACGATCCCGATCGGCTTGCCGTCCTCGACCACCACGGCCGCCCGGTGTGCGCGCTTGGGGATCAGCGCCAGCGCCTCGGCCACGGTCTGGTGGGGGGCCAGCTCGATCGGGGTGTCGAAGACGTGGTGGCGCGTCTTCACCCAGCGCACCACGTCGGTGACCACGGGGATCGGGATGTCCTGCGGGATCGCGGCCAGCCCACCACGGCGGGCCATCGTCTCGGCCATCCGCTTGCCGGCGATCGCGGTCATGTTGGCCACGACCAGCGGCAGGGTTGCGCCGGTGCCGTCGGAGGTGGCCAGGTCGACGTCGTAGCGGGAGGCCACGTCGGAGTGCTGCGGCACCATGAAGACGTCGTCGTACGTCAGGTCGAACGGGGCCGGTTGGTCGTTGAGGAATCGCACCGTCGGAATCTACCCGTCTGGCTCAGTCGGCGAGGCGGCGCGCGGCCGCGAGCGCATCGGTGGCGTGGATGTCGCCGTTGAACTCGCTGCTGATCACCTCGCGGATCTGCCGCGACTCGTCGATCACGAAGGTGACCCGCTTGGCGACGCCGAGCAGGCCGCGGCGGACGCCGTACGCCTTGGTGACCGCGCCGTCCGCGTCGGCCAGCAGCGGGTAGTCGAAGCCGAACTTCTGGGAGAAGCCGCTCTGCTTCTCCACTGAGTCGGTGCTGATGCCGACCCGCTGGACGCCCGCCTCGGCGTACTCGCTCGCGAGGTCGCGGAAGGTGCAGGCTTCCTTGGTGCAGGTCGGCGTGTTGGCCGCCGGATAGAAGAACAGGACCACCGGGCCCTTCCGCACCAGCTCGCTGAGCTGCACGCGCTCCCCGTCCTGGTCGGGGAGGTCGAAGTCGGGGGCGTCGGCACCTGCGGTCAGGGTCTTCACACCCTCAGCCTAGGCTGCGCGGCATGACGGACGGAATCAACGCCGCGGTGGGCTTTCGTGAGGCGTACGGCGTGGACCCCAGCGCCGTGGGCCGGGCACCCGGACGGGTGAACCTGATCGGCGAGCACACCGACTACAACGCGGGTCTGTGCCTGCCGATCGCGCTGCCCGCCTCCGCCTGGGCCGCGGTCGCAGCCACCGGTGACGACCGGCTCTCCGTGGTGAGCGCGCAGGCCGGCCGCTGGGACGGCACCCTCGACGACCTGGTCCCCGGCCGGGTCGACGGTGGTGCGGGCTACGTGGCCGGCGCCCTGTGGGCGCTGCGCGAGGCGGGCGTGAAGGTCCCCGGCCTCCAGGTGTACGTCGACAGCGCGGTCCCGATCGGCAGCGGACTCTCGAGCTCGGCCGCCCTCATCTGCGCGGTCGCCACCGCGGTCGCCGACGGCCTCGAGCCCGCCGAGCTGGTGGAGCCGTGCATCCGGGCCGAGTCCGAAGGAGTCGGCGCTCCCACGGGCGGGCTCGACCAGACGGTGTCCCTGCTCGCCGAGGCCGGGCACGCGCTGCTGCTCGACTTCGCCGACGGCTCCCGCCGTCAGGTGCCGTGGCAGCCGGAGAGCGCCGGCCTCGGACTGCTGGTCGTCGACACCCGGGTCCGGCACTCCCACTCCGACGGCGGCTACGGCAACCGGCGGGCGGAGTGTGAGGCGGCCGCCGTCGCGCTCGGCGTGGCCACCCTGCGCGAAGCCGACGACGTCGAGGGGCTGGTCGACCCCGTACTGCGGCAGCGGGCCCGGCACGTGGTCACCGAGATCGCGCGAGTACGCCGCGTGGTCGCCGCCCTGGGCGACTCCGAGTGGCGGGCGGTCGGGCGTGCCTTCACCGAGTCGCATGTGTCCCTGCGCGACGACTTCGAGGTCTCCTGCCCTGAGCTCGACGCGGTCGTCGACACCGCCCTGGCTGCGGGCGCGTTGGGGGCGCGGATGACCGGCGGCGGCTTCGGCGGCAGCGCGATCGTGCTGGCGGCGGCCGACGAGCTTCGGGGTCTGCAGGAGCGGATCGCGGGAGTCTTCGCGTCGCGCGGGTTCGCGGAGCCGGGCTTCCTCGACGGTACGCCGAGCGCCGGGGCCGAGCGGGTCGGCTGACCGCCCTCTCGGTCGGCCGGTCAGTCGTCCGGCTCGCCCAGCTCGCCCGCCAGTTGCTGCAGCTCGGCCCAGGTGCGGAGCAGGTCGGCGCGAGTCGTACGCCAGCAGCCAACGGCCAGCCGCATCGCTGCGACACCCTCGACCTTGGTGTGGCTCAGGTAGGCGACCCCCGACGCGTTGAGCGCCTCCATCGCCCGCATCGTCGCGTCGTCGCCGGCGACCAGCCGGAAGACCACGAGGCCGAGGACCGGCTCGGTCACCAGCTCGAAGCGCTCGTCGGCGCGCACCAGCTCCGCCAGCTCGGTCGCCAGGTCGACGCCGCTACGGATGTGCGCCCGCAGCCCGTCCAGGCCGTAGGTGCGCAGCACGGTCCACAGCTTGACCGCCCGGAACCGGCGCCCCAGCTGGGGGTGCCAGTCGCGGTAGTCGACCACGGCACCGGATTCGGTCGCGGGGTTGCGGAGGTACTCCGGCAGGATCGAGAGCGCGCCCACGAGGGCGGCCCGGTCCCGCACCCAGAACGCGCTGCAGTCGAAGGTGGTCAGCAGCCACTTGTGGGGGTTGGTGACGTAGGAGTCGGCGTACTCGGCGACGCCGTCGTTGAGCCCCCGGTGCTCGGGACAGACGGCCGCCACCCCTGCCCAGGCCGCGTCGACGTGCAGCCACGCGTCGTACTCACGGGTGAGGGGTCCGATCTCGGTGACCGGGTCGATGGCACCGGTCGAGGTGGTGCCGACCGCGGCCTGCACCATGAGCGGCGTACACCCGGCGGCGAGGTCGCTCGCCAGCGCCTCCCGCAGCGCGGCCACGTCCATCGCCTGGGTCCGCGGGTCGACCGCGATCGACCGCACCGACTCCTCCCCCAGCCCGCTCATCATCGCGGCCTTGAGCAGCGACGAGTGGGCCTGGGTGGAGCCGTAGATCGTGTAGCTGTGTCCGGCGAGCCCGTCGGTGCGTACGGCGCCCGCCGAGGCCCGCTGCAGCGCCGCGAGTACGGCGGTGAACGTCGCCGTCGACGCGGTGTCCTGGATGACGCCGCCACCCGTTGCCACACCGTCGACGCGGTTGAGGAACGCCTCCGGCAGGCCGAGCGCCCGGGCCAGCCAGTCGAGCACGACCTGCTCGAGCTCGGTGACGGCCGGGCTGGTCGCCCAGATCATTCCCTGGGCGCCGATGCCGCTGGAGATCAGGTCGCCGAGGATCGCCGCGGGCGAGGAGTTGGCCGGGAAGTAGGCGAAGAACCGCGGGTGCTGCCAGTGGGTGAGCCCGGGCATCACGATCCGGTCGAGGTCGGCCAACACCGCCTCGAACGGCTCCGAGGCCTCCGGGGCGGCGCTCGGCAGGAGTGCGGCGACGTCGCCGGGGCCGACCTGGGACAGCACCGGGAGGTCGTCGAGCCGGGTCCAGTAGTCGGCGATCCAGTCCACGACCTGGTGGGCGTGGCGGCGGAACTCCTCGGCGGACAGGTGACCGGATTGTGCGTCGTTCATGGCGTCACCGTAGTGCGCCCTAGCCCCGCAGCCGCTTCTCCGGCTCCAGCCCGCAGGAGCGCAGTTCCAGGAAGGCGAGCCGGGTCACGATCTCCGGGTCGCCCTCGCGCCAGTCGCCTGCCGGGTCGTCGCTGAGGTCGACCAGCGCCTTGAGCGGCTGCCGGGCCAGGGCCCGCAGGGCGAAGATGTCGACGTCCTCGTGGCCCGCGACGTACTCCAGTCCCGACGTCGCCTCGCGCACGAACCGGAACCGCCCCGGCAGGTGGACAGAGCAGGCCAGCAGCACCGCCATGGTTCCGAGCCCGATCGCGAGCCAGCGTGCGAGGCCGGGGATCGCCTCGGCCGACGTGCTCCCGGCGTCGGACATCGTGGCCGACGCGACCGCGCCGTCCTTGAGCGCGTCGCCCGCGCTGTCGGGCACCAGCGGAATCCCCGTGATCGCGTCCCCCGCGTCCTTCAGGCTGCCGGCCAGGTCGTCGCCCGACCGGCCGATGTTGGAGCTGGGTTCCTGGAAGGCCATCAGGTGGTCATAGATCTGCAGGGACACCCACACGCTGGCCACACAGAAGGCAACGAAGACCAGGTCCCCCAAGATCTGCGCCATCCGACGACGCGGACTGTCGGCGTAGAACAACATGTCGACATCCGACCAGCCCCGACGGGCTGGTGTCGAATACTCAGCGTGTCCGAGTAGCCGAGCCGGTGCGCCGGTCCCGGGGCAGCCCGCAGGCTGGTGTCATGAGCACACCCAACAGCCCCAAGACCACCAGCGCCTTCTACGTGGGTACCCGGGGAAACCGCCACCCCGTTACTTGAGCTCGGCCGAGGTCAGGCCGAGCAGGCGGCGAGCGACGATCAGCTGCTGGATCTGCTGCGTCCCCTCGAAGATGTCGAGGATCTTGGAGTCGCGGGCCCACTTCTCGAGCAGCTCGGTCTCGCTGTAGCCGACGGTGCCGGCGAGCTCGACGCAGCTGAGCGTGACGTCGGAGCACATCCGGCCGGCCTTCGCCTTGGCCATCGAGGCCTCGAGCGAGTTCGGCTTGCGGTTGTCGGCCATCCAGGCCGCCTGCATGGTGAGCAGCTGCGCCGCCTCCCAGTCGGCCTCGAGCTGGAGGAACTTGGCCGCGGCCGCGCTCTGCAGCTGCGCCGGGCGGTCGTAGTCGACCTTGACGCCCGCGTCCTCGAGCAGCTCGCGGGTCAGGTCGAGCGAGGCCCGGGCACAGCCGACGGCCATCGCGGCCACCAGCGGCCGGGTGTTGTCGAAGGTCGCCATCGCGCCGGCGAAGCCCTGCTTGACGTCGATGTCGGGCGAGCCGAGGAGGTTCTCGGCCGGGACCCGGCAGTCGGTGAAGCTGATCACGGCGGTGTCGGAGGCGCGGATGCCGAGCTTGTGCTCGAGCCGCTCCACCTTCATGCCGGGGGTGCCCTTGGTGACCACGAACGACTTGATCGCCGCCCGGCCGAGCTTCTTGTCGAGCGTCGCCCAGACCACCACGGAGTCGGCGCGCTCGCCGGAGGTGACGAAGATCTTCTCGCCGTTGATGACGTACTCGTCGCCGTCCTTGCGGGCGGTCGTCGAGATGTTGGCGGAGTCGGAGCCGGTGCCGGGCTCGGTGATCGCCATGGCGGCCCAGGTGCCCTTGAACCGCTCGAGCTGCTCGTCGTTGGCCACCGACGCGATAGCGGAGTTGCCGAGGCCCTGTCGCGGCATGGTGAGCAGCAGCCCGGTGTCGCCCCAGCACATCTCGGCGACCGAGAGGACCGAGGCCAGGTTGGCGCCGTTCTTGACGCCGCCCTGTCCATCTTGGGTCACGCTGCCACCGGAACCACGGATGTCGCCGGCCGTGGGGTCCGCCTCCCTGCGTACGCCGGTCGCGCCGGCTCCCTCGGACGCGCCGGACTGCGAGAGCCCGTCGATCATCGAGGCCAGCATGTCGAGCTCCTTGGGATAGGCGTGCTCGGCAGCGTCGTACTTGCGGGAGATCGGGCGCAGCATGTTCATCGCGACCTGGTGGGCCTGGTCGATGAGCACGAGGTGCTTCTTGGGGGTTTCGAGATTGATCATTGTCTTTGCCTGGTCGGAGGGCGAGCCTCAGACCAGGACGCCTCCTTCCATCACGCCGAGGGCCCGCAGGTCGCGGTACCACCGCTCCACCGGGTGTTCCTTGACGAAGCCGTGACCGCCGAGCAGCTGGACGCCGTCGAGGCCGATCTGCATGCCCTTCTCGGCGCACAGCTTGCGCGCCAGCGCGACCTCGCGGCTGAAGTCCTCGCCGCGGGCGGCGCGGCTGGCGGCCTTGTAGGTGACCAGGCGCATGCCCTGCAGCTCGATCGCGATGTTCGCCACCATGAACGCCACCGACTGGCGGTGGCTGACCGGCTCGCCGAAGGCGACCCGCTCGTTGACGTACTCGGTGACGTACTCGAGGACCTGCTGGCCGGTGCCGATGGCGAGCGCACACCAGGCCAGGCGCGAGAGCCGCACGCAGTCGACGTACTCCTTGCCGTCGGTGCCGCCGAGCAGCGCCTCGGCGCCGAGGGCCACGCTGTCGAGGTGCAGCTTGGAGAGGCTCGCCGCGCGGACGCCCATGCCCGGGTCGGCCTCGACCTTGACGCCCTCGGTCCTGGACTCGACCAGGAAGAGCGCCGGCTGGCCGTCGAGCTCGGCGCCGACGACGAACAGCTCGGCGTCCTTGCCGCGCGGGACGCCCGACTTCACGCCGGAGAGGACGTAGCCCTCGCCCTTGCGGATCGCCTTGGTCCTGGGCGAGAGCACGTCGAAGAGCACGGTGGGCTCCGTTAGCGCCAGCGCCGCGGCCGGTACGTCGTCGCTCGTGAACGCCGGGAGGTACGTCGCCTGCTGCTCGTCGGTGCCCCACAGCGACAGCGCGGTGGCGACCGCTCCGGGTGCCAGCGCCGCCACGGCCAGGCCCATATCGCCCTGGGCGAGGGCCTCGTGCACCAGCGTGCCGGCCATGGCCGAACGCTCCTCGGAGATCCCGCCCAGGCTCTCGGGCACGCCCAGGATCGGCAGCCCGATCTCGAGGGTGGCCCTGAGCAGCCCGTCGGGGGCGACGCAGCTCTCGTTCGCCTCGGCGGCGGCCGGAGCCACCACCTCCTTGGCGAACTCGCTCACCACGTCGACGAGCATCTGCTCGTCCTCGGTCGGGGTCAGGTCGAAGACGCCCTTGGGAGCGGCGTTCGGGACCCGCTTGCCCTTGGCGCCGCGCTTGCCGGCCCGGGCGAAGGTGCGGCCGGCCGCCCCGGCCGCGAGGAAGCCGCTGCGGGTGGCCCCGTAGACCGCCTTCTCGCTGGTCTTGCGCAGGCCGAGGCGGTCGATCAGCTCGCTCTGCGCGAACACGTTGAGCGCAGCGACGGCGTACCCGATGGGGTCGCGGGTCTCGCGGTGGGCGATGCCGTGCTTGCCGCCCGGCGACACCGCGTTCCTGGTGGACTTGATCAAGGACATACTGAAAATGTAACTGGGAGTTACACATTGCGCCACACCCCACTCCGTGGCGCACGTCACGCGATCCTTTCCGCGCTCACTAGGATCTCGGCATGTCTTCCACTCCGTCGCCCACCGAGGAGCCGCTGGCGCCGTACGGCCCGCTGCCGGAGGGCGGCACGGTGCGCCCGATCACCCGCTGGGGCGAGCCCGTCATGCATCGGGTGCTCGCCCGAGTGACGTCGTACGACGAGGAGCTCCGGGAACTCGCCGCCGACATGGTCGCCACCATGTACGCCGCCGACGGGGTCGGTCTCGCCGCGTGCCAGATCGGGGTCGACCGGTCGGTCTTCGTGTTCGACTGCCCGGACGCCACCGGCCGCAACGTGGTCGGCGTGGTCTGCAACCCCGAGCTCGAGCTGCCCGAGGGAGCGGCCCGGCACCTCGACGAGGCCGACGAGGGCTGCCTGTCCTACCCGGGCGCGTTCGTCGAGTGTGCCCGGCCGGACCACGCGACCGTGCGTGGCACCGGTCTGGACGGGTCGCCGGTCACGTTCACCGGCGACGGCCTGCTCGCGCGCTGCCTGCAGCACGAGACCGACCACCTCTACGGCACCGTCTTCGGCGATCGGCTCAACGCCCGCATCCGCAAGAAGCTCACCAAGATCCACGACAAGACCGCCGACGAGTACCCTGCCGACTGGCCCGTCGATGCCTGAGGTCCAGACGCCCGAGGTCGAGATCGTCCAGCTCGACCTCGCCACGCTGTCCGCCCTCGGGCGGGGCGACCTCGCCGCCGCGGTCGAGACCTCTCCGGCGCCGCTCTCGCCCTATCTCGCCGACGAGGAGTGCCGCGGCACCTGGGCGCGGCGGGCCACTCAGCTGACCTCGACCCCCGAGGACGCGTCCTGGGTCACCGGCGTCGTGGTCGCGGGCGGAGTCGCCGTCGGCCGGGCCGGCTTCCACGCCGCACCCGACGCCGCGGGTGACGTCGAGGTCGGCTACGCGATCGACCCGGCGTACCGGCGCCGCGGCTTCGCCCGGGCCGCCCTCTCCGCGCTGCTCGAGCGAGCCCGCTCCTCGCCGTCGGTCACCCGGGTACTCGCCTCGGTCGGCCCCTGGAACGACGCCTCCCTCGCCCTCATCCGCGCGGCCGGCTTCCGTCGGGTCGGCGAGCAGATCGACGACGAGGACGGCCTCGAGTGGGTCTTCGCCCTCGACGTCAGCGACGGGGCCGAAGCCGGTACGGCGGACTCGGACCGACTCTCCTCCTGACAAACAGAGAACCTGACACGCCGGGACCCTGACACGCCGGGAACCTGACACCGCGAGAACGACGGCCGGATGCCGGCACCTGGGAGCAACCACCGGAGCAGTCGGCCTGAGGGGCCGACCGGCACCATGGGCCGAGCGCTCGACCTACTGTCTCCGGTGACGTCGTGGCTCGCCTGGCGTGTGCCGATGGAGCCGTCCGGGCCCGACCCGGTCCCGGCCATCGGTTCACCCGAGCCGATGCCGGGTCGGTCAGCGGCGGGCGGTGACGTAGCAGGCGATCGCGGTGGCGGCGGCCACGTTGAGCGAGTCGATGCCGGCGCTCATCGGGATGATGGCCCGGCGGTCGGCCGACTGCTCCCAGCGGGCCGAGAGACCGTGGCCCTCCGAACCGAGCACCAGCGCCACCTTGTCGAGCCCCGCCACCGCCTCCTCGATCGGCGTGGAGTCGACGGCCAGGGTGAGCGCGACCGTGGTGAAGCCGAGAGCCGAGAGGCTGGGGAGCGCGTCGTACCAGTCGGGCAGGCGGGTCCACGGCGTCGAGAAGACCGCGCCCATGCCGACCTTGATCGAGCGGCGGTAGAGCGGGTCGGCACACCGCGGCGCCAGGAGCACGGCGTCGAAGCCGAGCGCCGCCCCACACCGGAAGATCGCACCCACGTTGGTGTGGTCCACGATGTCCTCGAGCACCAGGATCGAACGAGCGCCCGCCAGCACCGACTCCACCGAAGGCAGCGGGAGCCGCTCCAGCGAGGCCAGCGCGCCGCGATGTACGTGGAAGCCGGTGACCTCCTCGGCCAGCGCCTCGGAGACGACGTAGCAGGGTGCCGACGACGGTTCGAGTACGTCTGCCAGCCCCTCGAGCCAGCGCGGCGCCATCAGGAACGACCGAGGCGTGAAGCCGGCCTCGAGCGCGCGGCGTACGACCTTCTCGCCCTCGGCCAGGAACAGCCCGTGCTCCGCCTCCAGGTGCTTGCGCAGCGACACGTCGCGCAGGTCGCGGTAGTCCGCCAGCCGCGGGTCGGCGGCCGAGTCGATCTCGACCAGGTCAGCCATACCGCTCCGGGTTGGCGACCGCGACCACGTCGCCGACGACGATGATGGCCGGCGGCCGGAGACCGCCGGCGGCGATGTCGTCGCCGAGCGTGCCAAGGGTGCTGAGCACCTTCTGCTCGCCCGGCATGGTGCCCTCCACGATCACCGCGGCCGGCGTCGACGCCGGCCGGCCGCCGTCGACCAGCGCGGCCGCGATCGCCGCGGCGTTGTCGACGGCCATCAGCAGCACCAGGGTGCCGCGCAGCTGGGCCAGCGCCGGCCAGTTCACCAGCGAGTCGGGGTGGCCCGGCGGGATGTGCCCGGAGATGACCGTGAACTCGTGTGCCACCCCGCGGTGCGTCACCGGGATCCCGGCCCGGGCGGGCACGGAGATCGACGACGACAGCCCCGGTACGACGGTCACGGGTACGCCGGCCTCGGCGCAGGCCAGCACCTCCTCGTAGCCGCGACCGAACACGAAGTTGTCGCCGCCCTTGAACCGCACCACGCGCTTGCCGGCCTGCGCCCGCTCGACGATCACCCGGTTGATCTCGTCCTGCGAGGCCGACCGACCCCGAGGCAGCTTGGCCACGTCGATCAGCTCGACATGTGGCGCCAGCTCGTCGAGCAGCTCGCGCGGCGCCAGCCGGTCGGCGACCACGACGTCGGCGGAGGCCAGCGCGTTGCGCGCCGCGATGGTGACCAGCTCCGGGTCGCCAGGGCCCCCGCCCACCAGCACCACGCCGGGTGTGTGGTCGTGCTGGGTGGTGATGACACCCTCGCGCAGGGCGTGCAGGATCTCGTCGCGGATCGCGGCCGAACGCCGCGGCTCGCGGTTGCCGAGCACGGCCACGGTGACGCCCTCGTGGCGGCCTGTGGCCGGCGTCCAGGCGCTCGCGAAGGTCGCGTCGTCGCTGCGAACGCAGAAGATCCGGCGCTCCTCGGCGGCCGCGAAGACCCGCTCGTTGACCGCGGCGTTCGCGGTGGCTGCGATGGCGTACCAGGCGCCCTCGAGGTCGCTCTCGGTGAACTCGCGCAGCACGATGGTGATCTCCGCGGACATGCCCTCGATCGCCGGCGTCACGTGCGGCGACACGACGAGTACGTCGGCCCCCGCAGCGATCAGCGCCGGTACCCGCCGCTGGGCCACGTTGCCGCCGCCGACCACGACCACGCGCCGGCCGGACAGCCGGAGACCGGAGGGGTACGGCGGAAAGTCGTCCATCAGTCGAGGCCTGCGTCCGCGAAGGTGGCCATGTCGCGCAGGATCGCCGCCGCCGCGCGCACGATCGGGAACGCCAGCGCCGCGCCGCTCCCCTCGCCCAGGCGCAGGTCGAGGTCGACCAGCGGCCGCAGCTCCAGCTGGGCCAGGGCAGCGGTGTGGCCGGGCTCGACGCTGCGGTGCCCGGCGATGCAGTAGCCGATCGACTCCGCGCTCAGCCGCTGCGCGACCAGCGCCGCCGACCCGGCGATCACGCCGTCGAGCACCACCGGCACGCGCCGGGCGGCGGCGCCGAGGATCAGCCCGACCAGGCCGGCGTGCTCCAGCCCGCCGACCTCCGCGAGTACGTCGACCGGGTCGGCGTCGGCGGCCAGCCGCCCCACCGCGCCGGTCACCAGCTCGGTCTTGTGGGCGTGCATCTCGTCGTCGATGCCGGTGCCGCGGCCGGTCACCTCGGCGGCCGGGCGGCCGGTCAGCGCGCTGATCAGGCACGCCGAGGGGGTCGTGTTGCCGATGCCCATGTCGCCGGTCGCCAGGGCGTCGTACCCCTGGTCGATGAGCTCGCCGGCGACCCGGATGCCGACCGCGATCGCCTCGAGCGCCTCGACCCGGCTCATCGCCGGACCGGCGGAGAGGTCGGCGGTCCCCGGGCGGACCTTGCGCACCCAGACCACCTCGTCGGCCTTCACGTCGGACGCGACGCCGATGTCGACCACGACGACGTTGCCGCCGGCCTCGCCCGCAAGCACGTTGACAGCGGCGCCGCCGGCCCGGAAGTTCTCGACCATGCCCGCGGTGACCTCCTGCGGCCACGGGGTCACGCCGCTGGCGACCACACCGTGGTCGGCGGCGAAGACGGCCACGGCCAGCTCGTCCGGGTACGGCGGCGGGCACGCGCCCGCGATGCCGGACAGGGTCACCGAGACCTCTTCGAGTACGCCGAGTGCCCCGGCGGGCTTGGTCAGGATCGCCTGGCGGGCCCGCGCCTCGTCCATGGCCGCCCGGTCGAGGGGGTGGATCGCGCCGACGGTGTCTTGGAGGAACTGCTCGGGAGTGGTCACGGGGACATTCTGTCCTCCGCCGCTCCCGGCCCGTGCGGCTGTCCATCTCGAGGCGCCTCGAAGTCGGCAGGAACGGGTGGCCGAAGACGGCGTACACGCTCGGGAGCGCGTCGCGACACCCGCCTAAACGGTTCGCGCGGGCCTCTCCCGGATGGCATGATCGAGCGCTCCCCCACCCGACGCCCGGAGGCCGATGATGCTGCACGTCGCCATCGCGACGCGGGCGTTCCGGCGCTACTCGACGTACACCGCGGCGACCCTGGCCGGCATCTTCACCAACTCGGTCTTCGGCGTGATCTACAGCTACGCCTACCTCGCGCTCTGGGACCAGCGCCCCCACGCCGGCGGGTACGACTCCGTCGACGCGGTCACCTACGTCTGGATCGGGCAGGCGCTGCTGATGACGGTGGCGCTGTGGGGCGGCGGTAGCACCGACGACCTCGCCGACCGGATCCGGTCCGGAGACATCGCGATCGACCTCTACCGTCCGGTGAACCTGGTCGGCTGGTACCTCGCCGCCGACCTCGGCCGGGCGGCGTACCA
>Ga0137375_10006586_pt1 | contig 13773 bp, 15 predicted proteins | sample SagtaG_24_FD_104936 | JGI IMG/M metagenome (GOLD analysis project Ga0137375, IMG submission 104936) | Vadose zone soil microbial communities from Sagehorn Ranch, Mendocino, California, USA - Sage1_R_113_16 metaG | ecosystem: Environmental > Terrestrial > Soil > Vadose zone | place: USA...
ACCGGACGCTACAACCACACGGCGACGTTGTTGCCCAACGGCATGGTGCTTGTTGCGGGGGGACGGGATAGCATTTTTAACGTTCTCGCGAGCGCGGAACTGTATGATCCGGCGAGCGGGAGTTGGACTGCCACAGGCAGCCTCAACACCGGACGCTTTTCTCACACAGAGACGTTGCTGTCCAACGGCATGGTGCTTGTTGCGGGGGGCGCTGATGACGCTGGTATTGGTATCGTGAGCGCGGAACTGTATGATCCGGCGAGCGGGAGTTGGACTGCCACAGGCAGCCTCAACACCGCACGCTACAACCACACGGCGACGTTGTTGCCCAACGGCATGGTGCTTGTTGCGGGGGGACGGGATAGCATTTTTAACGTTCTCGCGAGCGCGGAACTGTATGATCAAAGCGCGCCATCGCCGAGTCCAAGTCCTACGCCAACGTCTACGCCATCGCCGAGTCCAAGTCCTACGCCAACGTCTACGCCGACAGCGAGTCCAACGCCAACGCCATCGCCGAGTCCAAGTCCAACGCCAACGTCTACGCCGACAGCGAGTCCAACTCCAACGCCAAAAGCTACACCGACTGCCACTGTCACACCAACAGCTACGCCAACACCAACACCGAGGGTTACTCCTACGCCAAGGCCGCGTCCCACTCCGCATCCTCGGCCTACGCCGTAGCGGTCGTAGCCTTATGGGAAACGGTGAATGATGACCTACCTAGCTCTCACAGTGACGGCATACTGGCTACTGAGTGGCAGCGTCGGCCTGCTTGGTATCATGTTCGGTCTCTGGGCTGCAGGAGTGGCGTCACAAGCGCGTCTACGCAAGATCCGGGAGGAAACGGACCGGCAACATCAACGCAAGACGCCGTTTTGGTGTTCTAAGGAGAAGCGCCACCTGACCGGCTGGCTCAGGGCAGCGGTACTCGACACGTAGCTTCGAAAATTTTCGCGAACGTATACTAACAGGGCTTTCACATTTATTGGAGGCCAGCAAGATGATGACTGGCGTTGTTTCAAATGGCGAGCACATATCGCGGCAGCGTCGTCATCAGCTTCGGCACAAGCAGGCAGGGCTATGCATGTTGTGCCCACTGCCGACTGTAAGTAAAAAATACTGCGCAAAACACGCGGTCGCTGCTCGCGAACAGCAGCGCGCGCGGCAGAAATTCAAACGGCGGAATCTGGGGGCCGCGAGTTATTCCTTTTTCGAGGACGAACAATTGATTGCGAAAGCAACCACGACTGTCCTTGGCTGGCTGGGCGTTAGACCAACACTTCCTGCAAGTGGCGATCCGTCGGCTTCTATACCGACTCCACCGGCAACACCCGCGCCTACAAAGCCGCCATCTATTATTGGTTCGGTCCGAGAATTTCCAGTCCCTCTGCCCAGCGGAGCGATAGCCGCTTTCAAGATACCATTTCCCATGTCTGACGAAGATTTTAACCAATACTCCAGGCTGCTTAACGCCTATAAGACCGCCATCGTGAAGAAGGCTGAATAAAACAAAGGCAACTACCATCTTTTGGGTGGCTTTGCTCCTTTGCGACATGAGATGTTTTCGGAACAACTCAAATAAGGCGAAAATATTACTTGACTACCACTGCCCACTTCGAGAAACGTATTGCGTTCGTATGTCCTCGCACGTATTGCACACGGTTTTGGCATCCTCTCTCGAGGCCGCTAGAGTTGTGCTGCAAGGGCACGCTCCTATTTCTATTATACGCATTATTTGCCCTTAAGCACGTTTGGTTGCGCGTCTTAAGGGAAATCGTCTTTAGCAACTTACGTTCCTCCTTTTCAGGAGCGTTTTAATCTCACCCCATGCCACCGTAGGTATGAATGCCAACTGAACTATCCCTCTTCAATGACAACTGTCTCAGCATCTCCTCCTGCTCTCCAGCAAGTCGCCATGGCCGGCGCCCAAATGGTGATTCAAGCGCTGGTGGACCAAGGCGTCGACACTATCTTTGGTTATCCCGGCGGAGCAATTCTACCTGTTTACGACGCGCTCTTTCATCAAGAGCAGGTACATCACATCTTGGTGCGTCATGAACAAGCTGCCGCACATGCCGCGGAAGGCTACGCCCGCTCCTCAGGCCGAGTTGGCGTCGCACTAGTGACTTCCGGACCCGGCGTGACTAATACCGTCACGGGCCTGACGGATGCCTTGCTGGACTCTATCCCAATTGTGTGCATCTGCGGTCAAGTGGCCACGCACTTGCTGGGCACGGATGCTTTCCAGGAGGCCGACACAACCGGCATCACACGTGCCTGCACGAAACATAATTACTTGGTTCGCAATGTCGACCAACTGTCCGAAGTTTTACACCAAGCTTTTCACGTGGCCCGCAGCGGCAGGCCGGGACCGGTGCTCATCGACTTGCCCAAGGATGTGCAAGTGGCCAGGGGCAAGTACTTGCGGCCGGAAGAAGTTTCTCATTACAAGCATTACCCTTACAGCGTCCCAGCCAATGATCCAAAAATCGATCAGGCGCTGGAATGGATGGCGCAGGCTCAACGCCCCATTTTTTACACCGGCGGAGGCGTAATCAACGCCGGACCCCAAGCCTGCGAGCTGCTACGCAATCTAGTCCACGCCACCGGCTTTCCGATCACGAATACCCTCATGGGACTGGGTGCTTATCCCGCCTCGGACCGCCAATTCCTAGGCATGCTGGGCATGCATGGCACCTACGAGGCAAACCTGACCATGTATCATTGTGATCTTATGATTGCCGTAGGTGCCCGGTTTGATGACCGGGTGACGGGCAAGTTATCGGAATTTTCCCCGCACTCAAAAAAAATACACATCGACGTCGATCCCTCGCAAATCAACAAGATTGTCCATGTTGATCTCGGAATTACTGCCGACGCCAGCTGCGCTCTTGAGGCTTTACTCGAAAGCTGGAAACACCAAGGCCGTAGGCCATCTGACTTACGTCCTTGGTGGAGCCGAATCGAGCAGTGGCGCTCTCGTCAATGCCTGGCATTTAAGCAGGTTAGCGACACAATAAAGCCCCAGTACGCGATTCAACGGCTTTACGAAAAAACCAGACATCAAGATCCGATCATCACGACCGAAGTAGGTCAGCATCAGATGTGGGCCGCCCAGTATTTTGGATTTGAGCGCCCAAATCGATGGCTGACATCCGGAGGCTTGGGCACCATGGGATACGGCTTTCCGGCCGCGATCGGCGCGCAACTCGCCAATCCGGAAGCGCTGGTCATCGATATCGCCGGCGACGGCTCCATCTTGATGAACCTTCAAGAGTTGTCTACGGCGGTCCAGTATCGCTTGCCCGTTAAAATCTTCATCATCAATAACCGCTGGCTCGGGATGGTCCGGCAATGGCAGGAATTAGTTCACGGAGGGCGCTATTCCCAGAGCTACTCGGAGGCACTGCCGGACTTCGTCAAGCTAGCGGAAGCATACGGTGCTCTAGGGCTGCGAGCGACTAAGGCATTAGAGCTCGACCGGGTGATCGACCAAATGGTGGCCTATGACGGTCCTGTTGTGGCTGATATCTGGGTAGATCCCAATCAAAATTGCTATCCAATGATCCATTCGGGGGCTCCTCATTACCAGATGCTCCTGGAAGATGAATCCAATGAACCCGTCCAAACAACCGAAGTAGGCCGCGCAATGCTTTGAGAGGCAATCCCTATGATACGCCCAACACAAGAGCACCTCCTTTCAATTTTGGCGGACAATGAAGTTGGAACCCTGGCGCGAATCGTTGGAACGTTCGCGGCGCGCGGCTATAACATCGAAAGCATTACAGCGGGGGGATTGGACGACGACCAAAAAAAACCTTCGCGCATCATCATCGCAACGGAAGGCACGCCCGCCGTCATTGAGCAAATCAAGGCCCAGCTTACCCGAATTGTCACGGTGCATTCGGTCGATAATTTGAGTCGGCACGAGGAGTGTATTGAGCGGGAACTACTGCTGATCAAAATCAAACCCAAATGCCGCAAGGCACTGGCAGCCTTGTTGGAGCGCTTTGAGTATCGGATTATAGAACAAGATTCCGACTGGATCACGTATGAGCTGGTGAGCAGCCAGCTAACGGTCAACGCTTTTCTTGACGCCACTCAAAATACCGAGGCGGCCGAAGATGTCGATTTTGTAAGGACTGGCATCATCGCGCTTCGCAAACATTAGCGTTATGCAAGCTCAGACACTTCCCAAAGGCGTTCGTGCCCCGCATTTGAAAGACGACTGGCTGCGCAATATTGCCCTCCTGGCAAATAGACTGCACCGACACCTGCGCAAAACGCCGCTTGTGCGGTCGGACTACTACAGTCAAAAATTTGGATGCAATCTGTATCTTAAGCTGGAAAATCTTCAGCATACCGGTTCGTTTAAGGCCCGAGGCGCATTGGCCAAAGCTATTACGCTTACTGAGAAGCGAAGGCGGAAGGGCTTTGTGGCCGCGTCGGCAGGCAACCATGGCTTAGGTGTTTGCTATGCGGCTAGGATTTTTGGAGTCGGAGCGTCGATCTTTCTCCCGAAAACGACCCCCGCTTACAAAATCCGGAAAATCGTTGAACTGGGCGGACATCCCATTGTTAATGGCAGCGCGTGGCATGAATCCAACGAAGCCGCACTGTCATTCGCAAAAAAGAAAGAGAGCATTTACTTTCACCCTTTTGATGACGAACACGTCATAGATGGTCAGGCAACGATCGCGCAGGAGATCTACGAAGATGTGCCGGATACGGACGTATTGATTTGCTCAGTCGGCGGAGGTGGACTGCTGAGCGGCTTGTCTCGGTACGCTAAAACACAGCATCCCAAGGCCCGTGTCTATGGCGTGGAAACCCTCGGTGCCGATTCCATGTACCAAAGCTGGCAAAAAGGCTGCGTGCATCAGCTCCCTGAAGTGACTTCGGTGGCTGAAAGCATCGCCGTCCGAGAACCCGCTCAAAGGACCTTTGATTACGTCAGGCAATATGCCGATGGGCTGTGTGTCGTCGAAGACGATGAGGCGCTCCATGCGCAGGCGGTCCTCTTGCAGCAGGAAAAGATCCTGGCCGAGCCCGCGATGACCTGTTGCCTGGCAATGTTGGAAAAAAACATGGTTCCCAACTTAAAAGGCAAAAATGTCGTTGTTGTCGTATGCGGGGGGAACTATCCCGTTGAAAAGCTTGCGCAAACGCTCCGAAACGATCCAGCAATTTCCTATAAGGTCACCAAGGACGCCCTGCGTCGGCAGTTGGCGGAGTTCGGGATTCCAACCCACAAAAAAGCCTCTGCTTTCAACGCCCTTTTCGAAGAGGTCAAAAAGCGCGAATTGGCGGGCTACACCTACACCGAAGCTCCCGCAAGCCTGGAGCTTTTCGTCCGGCAGGCGTTCGGAACGTTGCCCCGCTACTTCGAGCTCATGAGCTATCGCATTGTGGAGGAACATCACAATGGCCTGGGGCGCCCAGCTTCCGATCTCTCGGAAGCCACTGTCAAACTGCGGCTTGCCAAAAAGCTCTACATGGAGGTGGCGGAGGGGGAAAACGGCCCGGTGCACGCCTTGGATACCGTTCTGCGCAAGGCGCTCACGCCACACTATCCCGCGTTGCAGGCCGTGCGCCTAACTGATTATAAGGTTCGGATCTTGAATCCGCACGAAGCCTCCCGCGCCAGCACCCGCGTCGTGATCGAAAGCCGTGACGACTTGGGACGCGAATGGAAAACAATTGGCATTTCTGCGGATATCCTGGGCGCCTCGTATGAGGCGCTTTACCAGAGCTTCCTCTATAAATTGGTCAAAGATCAAATCGCCCCTTGCGCGAACGTCAAACAAAACGGTTAGACAAGGAGTGATTCTGTTATGAGCAAAAGCAAACTGCCCAGCCGCCATGTAACGGCATTTCCGAAGGCGTGCGCGGCGCGGGCGATGCTACTTTCTCCGTCAATGGGAATTGGACAAGAGGGACTGAAGCTACCCCTTGTGGGAGTGGTGTCGGCCTGGAATGAAGCAGCGCCATGCAACATTGATTTGGCGCGGCAGGCGCAAGCAGTGAAAAAGGGCGTCAAGGCTGGCGGTGGCACGCCGCGGGAGTTTACCACCATCACCGTTACCGATGGCATCGCGATGGGCCATGCCGGGATGTTTTCCTCGCTGCCCAGCCGGGAAGTGATCGCTGACTCGGTAGAGCTCACGGTGCGTGGGCACTGCTATGACGCTCTAGTAGGGTTGGCCGGTTGCGACAAATCGTTGCCGGGCCTGATGATGGCAATGGTGCGGCTAAATGTGCCGTCCGTGTTCATGTATGGCGGCACGATTTTGCCGGGTAAATTTAGGGGCAAGGACGTTGACATCGTCAGCGTTTTTGAAGGAATAGGCAGCCATGCAGCGCATACGATCACGGATGCCGACCTGCATGAACTGGAGGCGGCAGCTTGCCCCACCTCGGGGGCCTGTGGCGGGCAGTTCACCGCCAACACCATGGCATGCGTTTCAGAGGCTATTGGGCTCGCCTTGCCCGGTTCGGCGGGCGCTCCCGCCCCTTATGAAAGCCGAGATGAATATGCGGTTGCCTCTGGTCAGGCAGTGATGGAGCTCTTGAAACTTGGCATTCACCCGCGCGATATCGTGACGCGCAATGCGCTGGAAAACGCAGCGGCCGTGGTTGCGGCATCGGGCGGATCGACGAATGCCGTGCTGCACTTGCCGGCGATCGCGCACGAAGCGGGGATCAAGTTCGATCTTTTCGATGTGTGCGAAGTTTTTAAAAGAACGCCGCTCCTGGCCGATCTGAGGCCTTGGGGCAGGTACTTCGCCAAAGATCTGTTCGAAGTTGGCGGTGTCGCGGTGATTTTGAAGGAGCTGTTGAATGGCGGTTATTTGCACGGCGATTGTCTGACCGTGACCGGCAGGACTCTAAAAGAAAATCTAAAAGGAGTTAAGTTGCCTTCCGGTCAGGACGTTGTGCATGCGCACACGGATGCGATGTATCCCAGCGGCGGCATCGCGGCGGTTTCGGGCAACCTGGCGCCGGATGGAGCCGTGGTGAAGACTGCGGGCATGAGCGAACGCGCTCAAAGGTTTTCCGGCCGCGCGCGATGCTTCGACAAAGAGGAAGCGGCGTATCAGGCGGTCGTTGATGGGAACATTCAAGCTGGCGAGGTACTAGTCATTCGGTACGAGGGGCCCAAGGGCGGACCTGGTATGCGCGAGATGCTTTCGACGACTGCGGCCATTTCAGGGCGCGGAATGGGGGATAAGGTGGCGCTGATCACCGACGGCCGCTTTTCAGGGGGAACGCGCGGACTGTGCATCGGCCACGCAGGACCGGAAGCCGCCGTTGGCGGGCCGATCGCGCTGGTCGAGGACGGCGACAGGATCCACGTCGATGTGGTGAGTGGAACCGTGCACCTGGACGTTTCGGATGCCGAGATGGAGCGCCGCCGCAAAGCGTGGCAGCCGCCGGTCAATAATTATCAGGCCGGAGCGCTTTGGAAATACGCGCAACTCGTGGGATCCGCCCGCTACGGGGCCGTCACCCATCCCGGCGCGGCGAAAGAGACACACACGTATGCGGATATTTAGGTGCGCTTGCAGGGGTCTTAAACACTCTTTATTTCCTGATACTTTAACTTGCAGCCTAACACAGAGAATAATAGAAATGCCTACCAAGATTTACACTTCCAAAGACGCGTCGCTGGCCCCGCTGAAAGGAAAAACCCTGGCGGTGATCGGCTTCGGTTCGCAAGGACATGCCCATGCATTGAATCTCAAAGACAGCGGCATGCGCGTCATCATCGGCCTTTATCCCAACAGCAAATCAATCCCACTGGCGCGTAGGAAGGGGTTCGCCGTTTACTCCACTGCGCAAGCCGTCCAAAAAGCGGACGTCGCCCTGATCGCGACGCCGGATATGATCATCCCGGAACTGTATCGCAAGGAGATTGCCCCTTATTTGACCAATGGCAAAACGCTGATCTTTTTGCACGGCTTGTGTGTTCACTATGGGCTGATCAAGCTGCCAAAAAACATCGATATCTGCATGGTCGCCCCCAAGGGTCCTGGACACATCGTGCGCCGCATGTACGAGGAAGGCAAAGGGGTGCCGGCGTTAATCGCCGTCCACCAAAATCCCTCCCGGCAAGCCAAGAAAACTGCCCTGGCCTGGGCCAACGGCATTGGTGCCACCCGCGCCGGGGTCTTGCAAACAACGTTCCAGGAAGAAGTGGAAACGGACCTTTTCGGCGAGCAAGCAGTGCTGTGCGGCGGTATGAGCGCGCTTGTGCTTGCCGGATATGAAACGCTTGTCGAAGCCGGCTACCAACCGGAGGCGGCTTACCTGGAATGTCTGCACGAGCTCAAACTGATCGTCGATTTGATGAACGAGTCGGGTATTGCCGGGATGCGTTTTTCCATTTCGGAAACCGCCAAGTACGGCGATGTGACCCGCGGTCCCGTGATCATCAACAAGCAATCGCGGGCCATCATGAAACGCATTCTGCAGGATATCCAAAGCGGGAGGTTTACCAGGGAATGGGTCAAGGAACATCGTTCGGGCAAAAAGAAGTACAATCGTCTCCTCAAACAGGCCGCCAAGCACCCAATTGAAAAAACCGGTGCACGTCTGCGAGGCATCATGCCATGGATGAAAAAACGGCAGATTGGCGCCACGCAGGCAGCTTATAGCTAATAGGCTGTTTTGGGATTGTCTTGAAAGCGAACCCGGTTGGAAGATCACGATCCAAGGACACACCGATTCGACATCAACTCCAGAACATACTCAGGGATTGTGGGAGCGGTGTGCGGCGTCGGTGAAAACTTATCTGCAAACAGGACGGCATCGACGCGTCAGGTCTCGCGACGGTTGGCTACGCGCAAACGAACCGATGGCCGACACCAAATCGCAGATCGGTAGCCGTGGCCTGCCCTGGTGATCCGCGGCGGGAGCCAAGTCGAATGGTTCGCGGCGAGTCACCTTTGGGAAAGATTCTGACCGCGGATGGGGCGAGCCGAATGGTACCGTGCGAGCGGGTATTGCTGTTGGCGTTGGAATTCATCATGCCGTTGCGAAATGCGATTCTGCCAGATCTTGCCAAAAGCTGGCCCTTCGCCAAGGCTCCGTCGCAGCCGGCCGCGGATTGCGTTCGATACCGAAGGGAGCCGCTTATTCAGCGCCCTTCTTAGAGGGCCATTCGATAAGCAACATTTACTGACGCGGCAACCTGCGCGGCTTTTTCGCGAGGCGCTTCGGATCTAGGCCGCCAGTCGATTTTTCATGTTCTAACAAAGATCCCGGGCTCGGACGAAATCACTATCTCGCAGGTAAGTTAGAGCGAAGATTTAGAAAAAAAGGTTTGCGTAACGTAACTAACGATTCACGATTTTTACAACTTTCCGCGTAAGCTTTCGCCGGATTTCGGTCTTTTATCGGTGGGGCGGGAATTGACTGCTCCCGACGAAAAAATCAAAGAACGAAACAGCCACAACGTTATCAAATTCTTAATTCGGCAAATTAAACAATATGGCAAATCAAAAGCGAACATTCAGCGGTTCGGAGACCCCTAGTAAAAAGGCGTTCTCTAAGTTTACTATCCGTTTAGACGACGTCGACTTGGACAAAAGTTCACTTGAAGAAGTGCGCAATCAGGCGATAAAGGCGGCGCTAGAACAAGTGAAAAAGGCGAAGGGTGCAGCGGGAGCGCAAGACTTTGGAACCTTCTCGACCTTTTCGACGTTTGGATCTTCAGGATAACCGCTAATTACTAATCACATGAAAGCGACGCCTTGTCAGGCGACGCTCATGCGTTCTGACGGTAGGCATGTAGTTCCCTTCACTACATACGTCGTGAAGGTCGTGAGCCGTTGCAATCTAAACTGTTCCTATTGCTACATGTACAACCTCCAGGACCAAACCTATCGCAACCAGCCTAGAAGCATGTCGTTGGAAACGGCTCGCGTCATGGCGCACCGGATAAAATCTCATGTTCAACGGCACGGTTTGAATAGAGCGGATCTGATTTTGCATGGTGGCGAACCGCTCTTGATGGGTATGAGGGCAATGTCACAATGGTTAGAAGTTGTCCGCCGGGAATTAGAGCCAGATGTTCATCCTTCACTCAGTATGCAGTCAAATGGTGTTCTCGTGGATGAAGATTGGATAAATTTTTTGGCGGATTCTGGAGTCCGTATCGGAATCAGCTTCGATGGCCCGCAGCATTACCACGACGCGTTTCGAAAATACCATAGCGGCAGAGGCAGCTACGACGACGTTAGACGCGCTTTAGTGCTACTGCGTTCCCATCCGCGGGGCTGTGAAATATTTTCAACGGTATTAGCGGTGCCGAATTTGAATATCGATCCTGACGAGTTCTGGACTCACTTCAAACAGTTAGGGGTCTACGCGGCAGACATCAGTTTACCTCACGCGAACCATGCGCATCCTCCGCCGGGCGGACGATGGTCGTACCGCGATTGGCTTATCCGCCTGTTTGATCTTTGGTTCTACGACAACGAGTCGCATGGTTTTCGTTATTTCGAAAACATAATAAGGACAGTCTGTGGATACCCGATCAGCACCGACAATATCGGGGGACGTCCTGTCGGCGTACTTGTAGTCGAAACAAATGGTGACTACGAAGGAACCGATGCATTGAAATGCACGGTTGAAGGAATGACGAAATTGGGACGAAACGTCTTTCACCACGAAATTGATGATATTTTTCAAATCGATCTCGTCCGTTTTTTGCAGCAAGCAGATGTTCCCGTCTGCAGCACGTGTCTAAATTGTGCGGCCTACGAAGGCTGCGGGGGCGGTTACCTCCCGCATCGATATCACTCCCATGATGACGGTTTTCTCAACGAAGGGTTTTTGAATCCATCAGTGTATTGCGACGCGCTCTACGGTCTGGTCGAACATGTTTACAATCGGTTGCGACAGCATTTGGTGGTGCGTTCCGGTGCAGAATGTTTCGCACAATGAGTACAACATGTGAACTATCGCCCAGATTTTTTGTAACCCCCGCCGGGGACGCAGAGGCGACGGTCCTCCTTCGAGAAGCAGCAAACATAAAGTTCACCAAGCGAGTAGTACAGTTTTTGGGCCATTGCTGTCAGCAGCGATCATTTCGAGCACACCACCGGCTTTTAAGCATGATCTTGGAGAACGAAGGTCAACGCGTCTGTGAGCTCGCTTGGTCGCCGTCGTTTCGGCGTTGGTTTCAAAGAGCGCTCAAGCTTGGGAGCTGTAACGACTGTACACCAGAGGCGGCCGCCCTGATTCGCGAATTAGTTGGATTGATCGTAGATCCGGCGGGCATTCAACCGTTCCTAGCCGACCAGCAAATACCCCTCAACGGCGGACGCTATAGCGCCCCAGATCTTACCTGGGGCTGGCAAGCAATGGATTCCTCCGCAGACTTCGTTAGTGTCAAGCAGGTTGAAGCGTTCTCAAACAAAGCGCTGACGTTAGAGGACGGACAATCCGCTAATGTTTGGTGCAATGGATATGGAGGCACGATCACACGGTTTGCTAATATTGCAGCTACGACCCGTCTGACGAATTTCGATCCCTCATTAAGGGTGAAGCTTACGGGGACCAATCAACGGACTAGCGGAGTCGATTTAGAGGCGGTGGCTTGGGACGATTACGAAGACGCCTTCGACGAAGCGCGCTTTCGCGGGCCCTTTGAAATACTGTTGGAGGTATGGCCCGAAGAGTTCCGGGATATTTGCCAAATTGTCAGAGTCGTTGTTCCTATGAAATTCAGAGGTCGTACACAGGCCTTTACTGTGTCAAGTCATCAAGGAGCAATCTTCCTGACAGCAAGTGATCCTTTGCAAATGATTGAAATGGTTGTGCACGAAAAAGCACATGTGAAGCAGCGGTTTGTCGACGAGATCTGGCCATTGCTCGGTCCAAATCAAATAAACAAGAGATTTGCGGTGCCGTGGCGTCCAGATGCGCGCCCTATCTATGGGATTTTCGAAGGTATCTACGTTTTTCTACAAGTAGCTACGGCTCTTTTTCGGCTTCATGAGCGAGGTCGCTTGTCAACTCTGGAGCGAACACGTCGGATTGTAGAATACGTCCGGGTTGGGTTGGCTCTAGTGGAAAAGAACGCAATCCTAACGTCAGCCGGGATCGAATTCTTTGAAGGTATCGTGGACGCTTGCGAAAACCTGTCGGTCCGCTTGACTTCGCTACCATCGTTCCGTGTGGGGCGTCCCAGTGGCTGTGCTACGATAAAAGTATGAAACTGCACCCATTTGTTCTATTCCTGATGACGTTCACGTTTTTCGGCTTGCATGCTTCAAAGGCTCAAGAGTCGCAAGAAACGCTTCAGGGCCAAGCGAAGATCAGCCAAGCGCAAGCAGAAAAGATAGCGAAGGATAAGACCGGAGTTGCCACGGTTAGGGGCGTTGATCTTGCAAAGAAGAACGCAAGGGTCACTTGGTCAGTCGATGTTGCCAAGAACAAACAGACGAAAGACCTTGTTAGCGTCGACGTCGATGCAAAAAATGGAAAAGTCCTCGCGGTTGCGGCAAAAAAAGATACGGATTCTCAGCAGCGATCGAAGCCGAGAGGCACTAAGACTCTGGCGAGTCAGCCGTATTTTGGTTTTGCGACGACGCGAAAATGTTGCTGGAGATCAGATACCTGTTGCAATCACCGGGGTGTCTGTTGTCCCGGCGGTAAATAGACTGGAGACGGTAGATAAAAGAAGGTCGCGTACAGGCTGGGCGCACACGCGTGTATGCAAAAGCTATCTTTGGTAACCGCGAATGTGAGAAAATTACGTTATCGAAATTGCTCACGTTCCGTATATGAAAATCCCGGCAATGGATCGAGCCCAAAACGAGTAGCGATTAGGCGCGGCAAGTTTGCACGCCAGTAGAGACTTTGTACGTCGAGTGCGTGTACGTCGCCATCTAAATGCTTCTTCGGACAACCGCCCCAGCAAATCGGCAAGAATGAGCACCGTGAACAGCTCGGAATGGTGTATGAGGAAGGCAAAGGGGTGCCGGCGTTAATAGCCGTCCACCAAAATCCCTCCCGGTAAGACAAGAAAACTGCCATTGCCTGGGCCACCGGTATTGAAATCAATTTCCCGCCCGAATAGATCGCTCTCGCGCTGGAGCAGCCCGGCTTAATTGATCGCATATCACTGGTCGCGTAATGAAAAACGCGACAATTTTTCTTTCACTTTTCGGCAGCGCCATGCTCACGAGCTGCGCGGGCGTGAGTCCGACGCGCGTGATCGGCGACACCGCCGGCGCGACAGGCGGTGCACTAGTTGGCCACGCCCTCAGTAAAAGCAATCCCTTAATTACAGCCGCAAGCGCAGGCGCCGGGGTGTTACTCAGCGAAACGCTCCAAGGCGCGAGCAACGCGTCCGCGAAGAAGTCCTATACAGAGGGTTATGAAAAAGGACGAAGCGATTCTTCAAAGCAGCGGTTCCAGTCTCTCATCGACAAGCAGCGTCTCGGACCGCAATCCAACGATGCGGCCAACATTCGCTTACTCGAAGTGCCGCTGCCGGAACGCGAACAGAACGGCGTCATTCTCGCACCGAGCACCGCCACCATTCGAATTCAGGAATAACACATTCACTTCTATGAAACTCATTATCTCAATCACCACACTGTTAGTCGCTGCTTCTCTAGCGAATGCGCAGGTCGTCGTCATCGATCCGACCGCCATCGCGCACAACCAAGCGAATCACGTCGTTGATCTCGCGAAGTACGTCGAGATGGTCAACAACCAGATCCGGCAGATCAACACGATGACGCAGGAGCTTCAGCA
>Ga0137375_10006592_pt1 | contig 13769 bp, 9 predicted proteins | sample SagtaG_24_FD_104936 | JGI IMG/M metagenome (GOLD analysis project Ga0137375, IMG submission 104936) | Vadose zone soil microbial communities from Sagehorn Ranch, Mendocino, California, USA - Sage1_R_113_16 metaG | ecosystem: Environmental > Terrestrial > Soil > Vadose zone | place: USA...
ACAAGGCGCGCTGGCAGCCACTCATGCGCCTGCCCCGCCCGGTGCGGGGCGCCGCCGCGGCGCTGGCCCCGCTGGTCACACCCAGCCGCTCCGACGTGCTGCGCCGCGCCGCCGACGACGGCGAGTACTTCTGGAGCTACGAGGTGGCGTGGCCGCAGACGGAGCTGGCTGGCCTCATCCCGGCCGACCTCTGGGCTCGCGTCCAGAGCGAGGCGCCCTCGAGCATCGTGGCCCGCAACCGGCGGCGGGTCGACGCGAGCGCCCACGGGCAGCGCGACTACCTCAACTACATGATCTACGCGATGATGCAGGACAACTACTTCGGGAACCTGATGCTCTCGAAGCTGGACCTCCTGTCCTCGCGCCTGGCGCTCGAGCCGCGCTGCCCCTTCACCGAGCCGGCCTACGCGCACTGGGTCTACAACATCCCGGCCCGGTTCAAGTCGAAGGACGGCTGGGTGAAGTACTTCTTCAAGAAGGCGATCGAGGGCGTTCTTCCCCACGACATCATCTACCGCCCGAAGCAGGGCTTCCGCACGCCGGTGCAGGAGCTGTTCGCCGGGAGGCTGGGCGAGTGGGCGCGCCCGATCCTGCTCGAGACCGGTTTCACCCGGCTGGGCATCCTCCGCCGCGACGCGCTGGCGGCTCTGCTCGAGGGCCACCGCGGCCGCGAGCGCGACCACAGCAACAAGCTATGGACGGCGATGGTGCTGAACCTGTGGCACAGCCGCTACATCGAGTCGAAGCCGTGAGTCGGCGGCCGCGCGCTTCATCGCAGAGACGCAGAGACGCAGAGAACGCAGAGAACGCAAGGGCGGAGCCTCGGCTTTCGCTTTGCCCGCTCGTCCTCCAATGACGTCCTGAGGACGAGGGGGAGTTCGCGGGCAAAGCGAAAGCCGACGCTCCCTCTGCGTTCTCTGCGTCTCTGCGTCTCTGCGAATGAAGCGCGCGGCTATTCGAACAGCTGATCGCCGTCGCCGTCGCCCCACTGGTAGCGCCAGGCCGAGGGCTTGACCAGCACCTCGCGGTCCGGGTGATCGGGCGGGGCGTGCACCTGGAACGCCTTCCGCCCGCGCGAGACGAAGCCGAGCGAGAGGAGCCGGAGCTGCAGCGCCGGCGCCGGCGTGTGGATCTGGAGGTAGACCGTGTCCTCGCCGCGGCAGTTGTCGAGGAGGCCGCGCAGAAAGTGGCGCAGCCTCGCCTCCGGGCAGAGGAAGCCGATGAGCGCGGCGCGCCCTCCGGAGCGCTCGATCGCCACCACCCCCACGGGGCGAGCGCCGTCGAGCACCAGCACGGGACGCTGCGCCCGTCTGGGCGAGCGGAAGAAACGCCACGTGTAGTAGGCCGAGTCGTAGACCGGCGCCACGAGCTTCCTGGCCGCGGCCTCGGCGGTCATCTCCGCCAGGACCTCCTCCAGCTTCGAGTCGGGGCGATCCATGAGCGGCACCACGTGCAGGGGCGAGCGCCGCGGGCGCAGCACCGGCTCGGCCAGCCGGGCCAGCATGCCGCCGTGCGGGACCCGCTTGCCGAGGCCGGCCGCGCCGACCGGCCGGGCATAGCGCCGCACCTCGCCGACCACCTTGGCGCCGGCGCTGATGAGCGCGCGCAGGTTGTGCGGCTCGGGCGGGCCGTACATGAAGTCGATGCCGGCCTCTCGCATCTTCATCAGCGCGGCGCGGTGCATCTGGGTCGCGATGCCGCGCCGCCGGAACGCGGGCCGGACGTAGCCGTCGCCTCCGATGGCCCCCACGCGCTCGCGGCCCGCGACGAGCACGCGCCGCGGAAAGAGCGAGGTCAGGCCGGCCGGCGTCCCGGTCTGCGCATCGCGCGCGATGACCGTCATCGCCATGCCGTGCGGGTTCTCCAGGTACTGCCAAAGGTAGCCCGCCTCGGTGTCCTGCTCCGGTGCCTGGTCGGCGAAGTACTCTTTCAGGAGAGCGAGGACCTCCTGCCGGTCGGACGGCCGCCGGTGGTCGACCTGCTCGACGACGACGGGCGCCGGCTCCTGCGCCGCTCGCGAGGGAGCGGATTGTCTGCCTTGCATGCTCGACGATGATATATGCGCCTGGTTGTTGAACGACAATGCTCGTGCGGCCCCGGGCTCAGACAGCGCGAGTGAAGGCGAGCGGCGGCAGCGCCAGCTGCCCGAGGAACATCGCGGAAGAAACGCCGCGAGCGGTGGCGAGGCGACGGATGTCGAAGCGATCGATCGTTCGCCAAAGGTAGTTCACCCCCGTCGCGTTGGTGAAGCCGATGTCGTAGCCCGCACTCTGCACGGCGGCGCGGAGCCTGGGCAGGTGCAGGATGCGGTACCCGACCGGATACGCCAGGGAGCGGACCGGCTCCTGGATCTCGCGCTCGATGTCGCCGCGCGATCCGGCCAGCTCGTCGCCGAGCGCGTCGGCGGGCAGGTTGCGCAGAAGGACGTGGCTGCGCGTGTGCGACGCGATCTCCATGCCGGCATCGTGCAGCGCGCGGATGTCCTGCCAGGTCATGACCAGCCGATCGGCGAGCTCGGCCTCGATCGCCGGCGTCCACGCGACGGCGGACGCCCTCGCGAGCCCGGCGATGAAGCGGCGGAGGTCGATGCCGAACTCGGCGCTGACGAGTCTCTTCACCCGGGCGATCGCCGCCTTCCGGTCGCGGAGATCGATCACCGCGCGGCGCGGATAGTCGACCACGATGCGCGCCTCGGACGATCGCTTGACCAGGTAGCTCACCGTGTCCCACCAGAACGGCCGGCGATGGGTCACGTAGTCGGTGGCGATGAAGAAGGTTGCGGTGAGGCCGAACTCGGACAGGAGCGGCAGCGCCACATCCCGGCACGAGCGGTATCCGTCGTCGAACGTGATGATGACCGGGTTGGGCGGCGTCGGCCCGCCGGCCACCATCGCCTCCACGTCCTCCGGGCCGACCACCGTGAAATGGCGCTTGAGCAGCGCCAGCTGCCAGCGAAACTCGTCCCGCGTGGCGTCGATGACCTCGTCGTCGCATGGATAGTCCGGCCCCGGCTCGCCGATGCTGTGGTAGCAGATGGCGGACAGGACCGGCATTCGCAGGCGCGCCCGAACGCGCAGGATGGCGCTGAACATGCGCGCCCGCTCGAGCATTCGCGCGAGCTGCTCGCGTCTCCCCTTCCCGTTCATCCCGTTGCCCCCCAATCTCCGAGCTGCACCCCCCATGCCAGCCTGGTCCAGCCCCCAAGGGCACAGGCACAAGGCAAGTGCGCGCAAGGCAGTGGGTGCGGCGTGGACCGTCCGTCGACTCGGGAGGGTCTCGCGCAGCCTGTGAGGTCACAGTCATCTCACGCGAAGAAGTTGCGCGACACGGCGCGTCGACCTGGCGGAGGGCGTGAGTACGGTAAGATGCGCTCACCGGAGGGGAGAGCAGACGTGGATGACATCGAGGTCGTCGTGGTCGGCGCCGGTGCCGTCGGGCTGGCGTGCGCCGCCGTGCTGGCCGGACAGGGCCGGTCGGTCGTCGTGCTGGAGCGCCACCGCCGCACGGGGCAGGAGACCTCGAGCCGGAACAGCGGTGTCATCCACGCGGGGCTGTACTACCCGACCGGCTCGCTCAAGGCGGTCCTGTGCGTGGAAGGGCGGCGGCTCCTCTACGCGCGCTGCGCCCGCGACGGCGTGCCGCACCGCCAGTGCGGCAAGGTCCTGGTCGCCACCGACGACGACGAGCGGCGCAAGGTGCAGGCGATCCACGCGCAGGCTCTGGCCAACGACGCCGGCGACGTGCGACTGCTCGACGGGCCCGACGTCGTCCGCCTGGAACCGGAGGTGCGCGCCATCGCCGGACTCCTCTCCCCCGAGAGCGGCATCGTCGACGTCCATGCCTTGCTCGACAGCTACCGCCGAGAGGCCGAGGCCCGGGGCGCCGTGCTGGCGCTCGACAACACGGTCACCGCTCTCGAGCCGCGGGCCGGCGGCTGGCGGGTGCGCGCACGGACCTCGTCGGGCGAGGAGGGGGACATGCAGGCGCGCTGGGTCGTGAACTCCGGCGGCCTGGACGCTTCGCGCCTGGCGGCCATGGCCGGCCTGGACGTGCGCGCGCTGGGCTACGAACAGCGGCTGTGCAAGGGCGACTACTTCCGCGTCGCCGCGCGCCATGCGCGGTTCAGCCGGCTCATCTACCCGACCCCGGTCCACGCGGGGCTCGGCATTCACATCACCTTCGACCTGGGCGGCAAGCTCCTCGCCGGCCCGGACACCGAATACATCGACCGGGTCCGCTACGACGTCGATCCGGCCAAGGCGAGCCGCTTCGGAGAGGCCCTCCGCCGCTACCTTCCCGCGATCCGCGACGAGGACCTCGACCCGGACTATTCCGGCATCCGGCCCAAGCTGCAGGGTCCTGGCGAGCCTTTCCGCGACTACGTCATCGAGGAAGCCAGCCCGCACGGGGCGCCCGGCCTGGTCAACCTCCTCGGCATCGAGTCGCCCGGCATCACCGCCAGCGAGGCCATCGCCCGCCGCGTGGCTGCCATCGTCGGTTGAGCTCGGTCCGCGATCAGCCGGCCGTGCCCGGGACCAGGAAATGCAGCAGCCCGAGGTACAGGGGGCGGGCGCGCGAAGGCATCATCCGGGTCAGCTGGCGGAGCCGATCGCGATCCGCCGCGTCCAGGCACCGGAGCCAGCGCACGAGCAAGAAGAAGATCCCCGCACCCACCGGGATGCCGGCGACGACGGCCGGCAGCGATGCCAGGACCTCTCCGAGGAGACGCACGACGGCGTACATCGCGGTGGCGGCCAGGAGCAGCCTGGCGATGCGACCGAAGGGAAGCGTCACCTTGAAGCGCCAGACCATGTAGGCCAGGAACGCAGCAGCCGCCAGGAGCTGGCTGCTTCCCTTGGCGTAGGCCGCGCCGAGCGCGCCGAACGACGGAATGAGCAGCAGGTTGCCCAGCACGTCGAACAGCCCGGCACCCACGAGCACGACCATGTAGAACATTTGCCGCTCGGCGGAGACGAGCAGCCACTGGGCCGACTGCGATGCGGCCAGGGCAAGCGAGAACAGGCACAGGACACCGAGCACGGGCACCGCCGGCAGGTACCTCACGCCGTAGATGAGGTGCATGAGCGGGTCGCTCAGGGCGGAGACGCCGAACAGGATGGGGGTGGCGAACAGGATGGCGAACCAGGTGGCGGTGACGGCGATGCGGGCGGACTCGTTGGAGGACCGGCCTTGCCGGACCATCATGCTGACGCTGGCCGATCCGGACAGGGTCTGGGGGATGATGAGGAGGTACTGCGCGAGGGTGAAGCTGATCGAGAAGAAGGCGATCTCCCGGCTCGGCGCCAGCGCCTTGAGGAAGAAGACCTCCATGCGGTCGAACAGGAGCGCATAGAGCAAGATCAGCACCAGCTGCATGGCGGCGAACGAGATCATGCGCCGGCGCAGATCGGGCTCCACGTGGTCGCGAGCCGTCCCCGGCAGGCCAGAGTATCGCCACCGGTACAGGAGGAAACGCAGCGCGCAGTCGATGGTCCGCGAGCCCAGCATGGAGGCCACGAGTCCCATGAGACCCCAGCCCAGGAACACCGAAGCGGTCACCCCTGCCGCGTTCACGGCCATCGCGGCCACTGACGCCACCACGTTGTAGCTCAGGTTCTCCGTCGCCCACAGGGCCCCGGCAGGGACGCTGAGGAGGATCCCGGGGACGATGGTGACGACCGCGAGCATGCCGAGGGCCCGCTGGTCGGGACGGAAGATGAGGTACGCGAGGGTGAGACCGACGACGAGCCCGAGAGCGGCGAGCTTCACCTCCAGGCGCAGAGCGGCGCGCACCAGCGTCTTCAACGCGCTGTAGTCCTCGCGCCCCATCAGCTCCGCGGCGAACTTGCGGAGCGTGACCGGGACCGCCACCTCGGTGAACATCTTCAGCACGGCGGCGAAATAGAGGAGGTAGTTGTATTCGCCCATCCGGTCCGGGCCGAGCCCGCGCGCCACCAGGATCGAGCAGTAGAAGGCCGTCAGCATGCCGGCGATGCTGTCGGTCAGCAGCCAGAGGTAGTTCTTGGCGATGGTGATGCCCACGCCCGGCTTGGTCGCTGCGCCGGCGTTCACCTCGGGCGGTGGGGCGCCGTCGCCATCTGGGGTCTCGTCGGTCATGTCACAGCCCCGTGAGCTCGCTCATGTACTCGCGCACGTAAGCGTCCACCATCGTCTCGATCGCATACTCCTCGAGGCCCCTCGACGCCTGCCGCGCCATCTCCGCGTAGCGCGCCGGGTTGGACTGCAGCTCGACCACGGCCTCCGCAATGGTCTCCGGCGTTGTCGGCGCGAGCGCGAGCCCGGTCACCCCCTCGACCTGCGTCTCCGCCAGCCCGCCGCGCCGAGAGTAAATGACGGGGAGCCCGTACATGCGCGCCTCGAGCGAGACCATGCCCAGCGCCTCGATCCAGACGCTGGGGACGATGACGAAGTCCGCCTGCCGGTAGAAGGGCGCCACGTCGGTCTGGTGGCCGGCGAGCTGGACGCGGTCGGTCAGCTTGTTCGCGGCGATGAAGGCGCGGACGTCCTCGTCCAGGCCCTTGCCGACGATCGTCAGCGTCACGTCGACGCCCCTCGTTTGAAGGAGCACGAAGGCTTCGAGCAGCGGCCAGATGCCCTTCTCCGGGATCAGCCGCCCGACGAACAGCGCCTTGCGGGGCACCGCCGGCAAGTCGGTCCGCACGACTCCATTCAGAAGTCGCACGCTGGTCCGGATGCACTTCACCGAGGACGGGCGGAACTGCTCGCACAGGCGCGCGGCTCCCGCCTGCGAGACGCCGAACAGGCGCTGGGGGAACAGCCGCAAGGACTGCCCCACGATGCGCACCGCCTTCTTCAGCCGTTCGCGTCTTCCGGGGTCGGCGATGAGGTGCTCGGTCCAGAACCAGCGTGCCCGGCCATGTCGCCAGACCTCTCGTCCCAGGAGGATCGGCTGGTAGTGCCCGTGGGTGTGAAAGATGACCTTCTCGAACCCCGCGGCTACCGGTCTGACGTTCTCGCGAAGCCATTTCAGATCGCCGAGCGCACCCTCGGGCGTGACGTGGCGTGCATCCGGCGGCTCGGTCGAGTTCGGGTCGTAGTCGCGGCGGAAACAGATGTGCTCCACCCCGAGCCGGCCCAGCCTCTCGCCGATCATGGCCGGGAATTCATCCCACCAGCGATAACGGCCGCTGATGTTGTTGATGAACGTCAGGACGGCTGCCGTCTTCATTGGCGCGGTGCCAGCGGGCGTTCAACGTCGCAACCTGTCGTGCAGAGCGGCTTGCGGTGACGCCGGTCGAATCGCTGCACTCGTTCGAGGCTATCCTCGTGCTGTGTTTTGTGTCAAGCTGCCGACCCTGGTGGGGGAATGACCACTCCGGAACGGCCTCTCGTCAGCGTCGCAACACCGTTCTACAACAGCGAGGACACTCTCGCCGAATGCATCGAGAGCGTCCTGGGGCAGACCTTCCGCGACTTCGAATACGTGCTGCAGAACAACTGCAGCACGGATCGCTCGCTCGAGATCGCCGAGCGCTACGCGGCGCGCGATGCGCGCATCCGCCTCCTCCACAACGAGACCCTCTTGCCCCAGCTGCGCAACTACAACCGTGCGCTGCGGCAGATCTCGCCGGACGCTCGCTATTTCAAGATGGCTCAGGCCGACGACTGGCTGTTTCCGCGCTGCCTCGAAGAGATGGTGGCTGTGGCCGAGGCCAATCCGAGCGTGGGCGTGGTGAGCTCCTACCGCAAGGTCGGCCTGGGCGTGGGGCCCTCGGGCCTTCCGCGGACCAGGACGGTCATGTCCGGCCGCGATGCCTGCCGGTTGAATCTCCTGGAGGAGCTGTACCTCTTCGGCTCGCAGACCACGGTGATGGTGCGGGCCGACATCGTCCGGGCCCGGGACCCGTTCTACTCCGAGGACCGGTACTTCGCCGACTCCGACGCGATCTACGAGGTCCTCGCCGACAGCGACTTCGCGTTCGTCCATCAGGTGCTGACCTTCTCGCGCAAGGACGAGGGCTCGATCGGGGGGCGATACAAGAGCTACAACGCGGAGGTCCTGGAACGGGTGCTCCGGTTCAGGAACTACGGGCGCATGTATCTCTCGCCCGAGGAATACGCCCGCGCCATGGGCGAACATGAGCGCGTGTACCGGCAGTTCCTCGCCGAGTCCTGGCTGCGCCGCCGCGAGCCGGAGTTCTGGGAGTTCCACCGCAAGGGCCTGGCCACCATCGGCGAGGATATCGATCGCAGCCGGTTCCTGCGCGATGCCATCCCGGTCGTGGTGCACTACGCGCTGTCGCCGGAGACGCTGGCCCGCGCCCTGGAGCGGCGAGCCCGGCGACTGTTCGATAACGTCTGAATCGACCATGGCGCGACTCGCGTCTCTCGTCCCTGGAGAATGACGATATGGGAAAGGACACCCTGCGGTCCGGCGATCTGGTGGAAGTGAAGAGCGCCGCCGAGATTCTGGCCACTCTCGACGACACCAGCTCGCTCGAGGGACTGCCCTTCATGCCCGAGATGCTGAAGCACTGCGGGCGTCGTTTCACGGTCGACAAGCGTGCCGCGAAGATCTGCGACACGGTTCACTCCACGAGCAGCCGGCGAATTCCACAGACCGTGCTCCTCGAGCAGCTGCGCTGCGACGGCTCGGGGCACGATGGGTGTGACGCCGAGTGCCGCCTGTTCTGGAAGGAGTCCTGGCTCCGTCGCGTCGAACCCGGAGATCCGGCGCCGCCGCCGCCTTCACCCGACGAGAGCGCGACCGCGGCGGCGGCGATCCGGCTCCGCCAGAGCGCGAAACGGACCGAGGAGGTCGAGGGACGCCCGCTCGAGCTCTATCGCTGCCAGGCGACCGACCTCTACCGCGCTTCGCACCATCTGAGGACCCTCGACCCGCGTCCGTACGTGCGCGAATACACATCGGGCAACGTGCCGCTGGGGCGCTTCCTCAAGGTGGTCGCCCGTGCGGCGGTGCACGAACCGCTGCGCAAGGTGGGCATCCGGCCGGACGGGCCGCTGCCCGGAACCAAGAGCGCTCCCAAGGAGCCGCCGCTCAACTTGCAGCCGGGCGAGTGGGTCCAGATCAAGAGCAAGGAGGAGATCCTCGCCACGCTCAACGAGAAGGGCAAGAACCGCGGACTCTGGTTCGATGTCGAGATGGTCCCGTTCTGCGGCGGGACCTTTCGCGTCAGGAAGCGTGTGAATCGCCTCGTCGATGATCGCAATGGACGGATGATCAACATCAAGTCGACCAGCGACTGCATCATGCTGGACGATGTCGTGTGCTCGGGAGACCTGAGCGCGGGTCGATGGTTCTGCCCGCGGGCGATCTACCCTTACTGGCGCGAGTGCTGGCTACGCCGGGCGCCTGCGCCGCCGGCCGCGCATCGCGGCGCCTCCGGCGCCGGACATCCGTGACGTCCGGCGGTCTCGCGGGCGACGGATCGTCCAGGCCGCGGCGACCGCGCCGAGGATCGAGAGGAACCCGGGCGCCCACGGGCCGTCCCCCGTTCCCCGCATGACCTGGCAGCCGCCCGAGGCGTTGCTTCCTCCGCTGCCGCCGTTGCCGCCGTCGCCGCCGGGCCCACCGCCGCCGCCGGGCGGGCCGACGTTGCCCGCCACCGTCACCGGGACCGGCTCCGAGAAGGCGAAGTTGCCGGCCGCATCCCAGGCCTTCGCGGAGAAGACGTGGTCCGCGTTCGCGACGATCGCGGTGTTGAACGAGGCCGAATAGGGGCTGGTGGCCGTCTGTGCCACGACGCTGCCGTCGACCAGAAACTGCACCAGCACGACACCGCTGCCGCCCTCGTTGTCCTGGGCCGTCGCCTCGAGCGTGATCGTCCCGGTCACCGTGGCGTTGGCCTCCGGCGAGGTGAGGCTCACGGTCGGCGCCTCGAACTCCGACGGGGGCGTGCCGAACTTGCCGAACTTGTCCTGATCGTGGCCACCGAGGTCGACGGCGCCGATGTCGGCGCGGCGGTCCTGGGAATCGTTGTCCTGGGGATCCCCGGCGTCGCTCAGCGGACTGCCCGGCTTGGGCGTGTAGCGCGAGCGGAACGCGGCCAGGACGTACGACACCTTCTGGGTCCCCTGCCAGATCGCCGCCTCGTCGACGACGGTGCCGTCGTTCAGAGGATAGATGCGCTCGCCGGCGAACGGGAACTCGGCGAGCTCGCCGTCGACCACACCGATGTCGCCGTTCCCGCTGACGTCGTGGGCGGCGAACCCGGGCGTCGAGCCCTCGGTCATGCCGGCCACGGCGTAGCTGTCGTTGTTGTCGTTGTCGGGCGAGTAGAACGCATTGTAGTCGGCGGAGACGAGCGCGCCGCCGACCACGCGCGCGTCGCCGGGGTTGTCGTTGCCCTGGTTGCGCGAGAAGGTGAACAGGTTGTTTCGCAGGCTCAACACCTGGGTGGTCCCGCCGATGGCGACGGTCGGACCGGCCATGTCCCCGATCGGCCCGCCCCCGTCGAACGTGTTGTTGTAGATGTTGAGCCCGGTCTCGTCCCGGTAGAAGTCGAGCGCCCGGTCGAGGCTTCCCTTGATGCCGTCGGGCGTGAACACGTTGTGGTGAATGAGCGCCCCGGTGACGGCGCTGCGGATCCAGGCGTGACCGTAGCCGTACACCACGTTGTAGCGGAACTCCCCGATGAGGTTCTGGATCGGCCACGAGCCGCCCGTGAAGAAGTTGTGCTCGACGAGGATGCCGGATCCGTCCGCCGGACGGCACTGCTGGCACTGGAAGGAGAGGTTGAACCCCTGGCTCCAGCCGCCCCGATAGTTGTGATGATCGTAGTTGCCGCGCACCGTGATGTCGGACGAGCCGTTCTGGAAGTAGAGCGTGCAGCGCGGCCCGATGAGGATGTTGCTGTCAGCCTCGCTGTCTCCCCCCACGAGCCAGTTCCTCGTGCTGTCGAACACGACCCGTCCCGCGCCGATGCGGTTGCCCTGGAACAGCTTGGGCTCGGTGCTGTTTCCGGTCAGCAAGATCACCGGAGACGCGTCGGGGTCGTTCGCGATGAACTTGATGAGGTTGTTGGCGCGGAACTCGTTGCCCCGAATGACGGCGCTGCCGCCGATGGTGAGGTCGAGGGAGCCCATCGCCTCGAAGATCGAGCCCTGGATGTCGACGGAATCCAGGCTGCCGCTGATGCCGGCCGTGTCGAGCGACCCGAGACCGCTGACCAGGCTGTCCGCGATGACCAGGCTGCCGCTCGCATTCACCTTGTGACCGTTGCCCACGACGATGACGTTGTCCCAGTTGACCGGGCCGCTCACGTCGCCGGTCAGGTTCACCACCGTCTTGTCGGGCCTCGGGTCCACGATGATGGTGATGGGCGCGCTGTCCTGGACGGCGACGTCCGAATCGCCCGGCGCGAAAAACAGGCCGCGCGCGACCACCTGGTGGCCCCCGGGCGCGAGCCCCGTGACGCTGAACCGGTAGAAATCGGCCGGACTCGGGTTGCCGTTCTGATCGACCATGTTCGCGCCGGGGACGGTGTCCTTGCCGGTCACGCCGTCGATCTGCTTCACGCCGTCGACCAGCACCTGGAACTGCGGCCAGCCGACGCCGTCGATGATGAAGCCGTGGTAGTCCCTGGCGTCGGCGATGTCGGCAAAGACGATGATCGGCAGCCCTTCGGTGAAGTGCATGCCTGGCCCGGGACTCTTGAACTCCGCCTCGTGCGCCGCCGCCGGCGCAGAGGCCACGAGAACGAGCATCGGGAGCCAGGACAATCTCTTCATGACGACCTCTCTATGTTTCACTGCGACGCGTTGAGCGTGACTTTCATGTCGAACGTCGTCGCGTTGCAGGTGGCGAAGTCCTGCTTGCCGTCGCCGTCGAAGTCGGCGGCCACCAGTCCGTAGGAGCCTGCCCCCGTCTCGCCGGCGCTGACCGGCGCTTCGAAATGGCCGTTGCCGATGCCCAGGAGGAGCGTGGCATCGGCGCTGTCGAAGTTCCCGGTGACGACGTCCGGCACACCGTCGAGGTTGAAGTCGGCCAGCGCCAGCGCCCAGGGCCCCGTGCGGCGCCCGGTGGTGGAGATGAGCGGGGACAGGAACGTGCCATCGCCGCGCCCGAGCAGAACGCCGACGGTGTCGGTGGCGCGGTCGGCCGTGACCAGATCGACGTCGCCGTCCAGGTCGACGTCGATCGGCACGACCATGCCGCCCGGCAGGGGATAGATGGTCTCGGCACCGAACGTGCCGTCACCGTTTCCCAGCCGGACGACGGTCTTCTCGCCGACGAACACCGCGTCGTCCTTGCCGTCGCCGTTCAGGTCCGCGATGGCCACGTAGAGGGGGAGCGCGCCGGGGCCGCCGACCGCGTACGTGGCCCGAGCTCCCAGCACGCCGGCCGGCTGGCCGATGAACTGGGTGGCGGACCCGAGGTCGAGGTTGACCGCGATGACATCCTGGCGGTCGTCCGCATCGAGACGGCCGACCGCGAGGTTCTGGGTCGCGGCGAGGTCTGCCGTCGGGTAGTCGGTGAACGGCCCGAAGGTGCCGTCGCCGAGACCGGGGAGGACGCTCACGGAGTTGCCGTGCCAGTTCGCGGTCACGACGTCCTGGAAGCCGTCGCCGTCGAGGTCCACGACCGCCCCGCCGGTGGGATAGAAGTCGCCGCCCTCGGGGAAGAGGCGGCGGGGCTCGACCGTGAAGGTTCCATCGCCCTGGCCGAGGAACACGGACAGCGAGTTTTCCGTCTCGTTGACGCTCACGAGGTCGAGAACATCGTCATTGTCGAGGTCGCCGGACAGGAGGATGTACGGCTTGAAACCGGCCGGGTACACGACCGCCTCGGCGAAGGCGACCGACGAGAGCGCGGAACAGGTGCCGCCCGCGCAGGAGCTGAAGCAGTCGGCGTCGACCTCGCAAGCCTTTCCGCCGGAGCAAGGCCGGCACGACCCGCCGCAATCGATGGCCGTCTCGTCCCCGTCCAGCTCGCCGTTCTCGCAGGGGAGCGGCGTGCACGTCCCGCCCACGCAGTTGCTGTTCTCGCAGTCCGCGTCCGCACCGCACTCGCGTCCGATGATGCACGGCGTGCATTCCCCACCGCCGCAGTCGATGTCGGATTCCTCGCCGTTCGCTATGTCGTCGTAGCACAAGGGGTTGAGGTAGAAGACGCATCCCCCCGACCCGATGGCGCATACAAAGGTCATGATCAGCCACACGCGCGCGTTCGACATCGCCCTCCCTCCGTCCACGTTGCCCCCACCGTCGAATCTATAACATGGTAGTCGATCGGCGACACTTGCGCCGCAGCGCAGTGCCGGACCCGCACGGCCGCCTCACGGGACGTCGATCAGGAGGACCCAGTCGCTAAGGTCGTCGGCCGGGGGCGCGAAGGTCTGGGTGCCGCTGTTGGCGAAGCTCCCGACTTGCGTGTAGTTCGCTGTGGTCGGGTCGAACCACCGGGCCCGCGAGTTCCCCGACAGGGCGGTCATGTCGATCGTGATGGAGCCGCTGTGGTCGGGTGGGATGTACGCCACCAGGAGGGTGCCCGCCGGGTTGGCCGCCGCCGCGACGTAGTCGGTCCCGCCGGGCGAGTTGCCGCCGGAGGTGACGAGGTCCTTCATCCCGGCCAGCCCGCTCGGGACCAGCTCCCACCACGCGATCGACCGGATGAACGCATGCTCGCGCGCCAGGTCCTGCTGGCCCGGGCTGCTGAGGTGGTCCCGCCAGTCGGGATTGAAACGCCAGATGTAACCGTTGCCTCCCGTGTGACCTGCGATGCTGGAGAGCCATCCCCACCACTGGAAACGGCGCACCGGCTGCGT
>Ga0137375_10006610_pt1 | contig 13750 bp, 19 predicted proteins | sample SagtaG_24_FD_104936 | JGI IMG/M metagenome (GOLD analysis project Ga0137375, IMG submission 104936) | Vadose zone soil microbial communities from Sagehorn Ranch, Mendocino, California, USA - Sage1_R_113_16 metaG | ecosystem: Environmental > Terrestrial > Soil > Vadose zone | place: USA...
ACCAGGCTGGAATTTACCTCGTAGTGGGTGTTTGTACCCAGCCACCTCCAAATCACATCCGACATCATAGAAACCCATTCAGGCACGGTTTTCGATGCAGGAACATAAACTAAACATCTTCCAAACATAATATAAGCCGAGAACAAGAGAACCAGGCTGGAATTTACCTCGTTTGTACCCAGCCACCTCCAAATCGCATCCAATGTCGGAGAAACCCATTCAGGCAAGGTTTTCGATGCAGGGACATGAACCAGACCTATTTCAAACATAATATAAGCCGAGAACGAGAGAACCAGGCTGGAATTTACCTTGTAGTAGGTGTTTGTCCCCAACCACCTCCAACCCAGATGCAAATAGGAATAGGAGTAGATGGCAAGCCTGATGCCATTGTCGTCAGTTGTATTGGCGGTAAGGGTCTTCGTGGTGAAGGGTGTGTAATTTCTGTGTGCAATATCAAAGTGAAGATGGAATTTGCTTGTTCTAAGCAATGAAGGTTAGAGATGGCAAGTGAAAACAGCAGCAGCAATACGAACCTTTGAGAGCATCTGACTAAAATTCATAAGCATCTTCATTGAGGTAATCATCAGACTTCATGATGTACGGTGTAAGTGGGCTTCAATGAGGACGCTGAGCTGCGACTGAGGTATAGTGACCCGCAAGGTTCCTAAGAAGTCCCAAGAGCTCATTGTAGATAGACTGTGATACACCTTGGAAAGCGGGATTCCCGAGGCCTAGTGCTTTGAATGAGAAAAGAAGTTTCAGGAAATGAAATGCAGAGCTTACCTTTGCAGGAAAATGAACTCGCCGCCCAACCTATAATTTAAACGATACGGAAATTTTGCTCCGCTCCCTGAAATACACCAACTTCGGATGAAGTCTTGAGATGAGGCATAAATCGTCTGGCAATGCGAGCGACGATGGGTCGATGGGAACTCAGGGTTCCCAAGTAAGCTTTGTGAAAGGTATCTGGACAGAAATTAGGAAGAATCTACGATAAGAAAAGGAGACATACCCACACTTAAACCTCGATTCTGCTGACTTCTTCAACCGATCTTTTCTCTAAATCCTTGAGTAGTTTTCTGTCCATTTCAAAAGGCATACAGTGGCTTCCATAGACGTAGTGCATAAACCCATGACCACAGTTGTAGCGGTCTTGGCAGAGTCAGAGCGTGTTGTCACAAATGGCGTCACAGGGCAAATTCTTTGCCGTTACACGATCACGTAATACATCGACTGACAATCAACAAACATTTCCATTTTTTCCTTTCATCTCGCTGAACGTAACCGACCTCTGAATAAGGGGGGGCGACTTCTAGACACCCTCCTGCGTGAAGCCAAAAGGTGGATGCCTAGTGGTGTTCTGGATAGGTGTTGGTGTATCAATTCAGACAGCAAGGAAGGTATGTTATTTTGTTCAGACTCCATGCCCACTGTGGATGGCCACATTTGCTGTGCTATGAATGCTCAACATCAACATTCAACATTCAAGCTTCCCCCATGATTCCCTGTGCCATCCCTTGATGAGTTTATCCTAGGTCATTGAATATTGACCCCCCAGTGCCTGCCAATGTCTTCGGTCCTGCTCTTGTGCAAGCCGATTCCCTTGGTCCCTCGTCTCTCTTTTGGCTATTTCAGGTTATGGTGATGCTAGGGTGAACCTTGGAGCTAGAGGGGTTATGGCAATGAAATGGCTCTGGCCCCAACGATGTGCTGACCATGTCTTTCACTGGACCCCCTCCCTGTCTGGCTTGGATCAGCCAATTATACTCTATGAAGATTCCCTCCGTCTGATCGAAGAAGACACAGTATCTTGCAAGACGTCGAGCATGATTCTCAAACTTATGGTCGGGCTACAAGCCACTTGCCCTCTTCCCTCTGTCATCACCACACATTCCTTGCTGCACCCGTGCTTACCTCATGCTTCTCAAATTGTACTGGGGCAAAGCTATCTGAACTACCATGCTACCACCTCGTGGATTTGGACGCTGCAAACATGCCTTGGGCTATGCCCTTGATTTGCTGTCTCTGGGTTGAAAATAAAGCACTCACCTCAACTGCTGCTGCTCTATTTTGGTACACCCTCTATGCCATTCCTTCTTCTCCGTGACTTCTCGTTCGTCTCATTTGTCGCAGTTGTGATGTGGGTAGGTGGTGGTGGTTGGCGATGAAGATGGCGGTGATGGCCGTTCTTGACGCAGGCCCGATATCAATCCACTTCAAGACGTCTTCAACTCCTACATCCTTCCTGGGCATCCACTTTCTTCTGCAACAGTGGTTCAGGCTCACAATGGACTGATGGCTATTATTCGAGGGACTGTGCAGAGGCAAAAAATTCCATCTCCTGTAGCTGTATTACTAGTAATACATATATAGCTTAGTGGTCTATGACTCTGTGGAGAAAATTTGAGGTGCAGTCCTGACCGAGAAAGAGTGGATATGCTGACATTTTTGAGGTAGATATGAATGTCTACAAACTTTTACTGCTGACTTTTAAATGTGGCGTCTGCGACAGCCCTCGGGATTGTAATGACACACGTCCACTGAGCACTGTCTTCTTTGTCAAGGAATGCCGGAGTTTTCCATTTGCGGGGATGCTGCATGGCTGCCTTATTGGTTGTCGTTCCATGTGCATCGATGTTTGCACGCCAAAACCAATGAGTACCATCATTTAGCTCCATTATTACCCAATGATTCCCCAAGACAAAGTTTGATTCCCGATGATGAACCTTGTAAATTTGAACATAGATAAAGAGTCAAACAATACGTTGCTAACCTCTTTTCCACGTTTGATAACCCACCCATGTGTGACTGATTCGTCCTTATCCAAATGCAGCCCTGCACAGTATGCATAGGTTGCAAAGGATGACGTGTCTGGATGTCCCAACTTGTTAACCATTCTTTTCTCAACCGCTTTCGACTATTTGACTGGTCAGCCTTGCATGGCGAGAGGATAAATTGAAGCCTACATATTGATCTGCAGCAAAGTGGGGCAGAAAGCCTTGCATCAATGCAAAGTTGATGGATTGAATACCTAGAATCATTCAATTAATGCGGGTCTTCAGAATGATTATGAGCAGGCACCTGGATTATACTTCCTTATATCCATCCGCAACTGACTTTGCTCTTCAATTTTCTTGACTGTGTTTCTGGTTGGTTTAGCACTGGTTGAAGCAACCACGCTAGGCAATAGTAGATATGGGGCAGCATTGGTAGCTTGTTGGCCAATGTCCTTCGTCATCAGACCTGCTTGTTTGATGTTACGGTCAACTGGCATCTTTGTTCTGGGAAAGTGGTAAGCACAGCACTCGTATGGATCAAGGATTGACTTACTGAAGGTTGTGGACAGATGCAGAGCACTGAAGCCGGATGTAGTTTGAATTTGGGTCCATAAGTAACGGACTACGCTTCGCTGCGCCGTGGATACAGGCTGCAACCTGTATGCCATTAAATTCTAGGTAGAAAGCAGCAAGACACCTACGCACCACTTTGTCCAATGTAGGTGTACGATCGTCTTGGTGAGTTGGCTCCCAGAGCAACAGGGAGTAGCTCAAGGTAACTGTTGCCGGGGGTGCACATATTAATCTCCAACCTTCATCTACCCCCACCATAATCGCGTCGTCATCATCGTCGTCGATAGCACAGCTTTTCACACCTGTTCTGTACAATCCCTTTGTCTCCACCATGTGCTGATGGAGAGCAGGATCCTGAATACGACTGTATGTTGTCAATCAGCAATGATAGAGATGCAGGGGTTGCTAGTAGGACACACCGTGTTACAGGAATCCACACCGCCTCCTTAGCAAACTTCCGCCCTGTGCGCCTTGCTAATAGAAGTTTTTGGCCGAGTTTAGAAGACTCATATAAACAAGTATGGATTTCTGCACTGTTGGGATTTGAAAGATGACCAAGACATGCGTTAAAGACAGACAACAGCAACCCCGAAAAGAAAGGATTCCGGGCTGCGATTTCTTCCTCAAGCTGACAACAATTGTTAAAAAAATACAAAATTCGAGGACAAAAATTTACAAGTGCAAAAAGCTGAGTGGCATCCTGAAAGGAAATTTTGCTGAGCATGAATTTGAGAAAGCAAAAGCAAATGAAACGTACATTTTCACCTGCTTGGTTTTTAATGCTATCAATGAACGACCTAAACTAAGGATTCAGTAGCACATGCCAGAATGATGTAGGGTCTGCCAGTGCCAAGTGCCTCTCAGCAGCAAGATCAGGATTGAAGTGTTCGCTAGGCCAATGTTTGATCAGATAGTTGCAGAACCGCTTCGTGATCCCCTTCTGAACTCAGCTTAAGGCGGTTGGCTTGAGATCAAAGTCTTCAGGGATTGGACCACTAAGATCTTCATTAGTTCTGGGCAAGCGATAATTGTGTATGGATTTTCTGGTCCCATCCCAGTCTCCTGATGGTACGTTGTTATGCAATTTGTCATCCACCACTGCTTCAGAAGGAGCTGACAATTTAGCCAGAGGGGACAGGTCTACTTCATCATCCATCACCACTTCAGAGAACACATCCGAATCAACATCTGACAGGGTACTGGTGTCAGAAAGTTGACCATCGAAAACCGAGATGCTCAAGTTTGCTAACTCGGCCCCATTGAATAGAGTAAACTGGATTTCCGAGTTGGGTTCTTCGACACGGACCCTAGTACTTGGTAGGGACGAGCGTGTTGAAGTTTCTGCATGAGGATGCTTCAGGGTTTGCGACATGGCGGTACAATAGGAACAATCGATTGATCATTGCTTGTCATGTGATACAAGATTTTATCTGGGCTTTTTTTGTCCGTCAAAATATGTGCCGCCAACTTTCAACAATGGAATCAGCGAACTCTGCGTTAATACCTTCCAACTTAATTATGGATCGTCACCAGGTCCCATTACCACTGTCGCCAGTTGCAATAGCAATGATGATCTAGGACCAAAAACTGTACGTGGTTTAGCATAAGTCGTTCCTGCTAACACATCTATCGCCACAGTGGCACAGAATGCAACGACGATGAAGATCTCTACCCCATAAAACTTTTCGATATGATCATTTTCAACTTGCTCTCCAAGCCGCCATTGCCTAGCGGTTGCCTCGGGATGATCTTGCACAGCTGACGATATGCGCATATAGTCATCTCGGTAAGTCGTTTCACTGCTTCCGTGAGCTAACATCTACAGTCCCATCGTAGGTCATCCCAGATACTCCAGGCTGGTATTACTGATCAGCCAAGAGGCGCCGAGAGTGTTAGGCAAAGGCTAGCTGCTCAGATACATCTCGCCCTGCAGCTGTTGAAAACAGTTCAACGGCCCGTTCCAAAAGGAGTCGTTCCGCGTCAAATCAAGGCAATGGCACTTGATGCTCAAAGGACTAGGTTCTTAGAGTTGATCAAGATTTTGTTAATACTTGATTCCTGTAATGAATGAATAAGCTATGAGAAAATATTTATGCTCATTCGTCCTAAAGCCATGAGGATTAGATGATTTGACCATGATGAGGGTGCAGAGGGCTCTCTCACATCATGGGTGAAAAGACGAGAATACCTTGCCCTTCGCTTGGGTGGGATGGCCTCAGGGTAAGCCCTTGCAATAGACGCCGTCATAAAAACCAAAACAAGCAAATATGGCCAGTTCGCCTGGGGATCCTGTCTGTCCTTGTCTAGGTGAGACACTATATTCTTGGTCACGTATAGCTGGTTTCCATCGACGAGGGCCACCCTATTAAAAGCATAGAGGGAAGTGAAGAGAGACATCCTGGAACTGGCCCGCAAACACTGAGCCTTCATCTAATGGGAACGTTCATTAGCACTCTTCAAAAACCGAAGGTGTGAAAACAACTTAGGCCAAAAGATGGAGTGTTTGGACACGCCATCCACCTTTGCTTTTCTTTTGCCTTTGCTTTTGCAATCGAGTAAGGCTTTCCGAATCATGCAGAAAGGTCGGCCGTCACTGATTATTTCTTGAATCAGCCCGTTTTTAGATTTTGAGGTGAAGGAGCCATTCTGTCGGTGATGGTACTCATACTCGTCAAAGGCCTTAGACTTCCTGTCGACCATGGCGAACGCATGAAGGGAGCCGTGGTTAATCGCATTTAAGGTCCTTTTGGTCTGAGGGCCGAGTGCTGAGTGGTCGGGTTGACACTTTGAGTGATTCGTAACCATACTACACTCGAGATTGAGAAGAATACGAAGTGCACTGTCGGACGCCTGGGTGTCGTTGCTGTCCCCATCTTGAATCCAGAGCTGTAGTAAACACACCACAGTGACGCGTATCAGGGTGTGAAGCGAGCCTTGTACAATTTCTAGATAGTTGTTTTCGTTCTTGTCAGGAACGGATTGATTGGGCATCGTCTTCCTCATAAGCCCAGAGCGGAAAGAAACGTATTGCGTCGATTTTTTTCATAGCGAGCACCAATGGCGAGTCAGTACTGAAATCGATAGAGATGCCCATGACTTCATGAATGAAATCCAGAGGGGGGCCTTGAAGGGGTTTCGTTGTACATTGCTTGTCTTCCTCGACGAATTCAGTGGTGGTGTTACTAACAGAAACACTGGGCAGATCCACGGATTCCTGCCACTGGGGAGAGGCGATGGACATGTGGTAAGCCAGGGCGTCAAGTCTTCCCAAAACAAGAAATGGCTTTGAAACGATGTCGAACGTGTCATTTTTGTCGAGCAGTGGTGGTCGTGGTTGCTCATGGCTGTCAAGAAGTGTTGGTGCAGGCGTACCAGCTTGCGGGTCCATGGTTGTTGTCTGAGGGTCGAAAGAAAGTGGGAGGTGCCTTTATCATGTATCAAAATCTAGAAACACCGATTAGTCGAATAACTTGCCCTCAAGGTCAAACTACTTACACATGGTGAGAACGCCTTCGGTTACACGGAGAGGTTTGAGGAATTAAACTGCTACTGTAAGGCCGTTTCAAATGACGGTGATTATCTAGTAGCCAAATAAGGATAGACCCTCTAAGCGAGGTGAATTGAACTACTCACAGTTGGACACCCAGCCAGCGGAATTAATGTTTGCTGCGGCATCGTACTTGGCAACCGTATTCTATGGCAAGCGGGTGGATGGCGTGTTCGCGGTAGAACGAGAACGAGAATCTGTGAGAACATATGGCAGACACACAACAATTCCCGCACGGTTACTCGGAATTGCTTAGACCAACGGGAAGACCCTCAGCTTGAAGTTTTGTTGGTTAGATATGCAAGTGTTATAATGGGTGAGGTGAGATAAATCGTTTCAAGGAGTCAATTCACGGGTGCATTTCGCAGCACGGACATCAAGAGGGTCGCGCATAGTTCGTATGTAGTGACATCTGAAATTTCATCTTCACATCATCTGAATGATCACCTGAAGAACTGCGATCCGGGGAATATGGGTCTAAGGATGTGTATATCGACCAATCAGAAAAAGACTGCCCCGTACAGTTACTCAGGCAGTTCGATCTCGGAATCGCAGGTGAGAGAGGGTTGGCAGAGTTCCGGCCCGTTCACTCACAAACATTTGGTCTCCGCCCAAGTGGCAGCTCGACCGTTCCACACACCTGCGATTCCGAGTAACAGTACAGGAATTGTGTCTCTGCAATCATGTTCGTCCTGTTCAGCTCCTCACCCTCCTCCTACAACAACGGCAGGATAATCTAGATTCTATTTTGACATTCCACCCCCGGTGCAAACCCGTTCGGTGAGGATCGCTCGCAGTACTGGAACTGCGCCTCTATGTCTCACAGTGGCTCAGTGCGGATTGACTGCCCGAGTAACTGTACGGGGCAGCTCAACCGTTCTTTATTAAGTGGATTGTATATGTGAGTAAATCACCCCGTTGGCACTCTGACTCTTGCTCACTATTTGGATGCCATCTAATTTATATCACCTCACCTTGAACCATTGAGATCTCCATCGCTTTCAGTCAAATAAAACCCCTTGGACTCAGGGAGATCTCCGAGTCTGATTCAATGATGGCGATGGAATGTTTTAATTGCCCTGGGCCATTGAGCGCTACATTGGACCGCATTTCAATGACCAATGATCAACTTGTGTCAGTAGTTTAAATGTGGTATAGCTCTGCCATTTGACCTTACTGGTTTCTAGATATCGTTTCAAGGAGTCCGCTTGCCTTTATTTGAAACGGTGTGTAGGATTTTCCTCGTTATGGGTTGGATTCTTCCAGTGTGTGATAACATTGAACAATCAAAACTTATCCAAAAGGAGTGGCGTTCGTAAATCACGGCCAGGCAATTGTTGGGGGCAGCGACCACGGTCGCGTCTATATTTTTGAACGCAAATCTGGTCGAATAATAACCACACTAAAGCATGGAAAGGAGGAAGGCGTACAAACGATCGGAGTAAGTGTTTGACTTGTAAGAGTCGCAACCCTCAACCAATACCCTGCTTTGCAACAAAGGTGCATGACCGCAATGACGCAGTGATCATTGCAACGGCATCATCAAGTACGCCAGGTCCCAGCGAGATTCGGCTGTGGCTCTGGAAACCTGTCGCAAACAATGGTAGGGAGAAATGGTCAGATCAGCTATGGGCATTTTTTAGGGGTCTCGAGTGGTTCTTGAAGCTGTTGATCACGATGGCAGCAGTGGCATATGTAATCAACACATTCAGAGGACAGGTTGGTGGCTAGACTCCAAGGTTCCTGTTCGGAACTAACACATATGCAGACATTGTTTGACATGGCGGATCTCACTGGGAGAAAGAAAGGATTGCCACAGGAACTTGGGTACGAAGACATGAAGGATTACATTCATCGTGAAATGGCAGTGGAATTTGATGCCATGATGGCTCGGGACCGATGGGTCGACGTATCATTGAAACGACAGGTGGAAGAGGTGATGGCTGGCTTGGAACATGATGGGGAACAGGCAATAGCAAAAGAAGCTTTGCATGCCAATCGAGAGATAAAAACCGCTGGCTTCAAAAAGGACAGCAAATCTGGACTGGGAATGGGACAGGAAATGCCAGTCATTCTACTGTAAACTTGTTGGTAATCACAGCCGAATACATGATCATCCCAAAAGTGGGCATTGAACCTAAGGTGGAAAGGATTCTTCAACATGGGTCAACCGGGAGCGTATGGCATCAGGGAAATATGGGGTTCGAGTAAGTCCAAAGCAGGGACTCAGCGGATAATATCCAGGTGAGTAAAGGACCCTGTGGCAGAAGACCCAAGGCAATCCAAGGGACGGCAAAAGCCCGTGGACTAAAGGCGGCACTCGCAGGATAAATCCATGTGAGCACCACAACAAGAGCTCACCAGATTGAATCCAGGTGAGTGTGGAAGAGCTGAAAAGGAACGGATGGACTACGCAAAAAAACTTATTAGGATTTGCTGGATCAATAAAAAAAATAACATACCTTGTGAACGTCTGGGACAAATGTGCACTCACAGGATCAATCCATGTGAATGCCGCGGTCCCAGTAGCAGGAACTCTCACCGGATAATATCCAGGTGAGTGTCCAAAGTAAGGGATGTGATCAGATTGTTGATTTGAGTGGGTTTGTTTTCTAAAAGTAAAACAAACAAACCCAATCAGCACCTCCTTTCAACAACTCGCAATCGTAAGTCATTTTTCTTTGGTTTTGCAGCACATCCACTAATGCATTTGTTTTCAGGTCTTTTATCTTATCACCGCAATCTACTTGTATTCATACAGGGTCCCTTGTATTGATACACGGACCCCTTCTGTTGCGGCTCTCACCCGAGTTTTATAAGTCAGCTTGCCAGTGATTTGGTTTTGCAGCACACTAATGTGTTTGTTTGCAGGTCTTTTATCTCACTTGTATTGATACAGGGTCCCTTGTATTGACCCCTTCTGTTGATACATGGACCCTTCTGTTGCTGGCTCTCGAGTTTCACAACGGTAAGTGATTTTATTAATCTTGTACCTTACATTATCTGAATTTTATAGATCTTTTACCTTATCCTCAGCATTGTCACCCCCAGCACTGTCCCTTGTATTCGATACAGGGACTTGCTGTCGTAGCCTCTTACGGGTTTTTCGTCGTCCATTGTGATCGCCCGCCTCACCTGGCCTCTTCCCCTAATTCTTGCTTGTATTGATACAGTGAGAACTTACGCATTTCTCATGTTAGGTATGTTGTCCTAATGTTCAAGTTGTGCTTCAGCTTACCAACCCCCGTAGCCCCGTTCACATTTTTATTCAACGATCAATTTTATACGTCGTATCGCTCGGATTTTCCATCCTCTCTCCCTTTTTGGTCCCCCCTCCCTGACAACCCCTCTCCTCAGCAACTCAAAGATTGATTATGGTACTCTTCCCAACACCCGTACATACCTTTCATTTTGAAGTCTCCATTTCACAGTGACCTGCTCCACTGTCTTTCTGTTCCTGTCGACCGCATTGAGGTTGTCTTTGATACGCATATATGGCATCTGCCCCGCCAAGTTGCTAAAGATTGGAAGGCATTGGAAAATGTTCTGGTACTTGCGACGAAGAATCTCCATTCCTTTTTTCGACAAAACCACCCAAGCACACCTTTGCAATTTGCCTCTCCGCAACTTCCGTCAATGTATGGATATTTTAGCACTCACGAATCTGAGTCCGCTGCTCGCTCTGCACTCTCGGTCTCTCTCAACGCGTTTGCTGTCTACCTCGGTTATTTCTCCTTCATCGTCACGATCTGCCAATTTGGAATCGATCCTCAGTCTTCATCACCATCTTGGCATAAACGCCTTGCCAGGACTGACAGCCCTATCCACCCAGAGTGGCTCAAGCTTCTCTTGGACTCCCCCATCGTTGATTTCAATCGGGAGCGAATTGGTGTGGTTGCTGATGTTGCAAGGTGCCAGTGGCTCCATCTTGCCAAGTACATGATGCATGCGTCTGTTCCGTTGTGGTTTTATTGGGGCAAATCTCCTTTTTACATTATGCCATTACATTCCTGGATACGTGACAAATTCTATCTCAGTGATGGCGACCCTATTACAGTTGCGCCCACCGATGCTACTGGTCGTGTTTTACCTCCAGTCATCCCTCAAAGCGGCCAACACCCCGGTGAAACGATGGAACAATTCTTTTCTCGGCGGCAGCAATGCGATGAGAAGCTGAGGGAAAAGGAATTGGCTAACCAGCGCTCTTCCCGACAGGCTCGTGAAAAATTGCAAGCGTTGAGGCCCAGACCAGGTAGAAAAGGACCTTCAGTTTTCTACTGGGATGACATAGATGGCTTCGATAGAACAATCTCTTTTAAGCAGAAGGCCAATTTTGTGCAAGATTTTTACATAAAATCTTTATTTAACAAGAGAATCAAAGCTGTGGTTAACTACATATTTATAGTGGCAAGTCGGAGTCGATCACAATCAAGAACGAGGAAGGCCGTCTCAGTCAAGAAGAGATCGACCACATGGTTCAGGAAGCTGAGCAATTTGCTTCTGAAGATGAGGCTCAGCGCAAGAAGATTGAAGCCCTTTACTTCGTTATGGTTGCCACAAATCTCGAGCCATCTCGTCTCTCAGACGCCAAGCGGAAAGGCGTCTATTTATCATCCTACCACGTCGTAGAGACAACTTTGAAGGGTAAGTACGTGTTGTTGTTCATTTTCTTTAAATACTTATGCCAACATAGACTACATGCTGAACACCAAAAGACGATCCATTAGTGAATCTCTTGCCAATATGAAGAATCCACCATCGAGAAGCAGGGCTAACACTATTTACGCCCGGGTTCGAGAATTATTAAAAGTAGGGAGATGGGAGGCAGAACCGTGCTAAAAGATGACAATTGAAGTTAAGAAATGTAATATCAAATGACCATACATCGTGAGTCAAGACCAGTCACATTGCAGGTGGTATGTAGCCGCGAATGAATCCCAGTGTGCCTTGAATCGGGAACTGTAGTCATTCGTGGTTTGATCCAGAATCTTGCCCGTGCCCCTGATTAGAGTGTCTCTCGTGCGAGCATAAAATTTTCGAATAGCAGTCAGTTTCTGTTGTTTGAATGCAACCAGGACCAGCTCATCTACCTCACAAGGAGGAAGCAGAAGTCGATCCTCACGTTTGATTATCGTCATCGAGAAGAAATCCTCGACAATGCATAGTATGTGAATGGAATCAAAATCTCCGTCAGTTTCGAATGCATGCATGGCCTGACGAAGCATTTGCCAAGTCATCTCTGCAACCACATTCTTTGCGTTCACTAGGGTCTTTGGTGCCTCAAGGGGTTTAACTTCGACCACCATTCGGGGAGGCCAATCTGTGCCAGAGCGCCATTGGAAGACCGTGAAATCAGGAATCTGATTTTTTTCCACAATTATGAATTGGTCTGGTAGACCTGCGGGGACAACATTGGCGCTGGTGTTCGCTTCCATGCTCCATTCATCAGCTACCTCGCTGGCATATTGCTCGTCTGTTTGGACAGAGATGTCAGTGATGAGCTGCTCCAGAACAAGATGTTCAAGTTGTTACCGTCTTGATCAGCCAGGTATTCCCTAATGAGTCGTCTAACAGGACTGATGCTCAATTCTTCATCGATGCGGAGTCGCAGGAAATTGAGGATGGTATTGACGGGCTCATATATCCTAGATTCGGTTTTATCGAGATCTTCCGACAATGGCTTCATGGCCATCGTAATGCTCTGGTACATTAGTCAGATCTGCTGAATGTGATCGCCTTTGCTTTCTCTACTAGACATTGGCAAAGGAAGGTATCAGAAGGTTGGCAATTGGCAGCGACCAGTGGACATTACATAATCCATTCTGCTCTGGGTTCAACGATCATGTCACAGACCTCCAGTCGTGTAATCAGGCTTCCTGCAGCTATCAAACCGGGGAAGGTGAGCTCAGACTAGTCAATGATACATATCTTTTGATGGGTACTGACCTCAGGCGCACAGCACACACCCCGTGAACTGCAGACATTTCGGGCTCTGGATGAGTTACCTGCCTTCTTCACTAAACCATTTCTTCTTCAAGACAGGAGTAATACCTGTCTCTCTTCTGGTATGGCTATCCAGCAGGCCCCGACTGCAGTGCTGTGGAGATCAGTGAAAAGTGTGACAGGCTGGTTGTTGACGTCTATGGTTGTGGAAATGACTCGCCTGCTTTGATTGAACTGGGCAGTTCCTCTCATGGAATGGCATCACGAGAGGAGATAGACAAGGTTAAGGATACATATGGGCTTATCGATGAACCCAAGTGGTATCTTTCACGGCAGAGGGCCCTGTGGAGGGCTGTTCGTTGGTCAGTCAAGCTCTTTCTAATGCTATTACTTCCCGAGTCCGCTACTGGACCCGAGGGAAACAGAGATAGCGACAATATACTGTCTTTGCCTTTGTTCCCAGATATGAAGACATCATGGCCCATGGGCAAGGCCCTCAAACTCGATCATATTCAAGATCTGAATTCGTGGCCGCTTGACGACCTTTTCCGCGATCGCTGTACTGAAGAATATGAAAGGTGCGGGGGAGCCTATCAGTGGGACTACAAGGACGCGCTTGCCGGTGGTTCAGTGGACTTATCAAGAATGGATCTGGGACAGGAAATTGGGCAAGGCGCACTTTTTGAGATGGCTCACAGATTGTGTTTTCAGGTTGAAACAAAATCTTGACATAATTTGGTATAAATTATAGTATAGCTGGCAGCTTGGCCGAGAGACAGTCTGAGATGTACCATGGTCCATGGAAGCAATAAAAGTGAAAAACACCAGCTTAACAAATGTGCTCTTGGGCTAACACCCCAAGTCGAGACCCAAACTCGGGAATAAATAGAGGTAGGATCAGATGAATGCC
>Ga0137375_10006616_pt1 | contig 13746 bp, 11 predicted proteins | sample SagtaG_24_FD_104936 | JGI IMG/M metagenome (GOLD analysis project Ga0137375, IMG submission 104936) | Vadose zone soil microbial communities from Sagehorn Ranch, Mendocino, California, USA - Sage1_R_113_16 metaG | ecosystem: Environmental > Terrestrial > Soil > Vadose zone | place: USA...
GCTCGAGACGATCTTCCGCGACACGTGGACGCTCATGCTCGACACGATCAAGGGCGTCGAGGAGCTCGGCGAGCCGGCGCGCGAGCAGCTGCGGAAGGTGGCCGCGATCGTCTTGCGCGCCTGGCGCGACCAGCCGGACATCGTGCGCGTGCTCATCCGTGAGGTCGCCCGCAGCCCACACATGCAAAATGAGATCGGCGAGATCGAGCAGGCCTTCGCGGCGCTCGAGCGCATCATCGTCAAAGGGCAGGAGGACGGCGACTTCCGCACCGACATCGACTCTCGCTTCGCGAGCTTCATCTTCTACGGCGCGCTCGAGGAGATCCTCACGGGCTGGGTGCTCGGGCAGCTGCCGGACGGTGAAGAGGACGTGAAGCTCGCCGAACGGACGATCGTCCAGAACCTCTGCGACGGGCTCCTGGCTGAGCGGAGTCCGACCCCCGCGTAGGAAGCGCTCAGGAGGGGATTCCCAAGGGGGAACCTGGGTTCCCCTTGGGTGAAGGAGGGCGTCGGCTACGCCGCGCCCTCCGGTCTCGGGCAGCTTTTCGCAGGAGAGAGGACTTTGACCACGTAGAGCAGGGACGTGGCCCTTCGCTCTCCGAGCCTCCATACGGCGCTGCGCTGCTTCTGCCTCGGCGCCTTCTCCGTCTTCTCCCGCGAGCTGGAAGAGGGCGGCGATCTTCCGTTTTCTTTCGAGGAACATGCTTCGCGGGACAAGCCTGCGCTGTACGAGTACCGACCGCTCGTGCGCTCCTTCGTCGAGGCGCGCGCCGAGCGGCTGCGCGGACGGAGCGACGCCCGGCTCGCGATGGCGGAGCTGCGGCGTGAGCCGGCGGCGGCGATCTTCGCGCGCGCACACGCGGGAACGAAGCTCTCCGAGGAGGACGCGCTGTTTCGAACCGTCGCGCTGCCGCTGCTTCTAAAGACGGCCGAGGCCTGCGGCGGCTTCGACTGGGACGATGTCGCCTTCGACCGCTCCTACACCGAGCTGGAGGAGTCGCTCTTCGGTGAGCGGCGCTCGTACGCCGCGGTCGCTCCGCTGATCGGGCTCTCGGTCGGCACGCAGATCGAACTGGGAACCGGGCTTCGTGTCCGCCTCGCGGCGACCGGTGAGCTGGCCGCGCACTGGCCGGAGGCGACGGGCCTGCTACCGCCGGATTTCGGACGCGAGCCCGACCGGCTGTGCGTGATCGAGCTCGAGCGAACGCTCCCGGCCGAGGAGGCCGAGCCGCCGGACGCACCCGGTGAGCTGTCGGACGCCGTTACTGCGATCCGGCTCGCGACTGCCGCGCCGGTCGCGGCAGGCCCGGTTCTGTTCGAGCGGCTCGACTGGCGTCCATTCGGCATTCGCCCGGTGCTTCCCATCGCGGCGACGCAGCCGGCCGGCGAGCCCTCGCGCCTCGACGAGTTCAGGGGTCGGCTTGCCCGCGACCTGCTCGAGCGGCTGAACGCGGCCGACGATGATCCTGAGCTGGGGGAGGCGCTCGACCGCTGGGAGCTGTCGCTCTTCCAGGACGAGCCGTTTCGCTCCGAGCAGCTGCGCGAGTCCCTGTCGGCGTTGCTCGGCGGCGGAGAGGGCCTGTGGGCCGGCGCGGTCCGCGCCGCGCTCCTCCTCGGGGAATCCGCGCATGAGCGGGCCGAGCTCCTGGGCCTGCTCCGCGGGCTTGCCGCCGGCGAGCGGGCGGAGGAGAAGACGGCAGACGCGCTTCGGCGGGCAGTCGTGGAGACGGTTGTGCACGGCGACCGCGGCCAGCTCGTCGCCGATCTCGACGGCGCCCTGCTCGGGCTCCGGCCCCGTCCGGTGGGCTACTTCGCCCGCATCGCGGCCTAGCGTCCCTGGCCGGCGGCTTCTCCCGGCCGGCGAAGCCGCCCTCGGAAGCCGCCTAACGCCGCCCCAGGAACGCTAGGAATCTGACCCGAACTCGGCGCAAAGCCGGCACATCCAGGCGGCTACCCTCGGCCCATGGACGAGGCGCGCAAGGTGCTGGAACGGCTACGGCGGATCGAGTTGCTGGAGCAGGAGGGGGCGGCCGCGCCGGTCGTCCTCGAGGAGGTTCGCGCGCTTCTCGAGGAGGGTGAGGCTTGGATTCGCGCCGAGCCCGGCGGCACCGCGCGGGCCGTCGAGGCGCTCGACCACTGCCGGGAAGCGCTCGAATCACCCGTCGCCACGCCTGCTTAGCGCTCAACACGACTTGATTTGGGCCGAAAGGACTCTGGTACCATGGCCCGAAGAAAAGGGCGCTATGGGTCTCGCACGTCTACTTCCGCGCTCGCAACTCAGGGCACCTACCTCGAACGACGCCGGCAACAGCAAGCCTGCCATGGGCAGGATCATCGCGTTCGCCAACCAGAAGGGCGGGGTGGCGAAGACGACGACGACCCTGAACCTCGCCGTCGCCTTCAAGGAGCAGGGGTTGAACGTCCTTGCGGTCGACCTCGACCCGCAGGGGAACCTGACCATGAGCCAGGGCCTCAATCCGGACGAGATCGAACGTTCGATGTTCGACGTGCTCGTGCACCGGCTGCCGATCGAGCAAGTGATCCAGGAGCGCGAGGTCGACGTCGCCGTTTCCTCGATCGACCTCGCAGGCGCCGAGCTCGCGCTTTCGAGCATGATCGGGCGCGAGCGGGCACTCGAGAAGGCTCTTGTCCCCGTCCGGGAGAACTACAACTACATCCTGATCGACACGCCGCCGTCGCTCGGCATCCTGACCGTCAACGCGCTCGTCGCCGCCGACGGCGTCATCGTCCCGGTCCAGTGCGAGTACCTTTCGCTGCGTGGGCTCGTCCAGCTCGAGAACACCCTCAGCATGATCCGCGAGAACCTTAACCCTAATGTTCAGATTGAAGGTATCCTGCCGACGATGTACGACAACCGCACGCTGCACTCGCGCGAAGCGGTCGACATCCTCAAGGAGAACTTTGGAGAGCTCGTGTTCGACACGCGCATCCGCAAGACGATTCGCTACGCAGAAGCACCGGTGAAGGGAAGCTCGGTGCTCGCGTACGACCCGACCGGCTCGGCCTCCGAGGCCTACCGCGACCTCGCGAAGGAGGTGCTCAGTGGCGCGAAAACGCGCGAGCATGCGTGAGGGCCCGCTGGCGGAGCTCTTCCGCGCGACTGAGGCGGCACAGCGGCAGGCTGAGCACGAGGGCAGGTCGACGGCGCCCGAGCAGGCGCCGGTCGAGCCCCAGGAAGAGACCGTCGAGCACGCGCCTCCGTTCGAGGCGGTCGAAGAGCCCGAGCCGCCGCGGCGGCTCGAGACGATGCCCGAGGCCGCGCCGCGCCTGTACCGCTCACGGCTGACCGAACCCTCGGTCTACATGGCGATGATCCGCGTTGTCGGAGTCGGCGGTGGAGGCCTGAACGCTGTCAACCGGATGATCGACGCCGGCATCCCAGAGGTGGACTTCGTCGCGCTGAACACCGACGTCCAGCAGCTTCAGACCTCGGACGCGCCGACCAAGATCCACATCGGCGGCGAGCTCACGAGAGGGCTCGGCTCCGGTGCCGATCCCGATCTTGGACGGAGGGCTGCCGAGGAAGCACACGATCAGATCAAGGAGGCTCTGCGCGGCTCCGACATGGTCTTCGTCACCGCCGGCGAAGGCGGGGGAACCGGCTCCGGTGCGGCTCCCGTCGTCGCCCGAATCGCGCGCGAGCTGCATGCTCTGACGGTGGGGATCGTCACGCTCCCCTTCAAGTTCGAGGGCACGCGCCGCAGGCGCCAGGCCGAAGAGGGGGTCGAGGACCTGCGCGCGGCGTGCGACACAGTGATCGTGATCCCGAACGACAAGCTGCTCGAGGTGCTCGACCAGTCCACGTCGATGATCGACGCGTTCCGGGTCGCCGACGACGTCCTGCGCCAGGGCGTCCAGGGGATCTGCGACCTGATCACGATGCCCGGCCTGATCAACCTCGACTTCGCCGACGTGCGCACGATCATGAGCGACGCCGGCACCGCGCTGATGGGCATCGGCTACTCCTCCAGCGAGAACCGCGCTCGCGAGGCGGCCGACCGCGCGCTCAACTCACCGTTGATCGACACGGAGATCGTCGGCGCCAAGGGCATCCTGCTCTCGATCGCCGGCGGAGACGACCTCTCGCTCATGGAGGTGAACGAGGCTGCCGAGATCATCCGGCAGGCTGCGACCGACGACACCAACATCATCTTCGGCGCCACGATCGACGAGAGGCTCACCGGCCAGATGTGGGTGACCGTGATCGCGACCGGGATCGGCACCACCATCCGGCGGACACCGCTCTTCACGACGAACGGCTCCGCCGACGAAGTGCTAGAGCCGCCCAGCTTCCTCAGCAACTAGCCTGCGCTCTGGACGCGCCCGCTTCCGCCCGGCGAAGCCGGGCTTCGCGTGGCGCTGACGCCCCTGGCGGCAGGATGCTGCGCGGGCGTCGCTTGGCCGTACCGAGGTGTACTGTCCTGCGCGCCGCCCGCTTGCCTCCTTTGCCAGTGACGCCCCAGAGCACAGGCCTTGGGCTTACGCTCCTCGCATGCGAGGCGCGATCGCCGCGGGTCATCCCCTGACCGCACAGGCCGGTGCGCGTGTGCTCGAGGAAGGCGGGAATGCGGTCGACGCCTGCATCGCCGCCGCTTTCGCCTCGTGGGTGGCCGAGAGCCCCTTGACCGGCCCCGGCGGCGGAGGCTTCATGCTCGTGCACCGAGCCCGCGACGGTTCCACGCGCGTGCTCGACTTCTTCGTCACGGTTCCCGGGCTCGGCCTGCGGCGCCGTTCTGCTGCGGAGATGACGGAGGTGAGCGTCGGCTACGAGGCCAAGGGCTCTCAGGCCTTCCACATCGGCGCGGCGTCGTGCGCCGCCCCCGGGATGGTTGCGGGGCTCGAAAAGGCCTATGCCGCCTACGGCTCACTTCCGTGGAAGACGCTGATCGAGCCCGCCGTCGAGCTGGCCCGTCGAGGCGTCGAGCTGACCCGCCAGCAGGCCTATCTGCACGCGATCGTCGACCTCATCCTGCGCCACAGCGAGGAGGGCCGGGCGATCTACGGCCGCAGGAAACCACTCACCGCGGGCTCGCGTCTCGTTCAGAGCGACCTGGCAGAAACGCTCGAGACGATCGCCGCGAGCGGCGCCTCCGCCCTCCACGGCGGCGCGCTTGGCCGAGCGTTGTCGAAGTTCGTCCGCGAGCAGGGAGGCGAGATCACCTTGAGGGACCTGGCCGAGTACCGGGTGATCAGACGCCGCCCGATTCGCGCCCGCTTTCTCGGTCACGAGATCGACTCGAACCCGCCCCCCTCGAGCGGGGGCGTCCTGATCGGCTACGGGCTCGCACTGCTAGACCGCCTCGGCGTCGGAGGACGGCCTGGGAGCGCGGAGGCGATGGCGCAGCTCGTCGAGATCATGCGCGAGCAGAGCCGCGCGCGTGGGGGTCCCTTTAGCCGTGACCTGTACCGCGGCGGGCTCGTCAAGCGGCTCTACGCGAAGCGGTCGCTGGACGAGGCGGTCGAGCGCGCCGGGTCGCCGAACACGACGCACATCTCCGTCGTCGACGAGCGCGGAAACGCCGCTTCTTTGAGCGCCACGATCGGCGCGGGCTCGGGGATGATCGTGCCGGGGACGGGAATCCACGTGAACAACATGCTCGGCGAGCTCGACCTCGCCGGCGCGACTCGGCCGGGAGCGCGGATCACGAGCATGATGGCGCCGTCGCTCGTCCTCCGCGACGGGCGGCCGCGGCTCGTTGTGGGGAGCGCCGGCTCGGTGCGGCTGCGCGGCGCGATTCTCCAGATCGTCGTCAATGCCGTCGCGCACGACCTTCCCGTGGACGATGCAATCGCGCGTCCGCGTGTTCACTTCGAAGAGCCGCAGGTCCATTGCGAGGGCGGTGGCGAGGCCGAAGAGATCGACCGGCTGGAAAGCTGGGGCTACGACGTCGTCCGCTGGCAGCGGCGCAACCTCTACTTCGGCGGTGCGGCGGCGGTCGAGATGCGGACCGACGGGACCCTTGCGGCCGCCGGCGACCCCAGACGCGGGGGCGCGGGCATCGTGGTCCAATGAACCCCTTGTGCTCCAGTGAACAAGCCGTAATTCGCGCCGCGACTCCGGCCGATTCGGCCGTGCTCGTGGAGCTGGCGCAGGCGGTCGCCTCTGAGCCCGAGGGCTGGCTGATCACCCGCGAGAACTGGCGGGCGGTCGGGGAGGAGCGACGCTACCTCCGAGCGCTCCGGCGTCACCGCGATGCCGCGGTCTTCGTCGCGGAGACAGCGGACGGGATCGTGGGCCGGCTCTCGATTGCGCGCGACCCTCACCCGGCGAGCCGTCACGTGGCTGATCTCGGGCTGATGGTCGCTGCATCGCACCGCCGGCGCGGGATCGGCCGAGCCTTGCTCGAGGAGGCGGTTCGCTGGGCGCGCCAGTCCGGCGTGCGGAAGATCGAACTGCATGTCTTTCCGCACAACGAACCGGCGATCAGGCTGTACGAGCGCTTCGGCTTCGTCCAGGAGGGCTTCCGGCGTGCCCATTACCGCCGCGAGGACAGTGGCTTCGTCGACGCAATTCTCATGGCGTACTGGGTGGACTAAGTTTCGGTTTCGCTTGCGCGGATATGAGGTTCACATGCCCATGCGATATGCACCCGCAAGGCCTGTTGCGGCGCCCAGCTTCAGACTCCTGGCCGTCGTCTATCTCATCGTCGGCGGAATCGTGGCGGCCACTCATCACTACTGGTCGAATCCGGATACGGTGAAGGCGATCGGCTCGGCGCTCTTGGCCACGATTCTCTGGCCGCTGGTTCTGCTCGGGATCAACCTGCACATTCATTGACGCGGTAGCAAATAGGCCGAAAGTCCTATTGAAATCCTACGAGCGGTCAGTAGGATCGTCATTCGGATGCCTGATCGAGCGCGCCTGGCCGGCGTATGCGCGGCAGTGCTGGTCGGCGGCTCGCTTGCCGTCGCAGTGGCTGTGCGCGGACCCGCTGCATCGCCTCAGGGGGGGCCGGCGCTGCATCGCCCCTCTGCGCCGGGGGGCGCCGGCGAACGGGGATATGCGCAGTCGCCCACAGTTGCGCCCAAGGAAGGGCCCATGTCCTTCAGGCTTCAGAAGGCGTCCTCGTTTCGCGGCAACCTCCGGACACTCGCGCAGGTTCGGCCGGCGAGCGTCTCGAGGCCCGAGCGGCCCGAGCAGGAGCTGCCGGAAGCCGAGCTCGGAGGAGCTTCGGCACGGATCGGCCAGGGAGTCGCGCCCGCGTCCGTGGCCACCAAGGCGCCGTCGCCCCTGGCGAGCTTCGACGGCCTGAGCTTCAACGAGAACTGCGGCGGCATTCACTGCGGCGCCGGCCATCCGCCCGACACGAACGGCGACGTCGGCCCCACCTACTACATCCAGACGGTCAACACCGCCATCGGCATCTACCGCAAGAGCGACGGAGTGCGCGTCGTCGGCATCGACTTCGACACGTTCATGCGGCAGGGCGACTTCGGCAATCTGTGCGACACCGATAACTACGGCGATCCGGTGGTCATCTACGACACGTTCGCAGACCGTTGGATCATCACCGACTTCGCGTTCATCGTCGACTCGGCCGGCAACACGCCCCCGCCCTACTCCTACGAGTGCTTCGCGGTCTCACAGTCGGGCGACCCGGTCTCGGGCGGCTGGGACTTCTACTCGCTGCACGTCGCCGACTATCTTCAGGACTACCCAAAATTCGGGGTTTGGACAGATGGGCTGTACATGTCGGCGAACATGTTCGGCTTCAGCCATCCGTTCAACTATCAGTATCCGAGAGTCTGGGCGATGAACAAGGCCCAGATGTACGCCGGCGCGGCGAGCCCGCAGGTCGTCTCCTTCAACGTTCAGCCGGTGGAGAGCCAGACGCCGCAGTCGCTCCTGCCGAGCAACGCGCGCCTGCAGGTCGGAACGCCGCCCGCGGGCAGACCGAACCTCTTCGTTGCGGCCCACGCGGTGACGGACCGGGTTCGCGTCTGGAAGTTCAAGGTCAACTGGAGCACTCCAAGCAAGTCGACCTTCACCGGCCCGAGCAACTCCTTGACGAAGTCCTCATGGTCGTCGCCTGCGGGCAAGGTTCCCGAGAAGGACGGCAACGACATCGACACGCTCGGCTATCGCCTGATGATGCAGAACCAGTACACGAATTTCGGCGGCGTCGAGTCGCTCTGGGCCTCGCACACCGTGCACGGAAGCAACCTCGATCAAACGGCCGTCCGCTGGTACCAGGTTCCGGTCACGAAGGGGGTCGTCGGGAAAGCGGTGCAGGCCTCGACCTTCAACCCGGACTCGAGGAGCCGCCTCCAGCCGAGCCTCGCCGTCGACCAGGCAGGCGACATGGCGATCGGCTACAGCGTCTCCGCCGGAAATATGTATCCCGCCATTCGGTACGCGGGGCGGCTCTTCACCGATCCTCGGAACACCCTCGGCCAGACCGAGACCTCGCTGATAGAGGGGACGGGCGCGCAGACGCACATCTTCAGCGACGGCTCGACGGACGAGCGCTGGGGCGACTACAGCGCGATGACGCTCGACCCCGACGGCTGCACGTTCTGGTACACGACGGAGTACTACGCCTCGAGCGGGGGAGACGACCACACGCGGATTGGCGCTTTCCGTTTCCCGAGCTGCGCGAGCGCGAGCGCGCCGAAGGCGCTCGTCACGGCCAAGGCGGGCAAGGGTTCCGGAACGGTGACGAGCAGCCCGTCCGGGGTCAACTGCGGAACGACCTGTTCGGCCAGCTTTTCCTCGAGCGTCTCGGTGAAGCTGACGGCTAAGGCAGGCGCCGGCTCGAGCTTCTCGGGCTGGCACGGCGATTGTTCTGGGAAGAAGGCCTGCACGGTCAAGATGAGCGCGAACCGCTCGGTCACCGCCACGTTCAAGAAGCGGCGATAACGCGGTCGAGCCCTGGCGGACGGGGCTCGCACTTGAGACGCGGCGGCCGTTTGTGCTACTCGTAGTGAATGAGGGCTCTTCTCCTTCTCTCTGCAGCTCTCGCAGGCTCGATCGCGCTGGCGATCGGCTCTGCCCACGCGCAGCAGGCGCGCTCCGGCTCACTCGATCCAAGCTTCGGCAGAACGGCAAGGTAACCACTTCGTTCGGCTCGAAGCTCAGCGCGCAGGCCAATGCGCTCGCGCTCCAGCGTGACGGGAAGATCGTCGCCGTCGGCACTCGGAGCACGCCCGAGTTCACATCACCACAATTCGCGCTCGCCCGGTACAACGCGAACGGCTCGCTCGACCGGGGCTTCGGTACAGGTGGGAAGGTCACGGTCGACTCGCGCAACTGGGCCCATGCGGCCATGGTGCAGCCGAATGGGAGGATCGTCGCCGCCGGGGGGTACGGGGACGGGGGCAACTTCGCGCTCGCCCGTTTCGACACCGATGGCTCCCTCGACGCGAGCTTCGGCACGGGCGGCTGGGTTATGACCCACTTCGGCTCCGGCACCGGTACCGGGGTAGGAGCACTCGCGCGCCAGCCCGACGGAAAAGTTGTCGCCGCCGGGGGTGCCTCGAACGGCACCGATACCGACTTCGCGCTCGCCCGCTACAACGCTAACGGCTCGCTGGACACGAGCTTCGGCACGGGCGGCAAGGTCACGACTGCAATCAGCCCGGGCTCCGACGCCGCCTCAGCGCTCGCGCTACAGCCCGACGGGAAGTTGATTGTCGCCGGCTCCGACTCGAGCCGGGACTTCGCGCTCGCTCGCTACAACCCAAACGGCTCCCTCGATACGAGCTTCGGCACTGGTGGCAAGGTCACGACCCCGATCGGCTCGGGCGACGATCAGGCCCGAGACATCGCACTGCAGGCGGACGGGAAGCTCGTCGCCGTCGGCTACAGCTCGGACGAGGGAGGAGCGTTCACGATGGACTTCGCCCTCGTTCGCTACGCGGCCGACGGCTCCCTGGACACGAGCTTCGGCGGGACCGGCAAGGTCAGGACAAATCTGGGCCCGGCCTACGACGACGCTTTCGCGCTCGTGCTGCAGCCGGACGGCAAGCTCGTCGCCGCCGGCTACAGCGACACCGGCTCGGAGGGGGACTTCGCGCTGGCCCGCTACAAAGCGAACGGCTCGCTGGACACGAGCTTCGGCACGGACGGCAAGGTCACGACGTCGCTGTATCCGGGCAGCGGCGTCGCTTTCGCCCTCGCGCGGCAGCCGGACGGGAAGCTCGTAGCCGCCGGCTACAGCTCGTATACCTCGAGAGGTGACTTCGCGCTCGTCCAGTACCTGAGCGGCAGGGAGCGGTGCGTTGTGCCGAACGTGACCCGGAAGACCAGCGCTCAGGCGAAGCTCGCGGCCACTCGCGCCTACTGTTCGCTCGGTCGCATCACGCGGTCTTACTCCGACACTGTCGAGAAGGGTCGCGTCATCTCGCAGCGACCGTCCGCAGGCGCGAAGCGACCGGTCGGAGCGAAAGTCAGTCTGGTCGTCAGCAAGGGAGCGCGCGGCGCCTAATCCCTGGGGCTGGACAAAGCGACGTATCAGAGGGCGGAGCCGGGCTTTGCCCGAACGCAGCCCAGACCGCGTTCGAGCTTGGAACCTGCTTAAGGAGGGGCTCGCGGGGGAACCCCTGGGTTCCCCCGCGCTGAAGCAGGGGCGGCAGGACTCGAACCTGCAACCCCCGGTTTTGGAGGTTCGCCGCCGGGGGTCCGGTCGGGTGCGATCCGGCACGGTTGCGTCCGGTGAGGTCCAGTTAGGTGCGCTGAGCGCCGCTCAGGTCGGTAGAAAGTTCGGTAGAAGGTTTCTGCACCACCGCTCGCCGACTCAGCCCGATAGATAGCGTTCAAGCCCAGTACCGCCCACCTTACGAGGTATTGCGCGAACCGCTGGGTCTGGAACCCGTTAGGTCGGAACGATCCGAAATAGCGGCCCTATTTTGCTTGATTGAATGATCAGTCAATTATCTGATTGATTCGTCAGCCAAGAGCGCGGCCAACATTTGCCGAAATTCGGTGTAAATATCTCGCGTCTGATCTAGTCTGCACCCTCGGGTTTCAGAAGGAGGCGAACCGGTAATAGCAGTGGAAGAGTTCAAAGGGGGATCGATTGTGAAGAGACTGAATATCACTCCGGCGATGGGTGTAGGGCTTATTGTGCTCAGCCTGGCAGTTTCGGGCGGCGCTTATGCCCTCGCCAGCGGGTCCTCGAAGAAACCGAAGAAGATAGTGGCCTGCGTGCACCACAAGGGCCGCGGGCTGTACATCGCCCGACACCGACGCTGCGTCCGTCGGGACAAGAAGCTGCGTTGGAACGTAAGGGGGCCGCGAGGACCGCGAGGACTCCGGGGCCGGCAGGGCCCGCAGGGATCCCAAGGCACGCAGGGCGCCCAGGGGCTGCAAGGCCCTCCAGGTCCCACAGGCCCTAGCGATGCCTACTTCACGGCCTCAAGCAGCGGCAACTCGACGCTCTCGCTTCCGGCCGGCAAGTACGTGATGACCGCCAGGGCCTTTCTTACCCTGGCCGTCCCTGGGACCGATACCTGCACCCTCACCGCGGGTTCGGATACCGATAGCGTTGCCGGCACGGCGCCTGCGACGGTTACGATGGTGGTCGCGCACGAGTTCACAAGCGCTGGAACAGCAAGCGTGGCCTGCACGAGCCTCCTCGGGCGGACCATCCGGATCGTGGCGATCAAGGTCGGCACGCTCACCGTCCAGTAGACGACGAGCGGCTGCCGGCCAGGACGAGCTGCCAGGACGAGCTGGGCGGCTTGGGCGATCGCATCGAGCGCCTCCGCGGGTTCTCGACGGAGGAGAGGTCGCCGGGATCCTCGCCCAACGCGCGCGCCCGCACGGCCCGGCGGACGATCTTCGCCCTGCGCGTCTTCGGCAGCGCGGGGACGAAGAACACGCGGTCGGGTCGGTTCTCGCCACCGGGACTTTCGCTCTGAAGCCCAGCGCGAAATGATTGGTGAGGTTCCCGGCGAGAAGACCACTCGGCCGAGGTCTACCCCTTCGGCGAAAAGGGACCGTTTTGGAAACGGTTTGGAAACCGGACCCTCCGCCATCTAGGAGAGACCCGCTTGCAGGCCACTCGCAGAGCGGTAGATGATTCCTCCGATGCGATCGGCCTCAATCATTCCCGCTCTTGTCATGCTGGCGCTGGCCGGGGTCGCCTCAGGCTGCGGCGGAGGCGGGAAGTCGACCGCGGTTCCCACCAGTACGTCATCAGGTGAGGCCAAATGAGTCCAGGCGTACGCCTCAGGGCACAGCCTCGACGTCGAGCGTTGGGCCGTCAAGACCCTTACCGATCCTGACGCCCCCACACGGAGGGGACACCGCTTCTTCGGACTAGATCCATCCGAGCAACCGCACCGGCTCGGGCTTGCCTCGGCCCCGAGGGCCCGATCCACCGCCATCGCAAGCGCGACCACCCCGTCGATGTGCTCCGACTCCCTGCCGGGCCGGGCGATCCGCACCCCGCGGCGGCTGCTCACGGCAACGGCGTTGGCGACCTGCTCGTTTCAGGCGCGGATCGACGAGACGGTAGAAAGTTCCGCTGGAGAATCTGGACCACGTCGCCCGTCGAGAAGACAGAAAGCCCCTTATGCGGGGCTTTCTCGGTAGAAAGCCCGGCCCTCGTCGCCTGCCAGAGAGAACGGGAAGCCCGCGCATGCGGGTCTTTTCGTCTTACAGGGGCGGCAGGACTCGAACCTGCAACCCCCGGTTTTGGAGACCGGTGCTCTGCCAATTGAGCTACGCCCCTCGGTTCGAGAGGGCCATTGTACGTGTGACTCCACCGGATACAGTCGCGCCGTGGCCCCGCCAAAACGACCTTCCCTCGGTGCGCTCTTCATCCTGCTGGCCGCCGCGTTCGGCGGCGTGACCTACGCGGCCGCGCACGCAGCGCGTGGTCGCCCGGGCCTCTGGGCGGTCGCGATCGGGGCAGGCGTGCTCACCCTGTGGCTGGCGGCGCTTGGGTTGCGGGCGCTACGCGGATAGAGTGGTCACGGCCGCAAATACGCTCAGCCTGGCCGGCTGCAAAGCGTCGCCTCGCCGCGTTCTCGGTCGCGCCCGCACTTCGTTCAGTGCGAACGCTCCCTGCGTCCTTGCGAGGCTTGCTTGTCCGCCGGCCAGTCAAGCCCGTCTCTACGGCCGCGACCACTAGAATCCGCCTGAACCTGCCGTCCAGGAGGAGATCGACGCATGCCCGAGCCCGACCCAGCAAAGATCCGCAACGTCGCCGTCGCCGGCCATCGCGGAACCGGCAAGACCTCGCTCGTCGAGGCGATGCTCTTCCAGAGCGGCGCCGTGAACAGGCTCGGCACCGTCGAGCAGGGTACGACGGTCTCCGACTGGGAGGACGAGGAGCAGAAGCGGCAGATGTCTCTCGCCGCCACCATCTGCAACGCCGCGTGGCAGGACCGCAAGATCAACCTCGTCGACACGCCGGGGGATCCCGGCTTTCAGGGCGACACGATCGCCGCGCTGCGCGTCGTCGAGGGCGTCCTCCTCGCGGTCAGCGGAGTCATGGGGGTCGAGGTCCAGACGAGCCGGGTGTGGAAGCGCGCGGACGAGCTCGGCCTCGCGCGCGTTCTCTTCGTCAACATGCTCGACCGCGAGCGGGCGAGCTTCTTCCGGGCGCTGGAGGGGCTCCAGGCGCAGCTTTCGCCGAGGTGCGTCGCGGTCCAGATCCCGATCGGCGCCGAGCACGAGCTGTCCGGGATCGTCGACCTCCTGCACATGGTCGCCTACACGAGCCCGGAAGGCGAGCACGAAGCCGCGCCCGGAGGGATCCCGGACGAGATGACGGA
>Ga0137375_10006622_pt1 | contig 13740 bp, 8 predicted proteins | sample SagtaG_24_FD_104936 | JGI IMG/M metagenome (GOLD analysis project Ga0137375, IMG submission 104936) | Vadose zone soil microbial communities from Sagehorn Ranch, Mendocino, California, USA - Sage1_R_113_16 metaG | ecosystem: Environmental > Terrestrial > Soil > Vadose zone | place: USA...
AACCTTCACGGGCAACGCCTTCTCGTTCATCTCGAACACGGTAATGTTCTCGAGCTTGTTCCCTTCCTTTCTGCCAACGTAAATTCTCCGGCCGGGAAACTGATCGATGACCTGATCGCTGCCAAAAAGCGCCATCGGATTCCGAGTGGCGAGATCAAAAATGGTACTTCGCAATCTCTCCTGCGCGGCAGGCGCAACCTGCACATTGAGCCAGAGACAAATCGCCGTGCAACCAATCGCGATGCCAGCAAGCGGAACAGACACGCGCGTGACGCTCACGCCGTTAGCGCGCAGCGCGATCAATTCGTTGTCGGCGGAGAGCCGTCCGTACACTAGCAGGATCGCGGTCAACAATCCCCAGGGGATGGTGAAGATGAGTGAGAAAGGCAGCACGTAGGCGATGAACGTGATCAAGTATTCCATCGGCACATCGTGATTCACCAGCAACGGCAGCAGCTTCCGGAAAATATTCCCGACCACGAGCACCAGGCTCAGTACCGCGATCGCAAATGCGACGTTCACCAACAGCTCGCGGCTAACAAACCGATCGATCAGCTTCATCTTGCGTCGCAACGTTAGCACAAAACGTTCGGTGCAAATGGAGTAATGAATTTTTGCGAGACTGCAGGCCGCACATCCGGCTCGTTCCTCAAGCGGTTGATCAATCGCCAGAATGACGCGTGAAACAAAAAGCCGCCACATGGTGAAGGCTGACGGCTGATGTTGGTGTTTGTTGGCGCAAGCGCGACACTACGGATTGTTGACCACTTGCGGCGCAGCCTTGCCCGCTTCAAGCTGCGCGCTCACCTTCTGTAGGCCCGCCGTAAGCGTGTCAATCTGTTTTTGCTGGCGCGCGATGGTGGCTTCCTGTTCCTCGTTCTTGCGATGCTCTTTCAGGAATTCGTTGAGCAACATCGCGTTCACCATTTCATAGCGCACGCTTTCCACCTGGCCTTTCGCATTGCGATACACCAGAGCAGGATCCACTTTCTCTACCTCCTCGGCGATCAGGCCAAAACCGAGCGCCTGAGTAGCGTCAAACTCTTTTTTAAGACGGAAGCTGACCGGTTTGAGCGCATAAAGCGCCTCGCTCGTCGTCGCCAGAGGTTTGATGTCCTGCTTGTACCGTTGCGAGGAAACAACAGCAGTATGGCCAAGTCTGCCGTCGCTCAGTCGCACCGTGACGAAATCGTTCACTCCTGCGCTAAAATTCTGTGTCAGCGTGTTCACGTTACCGATGTACGTGCTGTCGTCGACACCAGCCTCGCCGAAGACTCCCGTCCCGATGCAGACATTGCCACTCCCGGTGATATTCGAGCCGGCGCTAGCACCCACGGCCGTGTTTAGGGTACCGGTGGTGTTGTTCAAAAGCGCACTGATACCGATGGCCGTGTTGCCGCCGCCGATGGTGTTGCTAAACAGCGCCTCAGCACCGTTGGCCGTGTTGGCGCCGCCGGTGGTGTTGCCATTCAGCGCCCTGGCGCCGACGGCCGTGTTGGCGGAGCCGGGCCCTCCGTTCGGTGCGTCAACACTAAAGCCATTATTGTTTAGGAGGGCGGCGGCACCGACAGCTGTGTTTTGGAAGCCGGCGGTGTTGAATAAAAGCGCCGCCGCGCCAAACGCCGTATTTTCATTTGCGGCATTGAAGAGCAGCGCCCCCGCGCCGGTAGCGGTATTGAAGCTGCCTTCTGTGTTGCTAAAGAGCGAATGCCAACCAACGGCTGTGTTCGCAGCACCGGTGGTGAGGCTTTGAAGGGCGTTGGTTCCTTCTGCAGTAGTGAAGTTGGGATAGCCCCCGTCTGGCGGCGGGACCACTGCCTGCGCTCGCGCCAAAAGCCCAATGCAGACAATTCCGATCAGGATGTGAGTTAAGTTTTGAAGTTTCATGTTTATTTTTCCTTGTTTAGTTTCTCCCCGGCGGATGGACTCTTGGCAGTGCACATCTGAAAAAGGGGAAGAAAGCTCCGGGAGAAAGCTTCCTGCCCTGACCCCGGTTCCAGACGGCGTCGAGTTTGGGCAAAGGCACGAACCCGTCAACACAAATTCCCCACAAGCCGAATCGCCGATTCAAGTTTGAGAAAAGCCGTCGGCTTTTTCATCCGCGCGCACAATGAAACGCTTTCCGTCGCCGCGATGTGCGTCAGCAAACGACAGCCCTTTACTGGCTCAAATTCACCAGTAAGGCTGATCCGCTAAAAAAGTCCAAGGAGTTTGAGGACGATCACAATAACGACAATTACTCCGATGATATAGAAGATGTTTCTGTTCATGCTGACGATTCATATCAGAGTGGGTGTGCGGTTGCGAGGATTTAGCAGACTGATTGGCGCCGCGGCTATTTTGACGATGCGCAGACGCACGATGCAACGCAATTAAACAGGCAGACTTTATAGCCGCGCCGGGAGCGGCCGGAGATTTGGTCGCTTCAAGCTGAGCGCTCACTTTTTGCAGCCCGCTCCCACTAGACCAACACAAAAACGATGTTGTGATGCCGGCTGCGGCGTCCGATCGACGCAGCGCACCGACCCTACCAAATTGCGGATAATTTGGTAAGCTCAACGCACAATGAGCAGCACCATGTACGATGTGGCAATCATTGGCGGCGGACCAGCCGGTAGCATTGTTGCGGCGCTGCTCGCGCGGGCCGGACGTCGCGTGGTGCTTTTCGAGCGCGAAAAGTTTCCACGGTTTCACATCGGCGAATCGCTGTTGCCGTTCAGCATGAAGGCATTTACCCGGCTCGGACTGCACGAAAAATTTTTGAGCGCCGGGTTCATAAAAAAATACGGCGGCGAAATCATGGGCGCGTGCTCCGACACTGGAACGAAGTTTTACTTCAAGGACGGCTACCGCTCGCAAACCGACCACGCTTATCAGGTCACACGCGGTGATTTCGACAAGGTGCTGCTGGATCATGCGCTCGAGTCCGGCGCGGAAGTGCACGAGCAGACCCCGGTTGAAGCAATCGAGTTCTCAAACCAGGGCGTCGATCTGTCGGTGCGATCCAACGGCTCGGTTAACTCGATCCGGGCGCGTTACCTTGTCGATGCCAGCGGACGCACCTCGGTGCTCGGAAGGCAATTCAAGATCAAGCAGACCTATGATCATCTTCAAAAGCTGTCGATCTTCGCGCATTACGAGGGTGTGTGGCGTCCGGACGGAATTGACGGCACGCTGACAGTTTTGATTCGTGCCGTTGATCGTTGGTTCTGGCTGATTCCACTTACCGATCAGAGAACGAGCGTGGGAGTGGTTCTCGACAGTGAAACTTTTCGGAAATCCAAACTCACCGCTGACGATTTTCTCGAGCAAGCGCTGGCGGAACAGCCAACTATTGCGAAACGGATGACAAACTCACGGCGCGTCTCGAAGGTCTATGTCGAAGCGGATTTCTCCTATCGAAGCGCGCGTTTGTACGGCGATCGCTGGCTGCTTACGGGCGACGCGGCCGGATTTATCGATCCGATTTTCAGCAGCGGCGTTTTTCTTGCGGTGTTCAGCGGTGAGAAATGCGCCGATGCTCTGAACGAAGTGCTCGATCATCCGCGCAAGGCAAAACGCTTGTTCGCGCGATACGAGCGATCCGTGAACCGCGCGATGGACGTCTATCTTCGGTTCGTCAATGCGTGGTACACGAAGGAATTCATCGAAGTTTTCCTCGCACCGCGCAATGTGCTCGGTCTCGCCCCGGCGGTAAACGCGGTGCTTGGCGGAAATGTGGGCAACAGTTTCCCGATTCGCTGGCGAATGTGGGTGTTTTATTTTTTGGTTTGGCTGCAACGCCACCACCCGATCGCACCGAAGCTCACGCTCGTGCCGAAGAAAGAACAAACGTCTTCGCCCATGGAAACCGCACACACGGTGCCATGAGATCACAGGTAGGGGCGATTGATTCGTTCGCTCCCGCTTACTCACCCTCTCGGGCTTCGCGTCCATGTCGCGGCCTCCCGGCTCGCTCCATTCACCGAATCGCCCGCGTGTCCTTGGCAGTTGCTTGGGCGATTGAGGGCAATCGGCCCTACCTCATTTCCATCGTCGCGATCACTTGTTCTTGCCTAACAAGTTGCGCATCCGTCTCACAGCATCAATTCTCCGAGCCGGCTGCGGGATGGCAGACCAAAACTGGCCAGCTCATGTATCGGACAGCCAAGGCGACGCTGATCGGCGAGGCAATAGTTCGCTTGTCGAAGACGGCCGATTTTGAATTGACGGTGTCGAAAGGCCCAGGAATCACATTGTTGTCCCTCCGACAGGATGCGGAGTTTGCGGAATTCAACGCAAGCTTCACGGACCAGCGTTGGTCTGGCTCTACATCAAGCGCCCCGCCACAGCTGCGCGGCTGGCTCGGGTTACGCGATCAATTCCTTCGCGCACCGAATCAAAAGACGCTGCGATATGTTACCGACAGCGAAACTTTTCTGTTTCGTTTTTGAGCCCGGTTTTCCGCTGAGGACAGCGGACGCTACAGATAGGAACAGCGTCTCACAGAGACGCCCTACAATCATTAAGCCAAGCGATAATTGTAGTGCGTTTGTGTCAAACGCCTAAGAAATAGCGTCTCGCAGCTACAGCATTGGCATCTTCGCGCGGATTCGTGTTGAATGGTCGCTTGCTCATGCGCATCAGCGATTTCATCGCCCGAACCATCACACAGCGTCGCACGCTGGTTTGGTGCGGTGTGGCTGTGCTGACCATCGTTTGCATCGCCATTCTCCTCACGTCATTGCGACTGGATTCTGAGATCTTCAATGTTTTGCCCGGTAAATTTCCATCGGTCCAAGGCCTGAAAATCTACGATCACGATTTTGAGCAAACACGTGAGCTGACATTCGCGCTTATCTGCGATCCGCAGGACGTCTATAAGCTGGAGGAATTCGCGCCGGTGTTTGCGGAACGGTTGCGCGCGCAAACGTGGTGCGAGCGCGTGCTCTCAGGTTCGCCCATGACCACTGCGGACGGCATTCGCGACCTGCAATCGATCGCCGTGCCGTTGCTCCTCAACCTGGAACCCAACGCTTTCGACGAGGCAATGTCGATCCTGCAACCGGACAAAATTCGCGATCGCCTTCATCGTTTGCGCCAGCAGATCGAGGCGGGCTCGCCGCGGCCGCAGTTCGAGCTTTCGTTCGACCCGCTCGGATTGATCGCGCCCGCGCTCAAACCTTTTGCCCAAAGCACCGCGATCGAACAGGAACAACCCCTCACCTCACCGGATCGCACGATGCGAATCTTTCTGGTGGTGACGAATCAAAAATCGATCAGCGCGTTTGAATGCCAGCACATGATGCGGCGCGTGAACGAGTTTCGCAAAACCGCAGCCGACGGATGGGACGGTCGCAGCCCTCTGCGGATTCTCGTGACCGGGCGCTCGGCGTTTGTATCCGAAATTTCGTTGAGCATGCGCTACGATGTCGTCGCGACATTGCTTGGCTCAGTCGTGCTCGTGGGCACGATTTTTTTCGCCGGGTTTCGCCGATGGCTACCTTTGGCGGGCATGGCGTTTTGCCTTCTTCTGTCATGTTTGGTAGCGCTGACTGCGGGACAGCTTCTTTTCGGGCGGCTGAGCATGATTAGTGTCGGCTTTTGCGCCATTCTCGTCGGACTCGGCGTTGACTTCGCGATTCTCACCATCGGGCGCTATCAGCAGGCGCGCGCCGATGGCGAACCGCATCAGCAAGCCATTGCCATTTCGGTAGCAAAACTTGGACGGGCGGTCTTCTTTGGCGCGCTTACTACAGCAGTAGGTTTTCTCGCGCTGGTGCTGAGTGGCGCAATGAGTTTTTCCGAACTCGGCGTGCTCATTGCCATCGGCATTTTCGTCGCGGGCCTGTTCATGTGCTCGATTTTATTTTTGTTTGTCCGCGAGCGACAAGGCGCGATTGCCCACGACTGGCTCTTTGATCTGGTAGCAAAATATGTCCGCGGGATTGTGCGCAGACCTGCTCCCATTCTGATGTTTTCCTCCGCGGTTTTGCTGCTGCTCACTGCCATAGGCTTTTCACCGGTTCCTCCGCTCGAATTCGAAGCCAGTACGCGCTCTCTCCAACCAAAAAACATTCGTGCAGGTCAGGCGCTTGAAACAATCATGAAAAAAATGCCGGTCCGCTGGGAACCGGTGCTGGCGATCATTCGCGCCACAAACTCGCAGGAACTTCAAGATTATTGGCAAAAAATTTCCGCACATTGGCGTGAACTCCAGGCAGCCGGAAAGATAAAGGGTTTCTCTACGCCGGCGGCGCTTTGTCCGTCGCCGATCTGGATGGAACGAAATCGAGATCATTTGCGCGGTATAAATTTTCAGGCGGCACACGAAACATTGACCGAAACTCTCGAGGCCGAGGGATTCAGCGTAGAAGCCTTCGCTCCGGCGTTCGGGTTGCTCGACGATTTACAACGCATCGCCGATCCCGGCGTGCCACTGCCGAATTGGCGGACCCAATTACCTGAATCATCGAGCTGGTGGTTTTTGATCGACCGCTATTTCGGGCAAGACCCGTTGCTGACGACTGGATTTGTAATGACTAACGGACCTCTCACAACACACGAGCAAAGCCAGGAGCTGCAACGCGGTCTATCCGTGCCTGGCGTTCCGTTGATTCTGACGGGCTGGACCTACGTGCTCGCCGATCTCCAACCGTGGTCGCATCATCAACTTCTAATCATCAGCGCGTTGATGGCCATTTTCGACATCTCATTGCTGGCCATTTTATATCGCGACGTTCGCTTATGGCTGATTCAGATCGTTACACTCGCGTTCGCGATTGGAGCGATGATCGCTACCATGAAGCTGCTGAACATCCATTTGAATCTCCTTAATGTGCTCGCGTTCCGTCTCGTGCTCGCCATCGGCGTGGATTACGGAATCTACGTTGTGCTGGTTTGGCAAAAAACGCACGACATCCAGCATGATGTAGCCGGTGTAGTGAAACCGGTCGTGCTTGCAGGACTCACAGCAATCAGCGGTTTCGGGTCGCTCGTTCTTGCGCGGAACCCAGCGCTAACTGGACTAGGCATTGCGTGCGCCATCGGCATTTTCTGGAGTTTGGCCGCTACAATTTTCTTTACGTTACCCGCAATGGCGCTTGCCAAACCGAAGTCGTCTGTTGCGACCGGTTCTCAAAAGTGAGGACTGACCCCGATTCTCTCCCCATTCTCATTCTGACTCCCATTCTCATTCTCTGAATTGCGAATCGCCACAAAAAGTAACAGCTTTGTTACCTTTTCAATGCGTCGGCAACCGCTTTCCATCCGATAAAACGCCTGTTAAACTGGTAGCAAAATGCGCCGGCAGGGATTGCTGTGGTTCAATGCGGTTTTCTCCGTCATTCCGGTTTCGCTTTTGGCGGGCGCGGCTGTCGAGGGACGGGTGGAGCTTCCGAAAACGCGCTCGGCGCCGGTTCAGGCAAAACGGTACGAGATCGTAACCAAGGCCGGAGTTCTTTCGACGCAGCCGCCGCTGGCCGTAGTCTATCTTGACGGCAATTTCCCACGACCAGCTTCGTTGCCCACAAAAGAAGTCGAGCAAAAGGATTTGACGTTCATTCCAGCGCTCCTGCCGATAGAGGTGGGAACCAGAGTTCAATTCCCAAATCTTGACGACACGTATCACAACATTTTTTCCTATTCGCCCGTCAAGCGATTTGATCTCGGCCGTTATCGCCCGGAGGAACGGCCGATTCCGTCGGTGATGTTTGATAGACCAGGTTTGGTGACTCTGCGTTGCGATATTCACGAGCATATGCGCGGATTGATCCTCGTGTTGAACACGCCGTACTTCGTGATGTCGGACACGGCCGGCCGCTTTCGATTAGATAAACTTCCGGCTGGTCGCTACACACTGAAGGCATGGATCGACAGCAGAACTACGCGCGAAAAGCCAATCGAGTTGAAGGACGGTCAGACACTGCACGTTGATTTGCCATGAGCGCCACGGATGCGACGAGAAGCAAAGGGGTCGCGAGCTTTCGCAGCCGATTGTTTACCGCGATAATGGTGATCGTAGCAACGTTGACTGCGCTCGGGTTTTATCTGGCACAGCGCAGAGTCACCGCCGATGCGGAGCGAAATTTGCGGCAGACGTTTGAGACCGAGCTTTCCTCGATGCACAAAGTTGAGGAACTGCGCCACGCCGCGCTCGCTGACCGCTGCAACGCACTCGCAGGCAAGTCCCGGATTCATGCCGCGATTGAAGACGACGCAATCGATCTCCTGTATCCGACCGCAAAGGATGAATTGCGCGACCTGATGGAAGGCGATGAACCGCCTCCCGAGCAGGCAGGACGATTTCTTCACGCGAGATTTTATCGCTTTCTCGACGACACCGGCGCAGTAATCAAGCCGCCCAATCCCTCGGATGTTGGAGAACTCGACGCAGCGACAGAAGCTCAACTTTCGCTGACAAAATTGCCCGACACGCGGCAGATCGGGTATGTCCAATCTGCTGGCGATATCCATGAAGTGATAGCCGTGCCGATCTTCTCGACCGACACAGGGGATCTGGTTTCGACGCTCGTGATCGGGTTCAAGCCACTCGAGCTCGAAAACAAAAACACCGGAATGCAAAGTGGCGTTTGGGTAGATGGGCACCTACATCTGCCGGGGCTGGCGCCCTCCGCGCAAAATTCCCTCAACGAGAAGATAACACCTGCCCTCGCCAATTCTGACTCAGAGCAAAACTATTTTCGCGTGGAAGTGGCTGGTGCGCCTCAGCTGTTGTTTCATAAGCGGCTCAATCCGGGGTCGCTGTTTCCACCCGCGTACGAAATTTGTTTATATCCTCTCGGCTCGTGGACGGCACAACTGGATCGTCTCCGCTGGCAAATTGGCGGCGCCGGCGCGCTTCTGTTGTTAGGCGGATTCGTCGCAAGCCATTTCGTGGCACGCAGCATGTCTGCGCCCGTGAAGAAACTAGCGCTCGATTCGGAAGAAAATCGCGCAGAGCGAGAACGCGCCGAGGCCGCCCTGGCATCCACTGCCGAGGAACTGGAGCGATCCACCAGATACTCAGCCGATGCGTCACACCAGCTGAAAAGCCCGATGACGGTCCTTCGGATTGGTCTCGAATCACTGCTGGAACGCGAAGGATTTAAGCCGGAAGTCTACGAAGAGTTGTCCACTCTGCTTCATCAAACGCGTCGGTTAACCGGTGTTATTGACGATTTGCTTTTGTTGTCGCGAATGGATGCCGGTCACCTTCAAATCGCGTCGACACCCGTGAATCTTAGTCAGCTGGTTGATGAATGGCTGGATGATCTTGGCGCGTTGCCTGAATCGCCGGATGTAAAAATTGAAAAGGAATTTCCACGCGGGCTTTTTGTGGCTGGCGAGAAACGCTACACATCGCTTATCGTGCAGAATCTTCTGGAGAACGCGCGAAAGTACAATCGTGCGGGCGGGCGAATTCGGGTTAGCGCACGTGGCAACGGCAGCGACGTCGTGCTGACGATCGGAAACACTGGTCGTACGATTCCGCCGGGCGAAAATATCTTCGAACGATTCCATCACAGCTCAAGTCCCTCGGCCGCATCCGGCCACGGGATCGGCCTCAACCTGGCGCGCGAACTGACGCGACTGCATGGCGGTGAGCTGCGTCTGGTGCGGTCGGAAAGCGATTGGACGGAATTCGAAGTGCGCTTTTCCGCCGCAAACGGTGTTAATGCAGTTACATGAAGACGCAGATCTTCAGCCTGTGCATTTTCGCGTGCACAGCGTGTGCATTCGACATCGATGATGCTCTCGACCGGCTCGACAGCACCCTGACGATCTCCGGGTTTCAGGATAATTTTCGCGCCCGATTGAGCGGCACAGTCGATCTGGAATTTTACAATTTCCAACAGCCCGCGCCCGGTCTCATCGATTCTGAAATCGACAATCTCTTCAACCCGCGTCTCACGCTGTTTCTGGATGCGCAAGCGGGTTCGCAAGTGTATTTCTTCGCGCAAGCGCGACTCGATCGCGGGTTCGATCCGAGCGACCATGGCGCCGACGTTCGCTTGGATGAGTATGCCCTTCGAATCACCCCATGGCAGGACGGTCGTTTTACATTGCAGATCGGCCAATTCGCGACCGTCGTCGGCAATTGGGTCCCGCGACACTTGCCGTGGGACAATCCGTTTATTAACGCGCCGTTAGTTTATGAAAATGTGACTGCCATTCAGGACAAGTACGCCCCGTATTCACCGTTCTATTTCATCTATGCACCTTACTACCAGGAAAAGTACGCCTTCAATCCGGTGATCTGGGGACCGAGCTACGCCAGCGGAATTTCTGTTTCCGGCCGATTGGGTCGATTTGATTACGCCGTCGAAATGAAGAATGCGTCACTCTCCTCGCGTCCCGAATCCTGGTATATTACAGAGAATGGCTTCGAAAATCCGACTTTTAGTAGCCGGATCGGATTCCGGCCGAACGAAGCTTGGAATTTCGGCTTCTCGGCCAGCGAGGGCCCATATTTTCGGCGTGAAGCAGAATCGTCGCTGCCGCCCGGTCGGGACATCAGCGACTATCGAGAGTTTGTTCTTGGACAAGATATCAGCTTCGCATGGCATCACCTGCAATTGTGGGCGGAGTTTTATGAAGCGCGTTTTGAAGTCCCGAACGTGGGAGATGCAGACACGTTTGCTTATTACGTCGAAGCGAAATACAAATTTACGCCGCAGCTGTTTGGCGCTGTTCGTTGGAACCAACAACTATTCAACACAATCAATGATGGCTACGGCGGCAAAGAACGCTGGAGTCCAGACCTTGGCCGAATCGACGTCGCCGCTACGTATCGTCTTACCACGCACGCGCAGCTAAAATTGCAATACAGTTTCCAGCATGAAACCACTGCTCCTGGCGAAGACAACCACTTGCTGGCTACACAGTTTACCGTCCGCTTCTAATCGTCCACTGTTCCCGATAAACCCGTGAGAATCCTGATCGTTGAAGATGAGCTTCCCGTAGCGCGCCAAATCGCCGCAGCACTGACCGAGGACGGTCATGATCCGAAAACCGTTCACACTGGTGAAGCCGCATTGGAGGAGGTTGGCAAGGGGTCTTTTGATCTAATTGTGCTCGATGTTCGCCTGCCTGGTATTGATGGTTTCGAACTGTTAGGGCGCCTGCGCGAGCAACATCTTGCCAGTCGTGTACTGTTACTGACCGGGCGCAGTGCTGTCGAAGATCGAGTAACCGGTTTGCAGCTCGGCGCCGATGATTATTTGCCTAAGCCATTTGCCATGCGTGAACTCGTCGCGCGCGTCCGCGCGCTCGGGCGCAGGTATCCGGAGGAACCGGTAATCTGTTTGCGCGTCGGCGACGTCACGCTCGATCTATCCACGCACGACGTTCACCGAAACACCCAGCGGATCGAGCTTTCTCCGCGCGAGTTGATGTTGTTAAAGGTGCTAATGCGGGAACCGGGCCGCGTGTTCACGCGCACGGAGCTGTGCGAACGCGTGTGGGAGCACGCGCATGAATACGATACCAAGCTGGTTGAGGTGTTCATTGGCCGGCTCAGGAAAAAGCTCGGTGAGCCTTCGCTGATTCACACGATTCGCCATGTAGGCTATACCATCGGCCGCCCCGAGGGGAAAATTCCAGTTCGCCGTGGGACGAACTCGCAATGGCGAGGCTGACTGTCCCAGCACAGATATGGGTTATAGCGGCGCTCCCCGAGGGGCCTGCGTATCGCGTTGGCTTGCATCTGAGGTAACAGCTGCGTTACCTTTGCGAGATTGCAGCCAGTGATATATTAACTGCACTTTCATGGCGCTGATTCGCTGAATTTTACCGAACGAGGGCCCGCAATGAGAATCTTTTCTTGGCGTCTTACACTAGTCGTGATAGCGGCTACTTCCCTTTTTTTCTATCCCGAGCCGGCAAGTGCGGCGACGGTTAACGTGACTGTTGCTCCCAACGGCGATTTGGTCTTTTCACCTTCGTCCGTCACGATTCACCCAGGTGATCAGGTGCGCTGGACCTTTAGTTCGAATGGCCACACCACAACCTCAGGGTCCCCGGGGATGCCGAACGGCATCTGGGATTCCGGACTTCGCCCCCAAGGGGCTACCTTCACTCACACGTTCAATAGTACCGGAACGTTTCCGTACTACTGCACTCCGCACGGTGGATGCTGCAACATGGTAGGCACGGTCATGGTCGTTAATGCGTCGCCCACGCCCACACCCACGCCGACACCTACATCTACACCCGCTTCCACCCCCACGCCGACTCCGGTCGTTGTAACCAATCTGGCGACTAAAGTGGCTGCGTTTTCAGCCACGCTTAACGGCTCGGTGAATCCGCGTGGGGCGACCACGATGGTCTCCTTTCAATATGGTCTTACGACGAGCTACGGATCCGCTACCCCTATGCAGACTCAGAACGGCAACACGCTGCGGCCCGTCAGTGCCAATATTACTGGCTTGCTCGCTAACCGCACTTATCATTTTCGAATTGTAGCTCACAATAATGGCGGCACCAGCTTTGGGGCCGACAGGACCTTTACCACGCTTACCGCGACCGGGCCTCCGGTTGTCACAACTAATCCGGCAACGTTAATCGCCAGTTTTTCAGCTACGCTGAATGGATCACTCAATCCTCATGGATTAACCACGACCGTCTCTTTCCAATATGGAACCACGACCGCTTATGGATCCACCACCCCAATGCAGACTCAAACTGGGAACACCTATCGGGACATCGCTGCCAACATCAGCGGGTTGAGTCCAAACACCGTCTATCATTTCCGAATTGTGGCGACCAACAGCGCCGGCACCAGGTTCGGCGGCGACAGGACGTTTAGAACGCTTAGCGTGACCGGGCCGCCTGTCGCGACAACTAATCCGGCAACGTTAATCGCCAGCTTTTCAGCCAGGCTCAATGCCTTACTCAATCCACATGGATTACCCACGAGTTTTCATTTCCAATATGGTACAACGCCCAGTTACGGACTCACCACCGCTCCCCAGAACCGGACCGGAAACACATTCCAAGCTGTCGGTGCAAACATCACCGGCTTAACTGCGAACACACTTTACCATTTCCGAGTCGTGGCTTCGAACGGGGCCGGGACTACAATGGGCAGCGACCGGACGTTTACCACGCTTACTCCGACCGGTCCCCCTGTCGTCGTAACTAACGCGGCGACCAACGTGACTACCTCTTCAGGGACTCTCAATGGCTCGCTCAATCCGCATGGGCTGACTACGACTGTCTTTTTCCAGTATGGCACCACGACCGGTTACGGGTCGGCGACCCCTATGCAGACTCAGACTGGGAACACTTACCGCAACATCACCGCCAACATCAATGGCTTAACCCCACATACTACTTATCATTTCCGGATGGTAGGCACCAACGCCGCCGGCACCAGAATGGGCAGCGATAGGATCTTTACGACGCAGTAGTGACGATCGGGAGGACCGTCTGAACATTCCGAAATTCTGTGTCGCGTTTGCTATGATTCTCCAGTCGCGTTTTCGTCTGAGCGTAGCTGTACTTTTTATAGTCTTCGTCGCCTCAGCGCTCGTTGCGCTGAGTGAAGAACCATCGAAAGGGAAATGGAGCGCTCCTGCGGCAGAGGCGCAAAAAAAGAATTCCGTTGCAGCCACCGAATCTTCACTCGCTGCCGGACGGAAGATCTATTCGAAAACCTGCGCTATGTGTCACGGGAAAACAGGAGACGCGGACGGCCCGGCCGTGATTGAGCTAAATATCCACCCGGCGAAACTCTCCGATCCAAAGCTGGCAACGGAA
>Ga0137375_10006644_pt1 | contig 13720 bp, 15 predicted proteins | sample SagtaG_24_FD_104936 | JGI IMG/M metagenome (GOLD analysis project Ga0137375, IMG submission 104936) | Vadose zone soil microbial communities from Sagehorn Ranch, Mendocino, California, USA - Sage1_R_113_16 metaG | ecosystem: Environmental > Terrestrial > Soil > Vadose zone | place: USA...
CTGTTGCATAAACCCCGATCTGGCCACAATTTCCGAGTGGGATTCTACAAACTCGCAGGCCAGAGACCTGTCTCCTCAGACCAAACACGGCGGTTTGAGGTTTGTGCAACAGCCTCTGAAGGGTGCATCTATTCAGATACAGCCTCTGACCTGGGCCGTCGACAATCTGGTTCCGACCCAGGTCGGTCCGCGAACCCTACGGCGTGTAAGTATCGGCCGGTCTCTCCGACCCATGGGGCCGGGCGAACCTGAGCACCTCCGCTCAACTCTCAAGAGTCAATCCCAGGGCTCTGAAGGGCGCCTATAAGAGGGCCACCAAGGGGAGTGGGGGACGGATGCCGCACCATGCTTCCCTTGAGCCACAGCCAAACATGCTGCTGCTCAGAGAGGTGAACCGAATAAGTGCACCCTTCGCGCCGCTTCGCCGATGGAGACCTGCTCCTCATGCCGCCGACTGGCTGACCATCCGAGCGAGGACATCCCGGTTCCACCGGGCGGCCCGCCTCGGTTTGATCCCCGATTCCATCAGCGCATCCCCGATCTGCCGATAAGACAGACCTCTCTCGCGCAGCTTGGTCACTTGAGAGGCAACATCCTGAGCCCCTGTCCGCAACGTGGCGGCGCGAGGGCGCGCTCTGGTCTTACGGGCTTGGGTGGGTGTCTTGCGCGTGGTCCGCCCGATTGTTGAGCGCCTCCTCGTGCTCTTGGGTCTCGCGGCCAAAGGCCCCGGGGCACGGCCACGACGCGGAGCCCGAGCCGCACTGGTCAGCTCACTCAGGTGCCCGTCGCAAAGATCGGTCACGAGCTTGCGCCTCCCGATCAGGAGCTGAACGGGGTGAGCGTCCTGCGCCCCACAACGGTCGCACACGAGCACGATGCGTTCCATGGCTATCCTCCCGGTCTGGGCGCCCTCTGCGATCCTATCGCGACACGATCCGGACGAAGCAGCGCTCCCGGATGCTCCCTCCGGTCGAAAGGAACGGCGAGGGCATCCACCCCTTCAGCGCCTTAACCGCCCATACGGGTTGAGCGGCTCGCGGCGGTCACAGGCGCACTCGCCCGGCCGTACCGAGCCGCCCGTGGCTGGGACAGTTGGGACATCTGTCGTGCTCAATGGGACATATCGTGTCGTCTGTCGTTCGTCAGCAACATCTCACGACCCGTCGGGTACGAAAACCCGGTCGTCACGCGGCGACCCCGTACTCGTTGATGAGTCCACCGAGGATCGGGCCCCGCGAGATCGCGTCTCGACCATTTCCCGGTCGTCCCGGTCCGTCTCCTCGGCTCGCCGGAGAACGCAATCCAACCGCTCGATGGGGCCGGTGCGCGTTGTAGTGAGTGACGTACTCATGCAAGACGCGTTCGAGGTGTCTTCGACCTCAGGCGATCGTCCAGTCCAGGCACTCCGAGCGAACGGGCCGACCCAGCGCTCTGCGTGGGCGTTCGCGTTTGGCGCCCGGATCGGGGTGGCGATGATCCGGGTTCCACCCGCCTCGAATACCGCGTCGAAGGACCGAGTGAACTTGGCGTCGCGGTCGCGGATCAGGACCCGAGTCGCGACGCCGATGTCTGAAAGCTCCGCGGCGATGTTCCGGGCCTGCTGCGTGACCCAGGTGCGGTCCGGGTTCTTGGTCACGCCGGCCAAGTGGACCCGCCTGGTTCCGAGCTCGATGAAGAACAGGACGTAGTACGTCTTGAGCAGCAGCGTCTCGACCGTGAAGAAATCGCAGGCCAGGATGACCGAGGCCTGCGAGTGGAGGAACTGGGTCCACGTCGGTCCCCTTCGTGGAGCCGGAGAGAGTCCGTTCGACCGAAGGATCGTGGCTATCGAGGTCGCACAGAGGCGGATGCCGAGGCCGAGCAGCTCTCCCTGGATCCGGCCGTAGCCCCACCTGGGGTTCTCCCTAGCCAGGCGGAGGACCACGCTCCTGGTCGCGGAATCGATCGCGGGCCGACCGGGACGCCGGTGCGGTCTGGTCCATTTCCTGGCGACGAGCTGACGGTGCCACCGGAGGAGCGTCTCGGGATGGACGGCAAACGACCTCCATGTCGGTCGTGGCAGCAGCCTGCTCGCCGCGGCGAGGAATGCTCTGTCCGAGGTCCGGTAGACGGGGCGCTTCACCTGGCGACGGAGGACGGCCAGTTGGTGACGCAGAACCGCGATCTCGAGCTCCGCCTCAGCCGCCGTGCGCTCGTCCGAGCGGAACAGGTCGAGGATCCGGCGTAGGACGAGATAGAGGACAGAGCTGAGCACGGCGCGGCATTGTCCCAGATAGGAGCGGTCGGGTCACACCTCCGCACGATCGGGTTTCTGGACCCCACGCCGGGAGAGGTGGCCCGCCGTCTCCCGGGTGTACTGCCATTCGTTCGAAGGGGCGTGGCCGAGTGACGCCGAGGTCATCGAGGAGGTCCCGGTGGCCTGTTCAAGATCACCAATCCGCACTTCGGCCAGTTCACGCGATCCTCCTGAAACTGGCCGCTCCCTGATCCCTAACCCCGACAGTTGAACGCCGAGTTGTCGGTCACTCCATGTTGAAGTCGGCACGTGGTGGAGCGTCGTCGCGTCCAGCGGCTCCGAGGGGCTGAGCCAGGAACGCCGGCGATCCCGCTCGCCGTGGCCGTTCCCTGGATCGCAGGGCTCGTCGGCTGGAGATGCCGCCACATTGCCCGCCGGCCTGCTGCCTGAATGCCTCCGGCGAAAGGCTCTGTCCGTCGGTGAAGACGGTGTCGGGCCGCAGCTGCTGGACCGTGAAACCCACTGCGGTCTGTCCGAGCGAGGTGTCGAGGAGGATGCCGAGCGGGTGGCCTGCGGGCGGCCCGGCTCGAAGAGGGACGGTTGAGGTGAACCCGGACGGGGTCTGGCCCACCACGAACTTCTCGGCTGCCACCCCTCCAGGGGCTTCGATCCTCCACAGGACCGGGTCTTTGTCGTCGCCGATCACGGCGTCGTTGGTGGCGACCAGCTCGACCGAGATGACTTTCTGGCCGGGGCAGGGGACGAACACGACCTGGATACCGCGCCCGTCGGGTGCCAGCTTCGCCCCGATGGTGTGGTTGCCCGACGGTGGGCTGCATGCGCCCAGGGCGATCGCCGTGACCACGCCTGCCAGCAGGACGCCGATGCCCCGCTTCATTCGATCCTGTACCGCTCGTTCGGTCACACCGCCCGACGGTATCGCCAGACGCCGAGGGGCATGACGGCGAGGAGGATGCCCACGCACCATGCCAGGGATTGCACCACGTACGAGGTCGTTCGCGCGACGCCGCTCGGCTGTCGTTCGCCGACTCGACCTTCGACTTCGTGGTTGCCTACAACTCGCTCATGGACGTAAAGGACATGCCCGGGTCGGTCCGAGAAGCCGCTAGGGTCCTTGAGCGCGGGGGCCGATTCTGCATCTGCGTCACCCACCCCTGGCGGACGCGGGGGTCTTCCAGAGCGATGACTCCGCTGCTCCCTTCGTCATCGAGGGCTCGTACCTGGGGCGCCGGCCTTTCGAGGGAACGTTCGAGCGAGATGTCCTCACCACCACGTTCAGGGGCTGGGCGTGCCCACTCTGGGAGCGGACCAAGGCGGTGGGACGTTAGGGCTGAGATGTTCGATGAGCGGTCGGTGGTGCTGCCGGGGGGAGTCGGACCAGACCTGCAACGCTTAGTGCGGCTCCGGCAGCGGCTACGGCTGCGACCGAACGCTCGATTTGAGCGCGGACCCGACAAGAACCGGGGCAACCTCTTCCATCAGGGATTCCATCAGCCCTGATCGAGTGCGTTCCATACAGCCTTCCTTGCAAAGACCAGAAAGTAGTCCGAACCCAAAATGAGCCCGACCGACGTCCGCCCCCTTCCGGACGACCAATCCCATCAAGCCACCCTCTGCGCCTCCTAACGGTTTGAGGGGGTGAGGTTAGGCGGAACACCCTTCTGCCGCTCAACCCGTCCTGGCTCTGACGGATCGCCCCGTCCACGGCCTGGCGCAAAAGGTTGAAATACTTAACTCGCGCTAGTTTAAACTCAAGAATTACCTTGACGGAACCGACAAGGAAAACAGAGAATGGGTCAGGAGCCGCGGGGAAGCCGAGAGATTCCCCAAGGCTTGGCGAAGGATTGGAAGAAGCTGGCCGAGGCGATGCGAAACCACAACTGGATGTTCGAGGAAGGCGGTAAGCACGTGAAGGCCTTCGCTCCCGATGGGATCACCTGGGCAACGCTCTCCAAGACCCCCAGCGACGTTCGGTCGTTCCGGAACGCCCGCGCGAAGTTCCGTCGCTGGTGCAGAGACCGTCGACTCGAGCCAGGGATATGAGAGAGATGGGGCAGATGGAGTGGATGGTCACGGCTTCGAGCCACCGACTCGATGACGAAGGCCGGTGGGAGGAGCTCCAGTTCGCCTTGCTTGACATCCTTGAGGATTTGGGCGCCTTGGGAGTCACTGGCTGGGGGAGGATCGGCGAGCTGGGAGCGGTGTTCTCCGTCGAGGCTCCTGCGTTGCCTTACGCTGCGAGCGTCGGGGCCGAGCTCTTCCAGAGTGGCCTCGAGAAGATTGGTGGGCCACCGGTGTCACGCATCGAGGTCGAGCCCGCAGGCTACGACGACAGCCAGAGTGAGCCGGTGCTGGAGCGACGCCTTACCAATGCCGGTCCTTCCATTCAGGCCATCTCCGCTAGCGAGATCGCGGAACTTCTCGGGATTTCCAGGCAGCGTGTCTACCAGTTACTCGAGGAGCGCGAAGACTTTCCCCGCCCAGTCGCCGAGACTCCGCGAGGCGCTGTCTGGGACCGCCGTGACGTTGAGCAGTGGGCACGCAAACCGCGTAGACGAGGACGTCCGCGGAAGAAAGCCGGGAGTCAATAGCCCCGTCGTGGCTCCGGTCAGGCGAGTGTCAGCGGTGCGGTGACCAGGGTCGGGCGGTTCGCGCACCGATCAGCCACTTGACCATCCGGTGCGCGAAGCCGCGACGACTGCGGGCTGAGGGTTCCTACGGAGGCGCGTTTGGACCGACCGCACCGGATGACGCCGGACAGGAGGTAGTCGCTGCGGTGTCCGCGCTTCCGGGCCCGACCTGCGATCGTCGTTCCCGGCGTAGCCACCCTTCCACAGCGTGACTCGCCGGACCTACACTGCGCCCGTGGCCGCGTGTCCCAACTGCGGATCGCCGGTGGCGGAGGGTGCGAAGTTCTGCCCCGAGTACCGCTCCCTCCGCGATCGCCAGGGTCTTTGTGGTGAGGTCTCCCTTCACCCGGGCCCGGGGGCCGAGCTCGACCCTTTTCGTGGCCACGACGTCGCCGTTGACAACCCCGCCCACCGCCACGTTGCGGGCTCGGATGTTTCCGTCCAGTCGGCTGTCGGGCGGGAGCGAGATGTTACCCTCGGCGGTGAGGTCGCCCTTCACCCGGCCCGCCAGGGTGATGCTGCGCGCCTGGATGTTGGCGGCCACACTGCCCTCCGAGGTCAGCGAGACGTCGCCCTCGGGGGTGATGGCGCCCACCACCTCCACTCTGAGCGAGCCCGCCGGCCGCCACAGTGCCCTCGATCCGCGTCCGCCGACCAATGACCGACACCTCCGAGCGGTCGTCCCCACGATCCATGCGCACCTCCCGCGCTAGGGGCGTCCCCTCCTCGTCCTCGCTCGTGACGACAGGCTGTCCCTCCTCGCCACCGGCCCTGTCCTTTGAGGGAACCTGCTCGAGCCCATCCGAACGGCTCGGGGAGTCCGTCTTCTCATGCCGACCGTAGGGGCCGAGGCGACGGCGCCACGGGCTCACCAATTTCCTCCCAAGCTCGATGTCACGGTGAGCGGGCCTGAGCCCGCGTTGCACGTTAGCCTCGGTCTGCACGCAGGCCAAGAGGGGGAATACGGCCCGCGCCGGGTACCGGCCGATCGCGTAACGTGCCTGTTCCCTGATGCAACGGTACGGAAGCAGCGCTGAACGACCCTGAGAGGACGAACATCCGGACCAGTGAGTGCGGCTGCGCCTATGGCCGAAGCAGAGCGGCCGCCGGATACTAGTCTCGCATGAGCGAGGAGGTTCGGGCCCAACGGTCGACCGGAGCGCGGTGGTCGCTGCTGAGGAACTGGCGCGTCGCCCTCGCCACCGCGAACATGCCGTCCGGCCGGGTGGATCCGGTGACCCGCTGGCTGGTCCTGACCAGGGCGGCCGTCCAGCCGATGACCATTACCTCAGCGGCCATCGCGGGCCTGCTCGCGATCCGCAAGCCAGGCTTCGAGTGGGGTCTGTTCGCTTTGTCCGCGCTGGGCCTGATCCTGGCCCACGCCGCCAACAACCTCATGAACGACCTGTTCGACTTCGAGGCCGGCGCCGACACGCGAGACTACCCGCGGGCCCTGTACGCTCCCCACCCGGTGCTGTCAGGGATGGTCTCGGCGCGGAGGTTGACCGTCGCGGCGGTCATCGTGAACCTGCTCGATGCAATGATCCTGGCGGCGTTGTGGGTGGCAAGGGGCTGGCCGGTAGTGGCTTTCGCCCTGGTCGGGCTCTTCATCAGCGTGGCCTACACGGCCCCGCCGCTTCGGCTGAAGAAGCGGGGGCTTGGGGAACTGTCGGTGTTCCTGGTGTGGGGCCCGCTCATGGTCGGAGGGACCTACTACGCGGCCACCGGCCGGCTCTCCTGGATCGTGATCGCCGCGTCGCTTCCTTACGCTCTCCTGGCGACCTCGGTGCTCATGGGGAAGCACATCGACAAGATCCCGTGGGACGCCCCCGATGGAACCATGACCCTGCCGGTGCTCCTTGGGGAGCGGCTGGCCCGTCGGGTGACCCAGGGGATGATGGCGGCCTTCTACGTCCTGCTGGTTGTCCTGACAGCCACCGGGACTCTGCCCTGGCCGGCTCTTGTCGGGCTGGTGGGGATCAGCCGGCTGGTGGCGGTATGGAAGATCTTCAACAGGCCGAAGCCCGACGCGCCGCCTCCGGAGTATCCGAACTACCCGGTGTGGCCCCTGTGGTTCGCCGCCGGGGCGTTCCTCCACACCCGGCGGGCGGGGGCCCTGTTCCTCCTCGGGTTGCTCGTGGCTGCGATCTTTTCGCGGAACGGCGGCGCGGAGTTCGACTTCGTCTTCCGTCTGCGGCCGTAGCGGCTGGATCGGTGGGCTGGGGCCATTGGCGGGCCCTGGCCCACACCTTACCTCCTGGTTCCCCTGAGTGCAGTGGATTTCCAGACCACGCGGATGACCCGATTCGGCTGGTGGTTGAAACAGTAATACGTAATACATGGAGGGGTTGTACCTGCTGAGGAGCGCGCCGCAGACGGCGCATCGGCGCTCGAGTCGTACCGCTTTGGGGCACGATTGCTAGCGGAGGCCATCCGGGTCGCCCCCAAACCTGCGCTCCTCACCCTGGACGTCGCGGGGCGGTCAGGAGGGGAGCCAGTCGCTGTCACATAGTCGGTTCCACCTCACCCAGTAGACTCTGGTCCTCTCCGCTGCTAGCAGCAGTGTGCCGGTCGGTCGCCGCGTGGGCACGAAGGTCCGAATCACCCCGAGACGGCGAGGCATCAGTTAGGGCATCATGGAGGGCATGCAGCGGGGAACCGGAATGGAGACGATCCAAGAGGAGCGGACCGATATTCGCCTGGACGAGGGCGACCACGAACGCTTCGCGCACTACGTCGAGAAGGACAAGCTGACCGAGGCGCTTATCATCGGAACCCCGGTCATCGCGCTGTGCGGCAAAGTGTGGGTCCCTTCCCGTGATCCCGAGCGCTTCCCCGTTTGCCCAGAGTGCAAGCGGCTGTACGACCTGGGTCGCGAAGGCCGCCGCCGGGAGTGGGAAGAGCGTGCCCGCGGCGCCAGCTTCGGCGGAACTGATTGAGGCTCGGCCGCATCCCGCCCGGAACAAAGCCGCTGGTCCTTTCGACCAGCGGGAGCACCGGAATACACCGGTGTTTGCCGTCTCTTGCCGAATCCCGGGAGTCGCCAGCCACCCCCCTGCTGGTTCGAATTCAGGCTCCTGCTTCGATGACGTTCTTCAAAACCGCCCCGCTTGAACCGGGCCCGCCCCAACACCAGGGCGTCCACGGAAGCCTGTGCGTTCGCGCCCTGTGCTACCTCCTGCCTGCCCATCGGCTGAAGGAGCTTGTGAAAGGTCTCACAAGCGCGATTCCCATGTAGACCGGTCGCCTCGGAGGGGCAAATCGAACCTGTGGGGATCAGAAACCTCCGATCACACGGTTGACCTGCAGGTTCACAAGACGCGGAAGAACGTCCCCGGCAATCTCCCGATCGTCGCGCGACGTCTCGAACCGAGCGGAGACCAGTTCCGCAGACTCCGAAATGCGCTTGTCGCGAGCGTAATCTAGGTCTTGACCCACCGCCACAGTCCTCCTGCAGGAGGCCTCTCGCTCGCCGTCCTGATCACCACGAGCCCCCCGTGCGGGCGCCCGATCTCGTCCTCGCCGGGCACCCCCAAACGAGGGTTGCAGCGCACCAGCATCTTCCCGCCGACCGCCATGCCGCGCTCTCACGGTCCGTTGGGTTGAGCTCGGTGCCGGGCAGCGCCGCCCGATCTGGCACTCGGTCTCCCACGCGGCCGTCCGACTCCCTCCCCTCCCTGCCGTCCGGCTGGTCAGGTGTCGCCACGCAGCAAGAAGTGGCGGTACCCCCAACCGTCTTCCTGCTTGAGGCCTTCGTCGACGATCGTCAACCTTTCCGCGTCGAACCAGCCGAGCACGCGATCACGACCCGGGTAGTAGTGGTACCCGGCCACATCGCCTTCCACGACCTCGCCTCGTACCGCGGGGAGCCCACGCGCGGAGATCGCCTCGAACGCCTCCTCGATCTCTGCCTCGTCGGCCTCCTCGACCGTCATGTAGAGCCAGCCGCCCGGTTGCACGGCGCGGTGCAGATTCGCCAGGACCGCCGGCCAATCCTCGGGCGGCACGTTCTCCATGGCGTCGATGGTCATGACGGCGTCGAACTCGTGGACATACGACAGGTCCAGGAGGCCTACTTGCTCGAGCGAGAACGCGATCGCTCGCGCCCTCGCCTGAGCGAGCATCCCCGCCGACTGGTCGACCCCGGCCACGCGGAGGCCGGCGGCCGCGACCAGCGGGAAGTACCGGCCCGTCCCGCACGGCGCGTCGAGCACGACGCCCTCCGCCGGGCAGAGACGCAGCAACCGAGCGACCCACTCCCGTTGCGTGTCCGCCGGGTACTCGTTCTTGTCGTAGGTCGGGGCCTCGGTGTCGTACGAGGAGACGACCGCGGCACGTCGCTCCGCGAGCCAGGCGGCTCGATCCACGCATTACCCCCTCCCTGCACGCCCGCCTGATCAGAGGCTCAGGGGAACGTCACCACGATCTTGCCATGGACGTGCCCGGTCGCTACCGGCGCGAGCGCCTCCGGCGCTTCGTGCAGGGAGAATGTGCGGACCTCCGAGGCGCTGATCTCCTCTCCTTCCAGCATGCCGCGAGCACCTGGAGCGATGTCGTCGTGACCCTGGCGTGGGTCGCCTAGCCGGGCTTGCCCGGCGGGGATGAGGAGGGAGGGTGGGTTCGCGTCACCTTTTTCGCGCGAGGAAGCTCGCTCACGACTGCCGTGCGATCAAGACCCTCGATGCCGCCTCGACGCCTGACCTGTCATTCCGCTCGATCGTCTCGTCCTCCCACGTACGATGTGACGGAGTGGGTTCCCACAGGGAGCTGACACGATGCTGGACTGGCCAGCACCGCCGACCGCGCTTCAGCCCTCCCGATGTTGGATCGCTGCCAGGTCTGGACAGGGATCGATGTGGTAGGTCTGGCATTCGGTCTCGCTGAAGCCACGGGTGACGCGGCCACGGGCGACCCGGAGCAGCTCGCCGGTCTCCAGCGTATACACGAGAACCGGCCCGGACACGCTCCTGGCCAGAAGATGGCGATCATCGAGGAATTCGACGTCCTGGGCGGGACCCTCACCCAGGGAGAACGCCTGCAGGGGCGCCCCGGAGCTCAGGTCCCACGTCCGGACGAAGCCGTCTTGTCCCGCAGAGGCGATCACCGTCCCGTCCGGACTGATCTCCACGTCCTTGATGTTCCCCTGCTGGGCCTTGAGGACCCGGACCACCTTCCAGGATCCGGTGTCGAAGACCTTGACGCCCTCGTCAATGGTTCCGCCGAATAGGTACCGGCCATCAGCGGTGAACCGCATCTGCCAACAACATTCTATGGGGATTCGCTTGATCACCTTCCGGGTCCGGGCGTCGAAGACGGTAAGAGGGCCGTCCTCCAGCGCCGCGACCAGCCTTCGCGAGTCCGGACTGAACGCAACCGACACCGGGGTCTCAGCTGTTCCCAGAACGCTGTTCCACAGCACCTCACCGGTGAAGGAATTCCACACCACCAGGTTTCCCCATCCGCCAGATGCCAGGAGCGATCCGTCGGAGGAGAAGGCCAGGTCCGCGAGGTCGTGGGCAAAGGGTGTCCGCGGAGGGTCCTGGCACTGGAGGTTAGCTGCGTGGAGCTCCCAGACGCAGAGCCCCTTCATCTCGACGCTGCCGCCGGTGGTGAGATCGTGGACCACGACCGTTCCAATCTTGAGCAGACCGGGCGCTTGCTGGGCGGCCAGGCGGGTACCGTCCGGGGAAAGACGACCGAGCTGCCCGGTCACGTGCTCGATGATTCCCTTGCGCTGCCCAGTGGATCGATCGAATACGGCGATCGAACCCTCGAACTTCGCATTGTCGGAGACATAGGCGGATCCTCGGGAACCGGCCAGGTCAAGTGAGCTGGCGAGGTTGAACCCGGCCGGTAAGAGGTGCCAGGTCCGAAGCTCCCCGATGGGCGCAAGCCTGAACACCCGGGCCGTTGTATCCGCTGAGAACGTCGCCATCCGGACACCGCGCGCACTTGGGTTCGCCTCGCCGACGGGGCCGCCGCTGCCTTGGAGGCTCAAGATCCTGCGTCCCGTCTCCACGTCCCAGACCTGGACCGAGCCATCAGTGCCGGCCGTGTACAGGGACGTCTCATCCTCGTTGAACCACATCCGATTGACCCCGAAGTGATCGAATTGACCATGTTTCTGACGAGTGGCCACGTCCCACAGCTCGACCGGCCAAGCGGTTCCTCCGGAGGTGAGGAGCCGGCTCCCATCGCGGTTCAACAACACGGCATCGCGGCCGGCTCCCGGCATGCTGAACGCCACCTTTCCGTTCGTCAGGTCCACCACGACGATCTTTGCGCGTGGTGCGGTTGCCTTGAAGCGGGCCACGTACCGTTCGTCGGCGCTGATGGAGACGATCAGCTTCGGGGACTCTCCGCGGATGTTGGCCACCTGAACCGGATCATCCAGGGTGGAGTGCTCCACAACGATCTTCGCCTTTCCGGACTCGAGGTCGAGGAGAGAGATCGTCGGCCCCGCGTTACCGCAGCCCGACCCAGCCCCGGAGACGAGGGTCACCCGGCGATCGATGTCGATGAACGGTCCGTTCTGATAGATGAAGGAAGGGCGCGGACAGGATCGTGTCGGGATGAACTTGAGCTGCTTCCCGGTGGCGGCGTCCCAGCGGTAGATCCCGAGCTTGGCATCAGGGGGAGGCTCGGGGTGCTTCGCCGAAGACCAGTCGGCGACTGCCAGAACCATCGAGCCGTCATCGGTGAAAACCGGCCGGGAAAGGAAGACGCCCTCGTCCGCTGGAATCCCCAGTCCCCCGCCTCCAGGGATGTCCTTGGTCCAGGCAAGCTTCCCGTGACCTACCTCATAGGCCTCCAAGTGGCCGAGTCCCCCGTCCAGTACCACCATCCGGCCGTCGGGACTGAGCTGGCCCCAGAAGAGCTTCGCTCCGTCGTTCCCGGTACGGAGCCCTCGATCCGAGGGCCACGCAATGGTCCGGATCGTGCGGTCCTCTCGCAGCGCTTCATGCAGCGCCTTGACGGCCTCGAACGGCGGCTTCGCGATTTTGGAAGCCTCGATGGCCAGGAGCACGCTGAGCTCGGGGTCTTCGTCGAGCACGTTGATGGCCGAGGCGGCCAACTCCCGGGACCGGGCGAGGTTCGCGGATTCCCTGGCGTGATCCGCGGATTCCCTGGCCTGACGCTGATTGTTGTATGCGACCCCTGCAAGTGAGAGTGAGATGAGGGCAGCGGCGACGAACGCCGCCAGGATGCTTCGTCGCCGGCGCCGCAGCCGGATCTGGCGCTCGGCAGCGGCCTTCCGGCCCCGTTGGAGATAATCACGCTCACCGGGCGTCAGGGCCAGGTCCGTCCTCACCGCCCAGGTGGCGAACTGTTCGAGCCGGCCTCCCGTTAGTAGGTAGGAAGGGTCCCTGCCCGCTCGGTCCCACTCGTCGATGGCATCGGCCAGCCGGCTTTGGAGGAGCAGATCCTCTCGTCGCTCCGATATCCAGATCCGCAGCCGCTCCCACTCGGACAGGAGCGCCTCGTGAGCGACGTCCACGGTAGGACCCCGGGTCAGGGGGTCTCGATCGAAGGAGAGGAGCCGGTACTCGCCGAACCGCCTGAGCACCTCTTCCACAAGTTCCGGGTCGACCGCCAACCCGCTCAGCTCCTGCCGCCGAACGCGCCGGCGGGCGTCCTCGGCCGTATCACTCACTGCCACCAGCCGGAGGAACACCTGACGGGCGGCCTCCTGACCCAGGGTATCGAGGCCCTGGTAGAGCTCCTCGGCCCGCCGTCCCAGTGCTCCGAGCACACCAGCAGAGGCTTGATAGCCGTGGATGGTGAGTAGGTCGGACGTTCGGGCAGCGAACAGCTCGGTCAGGGCGTACTGGAGGAGTGGGAGCGCTCCCGGCTGGTCGTTGACGTCGGCGATGATCCGGGAGACCAACCCAGGCTCGAAAGAGACACCAGCTCCGTCCCCGGGACGAGTAATGGCCTCGGCGAGGTCGGCCTCACGAGGGGCGGTAACCGCCACCGTCCCCTCTCGAAGCAGCTCCCCGAAGCGCGGGTAGCGCAGCGGGCGGTCGAAGAAGTCGGCCCGCAGAGTGATGACGACCCGCACCCGGGACCGCCCGTCAAGGGCCAGGGCGGCCAGGGCCTCCAGGAAGAGCCTTCTGGTCTCCTCCTCGGCGGTGAGCGTGAACAGCTCCTCGAACTGGTCCACCACCAGAACGGCCTGGGAGTCTGGGGGCAGGATCCGTTTGGTGACCCGGAGGAGGCCCCATTCATCCTTTGATAGGTCCTGGGTCAAGCCCTCGGGTCGCTCCACGGCCACCCGAAGCAAGGCGGCCTCCAACTCCTCGAACGGATAGCTCCCCGGGAACATCTCGGTGGTGACCCACTCCCGGGACCCGGGAAGGGCGCCGGCTCTCAAGGCGGGGATGAGCCCGGCCCGAACCACCGAGGACTTCCCGATCCCTGAGGGGCCGATCACCGCCACCAGGCGGTGCTCCTTAATGGCTTGGAGCAGCTCCTCAGTGAGCGCCTCCCGTCCGAAGAAGTCCTGCGCGTCGAGCTCCGAGAAGGCATGGAGACCCTTGTACGGGTTCCTGGTGGGAGTGAAGGCGGGTTCTACCGGCGGGGGGGTTTCCCCAACAGCTCCGAAGAAAGCTCCCAGGAACTCGTCGACCGAAGCGAATCGGGCGGCCGGGTCATCCGCTGTGGCCCGGGAGATGACGGATCCGATCCGGCCGGGGAGGTCAGGGCGCAACTCGTGGATGGCAGGGAGCGAGCGATCCATGGGCGGGCGGCGGCCCGTCAGTAGCTCGAAGGTGAGGAGACCGATGGCGAAGATGTCGGCGGCGGGCCGCAGCGTTTCCCCACGGAGCTCTTC
>Ga0137375_10006655_pt1 | contig 13714 bp, 9 predicted proteins | sample SagtaG_24_FD_104936 | JGI IMG/M metagenome (GOLD analysis project Ga0137375, IMG submission 104936) | Vadose zone soil microbial communities from Sagehorn Ranch, Mendocino, California, USA - Sage1_R_113_16 metaG | ecosystem: Environmental > Terrestrial > Soil > Vadose zone | place: USA...
CCTCGTCCCGGAGTTGAGCGACCCGACCACGTTCGACCAAAAAGTGGCGGTGAGCGCGGACGGTCACGAGCTGCTGCTGTCCTCGATGCGGGCGGGAGGCTTCGGCAACTTCGACATCTGGCGCTTCACCCGCCAGTCCGCCCATGACCCCTGGTCGAATCCAACCCATTTGGACGCGCCGATCAACACTCCGGACCTGGATTCGCAACCGGTGCTCTCGCGCGACGGGCGCACGCTGATCTTCACGTCGATCCGCCCGGGCGGTTTCGGCCAGCAGGACCTTTGGATGTCCACGCGTACACCAGCCGGAAACTGAACTGAGGGAGGCCCATGAGCACCACGCCCCGCAGTGTGGCTTGGTTGATCCCGCTTGCCCTGCTCGCCGCATGCGACCCGGGATCCCACGCGCTCCCCTCAGCGCCTGGGAGTGGCATCACCGCGATGATGTTCTCGACCGAGGGCACCCCCTGGTCCGACGCCGTGAACCTCGGAGCGACGATCAACTCCACAGTTCTCGATGCACATCCGAACCTGTCGAAGGACGGACTCAGTCTCTACTTCACGTCCACCCGACCAGGCGGGCAGGGCGGCAACGACGTGTGGGTCGCCCGGCGTGGCTGCGACGACTGTCTCTGGGAAGCACCCGTCAATCTCGGGTCCGTCATCAACACCTCGGGCATCGACGCAGCATCCGACCTCTCGGTGGACGGCCATCTGCTGTTCTTCCACAGCAACCGGCCCGGGAGCATCGGAGGCAACGACATCTACGTGTCGCGGCGGGCGGACCCGAACGACGACTTCGGGTGGGGACCGCCGACACCACTCGGACCCGACGTCAACACGTCGGCCGACGAGAACGCGCCAACCTACGTGCAGAGCGCGGAGGATGGGTCGGCGAACCTCTACTTCACGAGAGGAGATGGGCCGACGCAGAAACAGGACCTCTATGTGGCGGCGATAACGCGGGACGGTGAGACACGCGGCCCGGCCGTGCTGGCTGTCGAGCTCAATTCGATCGTGAACGACGCGGCGCCGACGATACGCATCGATGGCAGGGAAATGCTGTTGCATTCCCCCCGCGCCGGCACGCTGGGTCTGGCCGATCTCTGGGAATCCACGCGCCAGAGCGTCCATGAGCCTTGGTCCACGCCGGTGAACCTCGGGGCACCCTTCAACACGGCGTCGTTCGATCAACAGCCGAGCCTGTCGCACGATGGCCGGACGCTCGTCTGGGCCTCCGATCGACCAGGTGGCGTCGGTGGACTCGACATCTGGATGGCGACCCGCACGCCGAGCGGCCACTAGGAGAGGAAGCGGGTTGACCCTAAAAAGAAGCGAGCCGCGATCGACGCAATCAGACCGGTCGAAACAATTCGGCCAGCTCGAGTGTGAAGGGCTGGCCGGCGCCCGCCGGGTGCCACACCAGACGGTCCGCTTCGATCATGGGAAGCTCCGCATCCGGCGTCCAGACTTCGACCCGCTGCTCCTCACCGTCCACGATCCAGTACAACGGTACTCCAGCCTCCTGGTACCGACGCCGCTTCGTGAACCGGTCGGCCCGCGCCGTCGACGGACTCAGCAGCTCGATCACCAACAGCAGCGACCGGAGACGCGTCCAGTCACCAGTCCGCGCTTCATTGGGAGGGATGACGAACACGTCAGGCTGCACGAGCACGTCCCGACGCCCCCAGGAAATGTCGGCTGGCGATGTGAGCACGATGCCGACCGGCTCCTCTGCCAGGTAGTTGCCGAGCGCGACGCTCGCCCGTGTTGCCAGCAACTGGTGATTCAGCCGAGGGGCCGGTGTCACTAACAGCTCGCCGTGGACGACTTCGTAGCGATTGCCGTCGTCGGGAAGCTGGCGGACCATATCGGCAGTCCAGTAGATCGGTGCGGCCATGCCCATAGTATCGGCTCCTCGACGCGGGGTGAGCAAGGGAGCGGCATGCCCGAGCATGACGCCCAGTCGGCCGATCGTCGTCATCGTTTTGATGTCGGTAGGGTCAAAACACTGCGGTGGGAGAGCGACTATTCCGAGATTCTACATTCTGCGGTTGGACATTCGACATTCGACGTAAGTTGGCCCCCTAGGATTCGAACCTAGATTCGCGGATCCAAAGTCCGCTGTCCTGCCATTGGACGAGGGGCCAGTGTCTCGCCGCGATGCAAGTTAATGACGGGTGGCAGTCTATGCAGTAGCTTTGCGACGTGACCGCACACCGCCACCCGAGCAGCCACGTCTTCTACCGCAAACTCGGCTACGAGTACCCCAAAATCGTCCGCGGGGAAGGGTGCTGGCTCATCGACGAGCGCGGCAAGCGCTACCTCGACGCGGTCGGCGGCGCTTACGTCGCCAACATCGGCCATTCGAACCCCGAGATCGCCGCCTCCGTCGCCGAACAGTGCCGGCAGTTCGGCTACCTGTCCGGCACCATGTTCACGCACGGGCCGGTCGAGAATCTCGCCGACGAGCTGGCCGAAACGCTCCCCGGCGATCTGTCCAAGCTCTACTTCCTTTGTAGTGGGTCGGAGGCGGTCGAGGCCGCCCTCAAGCTGGCGCGCCAGTACTGGGTCGAACGGGGCCGGCCCGACAAAAACCGCATCATCGCGCTGGGCCCCGGCTACCACGGCAGCACGCTGCTCGCCCTCTCGGCGTCGGCGCGCGAAGCCTACAAGGCGATGTTCCGCCCCTGGCTCGTCGACGTGCACCGCATCCCGGCCTCCTATCCCTATCGCTGTGAATGCGGCGGCCAGAATGCGTCCTGCCCCGTCTGCAGCGGTAACGTGCTGGAAGAAGCGATCACCCGGCTCGGCGCCGAGAATGTCGCGGCGTTCATCGCGGAGCCGGTCGGCGGCTCGTCCACCGGCGGCTCGACGCCGCGTCCCGAATACTTCCGCCGCGTGCGGGAGATCTGCGATCGCCACGACGTGCTGTTCATCGCCGACGAGGTGCTCGTGGGCGTCGGCCGCACCGGCACGTGGTGGGCGATCGAACCGTACGGCGTCGCGCCCGACATCATGACGCTGGGGAAAGGAATCTCCGGCGGCTACGCCGCGCTGTCGGCGATTGCGGCGCCCGATAGAATCGTGGACGCGATCGCCAAAGGCTCCGGCAGCTTCATGCACGCCCAGACGTTTTCGCATCACCCGGTCGCCTGCGCCGCCGGTGTCGCCACGATGCAGTACTTGAAGAAGAACAAGCTGGTCGAGCGCTGCGCCAAGATGGGAAAGGTGCTGCACGAGCGATTGGCGGTGCTCGCTGACCTGCCGCACGTCGGCGACGTGCGCGGGCGCGGCCTGCTCGCGGGCATCGAGTTCGTCGAAGACAAGGCGAGCCGCGCCCCATTTCCACGTTCGGCAAAGTTTGCCGAGCGATTTGCCGATGCGGCGCTCGACGTCGGGCTCACGGTGTGGCCCAATGTTGGACAGGCCGATGGAACCAACGGCGACCTCGTGATGGTCGCCCCCCCGTTCATCGTGACGGAGGAGGAAATCGCCGAGATCGTGGGCCGATTCACCATGGCGCTCGAGAAAACAACTGCGACCATAAGCGTGCGCGCATGACCGCCGACCGAGACTACCCGCGCATCGTGGTGCCGCCGCCCGGTCCGAAGGCCCGCGCGATCGTCGAACGCCAGGATCGTTACGCGTCGACGTCGTATCCCAAAGAGTATCCTCTCGCGGTTGCCCGCGGTGAGAAAGCGATGGTCGAAGACGTAGACGGCAATCGCTTCCTCGATTTCATGGCCGGCATCGCGGTCGCATCCACCGGCTACGGCCATCCGAAGGTGGTGAAAGCGGTTCAGGATGCGGCCGCCCGCTTCCTGCATATCTGCGGCAGCGATTTCTACTACGAGAGCTTTGCGGCGCTGTGCGAACGGCTCGCGCAGCTCGCGCCCGGTCCGAGCAAAAAACGCGTGTTCTTGTCGAACTCCGGGACCGAAGCGGTCGAAGGCGCCATCAAGCTGGCGCGGCATTCCACCGGCCGTCCGGCGATCATCGGCTTCCTCGGCGCCTTCCACGGCCGCAGCTACGGCGGCCTGAGCCTCACCGCGAGCAAGGCGGTACAACGCTCGGGCTTTGCGCCGTTCCTGCCCGAAATCCATCACGTGCCGTACGGCTATCGCTATCGCTGCGAGTACTGCCGCGGCGAGTCGGAGTGCACGACGCGCTGCACGTCGTGGATCGAAGAGGACCTGTTCGTCAAGAAAGTCCCGCCGGACAGCGTGGCCGCGATTTTCGTCGAGCCGATTCAGGGGGAGGGCGGCTACGTAGTGCCGCCGGCCGGCTACCTCAAAGACCTCCGCGCGATCTGCGACCGTTACGGGATCCTCCTCGTCGCCGACGAGGTCCAATGCGGCGTGGGCAGGACCGGCAGGATGTGGGCATGTGAATCCGAAGACGTCGAACCGGATATCCTACTTTCGGCTAAGGGGCTCGGCAGCGGCATGCCGATCGGCGCGATCATTGCGAAAGAATCGATCATGAAGTGGCAGCCGGGCGCCCATGGGACCACGTTCGGCGGCAACCCGGTGTGCTGCGCCGCGGCGCTCGCCACGCTCGATATCGTCGAGAAGGAGCTGCTCCCGAACGTGGCGAAGATGGGAGACCGGCTGATCACGGGCGCGCGCAAACTCCAGGACAAATACGCCGCCATTGGCGACGTGCGCGGCCGCGGCCTCATGGTGGGCGTCGAGTTCGTGAAGGACCGCGCCACCCGTGAGCCGGCGCCCGACATTCCGCACGAGATCGTGGGCCGCGCCTTCAAGAAGGGGCTGCTGCTCCTCGGCTGCGGCAAGAGCTCGCTGCGGCTCGCACCGCCGCTCGTCGTGGACGAGTACGACGTCGACACCGCTCTCCGGATCATCGACGAGTGCCTGCACGAGATGTCGGACTAGCGTCAAAAGTCATGTCGCTGCAGGACGCCGTCGCACGCCACGTGCGCGACGGCGACGTCGTCGTCATTGAAGGATTCACCCACCTCATCTCGTTCGCGGCGGGACACGAGATCATCCGGCAACGGCGGCGCGATTTGACGCTGTGCCGTCTCACCCCGGACCTGATCTACGACCAGATGATCGCCGCGGGCTGTGCGAAGAAGCTCGTGTTCTCCTGGGCGGGCAACCCCGGCGTCGGTTCGTTGCACGCGTTCCGCCGCGCGGTCGAAGGTGGGACGCTGGAGATCGAGGAGTACTCGCACTTCGGCATGGTGGCGCGCTTCTCGGCGGGTGCCGCGCGGCTGCCGTTCTGGACGCTGCGCGACTACGCCGGCACCGACCTTCCCAAAGCCAATCCGCGCATCAAATCGGTGACGTGCCCGTACACGGGCGAAGCGCTCGCGACGGTGCCGGCGCTCAATCCCGACGTGACGATCGTGCATGCCCAGCGCGCGGACGCGCAGGGCAACACGCAGATCTGGGGACTGCTCGGCGTGCAGAAAGAGGCGGCATTCGCGTCGGAGCGCGTGATCGTGGTGGTGGAGGAGCTGGTCGACGAGCGGGTGATCCGATCCGACCCCAATCGGACGCTGATTCCGGCCGCGATCGTGAGCGCCGTCGTGGTCGAGCCGTGGGGCGCGCATCCGTCGTACGCGCAAGGGTACTACGATCGCGATAACGATTTCTATGTCGGCTGGGAAGCGATTTCGCGCGATCGCGCCGAGCTGGCACACTACCTCGACGAGTTCGTCTACGGCGTGCAGGGTCGCGCCGAGTATATGGCGAAGCAGCCGCGGTTGCTCGAGCGGCTCAAGGCGGGTGAACAGCGCTGCGCCGGAGTCAATTACGGCTACTGAGTACTCGCCCGACGAGATGATGGCCACCGTCGCGGCGCGCGAGCTCGCGGACGGCGAGGTCGTGTTCGTAGGCATCGGCTTGCCGAACCTCGCCTGCAATCTGGCGCGGCGCACCCACGCGCCGAACCTCGTGCTCATCTACGAATCGGGAGCAGTGGGGGCCACGCCCTCCCGCCTTCCCGTCTCGATCGGCGATCCGGCGCTCGTCACGGGTTCGCTCATGGTGTGCGGCATGGCCGATGTGTTTCAGCTGTTTCTGCAGAACGGCCGCATCGAAGTCGGCTTTTTGGGAGGCGCGCAAGTGGACCGGCATGGCAGCATCAACACCACCGTCATCGGCTCGTATCAGCGGCCCAAGGTGCGGCTCCCGGGCTCGGGCGGCGCCGCGGAGATCGCGATTCACGCGCAGCGCATCCTCATCGTCGCGAAGCTCTCGCCGCGCGCCTTTCCCGAACGCGTCGACTTCGTGACCAGTCCGGGCCAGCGTGTCGCGAAGGTGATCACCGACAAGGGTGTGCTCGAACGCGATGCCACGAGCGGCGAGCTGGTGCTCGCGGGTCTTTATCCCGGTGTGGAAGCGGCGGAGGCGCAGGCCGGGGTCGGATGGAAACTGCGCAGTCGTCCGCATCTCGGTCGACTCGATCCGCCGACGGCCGCGGAACTGCAACTGTTGCGGGAAGTGCTCGATCCGCAACGGCTGTACCTCAAATCATGATCCTCGCGCTCGCGCTGGTGCTGCAGGCGAACACCGATTCCCTGGCGGCACGCGTCCGCCAGCTCGCCGATACCTACCTCACCGCGTACTTCGAGCAGCATCCCGACGAAGCGACACTCGACGGAGTCGCCAAGACGCGCCACGACCGGCTGCCGGATAACTCGCCCGATGCGCTCGTGCGCTGGCACGAGCGCGAAGACGCCTGGCTCGCGGCGCTGCGGCGGGTCAATCCCTCGCGGCTCGCGGGCCGTCCCGAGGCGATCGCGTATGGGATCATGCGCGACGCGATCGAAGGGTCGATCGCGACGCGCGTCTGCCGCTACGAGCTGTGGAGTGTGGCCCACACCGGCGGCGGCTGGCTGGCGACCGTTACGTCGCTGGCGACGCTCCAGGGGGTGGGCACCGACGAGGCGCGGCGCCAGGTGTTGGCACGCTGGCACGCGATTCCCGCCTACATCGCGACCGAAACCGCGAATCATCGCGAAGGATTGCAGCGTGGCTATACGGCGCCCCGGCGCAACGTCCAGATCGCGCTGAACGAAATCGACACGCTCCTCGCGACGCCGATCGCCCAGTCGCCGCTCTACGATCCCGCCCGCCGCGACTCGACGCCCGGATTCGGGGCCGAGCTCGCGCAGCTCATCGAGCGGGAGATCAACCCCGCGATGCGGCGCTATCGCGAGTTCCTGGCCGCCGAATACCTCGGACACGCGCGGACCGAGATCGGCGTGTCGGCCAACCCCCACGGATTGGACTGCTATCGCGCCAGCATTCGCGCTTCGACCGGCCTCACGCTCGCGCCGGATTCCATCCACAACCTCGGGCTCGCGACCGTCGAGGAGCTCGAGGACTCCATGCAGGTGGTCGCGATTCGGGCGTTCGGGACGAGCGACGTCTCCCGGATGCTCGAGCGTCTGCGGACGGATACCGCCTTCACCTTCCACACGCGGGAGGAGATGCTGGCGCGCGCGCGGGACGCGCTCGAGCGGGCGCGCGCCGCGATTCCGAAATGGTTCGGCCGGTTGCCGCGCGCGCTCGTGGTGGTGGAGTCGTACCCGGCATTTCGCGAGCGCCAGAGCGTGGGCGAATGGAATCCTCCGGCCGAAGATGGCAGCCGCCCGGGCATCTACTACCTCTCCACCTACGATCCGCGGCACAAGGCGCGCGCCGATCTCGAGCCGTTGTCGTTCCACGAAACGATCCCCGGCCACCACCTGCAGGGCACGATCGCGCTGGAGCGCGGCGACACGATCCCCGCCATCGCGCGCTACTTCTGGTCGCCGGGCATGGGAGAGGGGTGGGCCGAGTACGCCGAGCAGCTCGCCGACGAAATGGGCCTGTACTCGTCCGACACCGCGCGGTTCGGCATGCTGGCCGACATCACGTTGTCGGCGGCATTGCTGGTCGTGGACACGGGGATCCACGCGTTCGGATGGACGCGCGAGCAGTCGATCGACTACATCCGGGAGCACACGCATGTGCCGCTGCTCCGGGCGGAAGTCGGCGTCGACCGCTATCCGGTCTGGCCGGCCCAAGGGTTGTCCTACGGACTGGGCCGGCTGGAGATTCGCCGGCTGCGCGCATTCGCCGCGCGCACGCTGCGGGGGAAATTCGACATTCGGGCCTTCCACGACCGTGTGCTGGAAAACGGCGCGGTGCCGCTGCCCATGCTTCGGACGGCGATCTATCGATGGCTCGACGCCTCGCGCTGATGGATCGACGATGTGTGATCGGCGTCGCGTTGTTGGTAGGGGCGCAGCATGCTGCGCCCCTACCCATCACACCGCGTCTGCACGCTCAACGACAGCCTGCTCTGCAGCAGGTCGATCTGCCGCACGCCTACTACTGGCGCGAGATGTATGTGCCGCAAGCGACGAGCGGGCCGAGCTCCGCCACGTGGTCGCCGGACGGGACGGAGCTCATCTACTCGATGCAGGGGACGCTGTGGCGCCAGCGCCTTGATTCGCCGATCGCCACGCAGCTCACTTCGGGTCCAGTCTACGACTATCAACCCGACTGGTCGCCTGATGGGCGGACGGTCGTGTTCGCGCGCTACGCGCATGACGCGATCGAGCTGCAGCTGCTCGACCTGGCGTCTGGAGCCGTCACGCCGCTTACGACCAACGGCGCCGTCAACCTCGAGCCGCGCTGGTCGCCGGACGGAGCGCGCATCGCGTTCGTATCAGCGGCGTACAACGGCCGCTGGCACATCTTCGTCCTGAGCCCCGCAGGGCGCGATGTAGGGGCGCAGCATGCTGCGCCCCTACGGATTACCGAAGACTCGGGCAGCAAGCTGCCGCGCTACTACTACAACAAGTGGGATCACTACATCTCGCCCACGTGGTCGCCCGACGGCACGGCGCTCATTCTCGTCTCCAACCGTGGGCACATCCACGGGACGGGTGGATTCTGGCGCATGGACGCGCGGCCGGGCGCGCCACTGCGCGAGCTGCGCTATGAAGAGACGACGTGGAAGGCGCGTCCCGATTGGTCGCCCGACGGTACGCGCGTCGTCTACAGCTCCTACCTCGGCCGGCAGTGGAATCAACTCTGGCTCATGACCAGTGAGGGCGGCGATCCCTTTCCGCTGACCTACGGCGAGTTCGATGCGACCGCGCCGCGCTGGTCGCGCGACGGCACGCGCATCGCGTACGTCTCCAATGAAGGCGGCAACACGTCGCTCTGGGTCCTCGAATTCCCAGGGGCGTACAAACGGCGTGTAACGGCGTTGGAAAGGCGTTACCGCGACCCTGTGGGATCGTTGCGGATTGATGTTGTGGATCGCGCCGGGCGGCCGCTCTCCGCGCGGATCTCGGTCACCACGGGCGAAGGCCGCGGCTACGCGCCCGACGATGCATGGCGCCACGCGGACGAGGCGTTCGACCGCTCCGAGCGGCAATTTGAGTATCCGTATTTCCACTCGCCAGGGTCCGCCGAGCTCACCGTGCCGGCCGGGCGAGTGCACGTCGAGGTGTGGCGTGGACCCGAGTATCAGGTTTATCGTGCCGACGTGAACGTGCCGACGGGTATCCGGATCTCGCGCCGAATCGTTCTCGAGCGCGTCGACAATCTGCCTGTCCGCGGATGGTGGTCTGGCGATGTGCACGTGCACATGAACTACGGCGGAGCGTATCGCAACACTCCGGCCCATCTCGCATTTCAGGCGCGCGCCGAGGATCTCCATGTCGTCGAGAACCTGATCGTGAACAAGGAGCAGCGGATTCCGGATATCGCCTATTTCCGTACGGACGCCGACCCGGTCTCCACTGCGACGTTTTTGCTGCGCCACGCGCAGGAGTTTCACACCAGCGTGTGGGGTCACATGGGACTGCTGGGCCTCACGTCCCACTATCTGCTGCCTGAGTACGCCGGCTATCCCAACACCGCGGCGGCGAGTCTTGCGCTGACGAACGCGACGGTCGCCGATCTCGCGCATGCGCAGGGTGCGCTCGTCGGCTACGTGCATCCGTTCGATAGCAAACCCGATCCCGCTGACACGACGGCGCCGCTGTTCTACGAGCTACCGGTCGACGTCGTGCTCGGCAAAGTCGATTATCTCGAGGTCATGGGATACTCGGACCATCTCATTACGTCCGAGATCTGGTATCGGCTGCTCAACTGCGGATTCCGGTTGCCGGCGGCGGCGGGAACGGATGCGTTTCCGAACTTCGCGAGCCTGCGGGGGCCGCCGGGATTGGTGCGCGTCTTCGTGCATTCCGGGGCGAAACTCGATCACCAGCGCTGGCTCGCTGGTCTCAGGGCGGGACGCACGTTCGTGACGAACGCACCGCTGCTCGAGTTCTCGCTCGCCGGCCACGGAATCGGCGACGAGATCATGCTGTCAGCCGGCAGCCACCGACTATCAGCTCGAGTCGTTATGCGTTCCAACGTGCCGCTGGATCATCTGGAGGTCATCGGCAACGGCAAAGTCGTCGCGACGATCCCGTTGCAAGGCGATCGCACTCGGGCGACGGACACCGTCTCGATCCCCGTGACGACCAGCGGCTGGTACGTGCTGCGTGCGTACAGCGATCGCTCCGAAATGCCCGTGCTCGATCTCTACCCGTTTGCGTCAACGAGTCCCATCTACGTGCGCGTCGGCGACCAGCCGGTGCACTCGATTGAGGACGCGCAGTTCTTCGTGCGCTGGATCGACCGGATCGAGGCAGCGACGCGCGCGAGCACGGCATGGAACACGCCGGCGGAGCAGGCCGGCGTATTGCGTACGCTGGCCCAGGCTCGAGCGGTGTTTACCAGATACTAGGGACTTTGTCCTTCGGCCGAACCATCGGATCGCCTTCCTTACACCCAAACGCCTGCGCGAACGCCGCGATATTCGAGAGCGGGCCATTGATGCGCCACCGCTCGGGGGCGTGCGGGTCCACCGTCACGCGGGTGCGGAGCTGCTCGGGGCGCACGTGTACCCGCCAGCTCTGCGCATAGCCAATGAAATAGCGCTGCTCGGGGGCGTAGCCCTCGATCAGGCCGGGCCGCCCCTCGCGCGCGAGCCTGCTCTCGAGCGCGTCGTATGCGGTCAGCAGGCCTCCCCAGTCGGCGATGTTTTCGCCCTCCGTGAGCTTGCCGTTGACGTGGAAGGTGTCGACCTGGATGTACTCGTTGAATTGGCGTTCCACGAGCGCGGCCTGCTCGGAGAAATGCACGGAGTCGGACGGTTGCCACCAGTCGCGCAGATTGCCGCGGGCGTCGTAGTGCCGGCCTTCGTCATCGAAGCCGTGCGTCAGCTCGTGTCCTGCCCAGCTGCCGCCCAGCGAGCCGTAGTTCGCACCATCGTCGGCGTTCGGGTCGAACGTCTGCGGCATGAGCGCACCGGCGGGGAACACCATCTCGTTCTTTGACGCATCGTAGTAGGCGTTGACGGTCGGGACCGTGATGCCCCATTCGGTGGTGTCCACGGGCGTACCCGGCCGGTTCACGGTGCGCTGCCACTCGAAGGCATTCGCCTGGGCGACGTTCAGCACGAACGGTCCTTCGGAAATGCGAAGCCGCGTGTAATCCCGCCAACTGTCCGGGTAGCCGATCTTCTCGCCCATGCGCGCCAGCTTGTCGAGCGCCTGCGCGCGCGTGGAATCGGACATCCAGGTGAGGTGCAGCAGCCGCGCGTGAAACGCCGTGCGGATATCGTCGATCACGGCGCGGGCGCGCGCCCGGGCCTCGGGCGGGAATGTCTTCGCGACATACGCCTGGCCGAGGGCTTCACCCAAATCGCCATCGGCCTCGCGCAAGCAGCGCTTCCAGCGGGGGAGCAGCGCGCGGGCGCCGCTGAACCGCGACCGGAACGCAAAGTCCTCTTGCACGAACGGCATCGAAAGCCACGGCGCCGCCGCGGAGATCGCGTGGGACTTGAGGTAGGCGCGCCACGTGGAGAGCGGTGTCGCCTGGAGCAGCGAGTCGACGCGTCGCAGGAATTGCGGCGCCGCCACATTCACCTTGGTGACCGGCACCCGGACGCCGATCTCGCGGAAGTACACCGGCCACGCGAGCCGCGGCGTCAGCGCGGCGAGCTGGGCGCGAGTCATCGGGTGATCGGTTTTGGACGGATCGCGGCGTTCGACGCGCGTCAGCGCCGCCTGCGCCAGCGCCGTCTCGAACCTCAGCACTTCGGCGGCGTCCCGCTCGGTCGACGCGGAATCCTGGCCGACCAGCCGAAACAGCTTGGCGACGTGCGCCACGTACGCCTGGCGCGTGGAGTCCGAGGCGGCCCCCTGCGCCATGTAGTAGTCCCGATCGGGGAGCCCGAGACCGCCCTGATAAAGCAACGTGAGGTAGTGCGCCGCGTCGTGCGGATCGACGTCCGGCACATAGCGGAACGTGACATTGGCGCCGAGCACCTGAAGCTTCGCGATCTCCGGCAGCAGCTGCGCGCGCGTCGTCACCGAATCGATGCCCCGTAGCCACGACCGGATCGGCGTGGCGCCCGCGGCTTCGATCGCCGTCGAATCCATGCACGTCGCGTAGAACGTGCCGAGTTTGCGCGGCGTGCTGGTGGGCGGGAAGCTGCTGCGCTTGGCCGCGGCGTCCTCGAGCACGGACCGCACCACCAGCTCGTTGCGGTCGCTCATGTCGCGTGTCACGCCCGAGGAGGAGTAAGCCGCCGGGATCGTGTCGTGCGCGAGCCAGGCGCCGTTCGCGAACTGCGAAAAGTCCGTGCACGCCGCCACCGTGGTATCGATCCAGCGCACGTCGACGACCTTGAGCGGCGGCCACTCGGCATTGGCGGGCGTCTGGGCGGTGCTTACAGCCGGCAGGACGGCGAACAGCGTCAACACGAATGAGGCGCGCGACACAGAAGGGGCTCCCGAAGAAGAGGAAAGTCGAATCCTACCGCGCGTGCGATGCCTCGTCAAAAGAGCTCGTGCGTATCACGACCTGGTTCTTCTGGCCCAATCGCTGCACCGCGTCTTCCCGCTCGCTCTCCTTCTTATAGACCGCGGCGATGGCGCTGCCTGATCCGCACAGGCGAACCCAGACCGGACCCGTCTCGGCGACGCGTTCGTACAAGGAACGCAGCTCCGGACGCTTTCCAAACACGACTGTCTCGAAGTCGTTGCCGCCGAGCCGTCCGATGCTTCCCCAGGTGCTGAGCGCATCCGCATCGAGGACGACGGGACCCCGTGGGGCGGGAGCGCGATTCTGCTCGTCCCACCACGCGTACGCGTCAGGGGTCGCCACCTGAATCGGTGGGACCGCGACCAACACCGGCCACGACGGGAGTGCCGCCAACCGGAACTGGCGCTCGCCGCGCCCCCACGCCAACGCGAGGGCCGCGCCGCTGGCAAAGAACGCGACATCGGCGCCCAGCTTTGCGGCGAAGTGCAGCAGCTCGTGCCGTGGCACGGCGTTGCCGGCCAGCGCGTTCACCGCGTGCAACACCGCGGCGCCGTCGCTCGAGCCGCCGCCCAACCCGGCCCGCACCGGAATCCGTTTCGCGAGCTTGAGGTCGACGCCGAAACGATTGCCGGTTGCATCGAGCACCATGCGGGCGGCGCGCACCGCCAGGTTCTCATCGATGGGGCCGAGATCCGGTCCTTCGACCTCGAGTGTCACGCCGCCAGCGGTGCGCCGCACGTCGAGCGAGTCCGCCAATTCCAGCAACGCGAACGCGGTTTCGATCTGATGAAATCCGGATGATTCGCGCGCGAGAATCCGCAGGAAGAGATTGATCTTGGCGTGCGCCAGGACACGCA
>Ga0137375_10006658_pt1 | contig 13714 bp, 8 predicted proteins | sample SagtaG_24_FD_104936 | JGI IMG/M metagenome (GOLD analysis project Ga0137375, IMG submission 104936) | Vadose zone soil microbial communities from Sagehorn Ranch, Mendocino, California, USA - Sage1_R_113_16 metaG | ecosystem: Environmental > Terrestrial > Soil > Vadose zone | place: USA...
CCTCCGAGAGGCCGCACCAGGTCACCTCGTAGGTGGTGTGCAGGAAGTCGGGGTACTCGGTGAAGTCGAACTCGTAGTCCTCGCCCATGATGTTGCGGGCCGCGCCGACCCCGCACTTGCGGGCCTTGAACATCTCCATCGGCGGCCCGACCAGGTCGCCGGCCGCGTACACGCCGGGGACCGAGCTGCGCATCCGGGTGTCCGCGATGACGAACCCGCGCTCGTCGGTGGCCAGCCCCAGCGGCGCGTAGATGCTGAGGTCGGGGCGCTCGCCGGTGCCGACGAACACGAAATCGGTGTCGATCTGCCGGACCGCGCCGCCCGGCTCGCGGTAGCGGACCCCGGTGACCTTGCCGTTGCCGAGCACCTCGATAGGTTCCGCGCCCTCGACGATCTCGATGCCCCGGTCGGCCATCATCGCGACCACGTACCCGCGCAGCCCCGCGTCCACGTGGTGCAGGCTGGCCGTCTCCATCAGCGGGCTGCGGGTCAGGATCGTGGTCTGGCAGCCGGTGGCCTGGAAGAACGACCCGTACTCCAGCGCGACCTTGGATCCGCCGATGATCACGCAGCGGTTCGGCTCGTAGTCGAGGTCCTCGATCAGCGTGGCGAAGTCGTACACGCCCCTGGTGCCGATGCCCGGCACCTCCGGGTAGGTCGTCTGCGCCCCGGTGCACAGCACCAGGTTGCGCGCGGTGAACCGCCGCCCCTCGACCTCGACCGTGCGGGAATCGATGATCCTGGCCGGCGTATTCAGGATGAACTCCATGTCCAGCTGTTCCTTGGACTGCCAGTTCATGATCGCGTGCGGGTACATCCGCCCGGCCTTGAACAGTTCGACGATCTCCTGGATGCTGGCCCGCTTCTCGTCGAACGGCGGGTACCACAGCCGCCCCTGCATGTGCCGGGCCAGGTCCATCTCCCGGGCCGCCTCGGAGAACAGGTGGTGCGGCACGCAGGCCTGGTGCGGGCAGGAGCCGCCCAGGAACGGCCACGCGTCGATGGTGAGCTGGCGGCCGCCGCGGGCCTTGAGGAACGCCGAGCCGAACCGGCCGCTCGCCCCGCCGCCCACGAAGATCGCGTCGTACTCGCGGTCGTCCTCGTCCGGCCCGCCCACGTTCCACAGGCCCTCGGTGTTGTCCGCCGGGTGGTCCACGATGTCGTCGATGAGCAGCGCCCACTCGCCCACGGTCAGCGGGGCGCCGTCCGCGCCGCGGTCACGCTCGCCGAGCGTCCCGAGCGCGGCGATCCGTGCCCGCAAAGACCTGAATCCGTCGGCCGGGTTGCGTACGTCGATCATCGGTGACCCCTTGCCCGTGATTGGCTGCCGGTGGCTGCCTTCAGCATCGCCAGCCAGGTCCGGGCGGGGCAGGTCACCGGGGGACGAAGAACGGGCCGGCTGTCACCCTCGACGGGTTATCGCGCTGGCGAGGCGCGGCCCGCCGCAGGCGGGTGCTCGCCGAGCCGGCGTTCGGCGCGAAGCGGCGAGCGGGGGGTCCAGGGGGGTCGTCGGCACGGGGTGGAATGGCGGGGGGTCCAGGGGGGTCGCCCCCCGGATCAATACAGTCAGCGCTCGTCGTGCAGGGCCTGCAGCGTCCCCCACGCGCGGGTGGCGAGCTGCAGGTTGAAGTGCACGTCGGGGTCGTTCAGCTCCAGTCCGGTGAGCTCGCGGATCCGCTGCAGCCGGTATTTCAGCGTGCTCTTGTGCACGGACAGCTCGGCGGCGGTCGCGTCATAGTTGCCGCCGTGCTCCAGGTACTGGGTGAGCGTGTGCACCAGTTCGGCCTTGCGGCGCGCGTCGTAGTCAAGCAGGCTGCCGAGCCACTCCCGGACGAACGAGTCCACGTCGGTGAGGTCCGGGATGGCGGCCAGCATCCGGAAGATGCCGAGCTTGGGGTACTCGCAGGCGCTGTTGCCGGGCAGCAGCGTCTTCTGCAGCCGCAGCGCGAGGCCCGCCTCGCGCAGGGAGCGGGTCAGCTCGGAGGGGCGGGCCGCGGTGCCGCCCACCCCCACGCAGACCTGGCTGCCGAGGTCGGACATGATCGCGCGGCGCAGCTGCTCCCAGTCGGTCTGGCCCGCGGTGATCACCGCGACGTTCCCGGACCAGGTCTCGAACAGGCCCTCCTGCCGGGCCTGACGCATCGCGCGGCGGACCGCGCTCAGCAGGGCGTCGTGGGCCCGGGCCCGGCCCTTGCCCTCGACGATCACGACCCGGTGCGGCCGCCGCAGGTCGTAGTCCAGGGCCTCGGCGCGGGTCAGCGCGCTCTCGTCGTCGGTCCCGGCCAGCAGGTCGTGGACCAGGTCACGGCGCAGCCGCAGTTCCGCGTCGGCGATACCGCGCAGCCGGGCCAGCTCCATGGACAGCACGGTCGCGCCGTGCTCCAGCGCGACCAGGTCGGCGTGGTCCGCGCGCCGCTTCGGGTCGATGAGGGCCAGGACCCCCATCACGTCGGTGCGGGGCGAGGCGAGCAGGATGAGCCGCTCCCCGTCCCGGGTCGGTGAGCTGGCCCGCATCAGCCGGCGGAGCAGGTGCTCGCGCTTGGCGAAGGACTCTTTCGGGTACGGGTCCGGCTGGCCCGGGCCGGCCCAGGCGGTCAGGTTGCCATAGCGGTCCTCGATCGCGACCGGCATCCCGGTGAGCTCGTGCAGGGCCCTGGCGATGCCCGGCTGGCCTTCCCCGGACACCGCCACCCGGGTGAGCCGCTGGTGGATGTCCATGCTGCGCTGCAGGCTGGTGACCGTCTCGGCGAGCGCCTCGTTGGTGGCGGCGAGCTCGGCCGCGGTCGCGCGCTCCCGGGCGTGCAGCCGGGCGTTGGATACCGCCACCCCGGTCTGCTGGGCGATGACCTGGATCATGAACCGCTGCTCGGCGGAGGGTTCCTCGTCGCAGGAGGCGATCAGGTGGCCGAGCAGGCCGCCGACGCCGCGCAGCGGGTAGGCGCAGGCCCAGGGGCGGCCGGCCAGCTCCACCGGGCCGCCCGCGCTGGCCAGCGCGGCCAGCTGCCCGGCCAGGCCACCGGGGGCGGCCGGCGGCTGCCCGGGCCCGGGACGCCACTGGCCGTCGGTGAACCCGTAGCCCTCGATCCGCCACGGCCCGAGCCCCGGGGCGCTGGACGCGGCGAGCTCCAGGATCTGCTCCTCGTTGACCGACTCGGTCATCAGCAGCGAGATCACCAGCAGGGCCCGGAACTCGCCGAGCCGCTCGCGCAGGTCGGCTGCCCCGGCACCGCCAGGGCGCCGGGGCAGCCGCACCACGGCCGCGCTGTCCCGGGGTCCGGTGTTCCTCGTCGTCTGCCCGGCGGTCATCGCGCGGCCGGTCAGGCGCTCGCCGACCTGGCGCTCGCCGGCGCGGGACTCGCCGGCACCGGCTCCGCGGGGCTGAGGAAGTCGTCCGGCCCGACGTAGTAGGGATTCTCGACGAGGATGCCCTGGACCAGCACCTGCGGGTGGGTCTTGACCACGTTGACCACGACCTCGCCGCTGAATCGGTCCAGGTCGTACAGGCACAGCACGACGACGGGGTAGCCGGGCGTCATCCGGTTCAGCTCCGACTCGTAGCTGGCCAGGTGCTCCACTCCCGGCGCGTCGCGCAGCGCCCACGTCATCTCGCCCACCAGCCGGCAGAAGGAGTAACCTTCGACCTCGGCCTTGACCATGCTCTCGGTCCAGAACGTGAGCATGTCGCTGGTGGTGAACTCCCCGCCGGCCAGGTAGGTCGATTCGGGCAGGTGGATGTCCAGCTGGCCGGTGTACGGTCCCGGCTCGGCGCACGCCCGGGGCAGCGACTCCAGCCGCTGCGCGGTGTCCGCGGAGTCCACCACGCAGATGCACTTGTCCCCGGCGGTCAGTCCCGCGCCGAGGTAGCCGCTGAGCAGCCGGTCACGATCGGTGTCCCCGCGGTAGAAGGCGCAGACATGACTGCCGGGCAGCAGCCCGATCTGATCGATACCACTGGGTACGGGTCCGGTCATTCGCCCCACCGCCTCGTGACCTTGTGACCTTGTGACCGCGTTAGCGGGATAGTACGTCGGTAACCGGGGTTCTGGCTCCCCCTGGGGAGGTGAAGATCTGCCTGTTCATGCCCCCAGGCGGGCAGGACACACCGAATCAGCCGGGTCGGCGGGGCCGGCCCGGCGCCGTCACCGCCGGGCCTGCCGGATATCCCGCAGGTACACCGCGATGAGTGAGACGCCGGCACCCACGACGGCCGTGCCGGCCGTGATCGCGGCCACATAGAGGGAACGTCCGGCACGTACCCATCCTCGCTTGTTAACTGCTTCTGCGCACGATCTGCCGCTCAGGTGCGCCATGCCGCGCCGGTCTGGCGTCGAGTAGCATGCAGCAGGTCACCCGCCGGTGTAGCTCAGTTGGCAGAGCAGCCGTCTTGTAAACGGCAGGTCACCAGTTCGATCCTGGTCACCGGCTCCACCCATCCTTGGAGCGGGCAGGGGAGCGGAGTCCCGGAGTCCCGGGGTCAGGGGCAGGCCCAGGTCACGGACGCCCGGAGGGCCCGGCCGTTGCCGCCGGTGGTGTCGAGGTTGAAGCTCCCGCCTGAGCTGGTGATCGTGGCCGGGATCGCGGACACCCGGCTGGCCGACGCGATTCCCCGCCCGGGCCGGTGATGGTGAGCGTGACCAGCGCGTGATAACTGCCCGGGCCCCGGTAGGGGGCGATGCGCACCGTGAACGAATGCCGGTAGCCGGCGATGAGGCTGAGCGTGGCGCGTCGGGACCGGCGCGCAGGAAGAGGTCATCAGGGCCGCATGGATACGGCGGGAGTGTTTCCTGGGCGGACCCTGTGAATTGCCTGGGCCTCTGTAATGCATGTATGCCGATTGGTTTTATAGACTTAAGGCCTCATGCCCGCTGCCGCGGCAGGCCTCATGCCTGCTGCCGTGCAGGAAGAAAGGAGGACGGGCAAGCCGGCTCAGATCCAGCAAGGGCCCCACCCGGCCCTCAACCCCATTAAATGGTGTCCTGCCACCCAGGGCACCACAAGTCACGACGTGTACTGTGGTCACGAGGGCAGTTACTCGCCGTGACTTCCGCTCAACGCGACTATTTGCCCGCAGGTGGGTACGTAGCGGGCGGGGAAACTATCCACGCCGCTGCAACGTTGCGCCGAGTGGGATGGTTTGTGCACCCGGGTGTGACGCTCCGCAACGGCCGCCATCCCGCGCGGGCACCGCACGGGCCGCCCACCGGATCAGGGCATGGGGTGAGAATGCATGGGGCCGGCTGACATGGACGGGCCTGGTCCTGACATGGGCGACCCTGGCCCAGACCGGGGGCACACGCCGGATGGTGAGGACCCGCCGGAACGCGGGCCCGGCGGTGAGGTACCGGATGCGGCCGGGAAGGCCCCCGCGGATGAGGCGGCGGACGGTGACGCCCCCGCCGGTGAGCCCGCCCCGCCGCCCGGGAAGGCGGCGGACCCCGCCTCCGGGGCCGCGGCGGCCGGACCGGTCCAGGTAAGCCACCATCCTGGCCGGAAGAAGAAGATCCTGGCCTGGACGGCCGGGGGTGTCGGGGTCGTGGTGCTGGTGGCCCTCGGCGGTGCCTATGCCGTGTACCGGCACCTGAACGGCAACATCCACCAGATCAACATCTCCGGCGAACTCGGCACCCAGCCCGTCGACACCCACCCGCAGGCCGAGAACATCATGATCATCGGCTCGGACACCCGGAACGGCCAGGGGGGCGGCTTCGGTCAGAACCTCAATACGGACCAGTCCGACACGCTCATGATCATGCACGTCGCGGCGGACCGGAAGTGGGTCAACGTGATGTCGATCCCGCGTGACTCCTGGGTGAACATCCCGGCCTGCAAGATGGGCAACGGCCAGACGTCCTCGCCGGCCACGTTCAAGATCAACGAGGCTTTCGCCCTGGGCAACCTGGACGGCAACCACACCGATCTGGGCGTGGCGTGCACGATCAAGACCCTGGAGCATGACACCGGCATCCACATCGATCACTTCGTGTCGATCAACTTCATGGGCTTCCGTGACATGGTGAACGCGCTCGGCGGGGTCGAGGAGTGCAACACGACGGCGATCAGCGACCCGAAATCCGGCCTGCATCTCAAGCCCGGGCATCATCTGCTGCACGGCCTGGGGGCGCTGGCGTACGTCCGGGCCCGCTACACCCTGGGCAACGGCAGCGACCTCGAGCGGATCGGCCGCCAGCAGGCCTTCATGTCCTCGCTCGTGGGGCGGGTGAAGAGCAAGCTGCTGAACCCGATCGCCATCTACAACTTCCTCAACGCCGCCACCAAGTCGATCACGATCGACAGCCAGCTCGGCGGCATTCACGGCCTCTACGACCTGGCCATGAGTGTCCGGAACCTGCCCGCCAGCCAGGTCACGTTCTTCACCCTGCCGACTTACCCCCGCCAGCTGGTGGTGCCGACCGACACCGCCAACGTGATGTGGACCCAGCCTGTGGACAGCAGGATCTTCCAGGACTACCGGGACGACATCCCGGTCAGCAGCGCGACGGTCCAGCAGGCCAGGAAGCCCAGGATGTCGCCGCACACGGTCTCCGTCTCGGTCCGCAACGGGACCGCGCAGTACGGGCTGCAGGACTCGGTCGGCCTCCTGCTGACGCAGAAGGGCTTCAACGTGACCAGCATGACCCAGGAGACCACGCAGGACGTCACCGAGACGGTGATCAGGTACCACGCGGGCCACGGGGCGCAGGCCAGGCTGCTGGAGGCCAAGGTGCCCGGCTCCGCCATCCAGGAGGTCCCGGGCACCAGCGACCGGCTGGTGCTCGTGCTGGGCAGTAACTACGGGACCACGACCCAGACCGCGGGCACGACCCAGTCGTCCACCCCGACCCCCTCAGCCAGTTTCTCGTCGCGGACGGCCAGCCAGAACATCTGCGCCAGCTGACCCGGCCGGCCGGAGCGCCCGGTCCCCGGCAGGATGGCTGGGTTACCGCGCTGTCCCTGCAGATGACCACCGAGCCGCGTCGGCTGCGGCCGGCCCCGGATATCTTTGAGCAGCCACGCGGATCAACATTCCGGGAGTTATCGGGTGCAGTACCAGCTGTCCAGGGTTGTGGCCGGCCCGCTCTTGCGTCTTCTCTGGCGCCCCCGTATCACCGGCCTGGAGTTCATCCCGCCCGCGGGCGGAGCCATCCTGGCCTCCAACCACCTGTCCATCGTGGACTCGATCTTCCTTCCGCTGATGCTCGACCGACCGCTGACGTTCGCCGCGAAATCGGAGTACTTCACCGGCCGGAGCGTGGCCCAGCGGCTGGCCGGCACCTACCTGCGTGCTACCAAGCAGCTGTCCGTGGACCGGGGGCAGGCCCGGGCCGGGCAGGACATGCTGGAGGCGGCGCTGGCGCTGCTGCGGAGCGGCCAGTTGTTCGGCATCTATCCCGAGGGCACCCGCTCGCCCGACGGGCGGCTCTACCGCGGCCGGACCGGCGTGGCCTGGCTCGCGATGAACTCCGGCCTGCCCGTGATCCCGGTGGCGATGATGGGCACTGACCGCATCCTGCCGCCCGGGCACGCGGTGCCGCGGCTGCATCAGGTGTCGATGCGGATCGGCAAGCCGCTCACCTTCGAGGCCTACCGGGGGACCGCCCCCGGCAAGGCCCGCCGCTCCATCACCGACGAGGTCATCCAGGCGATCGGTGACCTCTCCGGCCAGGAGTACGTGCCCATGTACGCGTCGGTTCAAAAGGCCGAGATGAACGGCCAGGCGCCCCCGGGGTAAACCCCCGCCTCTCGCCGTCGCGCCCGGGCTAGCCCGGGCGCGAGTCACCCGGCGGGGGCACCACCGGGAAGGCCTCCGTGGTGTCGGAGGGATTCCACGAGTACATGGGGCGGCTGTCCTCGGCCTGTTCGCCGGCATCGCTGCCGGCTGGCGGCTCCAGCCCCGGCGGCGGGCCGTCCAGCTCAGGGAACGGGCTCTGGCTCTTCGGCCGGCGCTGGACCAGCCCCGAGGCGGTCATGGGCGGCGGTCCGGCAGCGGTGGCCGCCGGCCCCGCGGGCGGCCCTTCAGCGCCCGCGGGGAAGGCCCGCCGGGGCGGAACCAGCCGGCTCTGACCGGAGCCGGGCGCGTCCATCCACGGCAGCTCGCTGGCTGGCTTCTCGGCCGGCTCCCAGGGCGGGTGGCCACTGGGCCTGGACACCCGCATCGCGTCCAGCCGCTGCGCGGACCCGTGCGCACGCATCGGGGAGGCCGGGGCGTCGCCGGCCCGGCCCGCGGCCGGAGCGTCCGGGTCGGCTCCGCCGTCCCGTGAAGAGTTCCCGCCCGCGGCGCCGCGCCCTGCGCCGTGACGGCCTGAGGCACGTGAGCCGGCGTTGCCCGCACCCGGACCCGGGCCGTCTGCGTCCGCGGAGGCGCGCGGCGCGGGCCGGCCCGGTGCGGGGGTGCCCGGGGCAGAGGTACCTGGTCCGGGCGTGCCCGGAGTGGATGGGCCCGTGGCCGGCGCGCCGAACGCACGGTCGTCGAGGGGAGAGTCCCCGGCGACCGAGGGGCTGACCGCGGGGATCTCGAACGAGGGATCATCGAACGGTGACGGGCCGAAGCGGGCCCGGGCCGCGGCCGCGGCCCCGTTCGAGCCGGTGCCGCCGATCCCGGACAGCGGTCCTGGGGACCCGGTACTTGCGCTCCCAGCCCCCGGGGATTCGTCGCCGGCGGTCCCGTTGCCGGCGGTCCCGTCGCCGGCGGTTCCGTCGCCGGCGTCGGCATCCCGGCCACCGGCTGGCCGGTCCGTCACCGGCCGGCTCGTGCCGCCGCTGCCGGGCTTGCCCAGGCTCCAGCCGCCCAGGTTCAGGGTGCTGGCGCTGTCGTTCCCGGCGGGCCGGCCGGCGCCGGAACTGTCGCGGCCAGGACGGGCGCCGCCCGGGCCGCTGGCCGCGGAGCCGCCCGCGTCGGCCTTGCCGCCCGCCGCGTCCAGGCTGCCCAGCCCGCGGCCGGGCAGCAGGAACCTGCCCGACCCCCGGCCAGGCTCCGCAGGGGGCGGTGCGGGGGCTGGTGCGGGCGCCCGCCGGTCGTCGTCTTCTTCCCAGGGCGGCTTGCCGCTGACCAGCGGGCGGGCCACCGAGCCTGACAGAGGCCGTCCGGCGCCGCCCGCCGCCCCGCTGTCGGCGAACCCGTGGCCCGCCGGGCCCGCGCTGGCCGCGCCAGAGCCGGCCAACCCTGTCCCGGCCAGGCCCGCCAGGCCCGTCCCAGCCAGGCCCGTCCCAGCCAGCCCAGCCCCGGCCAGGCCGGCGCTGTCCAGCCCGAAGTTCGCCGGGCCGTTGCCCGCGGGTTCGCTGCTCGCCGGGGCCCGGCTGGGCGCCATGGCGGCCGGGGGCTGCCCGTAGCCCGGCCCCGGGCTGCCCATGCCGGTCATGCCCGCCGCACCCTGGGTCCGCGAAGCCCGCGCCGCGGCCTGCAACGGGGCGAGCTGGGCGTCGAGCGCGCGGCGCTGCCGGACCCGCACGCTGACCAGGATGATGAGCGCGAGGACCAGCAGGGCCGCGAGTCCGAGCGCCGGGAGGCGCACGGCCTGCCACAAGCTCTTGGTGGGCACATGGACCTTGGGGGCGGAGGGCGGCGTCGGGTTGCCCGCCTTCCCCGGCGACGCCGAGCTGGTCGGCGTCGCGTTGATCTTGGCCGCGGCGAGCAGGGCGGCGGCCGCATCCGCGGTGCCGAACCCGGAGCCGTCCGTCCGCTCGCCCTTGTGGTGGAACACGGTGCTGCTGGTCAGGGCCTGCTTGACCTGGGCCGGCGTGAACGTGGGAAACTGCGACCGGATCAGGGCGGCGATGCCGGCCACCACGGCGCTCGCCGCGCTCGTGCTCTTCATCTTCGCGTACGCGGTCGGGCCGTTGGCCGCGATGACGCCGTTGCCGGCCGCGGTCAGCGTGGCGTAGGGCTGGTGGCTGGTGAACGGCGCCTTGACGAAGCCCGGCCCGAACGCGCCGACCGAGATCACGCCCGGGTAGGCGGCCGGGTAATTGACCGTGCCGGTCCCGGCGCCGTTATCCCCGGACGGGGCGACCAGGACGATGCCCTTGGCCAGCGCTGCCTCGACCGCGCTGCGCTCCGCCGGGCTGCCGCCCTGGGTGGTGCCGCCGGCCTGCGCGGCCGGGTCGAGGGGCAGGTCGATGACCTGGGCGCCGTGCCGGACGGCGTAGTTGATGCCGCGGGCGATGGCCTGGGGCAGGGCGGCCACCACCGTCGGGCTGGCCAGCAGCGGGTCCTTGTTCTCCAGCGTGACCCGGACGGACAGGATCTGCGCCTGCGGCGCCACACCCATGATGCCGTCAGCGTGGTGCGGGCCATGCCCGTGCCCGGCGATGATGCTGGCCACCGCCGTGCCGTGGACACCCCAGAACGGGCCGCCCGCGGTCCGGCCGGAGCCGGTGTAATCACGCCCCGTGATGACCGAGCCGGCCAGGTCGGGCTGGGCGGGATCCACGCCGGTGTCCAGCACGGCCACCTTCACGCCGGTACCCCGGCTGGACAGCCAGGCCTTGGTCACGTGCAGAGACGTGAGCCACCACTCCTGGTTACGGACGGTGTCCGCGAACGCAGGCGCCGCTGCCACCCCGATGCAGGTCGCTGCGAGACCTGCGGCGACAGCCGCCGTCGCCCGGCTCCGGAGCCGCTGCGCCATGCGCTGATCCTCCCATCGTCCCCCGGGCATTCTGCCACGTTCGGGACGGTTCGGAGGCTGGAGCGCAGGAGCCGGGTCGGGTCAGGCGGGTATGGCCGCGGACAGCCGGACATGGGCCCCGGGCGGGAGCCCGAGCTGCTCCGCGGCGTCGCCGCCGTTCACGGCGAGCGAGATGAGGCCCGCGCTGTCGGTGAAGGCGACGATCTCCCCGGGGGCCACCGCGGCGAACGTCTCCAGGTACGGCACGGTCAGCTGGCGCCGGCCGCAGCGGACTACCACCGGGGATCCGAAACCCAGTCCCAGCCGGTCGGCGTCCGAGGCCGCGATGGACAGCTGGACATTGCCGAACCGGTCCACCGACATCACCTCGCCCTCGGCCTCGCCGTCATGCACCCGGCTGGTCGGCGCGGGCAGCGTCACCAGGTCCGCCAGATCGATGGGCGTGCCCGCCGAGGCCAGGTCACCCCCGGCCGCCAGGTGCGCCGCGACCGGGCTGAAGATGTCCCGGCCGTGGAACGTGGGCGACACCGGGTGCAGCCACAGCTCGCCGTTGGTCAGCTGGCAGGCGGCGGTCGCCCCGCCCAGCGCCGCCACCGCCCAGGACAGCAGGCCGTTGTCCGGGCCGACCAGGACGGACTCCCCGGCGGCCACGGCGATCCCGCGGCGTGCGGTACCGACTCCGGGATCGACCACCGCGACGTGCACGCCTGGCGGCAGGTAGGGGATGGTCTGGGCCAGCACCGCGGCGCCGCGGCGCACGTCGCCGGGGGGCACGAGATGGGTGATGTCGATGAGCCTGACGCCGGGCGCGATGCGGGCGGCGACCCCGTGGCAGGCCGCGACGAACCCGTCCTCCAGCCCGTAGTCAGTGAGGAACGTTATGCAGTCGAATGAAGCCACGAAGGCTGAGCGTACGGGGTCGTGGGCACACCGGCTAGAGCCGCCCTAGGATGAACCTGCGGGCGCGGTACTGGAGGGCAGATGGCGGCGCTGTCCGAACGCGAGATGCGGGTCCTCGCCTTCGAGCGTGGCTGGTGGCGATCGCCCGGGGCCAAGGAGCAGGAGATCCGTGACGCCCTCGGCATGACCGCGACCAGCTACTACCAGCTGCTGAACGATCTCATCGACCGCCCGGAGGCGCTCGTGTTCGATCCGGCCCTGGTGACCCGGCTGCGTCGGCAGCGGGCCAGGCGGCACCGGATGCGCTCGTCCGGCCCCGACCGCCACGACGGTTCCTCCTGGTGAACGGGACGCCAGGCCTGCCATCGCCGGTGACCCCGCAAGGGCGGGCCGGGCTGGATGCGCTGCTCGCGGATCCGGGCCGGGCCCTGGTCGCGCTGGACTTCGACGGCACGCTGTCCCCGATCGTGGCCGACCCGGCCGCGGCCCGGGCGCACCCCGGTGCGGTCCCGGCCCTGCGCCAGGTGGCCGCGGTAATCGGCACCCTCGCGGTGATCACCGGCCGTCCCGCCGCGGCGGCCGTGGATCTGGGCGGGTTCGAAGCGGTCCCGGGACTCACCGTGCTCGGCCACTACGGCCTCGAGCGCTGGGCGGACGGGAGGCTGGAGTCGCCGCCGTCACCACCTGGGGTCGGGGCGGCCCGCGCCGAGCTGCCCGCCCTGCTGGCCAGCGCCGGCGCGCCCGAGGGGACGCGGATCGAAGACAAGGGCCATGCGGTCGCGGTGCACACCCGGCAGGCGGGCGATCCGCAGGCCGCCCTGGACCGGCTCCGCGGCCCGCTGTCCAGCCTGGCCGCACGGCACGGGCTGGCGGTCGAGCCGGGCCGGATGGTGATCGAGCTGCGGCCGCAGGGCATGGACAAGGGCCAGGCCCTGCGCGCCCTCGCCCGGCAACGGCAGCCGTCCGCCGTCATGTTCTGCGGAGACGACCTGGGTGACGTGGCCGCGTTCGACACCGTGCGCGCGCTGCGCGGCGGCGGCACGCCGGGGCTGACCGTGTTCAGCGGTTCTGCCGAGGTGACCGCGCTGGCCGAGACGGCCGACCTGGTGGTGGACGGGCCGGACGGGGTCGTGGCCCTGCTCGGTGCGCTGGCCGGCGCGGTCGCCGCCCGGCAGCCCGGATGACGGCCTGCCCCTGTGTCAGCCGCGCTCGTGTGAGCCGGGGGACATTTCAGCCGTGGGACATGTCAGCCGGGGGAGCGAATTCGAGGACGGCCAGCACGCCGTGATGATCGGTGCCGGGCACGCGGACGATGCGGGCCTCGTGCACCACGACCCTGCGGCGTGAGGCCAGCACATGATCCAGCCGCATCAGCGGCGGGAAGCGGCGGTCCGCAGGCCAGGTGAAGCCGGGCCAGGGCCGCTGGCGGGCAGCGTCGGCGCAGTCCACGAAGCCCGAGCGGAGCAGGGCACGGAACGCGCGGTGGTCCCGGCTGGCGTTGAAGTCCCCGGCCGCCAGCTGCGGGCCGCCGGTGCCGGCCAGGGCCGACTGGATCAGCCCGAGCTCCTGCCGCCATCGATGTTCCCGGTCCGCCACCGGGGCGACCGGGTGCACGACGGTGACGGTGACGGCCGGCCCGCCGGGCGGGTCGATGCGGGCCCGGGGCGCCGCCGCGATCAGGCCGTCCACCGGGGGGAGCGGGGTCAGCGGCCAGCGGGCCCACAGCCCGGTGCCGCCGGAACCCTCGCGCGGCTCGAGCAGCGACTCCGGCAGCAGATCCGCCAGGCTAGTGAGGGCCAGGCGCAGCACGAGCCCACGGGTCAGTTCCTGGACCGCGAGGATGTCCACCCCGAGGGCGGCCACGGTGGCGGCGATGGCCTCCGCGTCCGCCGCGCCCCCCATGACGTTCACGGTCAGCATCCGCAGCGGCATCGCCTTACCATCGGGGCCCGGTCCTGGCCCCCGGGCCCGGCGGGCCGGCCGGACCGGTGGCAGCTGCCAGGCCACCAGGATGAGCGCGGGCACGGCCAGGATCACTGTGAGCCACCACGAGGACAGCGCCGCCACCGCGGTCCCGGCGAGCGCGGGCACGGTTCCCACCGGGGCCAGGGCGGCCAGCTTCGGGCCCGGATTCGGTGGCCGCCCGCCCACCACCCGCGCCGCGAGGAACGGCAACGACAGCACAGTGA
>Ga0137375_10006662_pt1 | contig 13712 bp, 12 predicted proteins | sample SagtaG_24_FD_104936 | JGI IMG/M metagenome (GOLD analysis project Ga0137375, IMG submission 104936) | Vadose zone soil microbial communities from Sagehorn Ranch, Mendocino, California, USA - Sage1_R_113_16 metaG | ecosystem: Environmental > Terrestrial > Soil > Vadose zone | place: USA...
ACGGAGGTCATCGTGCTCATTGTCGTTCCTTCCCATCGGCTCGGCTCCACTACTCCTCCTGACCCCAGATCCACCCGAAACTCATCGGCATCGTCTGCGAGCCGCGTACGCATGCGGATCCCCGTACGAACACGGTGCCCAGCGGCGCTGGCTTCAGATGAGCAGGGCCAAGGCGCGTTCGCCCGGGCGGCGCGTGAGCCGGCGCCCGGAATCGGCACGCCGGGTTGGTGAGCGCGGCAGCCGGGCGAGTGGGCTGCCTATCCTGGCGCCGCGGCGCAGTCGTACATAGCTCACGTTCGCCAAGGCTTCGCCTTACCTAATCACGCAGTAGCGTTCGGATGAGTGTTTCCGTGATCGCGGCCTCGGCCCGGTTCCAGGACCATCCACGCTCGAGCAATTGCCGGAACGTGTCAGGACTGGCAATGGCATAGGTCAGCACGGCGGCTTCCTCGGCCGTCAGGCCTTCGCGAAGCTGGCCCTTCTGCTCGATCGCTGGCCAGAGGTTCTCAGGCCCTTGGTAGCGGCCGTACTCCATGGCGGCCAGCTTCTCTGCCACCTCCGGTTCGCCGACGGCCGCGGTCACCGCATTCGCCGCCCCCGACGCCAGCCTGCTGCTCCTCGCGTTCAAGGCCGGCGCCGCCCCGCGCCCGCTGCCCCGCGGCGCCGACCGGGCCGGCATCGAGGCCGCCTTCCCCGGCTGGTCCGTCACCGACACCGAGACAGCGGTCACCGACGGGATGCCCAAGCCGCTGCGCAAGGCTGCCCCGGCCTGGTACCGGCTGCGGCGGCAAAGCTGACGTACCGGCGGCCTATGACGGCACCGGGCCGAGCCGGCCGCCCGGGGACGCCGCACCACCGTTCTTCAGTTCGACGAAGATCGTGTGCGTCACTGTGCCGCCGACGTTCTCACCGGCGTGCTCCTGCGCGTCCAGCCAGCGCACCTGCCCGGCCGGCAGGTCGACGTCCGCAATGCGGCCGCCGGCGGAGATGCGCCGCCGGAACGAGGTAAGCGTGACCATGACACTGTCGGGATGCTGGTGCGGTGAGGTCCGGTCGCCGGGGCCGTCCCGGTACTCCAGCACGCGCACCCGGTCGTTCTCGAACACCACTCGGTACAGGCCAGGGTCGGTGACCGTGGGATCGCCGCTCATATCCCGCCTCCAGGACTCCTTCATGGGATCAAAGTACCATAATGGCATGACAATGCCATATGAGGCCACGGGCCGCCAGGCACAAAAGCAGCGCACCCGCGCCGCGCTGGCCGCAGCGGCACAGCAGCTCTTCGACGAGGGAGCCAGCCCGACCGTCGACCAGGTGGCCGACGCGGCTGGCATCTCACGCAGCACGGCGTACCGGTACTTCCCCAACCAGCGGGCCCTGCTGGCCGTGGCGTTCCCCGAAACCGGCACCGGCTCACTGCTTCCGGACCCGCCGCCCCGCGACGTCCGCACCCGGCTGGATCTGGCCGTGCAGGGTTTGGCCCGGTTCAACCTGCGCTGGCAGTCCGCACTGCGCGCGCAGCTGCGAGCTTCGCTGGAGCCGGGCAGACAGCAGCCGCCGCTGCGGCAGGGGCGGGCGATCGCCTGGCTCGAGGACGCCCTCTCCCCGCTGCGCGCGACCCACCCGGCCGTTGACGCGCACCGGCTTGCGGTCGCGATCCGCGCCGCGACCGGCATCGAATCACTCGTCTGGCTCTCCGACATCGCCGGGATGGACGACGAGGAATACGTCGAACTCGCCCGCTGGACCGCCCGCAGCCTGCTCGAGGCGACGATGCGCGACGCCGCGCCGCACAGCTAAGGCAAGGATCATGAGTGACGTCGCGGCCGTGGACCGACTCACCCGCCGCTTCGAGACCGAGCGGGGCGTCACCGAGATCAGCTTCACGGTGCGCGCCGGGGAGGTGTCCGGGCTCCCCGGGCCCCAACGGCGCGGGCAAGCCGGCACGATCCGGCTGCTGCTCGGCCTGTACCGGCCCGCCTCCGGCAGCATGCGCGTCCTCGGCGCGGACCCGACCCGGCGGCGCCGTCGAGATCCACCCGACGTACATCAGGCAGCGCGATCGAATCGTTCGCCCGGTGCGGCGAGCGTATGAACCACCTCGCCAGGCGCCCGATCATGCGTCCCCAACGCGACAGCCATCGATGCCGTTATTGCCGTGCCCTGTTCGGTCTGGCTAGCGTCGGTGCGGTGATGGCCGCCCGAGCCGCCCTGCTGAGCCAGCCGATCCAGACCCAGCTGATCACCGAGCACTGGAACGACCTGCTACGCCTGATCGGCTCGATGAAGTCCGGGCACACAACCGCTAGCCTGCTCATCGCCAAACTGCACGCCTCAAGCCGGCAGAGCAGTCTCGCCAAAGCGCTGCACGAGTACGGCCGGCTGATCCGCACGATCTACGTCTGCCTTATGTGGAATCTGGGGTCGTGTCAAGCAGTCCCGGATGTTCCTTCGGCTTGTTCGGCGTCTTCGTCCCATGCGGACTGGGCGTTGCCGGGTCCTCGACCGGGTAGCGGGAGCGGATCTTTTCCATTTGGGGTGATGGCTGGTCCTGGATCGTCAGGCGGAGCCAGGGCTTGGGCGAGCATCGCTTCGATCCGGTCTAGCCGCTGGTTCAGTTCGGCCTTTTCCTGGTCGGTTTTCTGCTCGATGAAGTAACTGGCCACGGTGGCGGTCAGCACGCCGATCAGCCCGATCCCGACAAGCATGAGCACCACGGCCACGCCCCGGCCGCCGGGTGAGACGGGATACTTGTCGCCGTATCCCACCGTGGTAACGGTGACGGTGGCCCACCACAGGGCGTCTCCGAAGTTATGGATTGTCGCGTCACGGGCGTGCTGCTCGAAGCCCAGTTCTGCGGCCGAGCAAACCAGGACAACGCCGAGCACGGCCAGGAGGACAAAGTGCAGCCCGCGATGGATGAGGATCTCCCGGGCGCGTTTGAGAGCGTTGACCAGGACGACGCCAGTGCGGGCGAGGTTCAGCAGGCGCAGCAGGCGCAGGGCCCGTAGCGGCCGGAGCGCTGGCAGCGCGATAACTGCCAAGTCGACGAGATGGCGGGTGAAGAACAGCCAGCGCGAAGGCGCCAGGTAAAGCCTGACGAGATACTCGACGACGAATATCGCCCACACCAGGTAGTCGATGGCGTTGAAGGTGTCGGCGATGTCGGCCGGGAGGCGCGCCACTAGCGGCAGTACGAGGATGGGCAGCCACAGCAGGGCCAGGATCGTAAGCGGTAGCTCGACGGCCGCCGAGAAGCGGTCGTAAGCGTCCTGCGAGCGGGCCAGGGTCGGCATGGTCGGGGTCTGCCTGGCGGGTCCCCTATCCTTGTGCGCCGACCGGCGCGGCGGGGCGCTCCGCGTCGAGGTGGGCCAGTTCCGCCTGCAGTTGCGTGACAAGATCGCCGACTGTGTCCCGGAACTGCGCCAGCGCAAGATCCAGCCGGAAATCGAAGGCGCCAGACAGCGCCGTGCCGTAGTGGATGGTCGTGGGCTTCTGACGGTTCGACACCGAGAAGGTGGTAGATCCTTCGGTGTCAGAGTGCTGGAACCCGATCAGCTTGGCGAACGCGCATTCGCGGGTCTGCCGCGCACCCTGAAATATCACCCTCTTGCTGGTGATATACACCGTTCCCGTGTCAATGGCCGTGGGTGACGGAGCACCCTGCACGAAGTGACCCCGGGAGGCACCTACGCGATAGCGCACCGAACGGCCAGCGATGCTGCCGACGGGAATTGAGACCCCCGCTGACCTGCCCTGGTAGTGGCCCTGGCCCCGGCGTTCTTCGATCAGGGCAGCGCCGGTCACCTTGTAGAAGACCGCCTCACCGGCTCCAAGCATGATCTCCTCGCAGGAGCTGCTTGATGTGGCCTCGCTTGGAGAGCACCTGGGCTAGGGTGCGGCGCAGGAGGAGTACCTGGCCGTGTTGGTCGAGGAGGATCAGGTGGGCGGCGACCGGGTAGCGGTCATGACCGGTGCCGGTGACGTGCTCCGCTGCCGGTCAACGGTCCCCCTCGGGGCGGTCAGAGCGGTTTGGGCTGCAGGTTCCGTGAGCCGTCGCGGTAGACGGTGATTCCCCTTGCACCCGGCTTCCCATGCGGGGTCGGTGAGCCGGAATAGCGGCTCGATGCCGGTGAGGCGGCGATCACGGGGGGGCGCTCCGCCCGGTGGGCGGCAGCGCGATCGTGGACGAGTTTCGCGGCATCCAGGACGGCGGCAGGTCACTTGGCTGGCTCTGGCCAGGCAACAGCCTTCGCCGTGCCGCAAGGCGGCTGGCTGATAGCGCGCCAGCAAGCGCTGGCGATCTCGTCGAGCTGTTCGCTGGTCAGTTCGGTCTCGCTGGCCGCGAGCCGGATGGCCGGGCTCAGTCCGAGCTCGTAGAGCACCTCCAGTGGCAGGGGCAGCAGCCGGGCGGCGGCATCAGGCTTCGCCGCCTGCGCCACCAGCGGGTCGCCGCCGGCGATTGCCGACTGGTGCGCGGCGCTGCGATAAGGCGAGTGGTCAACCTGCAGCAGGAAGCGGGCGTGGTTGGGGTGCGCCGTCAGGTGACGGTAGGTGGCCAGCCAGATGCTGCGAAAGCGCGCGGCTGCCTCCGCGCCCGTGTCAAGGCCGGCGGTGGCCGCGGCGGCGAGCTGCGCCTTGGTCTCGCGGTAGGCGGCGAGCACCAGCTCGTCCTTGGAGGCGTAGTGGGTGTAGGCGGTGCCTGTCGCCACGCCGGCCTCGCGGGCGACGGCGCTCATTGACGCGCCGTGGAAGCCGTTGCGCGCGACGAGCGTGCGCAGCGCGCCGCGCACCGCGGCGGCGCGGTCCACGGGCGGGACCGTCATGCCGCCGCCGCGGCGCGCACGTCGATCGCGATTGCGGTCTCGCGCTCGGAGACCTCCCACAGCGCGGCGATCGCCTTGTCCATGCCGAGCGTGCGCATGACCGGCTTGCGCACCGGCGGCCCGCTGTTGACGAACCGCGGGCCGTAGAACTCGCCTCCGCGAGCGGCCGGGTCGGTCGCCGCCCGCAGCTGCGACAGCGCGCCATCGGCCGCGGACATCCCGGTGCGGCGGGCGAGGAACAGGAAGAACCGCTGGCTCGCGCCGCCGCCGGTCTCTTGCACGCTGACCGCCTGCAGGTCGGTGTTCGACATTCCCGGATGCGCGATCAGGCTGGCCGTGCTCGCGCCGGCGTTCTCCAGTTCGCGCTGCAGCCCCAGGCCGAAGTGGAAGTTGGCGAGCTTGGCCTGGCCGTAGGCGCGCCATGGCCGGTAGCGGCCCTCCAGGTGCGGGTTGGCCGGGTCGACGGCGCGGCCCATGTGATGGGCCGTGCTGGTCACGGTCACGATCCGCGCGCCGGGTGTGCGCAGCAGCGCGGGCAGTAGCAGCGCGGTCAGCGTCCAGTGCCCCAGATGATCGACGCCGAACTGCATCTCGAAGCCGTCGGCGGTCTTGGCCTCGGGGATCCCCATCACCCCGGCATTGTTGATGAGCAGGTCGACGCTCTTGTGCGCGGCCATGATCTGCCCGGCCGCGGCACGCACCGACGCCTGCGAGGCCAGGTCCAGCGCGACCAGCTCCAGGGAGGCATCCGGCGCGCTGGAGCGGATCTCCCCGGCCGCGGCCGCCGCCTTCTCCTGGTTGCGTACCGCCATCACGACATGGGCGCCTTTCGCCGCCAGCTGCCGCGCGGTCTCCAGCCCGAGTCCGCCGTTGGCCCCGGTCACGACGGCTGTGCGGCCGTGCTGGTCGGGGATGTCTGCTGCGCTCCAGCCCATGATTACTCCTATGAATGAATGTTCATTCGGATGTCTTTAGAGTACCACACGTGCAGCTCTCGCCCAGGGCTTGCCGTCATGCGCGCGAGCCGAGGCTGTCGGATGGACGTGCCCAGCGGGCTGACCGGGCGACATCCAGGCTGTCCCTGCGCCATGGGCACTGCTGACTCGACTGGGCTTACAGGGCGGCATGCAGCACCGATCCGGCCAGACCCACGCTAGAGGCGGCGCATACGAGACCACACCGCGAACCGCGCGGGCAGATCCGCGCCACAGTCAGGAAGCATCGTGGCTATTCAGGCTGTCGCGCCGAACGGATCTGGGCGTGCTGGGTGCCCAGGTGCTGATGGCAGTATGCGACGGAGCGGACGAGTTTGTGCCTGACCTTCTCCTCGTCCTCTTCAAGCCGGGGGTAGACCTCCAGGATTGCCGGGATGTCGTCCAGGCCGGCGGCGCGGATGCTCGCGACGATGGAGGCCAGGTCGATGCGCCCTTGCTCGTGCGGCCAGCCCCACTGCGGGTTCCCGAGGCGATCAGTGTTGTTGACGCGGAGCATGCGGATGCTAGCGCCCAGGCTTCTTATCCAGGACGCGGCCGAGGCCACCGGGTCGTGGAGCGGTTCGAAGACCGCGGAGCCGATGTCTAGGGTGAACCCGACCGGTATCGGGCAGCGGCCCTGCAGGTCGGCGAGCAGGCGCTGGCATTCCGTGATGGTGGATGGGATCTCCCGGGCCAGGGGAGTGGGCTCGATCAGGAACTCGCGGATCCCGGCTGTTACCGCGTGGCCCGTGATGGCCTCGATGCTGTCCAGCAGATCACGGTAGCGCTCGGCGCGCGCCGCGGGATCGGTGGCATCGCGGACGCTGAGGGTTCCCAGCGGTCCCCCGACCGCGGTCGCGCCGAGCTCGCCGGTCACGTCGCAGGCGCGTCGCCACCATCGGCGGGCGATGGCGCGGGCTGCCGGATCTGGATCCAGCAGCCCGGAGGGGACGTAGTGGGCCAGACCGACGTTAGCGCTGCCGATCGCGAGGCCGCAGGCGTCGGCGGCGACGCGGGTGCGCCGGATGAGGGCCCGGCGCTGCGTCTCGGGCCACCACGGGTCAAGCAGGTCGAAGGTGAACTGCACAGTGTCGAGGCCCAGGTCGGCGCGGACGAACTCCGCCCATGCCTCGGGCTCGGTGAGCCGCTTGAGCGCGAAGCACAAGTTGATGCCAATCAGCGTGTATGCGATAGTGCGCTGGTCGCCCAGTTCGACGGCGTAGTCCAGGGCCCTGCTGGTCCACTGCATCGCGCAACCCAGATCCCCGCCATCCTGGTGCGCCCAGCCGCAGAACTCCATGAACCTGCTGGCAAATACCAGCACGCCTACCCGGTCCTGTCCCCTGGCGACCTCACAGGCCCGCTCGACGGTCGCGACATGGCTGCGCAATGGCAAGAGCAGCGCCGTAGACCGTCCAGGCGGTCCGCCTGGACGTAACCCGGGAGGATCTCACCAAGCGCGACGATAACGGCCAGGGCATTGCCGCGTGATATGCCAGTCACGAGTTTCGATGACCGTCAGCATGCGGGCGGGCCGGGGAGGATCTGCAAGAGCGGGGTGGGCCCTGCGGCGTGGCTGCCCAGCTGGCGGGGCGTAGGCCCTGTCGGCGTTGGCGTGTCGACGAGCTGGCCGAGGAGCTTGTCAAGGGCGGCTTGGCCGTCGTCAACTGCAGCTCGCTCGTCGTCGGTGAGGGGAACGGCGGCGAGCATGCGCTGCAGGTTGTCCTTGGCTTCGAGCAGCAGCGCCTTGGAGGAGTCTTTCGGCGTGTAGAAGTCGCACTTGGCGCAGGCCATCCGGTGGGGGCACTGCTCGAAGAAGGTGTAGCTGCAGTACCCGTGGCCGAGGTCGTAGTACTGCCATGGCTCTCCGGCGGCCGCGGACCCGTTCTCGGCGGCGTGCCGGTCGATGAGGACCTCGATGGTGCGGACGTTGCGCTCGAAGTAGCCGGCGTCGCGGTAGGCCCTGGACAGCGTGTTCGGGGTGATCTTGGCATAGTGCTGGGTGGAATCGGCTGACCGGTGCCCGAGCCATGCCTGCAGCTCGAACAGCGTCATGGGCTCCTTGGCGTTGTAGAGCTGGGAGGCGATGGTGGAGCGGGCGCGGTGGCTGGTGATGTTCCCCCGGACGTCGGCGGCCGGGACGGCGGCCTTGCGGCAGAGCGAGGGGATGACAGCGGCGTTGATGTAGGTCTTGGCCAGCCGCTTCGCACGGTGGGCGAACAGGAAGTCGACATGCTCGCCGGTTTTCCGGTCGGCCATCTTTGGCTGGGCGGGGCGGACGGCCTGCCACGCCTCGACGGCCTTGCCGAGCAGCGGGTCGACGGGCTTGGTGAACGCGGTGCCCGTCTTGTGGACCGGGATGTCGAGCAGGCAGACCGCGTCGCGGCCCAGGACCTCGCCGGAGTCGCCCGGGATCGGCATGCCGTCGTGCTGCCAGCGGACGCACCCCACCCGCAACCGGGCGATCTCGTCACTGCGCAGCCCGCTGAACAGCCATGCCAGCGTGATGGCCCTGATCATCTCCATCGGGTAGCACAGGCCGTAGGTGTTGGTCGGGCAGTCCTCCGGCTGGAGGTTGAGCCCGGCCCACAGCAGCTTGGCCCACACGTCGTCGGCGATGACCCGCGGGTTGGGGCCGATCAGCGCCTGGACGCTCCTCGGGGTCGCCCGGGCACGGGCCGGGTTGAACTTCTGCGGGATCCAGCCCCATTCCTGCACGTCGCGGAAGAAAGTCCGGGTGGCCGTCAGGTAGCCGGCCTTGGTCCGGGGAGACAGCGGGCTCCCGCCGCGCTTGCTGAGCCCAGCCTGCCGCTGGACGTAGTCGCCGACTTGCATCCGGTCCACTGCCGCGACCCAGTCCGCGCGAGTCTGGCGGGTCCACAGGGCGGGCTCGCGGATGTCCGGGTGCTCGGCGGCCAGCCACCGGCCCGCCTTGGCCATGACGGAGCGGAAGATGCCGCGGACCTTCGGGGTGAGCGTGGACGTGGCGAACCAGCGCTCGATCAGCTCAGCCCATGCCCGGGGAACCCCTTCGATCTCCGGCATAACCCCGTGCAGCGGCGCGGGAGGCGGGCCGGCGTGCCCGAGCGCGGAGATCGCCCTGTGCATGCCGTGGAAGTAGCCCCGCGCATGATGCGGGGCGGTCGACGGCTCCGCCCGGATCATCGCCAGCGCCTCGCTGGTCATGTCCTCCAGCAGCGGGCTCCGGTTGACCAGCATCGACTGGATCAGGACGGTCCGGAACCCCAGGGCCGCCCGGTCGGAGGGGTGATAACCCCATACCTGCAGCGTGGCCGTCACCTGCACGGCGGCGTCCTCTACGAGGTCCTTGCCGAAGATCTGCCAGGCCAGGCCCCGCTGGTAGCCGCCGAACCTCCGGCCCGGGGTGTAACGGCCTCGCCCGACTGGGTTGGACTCGCGCAGGCCCTCCTCGATGAGGAAATCGTAGAACAGCCGCACCGGGACCAGCCGCTGCTGGATCGTGGCGTTGGCCAGGCCCGATCCCGAGTCGATCGACACGACGTTCGCGCCCCGGTGACTGGGGCGCGTGCTGAGCTCGCGGACGTGGCCGGCGACATGCTCCCGGGTCGCCTCCAGCGGGTCGATGCCCTCCCGCTCGCACCGCCCGAGGTACTCGGCCAGCCCGCGGGCATACGCGTCGATCGTCCGGGGCGCCCGGCCCAGGTCCGTCCAGATCCGTAGCCACCCGGCCGCCTGACATCGACGCGGAACTCAGCCGCGATGGACACCGGCCGCTACGCCAGCCCAGCCTGACTTCAAGATCCTGGGCCCGCGAAACCAACCAGATTCGTTCCGTTGCTAAGCCGACCCCTGCTGCCGGACGATCTATAGCCCGGCACACCAGCACGGGCGCCTGCCCCTCCCGGCAGGGCACCTAACCTAAGCGTCGCGCTCGATGGGGCAGCTCATGCACCGCGGGCCGCCCCGGCCCCGGCCCAGCTCGCTGCCGGGCACCGGCACCACCTCGACCCCGTTCTCCTCCAGGTAGGTGTTCGTGGTCACGTTGCGGTCGTAGGCGACGACCACGCCGGGCTCGATCGCGAGCACGTTGCAGCCGTCGTCCCACTGCTCACGCTGCGCGGCCGGCGGGTCCTGGCTGGCGGTCAGCACCTTGATGCTGGGCAGGCCCAGCGCGGCCGCGATCGCTATGTGCATGTCCTCCGGCGGATGGTCGGTGACCTTCAGCTCGCGGGAGCTGGCCCCCGGCTCCACCGTGTACGACGGCAGCATGCCCAGGTTCATGTACTTGGTGAACACGCCGTAGTCGCACATCGTCATCACGGTGTCCAGGTGCATGAACGCCCGGGCCTTCGGCATGTCGATGGCCACCAGGCAGCGCGCCGCACCGGCCGAGAACAGCCGGTGCGCGATCAGCTCGATGGCCTGCGGGGTGGTCCGCTCGCTCATCCCGGCCAGCACCGCACCGTTGCCGATGACGAGGATGTCGCCGCCCTCGATGGTGGCCGGCGCCGCGTCCGCGCCGTGGTACCAGACCTCGAAGCTGTCCTTGGCGAACATCGGGTGCCAGCGGTAGATGGCCTCGTCGTTGACGGTTTCCCGCATCCGGGCCGGCATGGCCATCGCGTTCACCGAGACCCCGCCGTAGATCCAGCACGACGTGTCGCGCTGGTAGAGCAGGTTGGGCAGCGGCGCGAGCACGAAGCTGCCCGGGTCCAGCGAGTGGAACGCGATGCTCTTCGGCTCCGGCGCCAGCTCCAGGATCTCCTGCTTGGTGATCCCGCCCGTCAGGGCCCGGGCCAGGACCGGGGACGCGAGTCCCGCCACCGCGGCCCGCAACGCCGAGCAGGCCAGCGGCCCGTGCAGCCGGGAGTCGAAGACCCGGTCCAGGATGTAGTCCCGGGCCTGGGAGATCTCCAGCGTCTGGGTCAGCAGGTCCCCGTAGTAGTGCACGGCCACGCCCCGGGCCAGCAGCGCCTCCGCGAACTCGTCGTGCTCCCGCTGGGCCCGGTCGGCCCACAGCACGCCGTCGAACAGCAGCTCGCTGGCGTTGTCCGGGGTTAGCCGCTTCAGCTCCAGCTCGGGACGGTGCAGCACGACCTGGCGGAGCCGGCCGACCTCCGAATCAACGTGGAACATGAGCTCTCCGTTCGGCGCGGGTGGTGCTGATGTGGCCATCATGTCCGGCTAGGCTCCCCGCGTGGACCTAGACCTTGACCTTTCCCAGGATGTGGCGGCGCTGACCGCGGCTCTGGCCGATATACCCTCGGTCAGCGGTGACGAGGAACGCCTCGCCAACGTGATCGACGCGGCGCTGCGCCGCCTCCCGCACCTGGACCTGTACCGGGACGGCAACGCCCTGGTCGCCCGGACCACGCTGGACCGGCCGGAGCGGGTGGTGCTGGCCGGGCATATCGACACGGTACCGATCGCCGGCAACCTCCCGGCCCGCCTCGACGGGGACATGCTGTACGGCTGCGGCACCTGCGACATGAAGTCCGGCGTGGCGGTCCAGCTCCGCCTGGCGGCGGCGCTGCGCGAGCCCCGCCGCGACGTGACCTACGTGTTCTACGACGGCGAGGAAGTCGAGGCCGAGCGCAACGGCCTGCTCCGGCTGTCCCGCAATTCCCCCGACCTGCTGGACGGCGACCTGGCCGTGCTGCTCGAGCCGACCAGCGCCATCATCGAGGGCGGCTGCCAGGGCACGATGCGGGCCGAGGTCCGGGCGACCGGCGAGCGCGCGCACAGCGCCCGGTCCTGGAACGGCACCAACGCCATCCACCAGGCCGGGCCGATCCTGGACGTGCTCCGGAACTACGTGGCCCGCGAGCCGGAGGTCGAGGGCCTGAAGTACCACGAAGGGCTCAACGCGGTCTACATCAGCGGCGGGGTGGCGGGCAATGTCATCCCGGACGAGTGCGTGGTGTCCGTCAACCACCGCTTCGCCCCGGACCGCAGCGTCGAGCAGGCCCAGGACCACGTCCGGGAGATCTTCAGGGGCTGGGACGTGACGTTCACCGACTGGGCCGCCGGGGCCCGGCCAGGCCTGACCGATCCCGCCGCGGCCACGCTGCTCGCGGCCGTGGGCGGGACCCCGCGGGCCAAGTTCGGCTGGACCGACGTGGCCCGCTTCGCGGAACTGGGGATGCCCGCCGTCAACTACGGCCCCGGCGACCCCGAGATCGCCCACTCCCGCGGCGAGCACGTCCCCGTCGCCCGGATCGCCGAGGTGGAGTCCCGCCTCCGGGCCTGGCTCAGCAGCTGACCCGGTTGCTTACTTCACCGGTCCGTTGATCAGTGTCAGGGACGAGGTGTGGCTCTGCTTGCCCTTGTCCACCCAGGTCAGTGACACCGTCGCGCCCGGCTTGTAGTTGAGCATGACGCTGGTCAGGCCGTTGGCGGTGGTCACCGACCGGCCGCTGACCCCGGTGATCACATCGCCGGCCCGGACGCCCGCCTTGTACGCCGGGGTGCCCGGGTAGACGTTGCAGACCAGCGCACCCGAGTGGGCGGGGAGCTGATAGCCGGTCCCGACGCCGCTCTGCGCCAGGCAGGCGTTGGCGTCAGTGACCGAGTCCACGCCCACGCCCATGAAGCCCTTCGGGCCGATCAGGATGTGACCGCTGGCGTTCCCGGCGGCGATCTTCTTGGCGATGGCCAGCGCCCGGTTGATGGGGATCGCGAAGCCTTGCGCCGTTCCGGTCCCGCCCAGCGACTGGCTGTTCGCGGCGGTGTTCATGCCGATCACCTGGCCGGCCCCATTGGCCAGCGCGCCGCCCGAGTCGCCCTCGGCGATCGGGGCGTTGGTCTGCAGCATGTGGTGCAGCGTCTCGGTGTTCTGGCCGCTGCCCGAGTCGCTAGCGGTGATGGTCCGGCTCAGCGCGGTGATCGTCCCGGCCGTCACGGTGCTGCCCCCCCGGCCGCCGGCGTTCCCGAGGGCCACGACCCCGGTGCCCAGGGTGACCTTGGACGAGTCACCCACCTGCACCGTCTTCAGCCCGGCGGCGCCCTGCAGCTTGATCAGCGCCACGTCATCGGTGGGGTCCACCCCGAGCACCGTGGCCTGGTACTTCTTGTTGCCTACGACGGTCGTCGCGGTGAGGTGCGTGGATCCCTCGACCACGTGGTTGTTGGTCAGCACCACCCCGTTGGAGGACAGGATCATGCCGGTCCCGGCGGCCGCGCCGTCCTGGTACTTGAGCCTGGAGTTGATGTCCACCATGCCGGGCTGGACCTTGTCCGCCACCGACTGCACGTCGACGTTGGTGGTGTTGGCGTTGCCGGCCCCGTTGCTACTCGGCGACGGGATCTGCTGCGAGGAGACGGCGTTGCCGGGGGACTGGGAGTTGTGGTTCAGCGCGACCACGGCGCCCGCCCCGACTCCGGCGGCCAGCGCCGCGACCACCACGTAGACCAGCGCCCGGCTGCCGCGGCGGCGGTGCGGCGGTTCCTGCTGGGAGCCGTAGCCGATGACGTCGTCCGAGCCCCAGCCGCCCGAGGATCCGCCCGGCGGCGGGCCCCAGGGGCCGTAGCCGCCGCCACCACCTTGACCGGGCTGGCCGTAGCCCGGCTGTCCGTACCCGGGCTGGCCGGTCCCGGGCTGGCCATAGCCCGGCTGCCCGGGCCCAGGCTGGCCGTATCCAGGCTGGCCGAACGCGGCGGTCGGCTGGTTGTGCCCGGGCTGGCCGTACCCCGGCTGGCCGTATCCGGGCTGGCCATATCCGGGCTGGCCGTATCCGGGCTGGCTGGGCTGGCCGGCCGCGGGGTGGGCGCTGCCCGGCTGAACGTATCCGCCGGGCTGGGAGTACCCGCCGCCCTGGCCTGGAGCCGCCGGCGGCTGGGGCCCGCCGGGGGCTGCGCTGCCCGGCTCCGGGGTGCCCGGCGTGGCGGCAGCGGCCCCGCCGAAGCCCAGGCCCGCCAGGCCGTGCTCAGG
>Ga0137375_10006663_pt1 | contig 13710 bp, 11 predicted proteins | sample SagtaG_24_FD_104936 | JGI IMG/M metagenome (GOLD analysis project Ga0137375, IMG submission 104936) | Vadose zone soil microbial communities from Sagehorn Ranch, Mendocino, California, USA - Sage1_R_113_16 metaG | ecosystem: Environmental > Terrestrial > Soil > Vadose zone | place: USA...
CCGAGCCGCTGGCCGGTGCCGAAGGTGCCGCCGACGTCCAGCGCATTCAGCCAGCGGATGTCCCAGCCGTCGATGCCGACCCGCTCGGCCAGGCGGTCGAGCATGCCCTCCATCGCGAAGTTGACCTGGTTGGCGCCGAAGCCCCGCATCGCGCCGCACGGCGGGTTGTTGGTGTAGACGGCCCGGGCCTCCACGTCGACGTTCGGGACCTCGTAGACGCTGCATGCGTGGCCGGCTGCCCGTTCGAGCACCTTGGCCCCGACGCTCGCGTACGCGCCGGTGTCGCCGACGATGCGGGCGCGGACCGCGACGAGCCGGCCGTCCGCGTCGCAGCCGACCGTGTAGGTCATCTGCAGCGGGTGCCGCTTGACGTGGAAGCGGATGCTCTCCGCGCGTGACAGGGTCAGGCGCACCGGGCGGCCGGTCCGCCAGGCGAGCAGCGCGGCGTGGCCCTGGACGTTCAGGTCCTCCTTGGCGCCGAAGGCGCCGCCGCTGGACACCAGGGTTGCCCGCACCTTCTCCTCTGGCAGCCCGAGGATCGACGCGACCTGGCGCCGGTCGTCCCAGATGCCCTGGCCCTGGGAGAAGACGCCGACCCCGCCTCCGCCGGTCGGCACCGCGAGCGCGGCCTCGGGCTCTAGGAAGGCGTGCTCGACCAGTTGGGTGGCGAACGTCTCGGTCTCGACGTGGGCGGCGGCGGCGAGGGCGGCGTCGACGTCGCCGCGCTCGACCCGCGACACCGACAGGAGGTTGCCGCCAGGGTGCAGCGGCGGCGCGCCGGCGGCCATCGCCGCCGTCGGGTCGGTGACCGGCTCCAGGACCTCGTAGTCGACCTCGACGAGGGCGGCCGCCTCGCGTGCGGCTGCCCTCGTCTCGGCCGCGACCAGGGCGAGCACGTCGCCGACGTACCTGGTGGTCTCGCCCTCGGCGACGAGCTGCGGCCAGTCCCGGACGAGCAGGCCCTGGACCCGCTCGCCGGGGACGTCGGCGGCGACCAGGACCGCGACGACGCCCGGGTGGGCCCGCGCCGCGCCGGTGCGGACCGCGAGCACGCGGGCGCGCGGGTGGTCGGAGAGGCGGACGGCGCCGTGGAGCATGCCCGGGACGGTCATGTCGTTCACGTAGGGCTTGTCGCCGAGGGCCAGCTCGCCTCCCTGGTAGCGGGCGGTGCGGCTGCCGATCCGCCCGCTGCGGTCGATCTCGGGGAGCGGCTCGCCGCGCCTGGCCGCGGCCACCAGCCGGATCGCGTCCACGATCTTGACGTAGCCGGTGCAGCGGCAGAGGTTGCCGGCCAGGGCCTTGGCGATCTGCTCCCGCGAGGGGTCGGGGTCCTTGGCGAGCAGCGACTCGGCCTTCATGACGATCCCGGGCGAGCAGAACCCGCATTGCGACGCGCCGGCGGCGACGAAGCCCGCCGCCCAGCGCTCGCGCTCGGTGGCCGCGAGGCCCTCCGGGGTGACGACCTGCTTGCCGGCGAACCGCGACGCCCGCTGCGCGCAGGACACCACCGCGCGGCCCTCGACCATGACCGTGCACGCGCCGCACGAGCCCTCCGGCGCGCAGCCGTCCTTCACGGAGGTCACGCCACAGCCCTCGCGGAGCACCTCGAGGAGGCTCGCGCCCTCGCGCACCGCCACCGAGACGGGCTCGCCGTTGAGGGTGAAGTCCATGTCCTGGTGACCTTAGCCGGCCGCGTGCCGCCGCCCCCAGAGTCGTTGGGCCCCGGCGAGCCGGGGGCGAACGGCCCTACGGCGGGGGATCGGACCGTGTGATCGTGCCGGCGTGAGGACCCTCATCCGCGGCGGCACGGTGGTGACCGCCGGCGGCGCCGTCCGCTCCGACGTGCTCGTCGTCGGCGAGCGGATCGCCGCCGTCGCCGACGGGCTCGACCTCCCGGCCGAGCGGGTGATCGACGCCGCCGGGCGGTACGTGCTCCCGGGCGGCGTTGACGTGCACACCCACATGGGGCTGGAGTCCGCCGGCACGGTCGCGTCCGACGACTTCGCCACCGGCACGGCCGCGGCGGCGTGGGGCGGCACCACCACGATCGTCGACTACGCCGGCCATGACCATGGCGAGCCGCTGCGTCAGGGCCTCCAGCGCTGGATGGCCAGGGCCGAGGGCAGGGCGTGCATCGACTACGGCTTCCACCTGATGGTCAGGGAGGTCGATGACCGGGTCCTCGGCGAGATGGACGCGCTGGTCGACGAGGGCGTCACCTCGTTCAAGCTGTTCATGGCCTACCCGGGCGTCTACATGGTGGACGACGCCGCGATCTTCCGCGTGCTCGACCGGGCGACCGGCAACGGCGCGTTGACGGTGCTCCACGCCGAGAACGGCGGCCTCATCGACCTTCTGGTCGCGCGGAACCTCGCGCGGGGTCGCACCGCGCCGCTGTGGCACGGTCTGAGCCGACCGGCCTCGCTCGAGGGCGAGGCGACCGCCCGCGCGATCGCCCTCGCCGAGGTGGCCGGTGCGCCGGTGCACATCGCGCATCTCAGCGCCGCGCCGGCACTGGAGGCCGTGCACCGGGCCCGCGAGCGTGGCGTGGCGGCGTCCGCCGAGACCTGTCCCCAGTACCTCTACCTCAGCCTCGACGACCTCGACCGGCCCGGGTTCGAGGGCGCCAAGTACGTCTGCTCGCCGCCGCTGCGACCGCGGCGCCACCAGCACGCCCTCTGGGAGGGGCTCCGCGTCGGCGACCTCCAGGTCGTCGCCACCGACCACTGCCCGTTCAACTTCCACGGCCAGAAGGAGCTCGGCCGGGGCAGCTTCGCCCGCATCCCCAACGGCCTGCCCGGCGTGGAGGAGCGGGTCACGCTGCTGTTCCAGGGCGTCCTGCGGGGCCGCATCGGCCTGGAGCGCTTCGTCGACCTGGTCGCGACCGCGCCGGCCAAGCTGTTCGGGCTCTATCCCCGCAAGGGGACGATCGCGCCCGGCTCGGACGCCGACATCGTGGTGTTCGACCCGGGCGTGGAGCGGACGCTTCAGGCCGCGACCCATCACATGAACGTCGACTACTCCTGCTACGAGGGGATGCGCGTGCGCGGCGCGCCGGAGCTGGTCATGCAGCGCGGCCAGGTGCTGGTCGAGGGCGGCGGGTTCAAGGGTCGGCCAGGGGCCGGCCGCTTCCTGCCCAGGAGCCGGCCGGCGGCCCCCTCGCCATGACACCGCTGCGCTACGGCGTGCACGTGCCCGTCTTCACCGACCCGGGAAGCCTGGTCGACCTCGGGGTGCTGGCCGAGCGGCACGGCTGGGACGGCTGCTTCCTCTGGGACCACGTGCTCGGGTCCCGCGAGTCGCCCATGCCGATCGCCGATCCCTGGGTGGTGCTGGGCGCGCTGGCGGTGCGCACCGAGCGCATCCGCCTCGGCACGGCGGTCACGCCGCTGCCGCGGCGGCGGCCGGAGAAGGTCGCCAGGGAGGCGGTCACCGTGGACCAGCTCTCCGGGGGCCGCATGGTGCTCGGCGTCGGGCTCGGCAGCCCACCGGCCGTCGAGTACGGCGCCTTCGGCGAACCCGCCGACGAGCGGGTCCTCGCCGGCGTCCTCGACGAGGCGCTCGAGGTGCTCGTGGGCCTCTGGTCGGGCGAGCGGTTCTCGCACGCCGGCCCGCGCTTCCACGTTGACCAGGTGACCTTCCTGCCGCGGCCTTTGCAGCGGCCGCGCATCCCCGTCTGGGTCGCCTGCACCTGGCCGCACCGCCGGCCGCTGCGGCGCGCCGCCCGCTGGGACGGCATGGTGGCGGCGTGGCCGGCACCCGACGGGGGCCTGGAGCGCCTCGCTCCCGACCAGGTGGCCGAGCTGGTCGCCGAGGTCCGCCGCCACCGGACCGCCGACGGGCCGTTCGACGTGGCGGTGGTCAACCCCGTCCTGCCCGACGAGCGCGACGCCGCCGCGTACGCCGCCGCCGGCGCCACCTGGTACCTGCTCGCTGGCTGGCTGGACGACCTCGGCCGGCAGATCCAGGCGGGCCCGCCCGGCTGAGCGGCCGCCGCCCGCAAACGGCCCGCGTCCACCGGGACCAGCGGCCCTACGGGCGGGATCCTCACTCGCGCTACGTTGCCAGGGCAACGGGAAAGGAGGCACCGATGAAGGTCTCCGACCTGCACCAGCATCCGCATCAGCTCTACACCGCCCAGGCGGAGGAGACGCTGGACGAGGCGGCCGACCGCATGAACTGGCACCAGGTCGGCGCCCTGCCGGTCTTCGAGGGCCAGCACCTCGTCGGCATCATCACCGAGCGGGACCTCACCGCCGCCCTCGCCGAAGGCGCGGACCCGACGAGGACCCCCGTGTCGGACTACATGACGCCGGCGCCCACGGTCCTCGGGCCCGACAGCGAGCTCGCCGATGCGGCCCACAAGATGCTGGAGCTGGGAGTCCGCCACCTGCCCGTGGTGCGGAGCGGACGCCTGGTCGGGGTACTGTCCATCCGCGACCTGCTCGGTGCCGACGGCGGTCGATGGTGAACGGCGGCAGGGTCAGGGCGCTGCGGTACGCGCGCGAGGTCGTCGACGACCTGCACTGGCGCGGCATGGCCGTGCCGCCGGTCTACGCCGGCATGGCCGAGGAGTTCCAGGCCCTGGTGCGGAGCGGCGACTACGCCGTGTGGGTCACTGGCCGCGACCCGGCCGCGGCCGCGCCGCCGCAGTGGCCGTAGGTGCGGCACTCCGTCGGCCGATCGGTTGGCTGTCGTCGCGGTCGGGCTGGCAAGGATAAGGATGCCGTCGCCGCGCGCCTTCGTGCCTGGATGATCGTCGGCCGACGGAGCGGGAACCCGGGCGCACCCGCTCAGGGTGGCCCACCGTTAGGTCGGGTGGCGTGTCGATCCGCATCGCCTCCTCGTCCGTCCGAACGTCCACGGATGCTTCGCTGGGCCTCACCGCCCTGAGCCCGGGACCCTCCCGGGTCGCCCTGGGGCGGTGCAGGGAGCATGCCCTGGATCGCGGCCCGCGCCATGGGCCGTTGGTCACAGGTTTCACCGGCCCTTGGGCCATAGCGTGGCACGCCCGTCCCCTCTGGGGCCGGGCACGATGGGCCCGCAGCGGCCGGGCCGTTGGACCCTGCCGCGCGCTCCCGTCGCGCGGGACGATGCGCGCAGGTCGCAGCCGGCGAAGAGGTTGCGAGCGCATCGGACGGAGGCGTCATGAACGGCAACCGCATCCCCACCTACGTGCTGGGCGCAGTGGCCGTCGCGGGTATCTTGCTGGTCGCCGGTGTGCCGCTGACCTCCCTGCTGCCGCTGGCGCTGCTGCTGGTCTGCCCGCTGATAATGCTCGTCATGATGCGGGGCATGGGTCGCGACGCGCACGGCGGCGACCACGCCGAGCACCAGCCGCGGCAGGACCGGGTCGACCGGCTCCGCTGAACCGGGGCTCTGCGAGCAGCGCCATGGGCTCGGCCACCGTCCTTGTCGTCGACGACGAGCGCAAGATCCGCGACCTGGTCCGCGCCTACCTGGAGCGGGACGGCTATGCGGTGCTGCTGGCCGACTCCGGGCAGGCGGCGTTGCAGGTGGCCGCCCGGGCGCGTCCCGACCTGGTGGTGCTGGACCTGATGCTGCCCGACCTGGCCGGCGAGGAGGTGGCGCGGTCGCTGCGGACGATCTCGGAGGTGCCGATCGTCATGCTCACCGCCAAGACCGCCGAGGAGGATCGGGTGGCCGGCCTGCGCATGGGCGCCGACGACTACCTGGTCAAGCCGTTCAGCCCGCGGGAGCTGGTGGCACGGGTGGAGGCGGTCCTCCGCCGAGCCCGAGGCGGGGCCGGCGATGCCGGGCTGTCGTTCGACCATGGGCGGCTGGTGATCGATCGCGAGGCGCGGGAGGTCTACCTGGACGGCGAGCGGCCTGTGCTCACCCGTAGTGAGTTCGACCTGCTCCATGCACTGGCGACCCGGCCCGGGCGGGTGTGGTCCCGCTACGAGCTGGTGACCAGGGTGCAGGGCTACGACTATGAGGGTTACGAGCGCACGATCGACGCGCACGTGAAGAACCTGCGGCGCAAGCTCGGCGAGGACCCCCGCCATCCCCACTACGTCCTCACGGTTCCAGGCGTGGGCTACAAGCTGGGGGTCAAGCTCGATGGGTAGAGGGTCGTTCGCGCGGCGGCTGGTGGTGGCGTTCGCCGGGGTTGGCGTGGCCGCCGCGGCGATGACCGCGCTGCTGGTCAACCTCGCCTTCGGCGCCCGTTTTGCCGGCTACCTGGAACAGCAGCAGGGCGTCCGGCAGGAGCGTGTGGTCGCGGCCCTGTCCGGCTCCTACCGCCGGATGGGTGGCTGGGAGGCGCGCGACCTGGAGCGGATCGGCGTGGTGGCGCTCACCGACGGCGGCACGCTGCGCCTGGTCGACCCGGCCGGCCGCACCGTCTGGCAGGCCAGCAGCCAGGACGGCGGGATGGCCGGGATGCACCACGGGATGATGGGTGCCGTCGCGCTCGGCCCGGAGCAGCGCCTGCCGGTCGAGGCCGACGGGGCGGTGGTCGCCACCGCGGTCGTCCGGTTCCCCGCGGTGGGGGTGCTGCCGACCGACCGGGCCTTCCGCGCCTCGGTCAACCGTCTGCTGCTGCTCGGCGGGATCACCGCCGCGCTGGCCGCGCTGGCGTTCGGCCTGCTGCTGGCCCGCCGCGCCACCGCGCCGGCCCGGGCGCTGAGTCAGGCGGCCACGGCGCTGGCGGCGGGGGATCGCTCGCGCCGCGTGCCGGAGGCCGCCGACGAGGAGTTCGGGGAGATGGCCCGGGCCTTCAACCTGATGGCCGACCGCATCGAGGCCGAGGACCGGCTACGAAGAGAATTCGCGTCCTCGGTCGCCCACGAGCTGCGTACCCCGCTGACCATCCTGCGCACCCAGGTCGAGGCGATCCAGGACGGCGTGGTGGCGGCCGATCCCGGGACGCTGGCGTCGCTGCACGAGGAGATCCTGCGGACCGGCCGCCTGATCGGCGACCTGGAGACGCTCGGCTCGGCCGCGGCGGCCGGCTTCTCGCTGGACCGCCGACCGGTCGAGCTGCGCCCGCTGCTGGAGGACGCCACCCGCGAGTTCGCCGGTCCGTTCGAGGCCAGGGGGGTTCGGCTGGAGACCCGCATGGCCGAGCTGGTGGTGCCGGGCGATCCCGTCCGGCTCCGTCAGGTGGTGGCCAACCTGCTGTCCAACGCGTTGAAGTTCACACCCCCCGGCGGCCTGGTGCGCATGGAGCTGGCCGGCCGCGACGACGTGGCCGTCATCGAGGTGGCCGACTCCGGCCCCGGCATCGACCCCGACGAGCTGCCACGCGTGTTCGACCGATTCTTCCGGGGTCGCGGTGTCCGGGCGGGCGGCTCGGGCATCGGCCTCAGCGTGGTCCGTGAGCTGGTTGGCGCGCACGGCGGCGAGGTGGACGTCGTGAGCGAGCGGGGGCGGGGCGCCACGTTCACGGTCCGGCTGCCGGCGGTGGCCGCATCGGTCCCTCGGCGGTTCTTCACAGCGTCTTCATAGCCAGCGCCTAGGGTGCTGGTGAGAGGAGGCGCGAGAACGATGAAGAAGACGACGACGACGACGACTCGGTGGGTCGCTGCTGCCCTGCTCGCCGTGGTGGTCCTGGCCCTCACCGCCTGGGCGGCCTACGGGGCCGGGAGGTCCGACCCCGCGGGTGCATCGAGCCCGACTGCCGCGGCCTCGTCCGCCGTGCCGGCCGCCTGCGCTGGGATGCACGACTCGCCCGCGATGCGCCAGCTCCACGCGCAGATGCCGGCGCAGGCGCGGGCGCAGTACGACGCCATGCACGCGCAGATGGGGCAGATGACGGGCGGCTCAGGGATGATGGGCGGCTCGATGGCGGCGCACCACGGCAGGGGCAGGTGAGCGGGCGATGATGCCTGGCCACTGGGCCTTCGGCTGGTGGGGCCTGCTGACGATGCTGCTGTTCTGGGGGGCCGTGATCGTGGTGGTGGCGCTGGTCGTGCGGAGCTGGCGCCCGCCGGCGCCGCCCGATCCCAGGCGGATCCTCGCCGAGCGCTTCGCCCGCGGTGAGATCTCGGCCGAGGAGTTCGAGGAGCGCCGGCGCGTACTCGACGGCGATCGCGGCTGACCGGCCCCGGAACACCCAGGACCGCCAACCCAGGGCGGTCCTGGTCGCGCGTCACCCGAAGACCCCCACGCCGTGGGGCCTTCAGCCCATACGGGGTAGGGGTACAAGAGGATAGCCTGGTTCGTGAGGTCCTCGCCGGCTTGCTCACATGGCGCCGACGGTCGCGCGAAGGAAGGGTGAGGCCGACGTGACGGGAACCGAGATTGTCGTCTCCATCGGTGGGGTGGCGCTGGTCGCTGTCCTGGGGTGGTTCTTCTTCGGGCCGAAGCAGGCCCGCCGGGCGGAGGTCCGCGGCGGTGTCCAGCAGGTGGAGATCACCGTCAAGGGTGGCTACTCCCCGAACCTCATCCGGGTCCAGGAGGGCGTGCCCCTGCGGCTGGTCTTCGACCGTCAGGAGAGCAGCGACTGCTCCGCCCGGGTGGTATTCCCCGACTTCGGGGTCAGCAAGTCCCTGGCGGCCTTTGGCAAGACCACGGTGGAGCTCGTCCCCACCAGAGCCGGGGAGTTCGGCTTCGCCTGCGGCATGAACATGCTGCACGGCACGCTGGTGGTGGAGGCGGGAGGAGGCGGCGACGGCCGGGCCCCGGCGGAGACCCAGGTGGCGGCGGCTTCGGAGGCGGCCACCTCCCCGGCCGTGGCCCACACCCACCAGGTGGCCAGGGCCGTCGGCGTCGGGCCCATCCGGGAGGTCAAGGGCACCAGCCGCGTGGAGCTTGGCCTGCGGGGCGACGGAGTCGTCTGCCCGACCTGCGTGCGGAGCATCGAGTCGGTGCTGGACCGTGTCGCCGGGGTGGACCAGGTGGAGGTGAACTTCGGCGCCGAGCGGGTGACGGTGGCCTTCGATCCCGAGCAGGTCGGGGTGGAGGACCTGCGGCGGGCCATCGCCGACGCCGGGTACCGGGTGGAGGAGCGAGCCGAGCCGGGCTCGGAGGAGACCGAGGACGCCGAGGCCGCGGCCCGCAGGGCGGAGATCGGGAACCTCACCCGCCGGGTGGTCGCGGGGGCGGTCCTCACCGCCCCGGTGCTGTTGGCGGTGATGGCCAGCGAGGTCCTGAACGCGGGCTGGGTGCCGGCGGCGCTGCTGAACCGGTGGGTGCAGCTGGCCCTGATCGCTCCGGTGATGGGCTACACGGGCTGGCCGATCCACCGCACCGGCTGGCTCACCCTCCGTCATCGCACGGCGGACATGAACACCCTCATCACCGTGGGGACCAGCGCGGCGTTCCTGTACAGCCTGGTGGTGACGATCGCCCCTGGCCTGCTGCCCGAGGACCTCCGCGAGGTGTACTACGAGGCCGTCGGGGTGATCCTCACCCTGATCCTGCTGGGCCGGCTGCTGGAGGCCCGGGCAAAGGCCGGGACCGGGGAGGCCATCCGCAAGCTCATCGGCCTGCAGGCCAGGACCGCCCGGGTCGTCCGGGACGGGGAGGAGCGCGAGGTCCCCGTAGAGGGGGTGCAGATCGGGGACGTGGTGGCGGTCCGCCCGGGTGAGAAGGTCCCGGTGGACGGGGAGATCGTCCAGGGCCGCTCCTCGATCGACGAGTCCATGGTCACCGGGGAGCCCATCCCCGCCACCAAGGGCCCTGGCGAACCCGTGATCGGGGCCACCATCAACCAGACCGGGGCCTTCCGGTTGCGCGCCACCAGGGTCGGCAAGGACACCATGCTGGCCCAGATCGTCAAGCTGGTGGAGCAGGCCCAGGCTTCCAAGGCGCCCATCCAGCGCCTGGCCGACCTGGTCGCCAGCTACTTCGTGCCGGCGGTGATCTTCATCGCCATCGGCACCTTCGTCCTGTGGTTCGACCTCGGCCCCGACCCGGCGCTCACCTTCGCCCTGGTCTCGGCGGTGTCGGTGCTGATCATCGCCTGCCCCTGCGCCCTTGGCCTGGCCACTCCCCTGTCGATCATGGTGGGGACCGGCAAGGGGGCCGAGCACGGCGTGCTGATCCGCTCGGCGGAGGCGCTGGAGACCGCCCACAAGCTCCGTACGATCGTGCTGGACAAGACCGGCACCATCACCAGGGGAGCGCCCGCCCTCACCGACCTCGTGCCGGTCGGCTCGCCCCCGCAGGAGGAGCTGCTCCGCCTGGTGGCCTCGGCCGAGCGCTCCTCGGAGCACCCCTTGGGCCAGGCCATCGTGCGGGGGGCCGAGGGGCGGGGCATCGCCCTGGCGGAGCCGGCCGACTTCCAGTCGTTGACCGGCAAGGGCGTCCAGGCCACGGTGGACGGCCGCAGCGTGCTGGTGGGCAGGAGGCAGCTGCTGGCGGAGCGGGACATCGACCCGTCGACCCTGGACCGGGAGGCGGCGCGGCTGGCCGGGGAGGGGAAGACGGCGATCCATGTGGCGGTGGACGGGTCCCCCGCCGGGGTGGTCGCCGTCGCGGACACCCTGAAGGAGGACTCGGCCCGGGCCGTGCGGGCCCTTCGGGACCTCGGCCTCGAGGTGGTGATGATCACCGGCGACAACCGGCGCACCGCCGAAGCCGTGGCCCGCCAGGTCGGGATCGGGAGGGTGCTGGCCGAGGTCCTGCCCGAGGACAAGGCCCTGGAGGTCCGCCGGCTCCAGGACGAGGGGAAGCTGGTGGCCATGGTGGGGGACGGGATCAACGACGCCCCCGCGCTCGCCCAGGCCGACGTGGGCATCGCCATCGGCACCGGGACCGACGTGGCCATCGAGGCCGCCGACGTGACCCTGATCTCCGGGTCCCTGGACGGCGTGGTGACCTCCGTCACCCTGAGCCGGGCGACCATGCGGAACATCCGGCAGAACCTGTTCTTCGCCTTCGTGTACAACGCGCTGGGGATTCCGGTGGCCGCGGGGGTGCTGTACGCGGCCACCGGGGCCCTCCTGAACCCGATGATCGCGGCGGCGGCCATGGCGATGTCGTCGCTGTCGGTGGTGGGGAACGCCAACCGGCTGCGGCGGTACCGGAGCGCCGCGCTGCCCGGCGCGGGGCTGCCGGTGGACCGCGTCAGGGTGGAGGTCCGGGAGCGGGAAGAGCGGAAGGAGGAGGCAATGGCGACGGTGCAGGACCCCGTGTGCGGCATGGAGGTCGATCCGGCGACGGCCGCGGCCAGCGAGGAGCACCGGGGCACGACGTACTACTTCTGCTCCCACGCCTGCCACCAGCGGTTCGTGGCGGCGCCGGACCGGTCCGCCTCCTGAGCAGACGCGCGCCGCGATTGACCTGAACCCCCGCCATCTGGACCTCCTTTTCGGCCACCCGGGGGCAGGGCAGCACGTCCCACCCGCGGGGGACCGATAGCGCTACCCCGTATGGGTGATGGCAGGGCGGCACTTGGAGAACAGGCCGTTGGACCCTCCCAGATACCCCCCGGGGGCATCTAAGGTGGGGTCGACGGCCTACACGTCTTGAAGGCCAGGATCGGAGGTGTGAGATGCGTCTTGTCCCGCTGGCGCGCCGCAACCTGCTGGCCGAACCGCGCCGGCTGGCGGCCGGGGTTGCCGGGATCGGCCTGGCGCTGGCGCTGATCCTGCTGCTCGGCGGCCTGTGGGCAGGCATCCAGGCCCAGTCGGTCCAGTACGTGGACGCCGCCGGCGCCGCCCTGTGGGCCCTGCCGCCCGGCACCCGCACTCTGTTCGCCGAGGGCACCGAGCTGCCCACCAGCACGCTGGCGACCGTCCGGGCGACTCCCGGGGTGGACTGGGCCGCACCAGCCTGGGGCCTGTTCGCCATCCTCGACCTGCACGACACCAAGGCCGCGACGGTGCTGATCGGCTCCACGCCCGGCCAGTCGGGGGGCGCGTGGGCGCTGGCGCGTGGTCGCGCCCCGACCGCCGACGACGAGGTCGCCGTCGACCGGGTCCTGGCCGGCAAGCACGGCCTCGGCCTTGGCGACCGCCTGGCGGTGGCCGACCGCAGCTACCGGGTGGTGGGCATCACCCGCCACGCCGGCTTCATGACCGGCTATGTGTTCGCCACCCACCGCGCGGTCGAGACCCTCCTCGGGGCGCCCGGCAAGACCAACGCGATCCTGGTCGGCACCGGCCAGCCCGCCGCGGTCCGCACCCGGCTGGCCGCCCGCGGACTGACGGTGCTCGACGCCCCCGGGCTGCGCCGCACGGCGGTGGAGCTCAACACCAGGGTGTTCGGGTCGCCGCTACGGCTGATGGTGGCGATCGCGTTTGCCGCAGGCGTGTTGATCGTGGCGCTGACCGTCTACGCCCAGGTGGCCGAGCGCCGCCGCGAGTACGGCATCTGTAAGGCGCTGGGCGCCAGCAGCCGCCGCTTGGTCGCGCTTGCCCTGGCGCAGTCCCTGGTCATGGCGGCGCTTGGCCTGGTCGCCGGCGGGCTGCTGCTGGCCGCCGGACGGGCGCTGCTGGGCTGGGCCCGCCCACAGTTCGAGGTCGTCATCACCCCTGGCCTGCTGGTCCAAACGGTCGGTGCGGCGCTGGTCATGGCGTTGCTCGCCGCGATCATCCCCGCCCGCCGCCTGGCCCGCCTGGACCCGGCCACCGCCTACCGAGGTGCATGACCATGGCCGTCACCACTCGCACCCGGCGATCCCAGCGGTCCGGCAACCACGGCAGGCGGATGTATGCGGCGCTGCTGGGCGGCGCGGCCGTGGCGGTCGCGCTGGTCGCCGCGCTGACCGCCTGGGCCGCGCAGCTCGGCGGCGCCTGGCTGCCGGTGCTGGCCCCGTTCGCGCTGGTGCTGACCGTCCCCCTGGCCGCACTGGCGTGGCTGCACAGCGGCGAGCGCACCGACGAGCTCTTCCAGGTGCCCGGCGGCCCCGACCAGCGGGCCAACCCGCTCTCGGGCCGAGTCCGGTTCGGCCGTGGGGTGCCGCTGGCCCGCCGCAACCTGTTCCAGGACCGCCGTCGGGTGCTGCTGTCCACCGGTGGGGTCGCGGTGGCGCTGCTGCTGGTGCTGGTGCTCAGCGGGATCTTCGCCGGCGCGATGCGCCAGCTCACCGGCTACATCGACGGCTCCGGCGCCGACCTGGTCGTCTCCCAGGCCGGGGTGACCACCATGCACATGAGCGCCTCGGTGCTGCGGCCCGACATCGCCGAGCGGGTCCGGGAGGTGCCCGGGGTCGCCTGGGCCGAGCCCATCCGCTACACCACCGGCATGGTCAGCTCGCCGGCTGGCCAGTCGGTCACCTACGTGATCGGTTACGACCCCACCGCCCGCCACGCCGGCCCCTCGCTGGTCGCCGGCCGCCCACCCGGGCCGGCCGAGGCCGTCGTCGACCGGCAGGCCGCCGACCAGCTCCGCGTCCCGGTGGGCGATCGGGTCCGCATCCTCGGCGACTGGTTCACCGTGACCGGCCTGTCGACCGGTGGGACCAACATCGCCAACACCACCGTGTTCATCGCCACCGGCGACTTCGCCAGGCTGCGCGGCCCCACCCAAGCCTATGTGCTGGTCGGCGCCGGCCGTGGCGTCGACCTCGGCCTGCTGCGCGCGCGGTTGGAAGGGATCCCGCCCGGCAACACCGTGCAGACCAGCAGCCAGTTCGCCGCCTCCGAGCGGCGCATCGTCACCGACATGAGCGCCGACCTGATGCGCATCATGTCCGGCATCGGGTTTGGGATCGCGCTGGCGGTGATCGCCCTCACCCTGTTCAACGTCACCGTCGCCAAGACCCGCGAGTACGGCGTGGTCAAGGCGCTCGGCGCC
>Ga0137375_10006675_pt1 | contig 13697 bp, 12 predicted proteins | sample SagtaG_24_FD_104936 | JGI IMG/M metagenome (GOLD analysis project Ga0137375, IMG submission 104936) | Vadose zone soil microbial communities from Sagehorn Ranch, Mendocino, California, USA - Sage1_R_113_16 metaG | ecosystem: Environmental > Terrestrial > Soil > Vadose zone | place: USA...
ACGATCGCAGTGTAGCTGCCTGCTGGCAGATCCGCGATGATCGCTGACTCAAAGGGGTCGCTCGGAGCGTAGCCGCTGGCTTGAATCTCGTGGACTTGGCTAGCGGTGATAATCCCACCGATGACCGTCGTCGCCCAGTTGTTATTAGAGGCAATCAACGCCCCAGTGCCGTCATGCAGGTCCAATGTCGGATTAGCCAATGCATTGGGAACGCCATACTGAGTAAGCTCTGGGCCAATCGCCCGAATAAGGACGCTCTTTGGTTGCGCTCCTTCCACGATGAAACCGCCGATCACCACGTTGTCGCCTGTCTGAACGAAGGCGCGCGTGCTGATATTAGTGAGCGTCGGTTCAGTAACGGTAGTTGCAGTCGTGGCGATCACACGGACACTGGTGTCCACGAGACAAACGACGACGAACAACGGTAGAAGAAGTAGTTTTTTTATATTAAGAGGGATTTTCATTGATTGTTCTGGGAAATTTGCTGGCTCAGGATTGAGGAAATCTCCCGACAGATTGCAGAAATCCTGAGTGTGGTTCCGGCATCAGAACGGCAAGAGTAGCGATAGGCGGGCCGTGCTGTCGATAAGACCTTAGTCTTATTAGACTTTAGTTTAATGCGAGCCAGTGCAACGGGCATTGGCAATTTTATCATGTTGAAAGTAAAAGTGAGCAATCGCAGTGCCAAAAGCCAAAAGGTTGTGCAAGAAATGTTGCAAGCAACGAAGGACTGCTGAGTTAATGCGATGATATAACTTGCGAGTTTGTCCTGCCTCCGGTGCGAAACGGTAAGGCATTCCGACGATTCTACGGTATTTCGACAATTTGTCGGGGAGCCCCGGAGCAAAAAAAGGCACACTCCCGCCGCATGAAATACTGGGAAACCTCAAGCCGGATTTCCCGTAGTACACAGTAAAAGGCCGCGAATGAGTTCTCAATGACGAGAAGTCACGCGAGGCCGAAACAAAAAAGGGAAACCGCCACGCCGGAGATGACCCAGCGTTTACTCCACGCGATGTCACGGCAGCGGAAATACCAGTTGCGCCACAAGCGTGCCGGGTTGTGTTGTGACTGTAGTCGTCCGGCAGCCAGTGGCACCTTGTTTTGCGAGCTGCACCGACGGAAGCGAAACTTAGAAAACAGAGAAAAGCAGCGCAAAAGATTTAAGCGAAAGATTCGATACCTTAAAGCTGAAAGCTACAGATTCACGGGGGGCAACGCTTATGAGCGTAAAAGCGCCCATATTTTTCGTTCCGCGATGATGAGGAGTCGAAAAGTAGCAACAAAGTAGCAACGGCAAAACATACACGAGCGAAGGCATAAGCTCTCTCAAGGCTGTGCCGAATTATTCGGCATTTAGGAAGCGCAATAAATTCGGAACGTCGTGTAGAAAGCCGCTAGAACGCTCGGAAGCCAGCTTGACGTCTTTGCGGCTCCCAAACCGATTGGACCAAAGTCCTATATGCGGCTGTCGGGAATGCTGATAAACGTATGTTTGATTACGTCATCCGACAGTTTCAACTTATCTTTGGCACGGCTGTAAGCCGCAAGGGCTGAATCCTCGCTGAGACACCGTTTAGCGCGATCTCCAGATCCAACTGGTGCCCCGAGTCAGCCGAAACGAGGCCGCTGTTGAACGCGTCTCTTGAGGAAGGTTCCTGGTTCCGCGCAGAACTGGATTGCAGTTAAACAATCCAACCTCAACCAAAAAAACAAGAAAAGGATCATGTTATGAAAAATCGAAAGCGCATCCAGTTTGAATCCGATTGCGGATGCATTGGTTGCGACACATAAAGAGTTAGAAGAACGCACAAAGAGCGGACTGGCGCAGGCCACAGTCAGAGCGGCAGAAGCGCCAGCTAAGGCCGAAAAGCCAATAGATGTCGCCAGCACGTCGCATTTGCGGGACCTGGCCGCTTCCGCTGCCCGGATATTCGGCTGGGATAAGCCGCTTAGCGGTCCTGCGGTGCAGTTTAATCAGCTGTGCATCACCCAGGAGCAGCTAGAGCAGATCAGGCAGCTTCGGGCGGTTCCCGAACCAGAGCAGTTACAAGAAAGGAAAAAAATGAGCGTTGAAAACACAACTTATGCATTTCACAACGCCGCTACCACTGGAGTAGGATTAACCCAGTTCTTTTCAGAAGTCGTCGCCTTAGGTACGACTAAAGTCCTATCGACAAGCGTGTCAGCGAGTCCCTACTGTTGGCGTCATGAAATTCGCTGTTCTGCCAGTTTTTGTCTCGGACCAACCACGTGTCACGACCCTGACCCGAGCTTGGATTGAGCGGGTGTGCGCCTCCGTCAAACGCTACATCGAGGACCAATCCGGTGGGCGCCAGAGTCCGGATTTCAAAGTGTTTGACTGGTTCCCTGTGTCGCTGACCCACCAGCAATGGATGGACTTAGGCGGAAACGTCAGTGACACGGTGAACCAACAATTCGTCACCAAGAAGCCGCAAAAGAAAACCAAGTTGTCCGGCTGCGACCGGTTCATCTACATCATTGATGAGAGTCCTGCTCACAGTGGGGTGACCGAAAACAATGAAACCAGGATTGCTGCGCAGGATTTTGACCCGGCCATCCTGGCTCATGAGTTGACCCATGTTTATGGTGCTGACGATACATTTCTGGACACTCCCACTGGCCCCATGAGGTATAACGCGCTGTTCTGCATTATGGGGAGAGAGGGCAGCAAGTATTCATTCCGTGACATGAGCCTAGCGTCACCGCAGGACGGTGCTGACGCAGGCCACACCGATTGTGGCCCTGGAATGTGTGTCCCGACGCTACTCGCGACCAAGTGGCTGGATCTGGCCAAGCATGGCGTCGAAGTGAAGGGGTTTACTACTGGATTAACAGGCAGCACCGTTCAAATTCGCGCCCTTGATGGTGCCCCTCAAGGGGACGGTGGGTTGCCGGTGTGCTGTTTTGTGGATGATGGAGATCGGTATCTGGTCGAGTATCGCGTTCCGAAATCCCGATGGGATGCTGGATTACCTCCCTCGGCCAACGGTTGGCTGGTGGTAAATCGCACTCCGCTTGATGGACCTATTACCACCTTGGAAGTAGCATCATTTCCGGTGGTGCTAGGGACAACGGTGTCCTTCGGCGGGCCGGACAACATCTATCTCTTTGGAGCAGGCCCGCTTCGCTTGTCGGTGATGGCTTGTGACGTGGCTAACGGAACCGTGGACGTTCGGTTTGCGCGCCAGAAGGGCAAGCTGCCCCAGTACGTGGAGGAGTTTGAGGGCTTCATGCTAGACCCCGGATGCAAACTTTGGACACCGGCGTCCGGTTGGCGAACCTTCCCAGCGGCCTCGGATTTGACCCAAGTGCTAGAGAAGGTGGCCGAACTGGACCAAATTCGCGATCTAGCCCGCGTCAGTGATCGGCGCTATGCCGCGAACCTAGCTAATGCGAGCAAACGGCAGCGTATGGCCCTTCAAGAAGCCGTGGCCCGGATAGATAATGACAAGCAGTCCTCCAAGGGCAGACTGAATCAGTCGCGGCTCATTCCACGCGCGCGTAAGAGGAGGCGTGACCTCAAAAGAGCACATCGCTGATTAGATCGAAGCCGCGTTTATCTTTACGCGGCCCGGATTTCGGTAATCGTGCTTTCAACGCAGCCGCAACGCGGATGGGCAAGCACTAATCAAGTGGATCGTACGCTATCTCGTGGTTCGCTGCATCGCATGTTTAGGCGGGCCTTAGCGCATCTTGCTCATGGCTCCTAGCCAATTCTAGCCACTGCGAGAGAATCCTTTCCGCCTCGGCAATAGACAATGCCTTAGCCTCCTTCACGACATCAGACGGTACCCACGTTGGAAAACGCTCTCGTTTCGACTGGTGTGCTCCGCTGGCAGTGTGCTCGTTCCATACTTTTGCGAGCTGTTCCTCGCGGAATCGTGAGGCGAGCTTGATAAATGCTGGCCAGAGACGGCGATGCACGTAGGTAATCTTGCCTCCAATCAGCTTACAAACCAGGACGTTGGGACTCTCGCAAATCGCCTTCGAAGCGCGAAAAATCTCTTTCCCTTTTGGATGGCCCCACCAGCTTCCCCGGATGGGACCACCAGCAATCTCCTCCGCGAGATTTGGAACAGGGCCCCGTGCGGCTTGGAGGACGATTCCGTGCCGTTCAACAAATGCGAGCGCTTCTTTCTGGTTCACAACGAAGTACGCCCGCGCAAAGATCAACGCGGCTTTGATCTCATCTCAGATGCGCTGCCATTTCGATGACCTACCAGATATTATATTTCGCGGGCTGCCAACGACCAGTTTCTTTAGTTAAAATGATCCTTTCCCATCCGACAGCCTTGCGCTCGAAAGACGTTTTGAAATAAATTTGCACATAATTGCCGTCCGGCGACCCAATCGCGTTGTGATAATAGCGACGATTGTAAAATGATCGCGCGCGGACTCGACCAAGCGGAACGCGTCGTGTTTGCATCCATCTGACGAAATAATCTCGGCCCGCACTAGCGGCTTTGACGCGTGGCGATTGTTCTTCGTACGCCTGCCGATACTGACCAGCATCCATCAGGCTCACCCATCGAACCGCCTCATCGCGCGCGGATTCATTGCCGCGATTGCGCTTCTTTGCACTGCGGCAACACAGCCGCCCGTAACTTTCGATTCGCGCGCGGATAACCACCACTGAATCGAACGTCGACCTGAGAACAGGCGGTGATTAGAAAACTCGCACGGTTCTGCGCGTAATTGGTGGTCTTATCTTGTGTCAGACAGACAGTCGTGTGCTCGAGACCAAGGATCATCTGGCGCCTTTTGACCCTCGAAGCATTGTCGTCAACAATGCTGGGACCATGACACGCAAACTATCGGGCCAGAAACTAGCCGTCCTCGGCGCCGGGAAACTCGGTGGCATTCTTCTTCGCGCGTATCTTAAGCAAAAACTGTTTTCGCCAAAGCGCGTGAGCGCCACGGTACTGCACGGCGAGAAAGCGGCCACTCTCAGTAAGGATCTTGGCGTCGGGGTGACGTCCGACAATCGCAAAGCTGTTGCGGACGCCGACATTGTGCTGCTCTGCATGAAGCCGCAGGTGATCCGTGAAGTGCTCGAGGAGATCCGGCCGCACGTCGGTGAGAAAGCGCTGGTGATTTCGGTGGCGGCTTCAGTGCCCACCAGCTACATCGAGCAGCACCTAGGCCCGAAGGTTCCCGTTGTGCGGGCGATGCCTAACACGTGTTCGGCGGTGGGCTGCGGAATGACGGGGATTTGCCGGGGCGCACACGCGGCAGCTGAGCATCTGGAGATGGCCCGCGCCATGTTCGACGCGGTGGGCCGCACGGTGGTGGTCGACGAGAAGCACATGGACGCGGTTACCGGACTCTCGGCGAGCGGTCCGGCGTTCGCGTACATCATTTTGGAATCGTTGGCAGAGGCGGGAGTCAAAGTCGGCCTGCCGCGAGACGTGGCCACGTTGCTGGCCGCGCAGACGATGAAGGGCTCAGCGAGCGTGGTGCTGGAGACGGGAGACCATCCAGCGCTGCTGAAAGACGCGGTAACGACGCCGGCGGGCTGCACGATTGACGGTATCCTCGAACTCGAAGAAGGGAAGCTGCGTGTCACGCTCATCAAGGCAGTCGTCAAAGCTACACTCCGCGCCGGGGAACTGCTCTTCGAGAAATGACGTGCTTAGAGCCCGAACCATATCACCCGATTCGCAACTAATTAGCTAAATTCTACTTGGAAAATTTAGCGACAAGCTGGAGAAGGAAACCAATAGTGATCAGCGCGATTCCAAGGCCACCGCACCAACGCACGCACCACGAATGCCAGATAGGCCGCCCTGAAGCCCTGACGAGATGCGCCAAAAATCTAATAATCAGTATCACGGCACCGATGAACGACAAAATCAACCCACAAATATTTAGTGTTTTTGGTGTCAATATGCACATTGGAACAACAACTATAATTCGGGCCGAATCCCGCCTTTAGTTACGGGTTTTCCGGCCTAAGCAGCTTATGGGAAATTCTTAATGGGAACTGCGACGCGATGCGAGTAAAATTCACGGTTCTTTGAAATCGCCTGTGTGCTCGTGCGTCTCGTTTTTTAATGCCTCGCTAGGGTCTGGCAGCTGACTGCGGGTGCCAGGAATCAAACGGGGACTATCCCGGCCTGGTGTTTATGATCAGCACGGAACCTCAAGCTCCCATCTCCGCCTCTCCGCGCCGCGTGGGGCCCGCAGTCGCTGCCTAACCTGCCTCGTTTAAAACAACGGTCGCCGTCCGGGGTTGCGGGAAAGGCTTCAAATTCGGCCTAGCTCAAGGCTTTTCTTATGCATGTCTAGGATTTCGACCTAGCTAGGGCCCAGCAAATTGGTCGAGTGCCTAACAAATTGATTCAAATTTGAGTCACATTTCAGTCACACAATCGACCATCGGAAATTTCTTGCACTCGCACGAAACCCAGCCAAAGCGGCTGCATTGAAAAAGACAGAAGAACAGAATCCGCCGAAAAGTTTCACTGTTAAATGCGAGGGTCCGCTTTGGGGTCGCGTCCGTAGGGCCGCGAAGTTCTCAGACGCGACCGTCAGGGAGTATTGCTGGCTCGTCCACGTCTTCGATGTCGTAGCGTTTCTCTTTCCCGCAGTGAACGGCTTTAAGCCAGCCAGTACGGATCGTCTCAAATCGTCTGCGACGAATCGCCCGTTCAGCCGTTTCGGGAACTTTGTTCCGTTGTTTCCGTAGAATAAACTTGGAAGGGACGTGTTTCCTTGGCGCGCGGCGCTTCGAGCTTGGAGGCTTTTGTCGCGCGTCAGGAAGCACGAAAGGCCCCTACGACGGGGGTCCCCGGGGGGTGAATTCATAGGAGGGTAAGATGGCTCGCTTGGTTGTGAACCGCGAGGAAGCTGATCTCGTAACGCATGAGTTGACTCGCGACATTGTCACGATTGGCAGTGCTCCGTTGAACCACATAGTTATTGACGATCCAGCGGTATCAGCGCAGCACGCGATACTCGCAAGAGTTGCCGACTCCTATCGACTGAAAGATTTGCATTCAACAAACGGGACACAGGTCAATGGCATTTCTATTACTGACGCTGAGTTGAAGGATGGCGACAAAATTCAATTCGGTTCCGTCGTAGCGGTTTTTTGCGGAACGTTGCAAACATTGATGAAACAGATGTCGTCCTCACTAGCAGGTCCCCTAATCCTCCCCGTGCCAGCTCAGATCGAGAGAGAGAGTCCGATGGCAACGGCGCAAATTTCCCCACCATCTTCGCGTAAATTAACTCTCATCGCTGTCGCAATCGCGGTCTTAATGATTGTCGGCGGCGCGGGATGGTATTTGGGACACAAAAGAGAGGTAGCACCTGAGAAGTTGAGCGGATCATCCACCCAGGTTGAAAGACAGATCCCAATTGTTAACCCGACGGAAGATGAAGCGGCCAGCAAACAGCCCGAACCGATTGCAACACAACCGCAACGCACGGCCGCCAAAGATCCGACGGTGTTGCCCACGGAAGATGTCGCGCGTGCCCAGCAACCGCAGCAAGAAGTCGGGGCAAAGGAAGGGTTTCATGTGAGTAACTCACCGACCATTGCTCAGCCATCGATTGCGCCCGCGCGGGGACCATGGCTCTTCCCGGATTCAAGCTCTCGCTATCTGAGTGCGACTGACCTTTCGAGCCTTAGCTCTGCTGATTTATGGCGAGCCCGAAACGAAATATTTGCCCGGAAGGGCTACAAATTCTCGCGTCCGAAGGGAATCGCCTTTGCCCAAACGCTGGGCAATTATTATCGCGGTGCAGATGACAATCAGGATCGCGTTTTCAATAACATGAATCAATACGAGCGAGCCAACGTAACTCTGATCCGATCAATCGAGAGAGGCCGATAGCACCGTGATTATACCACGATCAAGTACTCTCAATCGCCTTCTCCCACCCCGACGCCAACAGCTACCGCGACAGCGTTTCCGACCCTAAATGTCGTCGGAATATCTTACAAGCGTCGGAATACCTCGACGAGATCACGTAATCCAGCGCAACTGACTAGATAGATTGAAGTTTAATTAGCTTACTGGGACTACGTTTTGGTTTGGCATTGGCTTCTGAGCTTTGCCACGAAGCACCTCGATTAGCGCGGCTTGCATTGTGTCGATGCAATTTTGCGACCAAGGAGCTTGGAAGGGACGTGTTTCCTTCCCGCGCGGCGCTTGAGCTTGGAGGCTTGGCCGCGCGTCAGGAGGCACGAGAGCACATCTTACAGCCTTGTCGATCCGGAATACTGAATGTCCGGGCGGTGCTTATGCCCGGCATGGTGAAACAGCACTTCGTCTAAGCTTCTTCGATCGAACATTTCGCCGCATTCCGGGCACGTCGCGAGGTGCTCTTTTTCATCGGGTGAGAGTTTGTCGTATTCGTCGAGTGTCATTGGTGATATCGAATTCGTACCAAAAGCGTAGGCCAAAATCCGACATCATAAAGCGCCTCTGTCCAAATGAACTTCGTTTCGCCGTTTCCGTAGAAGGAGCCTGGAAGGACGTGTTTCCTTCCCGCGCGGTATTGGTGCTTGAATTTCGCCGCGCGCCAGGAGGCACGAAAGGCTACTTGCGTTACTTGGCCGGAAGCAGCGCCAACAACCAGTGTTCCATAGTCCCATAGCCGCGCCAGGAGACTCTGGTGGACGGCGATTGCCTCCAATTTGGATAACTGAAGCTCCAAGGTCTGCTTAGAATCCCCACCTTGATTATGACACGGGAGGTGGTCACGGCGAACTTGCTACTTTTGTAGCGCATCCACGCCCAAGCAAATCCTGTGAGTGCAAGCAAAACCAACAAAACGCCAATGCCAATCAGGTCGGCTCGGGTGAAGAAAAAGAGTGACAGTAATGCCGGTAATCCACTGCTGAGAAAAATGATCGGGTGAATCGTCGTTTGATGGACTACGCGCTCACCAGGGTTCAGATGACTTTCAACGTAGGACATTTATTAGCGCATTGATCCGCGCGTGACGCGTTCCAGTTCCAGAAACGCAGGCAGCTTCTCATCGCTACGAACCACAAACCTCTCGCTGAGACGCAGTCCCAAGAGAAACCGGCTTTGCTGAGGTGGCGGCGATTATTTCCCAGTACTTCACGCACGCTCTGTGCTTAGGCTATTCCAAGTGCTACCAAGGTTGGCTTTGTTGGCGTCGTATTTCTTCACCCAACCATGACGCGCAGGCAGTCAATCGTAATCCACAGCCCTTATCGGCAAGGCGGATATCCATCACGCAGGGCACTGGTTCAGTATGGTTAACGACCGTATAAGACCCTGACGGAAGCGAGAGCAGCGCCTCAACGACAATTTTCATGCACAAGTCCGGATGGTCTCGGTAGTCCGCTTCCGAGATTTTTACGATATTGATTCCGACTAGCTTTGAGCATCTGTCGTCCCAAGGATACACGGTCATGCCGACGATCATGCCGCCAGTTATTGCGTTGCTCTTACTGTTGCCATGTCGTCGAGCACCGCGCAGGGACAAATCGCTCATTCAAGAACTTCATACGGATTTCTGCGGGCGAAGTTCTCGAAACTTTGATTATATCGGCGCCGGCTGAAACGTGGCTTGCCAACTTGCAGTGTTTTCCGGCAAACTGCCCTCGCAACGGCAGGAAATAGATTGCAAGATGCAGTGTAATTCTCGTTAGGCCCACTTCAATGCTGGCAAACATTGTATTTCCGCTGTTTCTGCTGCCATACGTGCCTGGTATGTTTAACCCCCCGCGTCGCTGCGGCAGCATTGGTGTCTGAGTTTTTGGTGTTTTACGCGTTTCAGTTTCGTAGCTCGTCTTTCTGGATCGTTGTCGCGGGGGTCATCGCGGCAAACGTCGTTTCGACTCTCGTCGGATTTATCATGCTTAGCTTTTTGCCCAGCCCCGAGCACCCGCCCGACTGGCTGGTCTACCCAATGTTTTTCGTGGCATGGGGCCTGAGTGTTTGCGTCGAGTATTGGGTGTATTGCTCCGTGCCACAGTGGCGACGGTTTTCGCATCTGTTTATCGCCGTTGCTGTAAGTAACATTGCTAGTTATTCCGTACTCGGGTTAGGTTTATGGAACCAAACCAAGACCTAACCAGGCGATGAAGCCAACGGCCCCATTGCGAGAAAACTCCAGTGTGTTTGCCACGACACCCTGCCGTGGCTTATCTCTTTCTCGTTAGGGATTGTTGACCACTTGCGGCGCAGGTTTGCTCGATTCAAGCTGTGCGCTCACTTTTTGGATTTGCGCTGCCTGCTCTTTCACGGTTGCGATGAGACTCGCCACCGTCGCTTCCAACTTCTCAGTCTTTCCGTGTTCTTTCAGGAACTCGTTGAGCAACATCGCGTTCACTTGGTCGTATCGCACGCTGTAGGGTTTTCCTTCTTTGTCCCGCACGACCAAATCACGGTTCACCTTTTCCACCTCTTCGGCCAGAAGTCCGAACTGCGCCCTGTTTGCCGGGTCAATGTCCTTTTTATAGCGAAAGGTAACCGGTTTGAGCGAGAAGAGCATCTCGCTCGTTTTGTTCATTGGTTTGATGTCTTTTTTAAACCGCTTCGATGAAGCCATTGTGCCCAGCTTATTGTTAAAGCCAACGAGAACCGGCAGTGCATCGGGAGACGGTTGATTTAAGATATTCCCGATATAGCAGCTGTTATCCACGTTCTCGCCGACGTCGCCGATAGCAATAACGTTACTGGCTGTGGTGACACTTACGCCGGCTTGAAAGCCCAAGGCGATATTGTTGTCGCCGGTGGTTAGAAAGCCCCCGGCGCCCGTCCCTATGGCAGTATTCGAGCTGCCGCTAATGCTCCCGAACATTGCGGCCTGGCCGCAGGCGGTATTGTTCAAGCCGGTCTGATTGTTGATGAGCGCTGAATCACCGACGGCCGTGTTGAAGGTGCCGTCGATGTTGTTAAAGAGCGCTAAATACCCGACAGCCGTGTTTTGATTTCCGACAGTGTTATGAGTTAGAGCGGATTCTCCGTTGGCCGTGTTGAAGTTGCCGCTGATATTGCTAAAGAGCGCTCGATTACCGTCGGCAGTGTTGGCGACGCCTGACGTGTTAGAAAAGAGCGCGAACGCGCCAGCGGCTGTGTTGGTGCCCCCAGTCACGTTACTAAAAAGCGCCCCCACGCCAGTGGCCGTATTTTCGTCTCCGGTGTTGGCAAGGAGCGTCCCAGCACCAACTCCGGTGTTGAATTGACCCGTGGTGTCGCTAAAGAGTGACGCCCAACCAACCGCCGTATTAAATGCGCCGGTGGTAAGATTAAAGAGGGCTGCGAATCCCTCGGCAGTGTTACCCCCAGGATAGCCCCCGTCGGGTGGCGGATTCACTGCCTGCGTTGTCGGCAAAAGGCCGAAGCAAACCAACGAGATGAAAAATACTGGAGCTGCTTGTTTTAGCTGAATCAATGGGTTCATGAATAATTCTCTTTCTGTTTTCCCCGCCGTGTTGATTCTGCGATTGCAGGTCTGGAGGAGGCGAAGAACTTGGCGGGGAAAACTCCTCTGCCTCAGATCCGTTTGAGGACGCCGAGTTTGGAAAAAATCCGCCTGCTTGTCAAGACAATTGCCGCAACCACGAATCACTGATTCGAGTTCAAGAAATGCTGCCAGCCTTTCATCTGACCGAACGACAAACCTTTTGCCAGTATCGCGGTGCGCATCAACGATCCAGATCGTTCGCCCGTTGCAGTCCACGGCTGAGATGCAGCCCCAACTCTAGCCCATTCGCAGCGTGTTTCGTAATTCGTCGTTCATATGTTTGCGATTGTGTCTTTACGGTGGAGGAGGTAATTGCGGACGTGCCGAAGCCGGGATTTTAGGGCGATGATGTAATCGTTCTCTTGGAGTTGAGTTTCGGCAGGGAGAGATTCCCAGGTTTTGAGCAGAGCTAGTTTGCCTTCGTACTGCTGGATGCGGTCAACCGTTGCCACTTCCCGTGGCTTTTTCACTTCCTTCGCCACGCAATCTCCTCCGACTCGGAATAGTCAGCGTTCGTTTTCATCGGCGCACACATGTGTGACACTGATGATTGGCCGTGGCGGCGGCGTTTGCGACACTTCTTTAACAATGATGCGATGCGCGACCGGGCCGAAGTCCGACCCCGCCAAGATAAACGCGGCGTCGATCTAATCGACTCGTGAGTTTGTTAACGTCGTAACCTCATTGCCATAATTTGCCGAGGCCCAATGCGAAAAGCGACGGCGACGCATAGTTCGGCAGTCGGAGTTGAACGAGTTATTCACGGGTTGTCCCGAGCGTTCCAACGACCTCGCGCGTTGACGCTCCGAAACGATTCCGCTTCCTAAATGCCGAATGATTTGGCACAATTCGCGTTATACCGCAGACGAAGTCGATCGAACTGCTCCGATATCCATTTCTTCGAACGGAGCGATACGGCCTAACGAGTTCAAAATATTAAATGCTCTGCTCGCGAATGTTTTCGGAGTTTAGACGCGACCCCCTCTCCTTAGCAAGACGTTACTGCAGGACTGTTCTCATCTAAAAAAACAGACTTACACCTGACGACACTAGTTGTTGGTGCGGCGGATGCGGAGCATATTGACGAATTCCATGAAGGATTCTGTCGTCAGAGGATGCCTGTTGCACCTTCTCTATGAACGGCAAAGAGAAGGTCCCATTCCGTTCGGCCATGCTGAGCAGGCGGTCCCGCCGCCCGGAGGTATAAGTCGCCATGATTGGTTGCGTGCGGTAGCCCAACTTTCAGAGTATCGTCTCATCGACTGGACCCCCCTTGAAGATCAGAGCGGGATGGGGCTGCTGTCCGGCTTTGCTAAGATAAACGACTTCGGAGTCAAAGTGCTCGAAGGCGGCGTCGCGCCCCCGATCCGGATCTCTATCGATGAGAGCCGACAAACCACCGTGCCTCGGCAGGAACAAGCGCCCATCGCACCGACACAGCAGCCTACGCTTTATGAGCGCCTCGGTGGAATTTATAGCATCGCCACCGTTATTGATGATTTGATCGACCGGGTCATGACGGACGCGCGCCTGAACGCGAACCCGGCTGTGAACGAAGCTCACCACAAGGTGCCACCAGCGGGCTTCAAGTACCTCGTTACCGAAATGGTTGGCTGGGCGAGCGGCGGCCCACAGAAATACTCCGGACGCTCGATGAGTGAGTCTCATCAGCACCTGAACATCACGCCCAAAGAGTGGGAGGCATTCATGGATGACGTTCAGCAGACGCTCGACAAGTTTAAGGTTCCCGCTGCCGAGCAGGCGGAACTGAAGGAGATCGTCAATAGCACCTATGGCGATATCGTGGTGGGCAAGCCAACTACCTAACGAAAGTGATGCGGCCAACGGCTGCGATTCGCGTCACATTTTTCTGTCCGCTTCGTCAAACGCAATGGTGCGTTCGATGTTTCCGCTCGAATCCAAAACGCGAATCTCACCCGCCCGGAAGCACGCTCGGGTTTCGGCATAGTCGATGGCCTGACGTTTCTCTAGGAACACAGGCTCAACGCCTGGCGCTTCAAAAACTTTCCATCCCCAACGGTGCGGTCTAATTTCAATTAGTGTCATCGTACCGGCCAGTGGTTCGCTGCATCGCCTGGATGACATGTAAAGAGTGCGGGCAAGTGGTTAAGCTCACCCGCACTTATGAATAAGTGTCATTCAAACACTGAGTTGTCCTCACACGAGGGAACCCGCAGCCAGTTTAATGGCGGCAGATG
>Ga0137375_10006678_pt1 | contig 13696 bp, 4 predicted proteins | sample SagtaG_24_FD_104936 | JGI IMG/M metagenome (GOLD analysis project Ga0137375, IMG submission 104936) | Vadose zone soil microbial communities from Sagehorn Ranch, Mendocino, California, USA - Sage1_R_113_16 metaG | ecosystem: Environmental > Terrestrial > Soil > Vadose zone | place: USA...
ACAGCGACAGGTCAATCGGCTCGCGCCGTTCAATGCCTTTGGTATGGATGTGCAGCGGGACCTACTGAATGGAGTGGTTGGCGAGCCAGCCCGACCGCGTTGGGGCCCTAGGATTCATGGTGCTGACTTTGTCAAGCTGTCCCGCTCGTGTGACTTTGCCGAGGTGGGGTGCTGTGTGACGAACTCCATCTGATGCGCCAGCGCCTGGACTACAGGAGTCAGTTTCCGTGGGTCGACGACGTATACGTGGAGACCGACCCGAACGTCATCCAATTGCTGGAACGGGCGCTCGTCCAGCAGCTCAAGAACGACGCCGAGGGCCTTCAGCTCACCGAGCCCGAGTTCGTGGACTGGAGCCTCGTCGACAGCTACCGCTTCAACATCGACCCCCCCGAACAACGACGCGGCAGTCTGCTTCTCGCCGACTATCTGGACCGGGTGGAGGAACTCGGGCTACGCAGCACCTTGGACATTGCCCTCTTGCGCCGACACGAAGTCCAAGCGATCGGAGTGGACGGTGAGCTTATCGAACGCTGGTCGGTGTTGGACTGCGTGGATGGAGAACTGGCCACTGGTCGCGGGGATGACGGCCGTATCCATTACATTGCCAGCGGTGAATTCTTCACCGCGGCGCGAGAGTTTCTTGTGGGACTCGACAAGGATCTCTCTCGGATTGAGCGCAGCGCGATCCGGCTACCGGCGGCGGAGCCACGGCAAGACGAGGGCGACTACAACATGAGTGTGGCCGGACAACTCGGCTACCTGTTGCTCGACAAGCGGCTTGTATCGATGCGTGATGCTGGTCGAGTTGAAATCTGCGACCTGCTCACCGCGGAGGGCGCGCTCATCCATGTGAAGCGGCTCAAAGGCAGCTTCAGCTCCAGCGTCCTCAGCCACCTGTTCGCGCAAGGGGCCGTTTCCGCCGACCTGCTGGTCAAGAGCCCCGACTTCCGGGAGCAGGCCGTGCAGCGCGTCCAGGCGGCGGAGCGCGCTGCCCATCAGTCTGGTGATGGCGAACCGGACCGATTCTCGCAGCAGTTCACCGGAGCGTTCCGGGCTGCCGATCACGAGGTGGTGTACGCGATCATCGGTCCATGGGAAGGTCGACCGCTGACGGCGCTGCCGTTCTTCAGCAAGGTGAACCTCCGCCGGCACCATGAGAACCTCGTGAGCATGCACTTCAACGTCTCATACGCCGCAGTTGAGTCCCCGCCGGCTTGACCCACTATGGCGGTACGTGCTCTGACCATCAGGACGGCACCGCCGACATCTCAGGTGGGAAGCCCCTCGCGCTCACCTTGGGCGCCGCTGTGGCGGGAGGTAAACGTAGACGCCGAGCACGTCCGTCGGCGGCAGGGCACGGACCACCAGGCCGCGGCGGGGTACACCGGCGGCCTCTCGGACGCGCCGGTGGATGGCATGAAGTTCGTCTGCTAGCCGTTCTCCAATCGCGTCGAGGGCTGGCTGTAGGGTGTCGAGGTCGGCAAGAGTCTGGGTGATGATGAAGCGCTTTTGGCCTGCATCGATGTTCTCGCTTGGCCGAGCGGCAAGCAGCGCCTCGACCTCGTCGTCGGGGAGCCAGTCGGGAGAGGCGAAGCCACCGCGGAGGGCGAGCACTCGAGCCTCCTCGGCGACCAGCGCGCGCCTCCCGTCGCGGCTGGGCAGCATGAAGTGCAACCGATAGCGGGTCAGGAGCAGGGTGGTACGGCGCTCGACATTCCTGGTGCGCAGCACACCGCAGCGACGAGCCGGCCGCTCGCCTGCGGTGAGGTCAGGGTCGAGGGCCGAGTCGAGAACGTACTGGGCAAGTGTCTCGACCGTAGGGTCGGTACGAGCCAGGAGGGCGGCACTGGGTGGTGGAGGCGGTTCCCGATGAAACTCGATTCGATCGCGGGAGTGGCGGCTGCTGGGGCATGGGAGCGCGGCCCGGAGGGCTGTGGGAATGGCGTTGATGTGGGCGACGAATCCATCGGGGGATGCGGTGATGGTTGCGCCGAGAGAGGTAAGGGCATCGCGTGTGAACCGCTCGGCGACCTCCTCTCCGCCGAGCGCGGCGCGAACCGTGCGCAGTTCGGTCTCGACCTCGCGCATAGAGATGGCGTGCTGCGCGTAGATCGTCCCACGACTGCGGCGCTCCCGTTCCTTGGCGAGATCCCAGGCCTCGAACAGCTCATCCCGCTTGGCTCTCTCCTCGCCGAAGAATGTGAGCTGCTCGGCTCGGGTGCTCTGGTCACGCTCCTGGCGTAGCACGCCCTCGATGATTGCTTCGATTACCTCGTTGGCGTCGGTGGGGACTGGCACGGAGACGCCGAGGTCCCGACGAATGGCTTCGTGTTTGCGGAGCAGCACCTCGAGCACGACTCGGTCGACCGGGTTGTCACCGTACAGGGTTACTGTCCGCACGACTGGGCAACGCTGGCCGAAACGGTCGACGCGGCCTTCGCGTTGCTCGTGTCGCGTCGGGTTCCAGGCCAGATCGTAGTGGAGTACGGCGGAGAAATGCTCTTGGAGGTTGATGCCTTCAGCCAGACAGTCAGTGGCAACGAGAACGATGCGGTCAGTAGCGGCTTTACCGTGCCCAACGCTTCCTACGCTCGTCGAGGCTTGACCGCTCCGGCCTTTGAGGGCCAGAGGGATGCCCGCTGTACCGGCAGCGTCCGCCACCAGGTCAGCGATGCGCCGCTTGCGGTCGGCAGGCGGGAGTGTGCCGGTAACAGCCTCGACGCGGACGCCACGCAAGGCGCGGCGTAGCTCGTCGGCGACATAATCAGCCGTGGGAATGTATCTGCAGAAGACAATCGGCGTGTAGCCCTCGTCGAGCAGTTCGCGGACGATCGCAGTCGCCTTGGCGAGCTTGGCGTCGCCGTCCCTGAGCGATGCAGCCTCCCGGGCCAGGCGCTGGAGCCGCTCACGCTGCCGGCGAGCCTCGGCCGTGGAACCCAACTCTTCCTCGATGGCTCCGGCAGCAAACTCCTCAGCCTCATCAGGGTCCACCTCAGTGTCTTCGTCGGCGCCCGGTGGAGTATCGAGAGCGTCGGATCCCTCGTCGTCGGTGAGGTCCAGCACAGCACGCCGGCTGAGATCGTCGGCCTCCTCAGGGGAGGTGGCACCTGCGCTGGCGGCGCGATTGCGGAGTGTCGCCGCCGCCGCCTCCGGTGAGGAGGCGAGCGCGCGGAGCAGGGCGATCATCGACCACCAGCGCACGCGTTGTCGGGTCGTGGGGTGGCCATTGCGCCCTGCCTCGACGACAGCCTCGCGGGCATAGACGCGGACTCGCTCAAACAGGCGTTGGTAGGCAGGACTCGGCCGGTACAGCACTTCGCTGGCTTGCCGCTCCGGAAATGGGGTGCGCTCGTGCAGGAAGGTGGTGATGTCGGCGCGCCGGCGCTGGACCAGATATCGGGCGAGGAACTCACGGTGGGGGCGGCGCGCTTCGCCTGACAGGTCCTCGGGTAGCTCGGCCAGCCTCGGGTCAAGCAGGGCGAGAAGGTTACGGAACGCTTCGCGCTTACCGCTGTGCGGCGTGGCGGTTACGAGGATGAGGTGCCTGGTGGGGTCGGAGGCCAAGCGGCGGAGGAGTTCATAACGCTGGTGGCTGCGGCGGTTGGTGCCCGCCGCTTCGACGCAGGTGTGCGCCTCGTCCACGATGACCAAAGCAGGGCAGGCGCGGACGAATTCGTCGCGGCGGTCGGCCGACTTTATGAAGTCGGTGGAGACGATGACGTTGTTGTAGCGGTCGAAGAGCCGTTCCTTGGGACGCAGGCCACGCTCCAGTCGGGCGGCGGTGCTCGGCAGCAGGACCTCTGCGTCGAGGTTGAACTTGTCGTGAAGCTCGGCCTGCCACTGCGGGGCGAGTTGCGGACTGCACAGCACTGCCAGCCCTCGTGTATCGCCCTGCGCCAGCAACTCGGCGGCAATCAGCCCGCTCTCGATGGTCTTGCCGATGCCGACATCGTCGGCGATCAGCAGCCGCACGGGGAGCATCCGCAGGGCCATGAGCAGTGGAACCAGCTGGTAGGGTCGCGGGGTGACGGCCACTCTGGCGAGCGACCGGAACGGGCCACCGGAGGAGCGGAACCCGAGGCGTAACGCGTCGAGCAGCAGGCGGGCGCTGCGTGCGTCACCGAGGTCGTCAGGGCTGGGCTGCGGGAAGTGCGCCGTCTCGACCTTTTCCAGGTCGGGCAAGACGCCCACGACATCTTCGTCGTCGCCGCCGAGCGGGCGCAGCAGGAGCAAGCCCTCGTCATCGCTTGGCAGCACAACCCAGTCGCGGCCACGCGCGGTGACCAACGATCCGACCGCGAATCTCATCGCGCGCCCTCCAGTGCGCCGTTCCCTGGACCGAACACGAACACGTGCTCCCGTAGGCGCTGCGGCCACCGATCGCAGTCCTCAAACCAGAATGGGATGACGGTCCAGCCCGCGTCTTCGAGCGCTACCGCCTCGTGCTGTCGCTCGCCCTGCCGACGGCTGAGGAGCACGGCAACCTGAATGCCTTCGGCCTCGTAGCGGAAGTCGGGAGTGACGGTGGTGCCCGGCACCAGGACTCCGGTCGCTGTTGGCTGACGATGGCCGTAGCGTTCCAGCACACGAAGAAACTCTCGCCGTACTGGGTCATCTGTCGCCGTCGGCGGCTCTGTGGACTCTCCGACCAGCGAAGGGCTTGGCTCCTGCCACACTCGTGCGACGGTGAGCGCTTGGAGGAGGTCTCGCACGAGATGGCGGTCGAGTCGTTCGTGGTCGGGCTGGTTGGTGTAGGAGAGCAGGCACTCGTAGCAGGCCTGACCACAGGCATCAGCCCGCCCAGGGCTGTCGTCCGAGGTCAAGTGGTCGTCGACTGGGGTGAAGTGGAGCAGGTCGAGGGCGGTCTTGGCGACCCGCGCGAGCTGGTCGGGCTCATCGACCAAGCGGCGCAACACGCCGGCGCCACCCTCCGATGCCTCATAGAGCAAGATCTGACGTGGGGCTAGGCGATTGGGCAGTGGCTCGACCGCCAGCTCGCTATCTTCCAGCTCGAAGGTGACGGCGATGGCGCGAAGCAAGGCGTGCTGCAGCGTCAACAGGGCATCGGGCAGGGGATGCGGCTGGAAGACCAGGACGAGGGCGTTGCGACGGTCCTCAACGTAGGGTACGACCCGTTTGGCCACGCGCCGACCGGGATCATCGGCCTCGGTTTCGGTGAGCCATCGCCCGCTTTCCAGGTCGAGAAGGAACCCGACACCGGCCTGATCCCGACGGTTGCGCCGGCCCAGGTTGGCGCGGTGGACGGTGGTGCTGTCACCGTAGGCCAGCTCGACCTCGACAGCATTGGTCCGCGCCTGAGCGCGTCGTGCGCTGGCCGGTCCGAACCGGTAGGAGACCAGGACCTCGAAACCGCGTCGGGCCCGCTCCTCCTCATCGGAGGTGATCCGGTCACGCGGGATGGTCTGAACCGTCCCCAACGGCAGCAGGTTACCAATCGGTGCTTGCAGCTCAGCGTCACAGTGCTCGCACCGATCCCGGTCCTGGCTCGCATGATCATGGAGGTAGCCACAGTCGTCGCAGCGCTTGGCCGACTCCAGCGGCGAGTCACCGGCGTGCCCGCCACGCATCGGAAACTGAACGCCGACCACGTCATAGTGGGAGCCCTCGTGATAGATGAGCGCTCGCGGCCCGAATTCACTGAGAGCGATAAAGCGAGGCCGGAGCAGGTAGCGACCGTCCGTCATGGTCGACCTGTCCCGCGGCAGGAAGGCCGTCAGCGGCAGCCGCGGGAAGGAATACCCGGGCAGAAAGCCTTCTGAGGCCAGGTAGCGGTAGACGTAGAAGTCACTTTGGGTAGGGTCGTCAGTCTCAACCCGAAGGAGCTGCAACTGCCGTTCGGCCTGGCGGCGGCGGGCCTCGTACTGCCGCTTCTTCCCGTGGGATGCTCTGGGCTGCCGCGCCGCGCGGTTCTGCGCGTCAAGTTCCCGTAGCGCAGCCCAGTAGAGCTGGCGCCAGCGATTGCAGGCCGTATCGAAGGCCTCGAGCGTGCTGGCTACGACCGACTCGACCCACCGGTCACCGAACCAAGCGGTCTGGGACAGGTCATCGAGGTCGGCAGACAGCATTCGTCGTGCGCGATCCGCGGCTCGCATGCGGGCGTCGTTGTCGTCGAGCCCTCGACGCGCTTCTGGTAGCAGCTCCAGGGTCGGGAGCTGGCCAATGTCAGCGTCCACATCCAGCACCTCAGAAAGGGACTGACCGAGGACCACGGGTGTCTCTGCCAGCCATACCGCATGCACGTGCGCCCGGACAAGGTCCTCATTGGCCAGGTCGAGCCGAGGCGGCACCACGGCGCCAGAGATCAGCCGGCCCGGGTTGCGGAAATGGTATTGATCGTGACCGCTGTTGCTGGTGCAGTACGTGACGACCAAGGCGGGTTGGCCAGACCGACCAGCTCGTCCGCTTCGTTGGGCGTAGTTGGCCGGCGTAGGCGGAACGTTACGTAGTACCACGGCGTTGAGGTCGGCGATGTCGACACCCAGTTCCATCGTTGGCGAGCAGTACAAAATGGGCAGCTCGGCCTTGCGGAAACGCGCTTCGCGGCCACGCCGGTCCTCGGGGTTGACTTGCGCGGTGTGCTCACGGGCGGACAGCTCGCCAAGCTGGTAGGCCACGGTCTGGTACAGCTCACGGAAGTACGGGTTGACGCGTAGCCCTCTAGCGTCGGCGTCAGACTGACGAGTCGGCTCAGGGACACGCCGCTTGCCATCACCAGCCTGCCAGCGCAGCGCATCCGCCCGAACCCGATATCCTGGCGCGCCACGGCCGTCCCGTGGGGACTCACAGACCAGTAGCTTGCCGCGGTGAAGCACAGCAAGAAGGTCGGCGATCATTCGGTTGGCATCGCCCACGTTGAGCGTGCGCGGCCACTCGGGGAACGCCCTCCGACGCAGCCAGCCGCCATACCGGCTGAGGCCCGACATCGCCACGTCATAGCGTCGGTCGTCGTCAGTCCGACGGGAGCGCGGCCAGACCGTGCGGCGCTCACCGGCCTCGTCTTGATCGTCGAGCACCCACGGCTCGCGTAGCCACTGCGCACTCTTGTTGCGGATCTCATCAAACCGCAGCCCGGTCGGATAGCGCGTCTCGATGGCAAGGACCCGGCGCAGTTCGTCCAAGAGAACGCGGCAGGCGCGCTCCCGCTGCTGCGGGCTGGCGCTACGCAGCACTGCATGGGTCTCCTCCCACCAGTCTTGGCGCTGCACCGTTTCCGCCAGCCACGGGTAGTCGATGATCAGCAGGCCGGTCTGCTCAAGGTTCGGCATGGAGACCCGCCAGCCGCGCTCCAAGTCGGCATAGAGGCGACGGCCGATCACAGCGCACAGCGCGCGCTCCGCCTCGTCCAAGCGCGCCGGCGGTTGTCCATCAACGAGCAGGTCAGAGGGCCGAATATAGGCCTCCGGCGGCAGCGCCAGCGCCCCCACAACGCTGCGCTCAAGCTCCTCCGAGCCGAGCCCGTTTGGAGCGGCAGCGACGGCCCGGTACAGGGCGCCGCGCAGCACTGCGACCCGTACGAAGTCATTCAAGTGCCCGGCTTGCAGGGCAGCGTCCTGCCGGTTGTCCGTAAAGGCGAGCAGCTTGCCAGCGGTCGCGCCGAGCTCTCCGGCGCGGACAGCATCACGCAGGGCTCGGACGAGGCTGATGCTCAATACCGTCGTGGCCGAGCTACGCCCCTCAGTCCCCAAGTCGGCCAGGCGGGCATACTCGCTGCCCCGGGCAGATTCATACGCGGTTCCGCAAGAGAGGCAGAACCGGAACGGTGCTGGAACGAAGGCGGCACGCAGCCCCTCCCCCGTGTTGACAACCGTGCCGTCGGGGAGCACGTCAACGGCCACCGGCATGCTGGCCTGCCGTGCAGGGTCAACGTCGCCGTCGAGCTGCCAGGAGTCGGGCAGGCGTTCAACTTGGCGGCCGTGGTCGCTCGGCCAGGGCGCCGCGTCAGAGACATACAGATAGCCGAGTTCACCGGTCTGGTCCCCATCGTCATGCAGCGGCTTGAGCTGGCGCCCAGGACCCTTGTCGTTCCTTCGAACGGCGAGGTACTCCTGCCCGCACTCACGGCAGAACACCAGCGGATAGAGCGGCTTGCGCCGCTCGTGCGGCACCGACGGCTGGTAGCGTAGCGTGCACCACCGCTTAGCTGGCCGCTCGAGGCTGACGTAGATGGTGTCGCCCTTGCTGAGAAGCTGATGCAGACGGAACGCGAACACCGGTCGATTCTGCGGATCTGGGCGGTGTAATCGGGTGCCGGCCAGCAGAGCGTGGGTGATGGCGAGCGTGCAGCGGTCGACACGCTCCCCGGTCAGCGCGGACAGGTCGGCGGCGGCTTCGGCGACCGTGGCCGGTGGACGCCGTTCGAATCGGGCCGATCCGGGCGGATACTCATATGCGCCGAAGCGGTCTTCGACCCACACCGCGAGCGGGTCGTCTACGAATGCCTCGTAGCTCGACATAGCTGTGGGCGATTCCACTCGCGCCGGTAGGGCCGCCAAGTCCGAGGCGGCAAGCCGGCGCGTCGCCGGCTCGAGCGTCTCGGTGATCACCTCGGCGGACGTAATCGGGCAGCCGAAAATCCGGGATGCAGCCCCCGAGATGGCCGCCCGCCGCTCGTCCAGCGGGCCATCGGTGGCCATGGTCGCCGAAGTGCCGATGCACTGAAGGGGCCGGCCGCCGGCATGCCTGGCGAAGACGTCGGACCAGGAGAGCGACATCGGCACCCTGCCGTCCCCGGTAGGTATGCAGCTCATCCAGAACCAGGAAGCGCAGCGACTCTCGCATGGCGTCAACCAGCCGGTCACGCTCCCGCGGCCGGGTGAGGAGCAGGTCGAGCATGACGTAGTTGGTGAGCAGGATATCGGGCGGTCGGGCAAGAACCCTCGTGCGCTCGCGCTCGCTCTCCTGGCCGGTATATGAGTGGAAGGTCGCCGGCGGCTCGGCGTTCGGGTCGTCCAAGTGCCGCCGTAGCTCCTCAAGGTACTGCCGCAACTCCTCGTGCTGGCTGTTGACCAGCGCGTTCATAGGATAAACAACCAACGCCTTCACGCCGGGCGATGGGGTGCGTAGCGCCTCGTCCACGGCTGGGATGAGGTAGGCGAGGCTCTTCCCGGAGCCAGTCCCGGTCGTCAGCACATAGCTGGCACCACGGCGAGCAGCCTCGATGGCTTCCATTTGATGGCGATATAGCTCGAGCGGCACGCCTCGCTTGCGGAAGAAGTCCGCACAGCGTGGATGCAGCAAGCCCCGGTCAGCCAGTTCTTGGACCGTGCCGGTGGTGGTGAAGGTCGGGTTGAGCGCGAGCCGCGGCTCCGGCCAGCGTGATGCCTCCGAGGCAGCCTGCCGCTCAAGGAAGAGGCTGAGGTCGCTGGCGCTGATCTCAAGGAAGCTCTGCGAGAACTGCCTGTAATCGTCGATAAGGCGATCGCGGAGGTCGAAGACGTTCATCCGCGCCTCCCCCTATCTGCCCTCTGAGGCCGCCGAGGACGTTCCCCAACGCCCGTCGACACGACGGCGAGCGCCCTGGTCATACCGCCATGCCCCAGGCGGCGGATCGAGCAGACTCTGAAACGGCTCTTCGCGCAGGGCGGCCTCGGCCATGCGGTCGTAGATCTCCAGCACGCGGACACAGGTCCGGTATTCTCCCAGCTCTGCAGTCTCCCGTTTCCTGAGGGCGCGAAACGTCCCGAGGACGTGGGCGACCTCCGCCCGGTCCAGGCCGTAGAGATGGAAGTAGGCAGCGTCCAACTCCGCCCGTAGCCAAGCCCGGCGATCCTCATCCCATGGCAAAAAGGGAGGACCGTGGTAGCCGAGTTCAGCGGCATATGGGCTGAGATCTTCCGCTGTGAACACCAACTCAAGGACGCGGTCAGCGACCCAGCGCCCAAGGCTTATTCCGTGCACCCATGACGGCGGCGCTTCGTAAGTCTCGGGAGAAACCACCGGGAGCTGCCGCATCAGGTATAGCGGGACGTGAAATCCGGTCTGTTTGGCGCGGGAAAGGTAGTCGAAGACGAGGGCGGAGAAGTTCGCCAGTAGCAAGGTGTCCCCGTGCAGATCGGGCCGGCCCGGCCGATCAGAGAACTGTAGGACAATCGTGTGCCCGGCTCCGCAGTGCGGCAGGATGCTGGCGATAACCATCCGCTCGTTCGTCGTGTGGGATACCTCCCTCCACCCCAGGAGGTACGGCTTGGTCCCACGGCGGCCCGCCCAGTTTCGCACGGCTTGATCCGGAACCCACCACCGCGCCGTGGGAAGGAACATTGAATCGCTCTTTTGTGCCAGTGACGGACGGGGTAGCGTTCCCTTTCGCCGCTGCGATTCTGTTTGACCCTCATAGGTACCGAACCTGTGATCGAACAGGTTCAGCATCTTCGCCTCGTAGAGTGGAAGGTAGCGGTCTGTGCCACGCACAAACACGTTGCCGTCCAGTCGCCAGCCTCGCTCGCGTAGCCAGTCCTCCGACCGAAAGAGCCCGGAGTCATCTGCCATGTGGAACATCTTGGTCATCATGATGTTCCAGGGATTTCCAACAGGGTCCTGGTCCCGTTGGAGTATGGGCAGACGGCGGTAGATAGCAAGTGCGATCTCGGCGTCTCGTCGAGAGGGGAAAGCCGGACAGGTATTGGTATTTGGGTTGAGGAGCGCGATTTCCTCTAGCGTCATAGCGAATCGTCTGGTGGCGAGATCCTTGGCATGTCGAAGGGCGAAGGCGAGGTCCACGGTGGCAATCCGCCCCGCTGGTCCGGTCACGGTGAGCAGGCAGAAGCGAAACTTGTTGTCGATTGCGCTGGACATCGCGGACGATTCGTTCTCGAAGTCAAATAGCGAGACCAGCACACGCTCCCGCACGAGCGATGCGAATAGGTGACTTGCGGTCTCATCCGTTGCGATTCCTGTTGGAACGATCATGCCGAGCTGCCCGCGAGGGCTGAGCAACGCTCGGCCAAGTTCCACGAACAGGGCATAGGTATTGAGTTGCCTCCTCGCGCTCAAGGGATAGCGACCGGAGCGACGTAGTAAATGAACAAGACGATCGGCTGTCCGCTTCGCTGTGTCATATTTTGTCATAATCGGGTCGCGCGCCAACCGCAGCTCTTTGAGCTTCCGCTTTCGGACGCTGGCGTTAGGTGCGTCCGCGAGGTCATGGCGGCCGACCGCTCGGAGGAACTCTTTGTCTTGAAACGTAGCCCTGTCCCATGGAGGGTTCCCGACGACGCAGGAGAAGCCTCCCGTCCACCCCGTAGTCGGGTTATCTGCCTCCCGCAGAAGTTCCGGTACCTGGAAGATCTGTGGAAACTCCAAGTGCCAGTGGAAGAACGGATCTCCCGTCGCCGCCAGCTCTCTGATGCGCGTCACTGCAACTTCTGCAACCAGGTTCGGATTGTCACCGGCGAGCTGAACAAGGACATCGTAGGTGGGTGCTGGCGGGCACTCCGGTTCTCGAGGCCATAGGAACGCTGCGCACCAAGCGTCGGCCACAAGCTTGGCCTGCTTCATCTGCGGTGACGTCCTCAGCGCCCGCCAAGCCGCGATCTTGGCTCGGAGACCATCGATCAAGTCGTCTTGCTGGGCGTCGGCCATGGCGGCGCGGGCGGAGAGTTCTCCGTTGCCGACGAGGATCGGCTCAGCATCTTCATCCCGGGTAAAGAACGTGCCCTGAGCGCCCTTCCTGCTCCTGCTGCGCTGTCGACGGTTGGTGAGCGTGAGCTGCCGAGCCACCGCGGGATCATCGCCTGGCAGGCAAGCGAAGGCTTGATCAGGAATCCCGGCCCGTAGCAAGGTGGGAGTGACGCCAACGAGTGCATTGCCATGTCGAAGATGCGCGCCGAGGAACGGCAGCGGACGCGTACCATCGAACGCCTCCAGCCAGAGAGAAAGCTTGGCTACCTCAAGGGCCAGGCCGTTGACGTCCACGCCATAGACGCAACGGGCGATGACGTCGCGCATGGCAATCCGGAACGCGCGGTCGGAGGACTCTATCGACCGATCCCGCCATGCTACAAGCCGCTGCGCGATCCGCCTGGCGGCGGCCACGAGGAATTGTCCTGAGCCACACGCCGGATCACAGACCGTGAGACCGAGCAACGCGACCTCTGGATCAGGGGCACGCTCGGCCTCGTCAAGCAGCGGATCGAGGGTGGCATCGAGCACGCTGTCGATGAGTGGTTTCGGAGTGTAATAGGTACCTGTCGCCTTGCGCTCAGCATTGCCACGGTCTGTGAGAGAGAACTTTCGTTCAGATCGGTCGTAACGGGCTTCCAGGCTTAGCAGGGATTCGTAGATGTTGCCGAGCTCTTCGCCGGCCAAGTCGCGGAAGTCGACCGTGCGGAGCACGCCCGATTGGTCGGTGAACTGGTCGAGGGCGCGCATGGCCGCGAGCAAGCTGCGGTTGCTCAGCTTTGAATCCTCAAGGACGCCGATGGCGCCAGCATCGAACAGTTCCGTGTCGAGGGCGGGCAGCCCCAGACTGGAGCACCCAGCGTCCTTGGTGAACGCGCCGAAGACGATGCACTGCAGGGCATCCCACCGGTCCGCGTGGGAGGTGCCGGGACGACGTCGAGCCAGCGCGCGTAGGTGGCGCATAGAGAAGTAGCGTTCGTACCGCTCTTTTACGCGCGGATGGGCGTCGGGGATGGGCAGCAGGCCGCGCTCCTCGGCCACCAGGCAGAACAGCAACCGGAACACGAGCCGCATGAGAAGGCGCAAGTACTCCTCGGGCTTGAGTGCACCGTTGTTGAGCTCACTGCGGAGCTTGTCGCTGCCCTTGTGGGCGACGAATCCCTCCCCCAGGATCCGAAGCGCGTCGACAACGCCCTTGTGCAGCCGGTCGAGTGCTCGAACCGCGCGCTCGGCCTCCTGCTGATACCACCGCTCCAACCAGCAATCAGCCGGCCCGGCTGCGCCAACCGCGAGTTCGACCCTGCTATGGTGACAGAGCAAGTACAACATCACGTAGTCGGCGAGATGCCGCTGGTCAAACATCTCCTCCAGGTCGAACTCAATATGCGGCGGTCGGACAATGGAGGAAGACGCACGAAGGAGCAGCAGCTTCCGACCGTTGCTGACGATGCCCCACAGGTGTCGGTCACTCCGGTTCAGGAGACCCTGGACCAGGCTCTGTGGTGATCGGGTGGCCGCCCCTGCGATGCCAGCAGTTCGTCGGTCGAGTGGGATATGCCAGCCGAGCAGATGAACAGGAACTGCTTCCCACTCGTGGCTAACGGGGTACACATCGCTGCCGACCTTGATACCCGTGCGCGCTGGGCGCAGCGGGCCATAGCCAAGTTCGTCGAACAGAAATCGTAGCCAGCGATCGCGAGTGATGCTGGTCGCTCGGCTGTCGGCTGAAATCCGAGGGATGGCGGCGCGGTAGGAGGTCCAGATGGCCGTCAGGCGACTCCATGATCGGGTGATGGCGTCCTGCAGACTCTCGATCTCGGCCAGCCCGTAGTCTTGTGCGCTGACACCGGGCAGATGCCGGGTCTCGAGCAGACGCGAGAGCGTGTCGGCAGGAAACAAGCCGTCCACCACCGTCACGCTTGGGTAGGCTCTGACCTCCATAGGCATGTTGTCCTTTAGGGAGGAACAAGAGTCTCGTGACAGATCGTACGAGATGCGGACGATGATTGGGAAGAGCCGAACACCTGTACGATTCAGGCGTAGAGGGCAACTTGCG